>JACDJC010002645.1_pt1 | contig 13748 bp, 11 predicted proteins | sample 7454191 | NCBI WGS metagenome assembly JACDJC01 (sample SAMN14253291, study PRJNA609438) | sludge metagenome | isolation source: sludge after 25d culture with pyrite and EDTA | collected 2018-12-20 | reverse complement strand
ATGGAAAATCATTTTTCCTTGCTACAAAAACGGGTGAACGTACCAGGGCGAAGGCTCGTGAAGAGTTGCACCGTTCGTTGGAGCGGCTTCAGGTGGATCAGGTGGATTTGCTGCAACTGCATAACCTGGTCGACCCGCAAGAGTGGGAAACCGCGCTAGGTGAAGGTGGCGCCCTGGAAGCCGCGATAGAAGCACGTGAGGAAGGGCTTGTACGGTTCATCGGAGTTACCGGGCATGGACTTACCGTTCCGCTGATGCACCGCCAGGCACTTGAGCGCTTTGATTTCGACTCGGTGCTATTACCCTACAGTTTCCTGATGGAACAAAATGAAACCTATAAGAAAAACTTCTGGAACCTGGTGAATGTTTGCCGGGACCGAAATATTGCAGTACAAACGATCAAATCGCTTGTACATTCCCCGTGGGGAGACAAAGAACAAAACCGTTCGACGTGGTACCGTCCGCTGGAAGAGCAGCCCGACATCGATTTAGCCGTTCACTGGGTATTGGGAAATGAAGGATTATTTCTGAATTCAGCCGGGGATGTTCACCTGCTTCCAAAAGTATTGGACGCCGCCGACCGATTTACTGAAAAGCCCGCGGAGGCATTAATGATGGATAGGATGAGAGAACTGGGGATGGAGTCTTTGTTTACGTAACAAAGACTGGATTGGGGATCATGGTATCCAAAAGCGTTCTCCAAAGGGAGAACGCTTTTGGATTACAACATCAGGAATGCTGTTGGTCACCATCACGACTCGAGAACGGTTTATCCAGATTTAATCATCAAACTCAATTTAATTTTACAGATCGTAATACATTTCGATCTCGTAGGGGTGCGGGCGGAGTTGCAGTTCGCGTTCCTCGCGTCTTTTTAACTTGATCCAGTCCTGCAGCATCTCCTCACCGAAAACATCCCCGGCAAGCAGGAATTCATGATCTGCCTCAAGCGCATCAAGCGCTTCACTTAAGGAGGATGGCAGTTGTTTGATGTGCGATCTTTCCTCTTCGGACAGCGTGAAGATGTTCACATCGATCGGGCCAAAACCGGCGGCGGTTGGATCGATTTTATTCTTGACACCGTCCAACCCTGCCAAAAGCATGGCTGCAATTGCAATATAGGGGTTGCAGGTCGCGTCTGGTGGGCGGAACTCGAAACGCACCTGGTCAGGCTCGGTCGCGTAGCGTGGCACACGGATCGCGGCGCTGCGGTTGCCGGATGAAAAGAAAGCGTTCACCGGCGCTTCATAGCCCGGCACCAGCCTGCGGTAGGAATTGGTCGATGGGTTGGTGAGCGCCAGCACTGCAGGGGCGTGCATGAGCAAACCGCCAATATAGTGAAGGGCGGTTTCACTCAAGAGGTTTGGCCCGGATGCGTCGTAAAAAAGATTTGTATCTTTCGTGAACAACTGCTGATGAAAGTGCATACCTGATCCCGCTTCACCGTACAGGGGTTTGGGTAAAAAGGTGACGGATTTTCCGGCCTGGTGCGCGACCATCTTGGAGATGTACTTGATGAGCATCGCCCCGTCAGCTGAGTTGAGCGCACCCATCATGGGTGTTTCGATTTCACATTGACCGGGTCCGCCGACCTCGTGGTGGTGGTACTTGACTGGCACCCCGCACTTTTGAAGCAGCCTGACCATTTCCGCGCGCAGACCGTAGGTCTGGTCGCGCGGCGGGTTGGCGTGATAACCACCGTGTATGGGGATGGTGTGTCCGTTCCCGGGTTGACCGCTGTTCCAATTAGCTTCACTGGATTCAACGCGATAATGGGCGGTGTGGATCGTGTTTTCGATGATCACCTGGTCGAACACGTAAAATTCCAGTTCCGGCCCCCACACGCTCCTGTCTGCGATGCCGGTGGATTTGAGATACTCTTCTGCACGCTGCAGAATCACGCGCGGGTCACGATTAAAAAGCTTCTTGGTGTCTGCTTCCACTGTTCTGCAGATGAAACTCAAAGTGGGTATTTCCCAGAACGGATCGACGAATCCAGTGGAAAGGTCGGGGATGAGCGCCATGTCACCTGACTTCACGCTCTTCAACCCGACGCTGGAACCGTCAAACCCGACGCCGGATGTGAGGGTGCGCGGGGAGAACTCTTCTGCAGTGAGGGTGACGTGATGCCATCGCCCCCACAGGTCGGAAAACTTCAGATCGACCATTTCGATTTTATTTTCACGTATAAAGGCAGCTGACTCGTCGTAAGTTTGGAACATAATTCCTCCTGTATTCTTGCGTGCCCGTTCACCGTGTTGATATCCTGTGGTGAACGTGGTAACGCGGGCACCATTGTGAAATGGCGCGCTGTTTAAATTGTATAACAAAAGTTGAGTAGACCCAATGATACTTAAAATAAATCGTATCGACTAACGGCAGCAGTCTTGTAGGCTATAACCATTCAAACAAGGTGTGTGCGTTTTTGGCGTGATAGTGGTAATATTAACCCCGCGAAATTCCCCGAGCGACCCTGTCCCTCATTTGGGGTTGGATTATCCGGTGGAAGGCATTGCGCCTTGTTTTACAATGCTTAAAAAACCTGGGGCATCAGGAGGGTAACGACCTTGCGCCGATTCCATCAGGGAAAAGTAGATACTTGTAATCAAGTGTTGCATTAGTATTTGGACTGATCGAAATTAATCTGATACGATTGATTACTATAACCTGTAAAAAAAGAAGAAACTGATAATAAATTTCAGGGTGAAAATCGAAGGAATACCCCAATGAATTTGAATGCTTTGAAAAGTGAAGCAGTGAAAGATGGAAAACGATGGGATGTGATCATCGGGCCGAATCGCAGGCTCTTTGATCTTCAACTCCGTGAATTATGGAAATATCGCGATCTGGTAAAGCTTTTTGTACGCCGCGATTTTGTCGCTGCGTATAAACAGACCATACTCGGTCCGATCTGGTATCTTATTCAACCCCTGTTGACCACGATCACATTTACAGTTATTTTTGGACAGATTGCATCGCTGCCTACTGATGGGTTGCCGCAATTCCTGTTCTACATGTCCGGCAATGTATTATGGTCCTACTTCGCGGCTTGCCTGACCAAGACCTCGAACACTTTTGTGTCAAACAGCCACTTGTTCGGCAAGGTCTATTTCCCACGGCTCGCGGTCCCCATATCAATTCTGATTTCCAATCTGATCACGTTCGTGATGCAATTTGTGTTTTTCCTGGCATTTGTCGGGTATTTTGCGCTGCGCGGCTCAGAGATTCAACCCAACCTGTGGATTCTCGCGTTTCCGCTGCTGATCGTGATCATGGCAGGACATGGATTGGGATTTGGGATTCTAATTTCCGCGATGACCACCAAGTATCGGGATTTGCGATTCCTGGTGAGTTTTGGTGTTTCTCTATTAATGTACGCTACACCAGTGATCATACCCGCGTCATCTGTCCCCGAAAGGTTCCAGCCGCTGATCCGGTTCAATCCGATAACTCCATTGATCGAAATATTCCGCTACGGGTTCCTTGGGGCCGGGTCTGTGGAACCGTGGGGATTGGTGTACAGTTTTGTATTCATGCTCGTGATCGTAGCCATCGGGTCACTCGTTTTTAACCGCGTAGAAGCCAACTTTATGGATACCGTGTAATGGATAATTCGATCATTTCTGTAGAAAATCTATCCAAGATGTATCGGTTGGGTGTTATCGGAACCGGCACTTTTTCCAATGATCTTAAAGTCTGGTGGTCGCGCGTTCGCGGAAAACCAAACCCCCTGGCGAAGATCGGGAAAAAGGATTATGGCAACCAGGTTGGCGACATCATTTGGGCACTGAAGGACATCAACTTTACAGTTGATCCGGGTGAAGTGCTTGGCATTATCGGGCGTAACGGAGCCGGAAAAAGCACTTTGCTCAAGATATTGGCAAGGGTAACGGCGCCAACTGAGGGTTACGTCAAGGTTAAGGGGCGCATTGCCAGTCTGCTGGAAGTGGGGACGGGTTTTCACCCTGAACTTACCGGCAAGGAAAATATTTACCTCAACGGCGCGATCCTTGGAATGAATACACAGGAGATCAGCCGCAAATTTGATGAGATCGTGGATTTCGCTGAGATCGAGCCTTTTATTAATACACCGGTAAAGCGCTACTCCAGTGGTATGTATGTGAGATTAGCCTTCGCGGTGGCGGCACATCTTGAATCTGACATCCTGCTTGTGGATGAGGTCCTGGCAGTGGGAGACGCCGAGTTCCAGAAGAAGTGCCTGGGAAAAATGAATGATGTTGCAACTGAGGAAGGTCGTACAGTTCTTTTTGTGAGTCACAACATGGTGTCGGTACGCCGGTTATGCGAGCGCGGCATTTTGCTCAACGCCGGTCAGATCGAAACAACAGGACCGATCGATTCCGTCCTTAAGACTTATATGAATGTCCAGGAGGATATTCAATCCACTTATCTCAAAGCCAGGATGGATCGAAAAGGTTCTGGAAAATTGATCTTTACCGATATCGATATCCGCGATGATTTTAATATCCCATTAAACGTAAAACTTGGAAGTCATACAAAGCTATTACTCAAATATGAAGGTAAGAAGGACTTGAAAAACGTCCGGATAACGGTCACCATCACCAATCAATATGGTGAAAAAGTGAGTTGGTTGAGTAATGAGATTTCGAGCAGCCTGTTTTCTGAATTACCAAAACGGGGAACGATCAGGATCGATTTTCCTAATCTTCCCTACGCAGCTGGCACCTATTCGGTGGAGCTCAACGCCAGGGTCGGTAACGAATTGGCGGATAAAATTTCACACGCCGCGCAGTTGATCGTTCACCCGGGGGATTTTTATAAAAGCGGAAAGAAAACCCCATCAAGGGCAGGGGCGGTCCTTGTACCGCACACATGGTCTGTGGAAACCGAGGATTAAGAACTACAACATACCAGTTCAGACAAGCATCTGAAAATCTTCAGATATTAAAACCAGCAGCCGCCAGTATCATCTGGCGGCTGGTTTGTATACAGGCTAAGGTAGACCAGTTAGCTGTGTTTCAACTCACTTGACATAATCAAGCAGGTAACCGTACCCTTCTGATTCCATCTCGGCGTAGGGGATGAATCTCAACGCGGCGCTGTTGATGCAGTAGCGGGTGCCGCTTGGTGAGCTGGATTCGTTGTAAAAAACATGCCCCAGGTGAGAATCACCCGCCCGGCTGCGCACCTCGTACCTGACCATGCCATAGGAATTATCCTCCAGGATGTAGAAGGTGTTCTCATCGATCCCCCTGGAGAAACTGGGCCAGCCTGTACCGCTGTCGAATTTGTCGCTGGATGAGAATAAAGGTTCGCCGGTTACAACATCAACGTAGATACCGCGTTCGTGATTGTCCCAGTATTCATTCTGGAACGCTGGTTCAGTCCCGCGCTGTTGGGTGACCCTGTACTGGAGGTCGGTCAAATTTTCTTTGATGACATCATCAGACGGGCGGGGGTAGTCGCCCGGGTCAATGACCAGGTTGCTCACGGTGCTCATTTCTACTTTTGAGATGTGGCAGTAACCACCGGGGTTCTTGTCCAGGTAGTTCTGATGATACTCCTCAGCGTCGTAAAAGCGCTCGAGGGGTTCGATCTCAACATAGAATTTCTCGTAACGCGTTTTTACGAGCTCGGTGATGCGCTCGACAGTCTCTTTGGAAGCATCATCAGTGTAATAGATGCCCGTCTGATACTGGGTGCCGATATCAGGACCCTGCTGGTTTTGCACAGTAGGGTCGATCACGTGGTAATAGGCGAAAAGCAGCGCGTCGAGGCTGACTTTTTCGGGTTTGTACTCAACGCGGATAGTCTCGCGGTAGCCGGTTTGCCCGGTGGTGACCTTCTTGTAATCGGGAACGGTGTCCGCCTGACCGTTGGCATACCCGCTGACCACATTCACCACTCCCGGGATGGACTGCATTAATTTTTCCATTCCCCAGAAGCAGCCGCCAGCCAGGTAGATTACATCCACGCCTTCGCGCTCGGTGTAATTCTTATCGTAAGGGGTTGTCATTTCTGCGTTCTCCTGTTCTTCTTGTGTAGGTGATGTGACCGGTATGTCTTCTGCAGTGCCGCAGGCAGAGATGACAAGGGTCGTAATGGCAAATATTAAAAGTATTTTTCTCACTCTCATAAAGGATCCCTCTTCTACCGCTAAATGTTAGACTAATCAAAGTCTATTTGTAAAACATTTTCAATCAATATACTCTAAAGCATACAAAGTTTGTATAAGATTTTCATCAGATCGCTGCTTGGAGAAACAGACAAGGGCATATTTGCTGATCCTTTCTCATAAAACGCTCGAGGATGGATTTCGATAAATTTACCCGTTGGTATAATTAGTCTGATCCATTGGTGTCGGATATTTCCACATACCTGAGTCGGGTAATCAGCCCATGAATCCTAACAAATACATCAAAGCAGTTACTTACAATTTCGCATATTTTCTGATCAGTTCGCTTGCCTACCTGGTGCTAACACCGATTGCAATCCATGTGATGGGCGGCGAATTCTACGGGTTGTGGATGATCCTGTTCGCGGTCGGGCAGCTTTCTGTGATAGGTACACTGGGGATCGAATCCATCGTCAACAAGTTCGCTGCCGAGGTGAGCGAGGAGCAGGAGGCTGGTGCGAACATTCTTTCTTCTGCCATCCTTATCGTTTTCACCATGGCGTTGATTGTTGCAGTTGCGCTGTTCGCATTACGGAATCTGCTCGCGGAGAATATTAACCTGTCCCCCGTATACCTGCAGCAATTTAGCAACGCTCTTGCGGTGTATGCGCTGGTGATCATTCCCCAATTCCTGATCCGCGTTTTTCACGGTTTCTTTCTCTCACAGATCATGAACCGATTTGCACGTACAATGGACCTGCTGAACTCACTCCTGCCACTGCTGGGTGGTGTATTAATCTCGCTTTTTTTCAAAGACCTATTCGTGCTGGCGTTATGGAATCTACTTGTCAGCATCCTTGTGCTGGGGCTCTACATACACAAAACGCGCCGGGTGATCCGATTGGTTTGGTTGCCCACACGTGAGACCATCCGGCGCTTGATGGGATTTTCAGTTTTTATGTTCATCGAATCCGCTGCCATTACTCTCTTCCAGCAGTTTGACCGCTTGTTAGTAGCACTCACGCTCGGACCCGTCGCATCTGGAGTGTACAGTGTAGCAACCGGGATCGGGTTGCGAATGTCGATCATCGCCGGTAACATTACCGAGGTGCTTGTGCCTTACGCCAGCAGGAAGCAATCACTGGGGGAGAAGAGGGTGATTGAGGATACAGTGCGTAAAGTATCGAGGTACGTCAGCCTGATCGCGGCCCTGGTTGGTGGGTTGCTGATCATATGGATGAAGGAGTTGCTTTCGGTGTGGATTTCACCGCAGTACGCGGAAGGCAACAGCATCTTCTTTTGCATCATCATCCTGGCGTACGGCATCCTCAGCCTTAGCCGCCCGGCGCATCAGACGCTTGTGGGGCTTGGCAAGGTAAAATTTACTTCGTTGGCGTATCTCACTTCTTCGCTTCTTATGCTGGCTGCCGTCTACCTTCTATCCGGCCAATTTGGGCTTATCGGGGCTGGTGCTGCCAACCTCGTGATGGTATTGCTACTCAGTATGAACATTTTTCTTTACATCTGGTTCAATAGGAAACAGGTGTGGGGGCGCTTTCTGCCTGACCTGTTGATCGGGGTTCTGCCAATGGTGGTATCCCTCGTTATCGTGGTTACGGGCATCAATTGGCCGTACAAGCTGATCTACTCGGCAGTGCTTTTGACAGTGATCTTGTACTTGCTTTTCAGGAATCCTGACTTCATCATCCAGTTGAAGCATCTTTTTAATCGACAACTCACACTGCCTGAACGGCAGGGATAGGCGCGCAGTGAATATCGTTTATTGGGGCAAGTACATCGACACCTACCTGACGGACACTTTTGCCCGTTTGCAGGAATTGGTAGGTGAGTCAATTCACTATGTTCTCATAGAAGAAAACTTCACCCGACGTCAGGCAAAGGGGGAGAAGCTGGTCGATCGGTCTGTAAACCCGGTGACCCTATTGCCCCAACGGGGTTTTGTAAACATGTCGATGGACATCCTCGATCAAAACACAGATGCAATTCACATTTTCCTTAGCTTTTGGGGTGATAGGCGGCTTTTTGGAGTCCTGCTGCATGCTTTGTGGCGCAGGTGCAAGGTAGTGGTAATTTTTGAACCTTACTCTACTGTACCGCACGGCTACTGGAAGGACGAAGGATGGTTGCGCTCACGCTTGAAGGTACTGGGCAGGCGCGTTGCCTACCGGATGTTGTGGCCGATGTTGCGTATCGCTTCCAAAGAAAAAATTCCCTGTATTCTGGCGGTCTCCCCGCTGGCGGAGGTACAGCTGCGGCGGGTCGGTTTCAGCGAACGGGTGATCTACCCGTTCGGGTATTTTGTGGAAAGAAAGATTGTTGAACCGGAACAAGGAGATCAGGCGGAAGTTTTACGGGCTATGTTCAGTGGATCGCTTATAAAGCGCAAGGGGCTGGATGTTGCCATTGCCGCGGTGCAGCGCGTAAATTCTGTATCTGTTAGAGTTATGCTTAATATTTACGGACCCGGTGACATCGGCAAGTTTCTGGTTGACGACCTGCCGGGGATTTGCTACAAAGGGGTTTATCCACAGGAGGACGCGCAGAAGATTATCAGCGGTTATGACTTGTTGCTCGTTCCCAGTCGTCATGAAGGGTGGGGGCTGGTCGTCAATGAGGCCTTGATGCAGGAAGTGCCGGTTGTGGTCAGTGACCGCGTTGGCGCGAAAATCCTGGTGGAAAGTTCCGGTGCCGGGCTGGTTTTTGAGAATGGGAATGTTGAACAACTTACTGAATTATTGACGGATCTATCAGCGCATCGTGACAAAATTGCCGTAATGAAATCGCGGTGCGTGCTGATTCGTGATCTGATCACCCCGCAGATCGGTGCGGACTATCTCGAAAAAGTTCTGAAGTACTATTTTGCTCAAGACGGGGCAAAGCCCAGACCGGTTTGGGCTTTGCAGGAGTGAAAAATTCGGTTTGCATTAATTGGTAGACATCATTTTGCAATTTGTTGTGTCAAAGGATGAGTAATCACAAAAGGGTAAACATATGAAAACAATCGCGCATATACTGGGTGGATGGTCGGTCAATATCGGGAACGCTTTCTTTCAGCTGTCGGGATACAATATGCTGCGCGAGGTATTCCCTGATGATGAGATCCACCTGATCCCTGAGCAGCCCGGTTACCCCTCCTACTGGAACCGCAGGGGAGGCAATCCGGTCAATTATTTTGATTATGTGAACGATTTAAAACCGGATTACCTTGTCCTGATGGGGCCAATCTTCCGGCGCGAGATGTTTTCTATCTGGGGGGAGTCGTTGGAAAAATTGGTAAGCAGCGGCACGCGGTTGGTACTGCTGGGGGTAGGCGCGATGACTTACGCTGAATCCGATATTCAGCTTTACCGCAGCTTTCTGTCACGCTACCGACCCGCGCTGATGGTGACCCGTGACACAGACACCTTCAACATGCTTGGTGACCTGGCGGAGCGAAGTTACGACGGGATCGACTTTGCATTCTTTCTCTCCGATTACTATCCGCTGCATGCGGTGGATGGTCTTGCCAATACCATCGCTTTAAATTTTGATAAACTCCCCGAGCCGCGCATCTCGATCAACGGTGAGCAGGTTCACGACAGCACTACCTTTGATTTTGCGGGGGATCGCTGGCGGGTAGAATTTCCACGCTTCAGACAGTGGCTGGCGCGCAGTTCGCGATATGGCATGTTCCTGGAAGGAGTGCTGTTTGGCGGGAATGATGTTGCGAAAATCGGCGATCATGATGTTGTGCGCCTTGATCACCGCCCGCACCCGCTGGTGCGCGCCAAGACCTATCGCAGCCCGCGTACGCTGGTTAACGACACACCATACCCGTATCTTGAGGTCTATGGGAATGCCGCGCTGACGTTGACAGATCGGGTGCACGCTGCCGCTGTGGCACTGCAGTATGGTAAACCGGCGATGTTGTTCTCCTCCTCGCCGCGTGTGCGCATGCTCGACCGGTTGGGACTGGAGGAAATCGTCAACCGCCCTGTGTGGTTGGACAAAAAGAACCTGGAAGAAGAAAAGGCGAAGGTCAAGGCGTTCCTCAAACACTATGCCGAAGCTGAGTAGGAACTGAGGTAATCTCCAGCATTTATCCTCAACAGGATTTAGGAAAGAACGCACGCTTAACCTGCACATCATTGGAAATGTATAAACCGACGTCCATGAGGGCGCCGGTTTGAAATTAAGCTGCCAAATATGCGTATACCGCCCGACTAAAGCTGATTATTCGGTCGGGTGCTGGTTGAAATGCAGCAGCGGTTCCTTCCCAATTGAGAAAACGTTGAAGCCCATTTCGAATAACTTTGCGCGATCCAGGATGTTTCTGCCATCGAAGATGAAGGATGGGTTGACCATTGAATCGAATATGCGCTTGTAATCCAGCCTGGTAAAGTCCTCCCATTCTGTCAGGACGGCGATAGCGTGGGCACCTTCAGCTGCGATGTAGGGGTCTATTTCGAAGGTCACCAGCCTGGCGTCATCGCCCAGATCCAAACGGGCGTTTTCCAGTGCGTGGGGATCACACAACACCAGTTCTGCTTTCTCTGCCAGCAGTCCACGGCAGACAGCCAGCGCCGGGCTTTCACGAGTGTCGCTCGTGTTGGCTTTGAATGCCGCACCGTAAACGGCAATGCGTTTCCCTGCCAGTGTGTTGAACATGGCGCTGACCATGTTGGCAACGAAGCGCGCTTCCTGGTATTCGTTCATCCTGATGACCTGTTCCCAATACGCTGCGGCCTCCGGCAAACCCTGTGATTCACACAGGTAGACCAGGTTGAGGATGTCTTTCTTGAAACAAGAGCCGCCGAAACCCACACTTGCTTTCAAAAAGCGGGGACCGATGCGTGAATCCATGCCAATGGCGTAAGCGACCTCTTCGACGTCAGCGCCGGTTTTCTCGCACAGGGCAGAGATGGCGTTGATCGATGAGATGCGCTGTGCCAGGAAGGCGTTGGCGACAAGTTTGGAGAGTTCGCTTGACCACAGGTTGGTGGTGATGATCCTTTCGCGTGGCACCCAATTGGCATAAAGATCCACGATGGTCTGCACGGCTTTTTTACCGCCGGGGGTATCATGCCCACCGATGAGCACACGGTCGGGGTTCTCCAGGTCCTGGATGGCGCTGCCTTCTGCCAGAAACTCCGGGTTCGAGAGCACCTCGAAATGGAGGCCTTTGGCGTTGGTGTTGAGAATGTTTTCCATGGCCTGGGCGGTTCGTACCGGGAGAGTGCTCTTTTCGATGATGATCTTGTCCGAAGAGGAGTGTTCCAGTATCATGCGCGCGGTCTTCTCCCAGTACTGCAAATCTGCGGTGCGTCCCGCGCCTTGACCAAAGGTCTTGGTGGGGGTATTCACGCTGACAAAAATGATCTCCGATTCTGCGATGTGCCTGTCGATATCCGAAGCGGTAAAAAAGAGATTCCGTCCGCGGGCCTGCTGTACGACTTCCAACAGCCCGGGTTCGTAAATGGGCAGTTGATCTGAATTCCATTCTGCGACCTTCTTTTTGTTGATATCAAAGACGGTCACAGTGTGTTGTGGGCAGTGCAGGGCAATGACCGCCATGGTGGGACCACCTACATAACCTGCGCCAATGCATAATATTTTTGCCATGTATAATTCTCCTTAGTTCTCCGCCCGAAGGTCAGGTTTTTTTCATGCTTTGCCGGTTTTTATTGTCCTTGCTGCGCGTCTACCGGTTTTTTGCCCGCGATATATTTTACTATATTGAAGGGGTTATCCGCGTGAAGGGAAGGGTGATAATAAATGACCTTGTTAGCTGCATGACGGACTAATATTTTGGGTTTGTTGCTTGAGAGTGTTCGGTGGGTAGGACTCACAATGCGATTGTTATTAATTTGTGGATTGGACATTATGTTTTTCTTTTTGAATTACAGTTATCGAATGGATGACTCTTAGCACTGTTTTTGTTGAGATTCAAGAATTTTCAGAAAATATGCTGCGCCAACCTCGGGACAGTATGAAATAATTCCCTCAACTCACAAAAGAAATCTGATAAAAACTGACATAGAAAATCATTGATTTCAAGCGTATTTAACATCATCCAATCCCTTGACAGGGATGAGATACAGGACTATATTTAGTTTTACTAACTAAATATAGGAGCGTGGATGGATAATCAAAAAAATGTATCGGCAGAAGTAAGATTTTCAGATTTGATGAAACGGGTAAGAAGATTGGGTGTAGATACACTCAATCCCGAGGGGGCAGCGTCCCCCGCCCAAATGACTTTGATTGATTGGATTGCCTCGAATCCGGGTTGTGGTGTGCAGGATATTGCCGATGGGTTAAGCTTGGCTCCTCCCACTGTCAGCATTGGTGTAAAAAAGATGGAAACTTTAGGCATTGTTGAGCGAAAGCCCAATCCTTCAGACGCCCGTTCTGTCCAATTTTTCCTCACCCGACGCGGACTGGAAATTTACGATCAGCACCAGGCATATCAGAAAAGTAAGTTTCAACAACTTTTGTCTGGCTTATCACAACATGAGCAGGAAACATTGATTGACTTGCTGGAACGAGCCCTTCAATCAGCGGAAATGAAGTGATCTGGAGAGGAACTACACTACAGCATTTAAGAGATCGCTTAAACCACAAAACTAACATAATTTGAAAAAAGAAGGAAGAAAATGGATAAATTTTTGAAAAAATGGGTTCGCAAAATTCATCGGTGGCTGGTAATACCTTTCATCGCATTGTTAATCACGGTCCTCTTGGCCCGCGACACACCCATTGGAAACGTGGCTCAACGGATACAGTCCGTTTTTTTGATCGTTATGGCTATCACAGGTTCTTATCTTTACTTGTTGCCATTATGGGCTAAATGGAAACGCGGTCGATCAAAAAAAACTGAATGAATTTTTCATAACCCTGGCATTTCATTGATAAAAGTCTGTTAGTCGTTACTATGTAATCCAAAGAGAGTTGGGGTTATCTTATATTGCTAATGCGAGCTGTATGATTAAATCCATGTCGTATCCGGTATGTACTTCGAGGATTAATTAAAAGGATTTGGCACATGCTAATAAAAATCAAAAGATTCTTTTTGGATTTGTTTATCAAAACCATGGTTACCCATCCGGGTTTCATGGAATCCAAGTTGTTCCTTATGGTCATGAAAATTTTCCCTGAGATGATCAGTTCGCACTATGACGCATCCGTAGTGAAAGAAGGGGGTCATTATCAGGAAGTCATCCGAGCTGGCATGATGAGTATCCAAAGTCACCCGCAAAGGATCCTCGACTTGTGCACTGGGACAGGGGTAACCTCGTTTATCGCAAACCAGGTATTTCCTGAAACAAAAATTGTGTCCATTGATCAAAGTGTGGGCATGATCAAAATTGCCCGGAGCAAGGCTGACAAAATGGGGTTATCGTTGATCGAATTTAAATTGGGGGATGCAATGCAACTAACGGAGCCCGATAATTCTTTTGATCTAGTAATTACATCCAACGCACCGATCTATTTATCTGAAGTTGCCAGGGTGTTAATGCCGGGCGGAAAATTTATGATGGCATTTTTCTTTGGAGGGCATTCTTTCGTAAAACTGGAAAAGAATATTTCCCAGTCTCTTGGCAAATACGAATTAAGATTGCTTGAACTAAAAAAGTGGACAAAGGGGCTT
>JACDJC010002644.1_pt1 | contig 13753 bp, 17 predicted proteins | sample 7454191 | NCBI WGS metagenome assembly JACDJC01 (sample SAMN14253291, study PRJNA609438) | sludge metagenome | isolation source: sludge after 25d culture with pyrite and EDTA | collected 2018-12-20 | reverse complement strand
GCCCGTCGAGGAGCAGGAAGGCCCCACCCTGCACGGGGGCACGTGCAATGACGGGCGGTTCGACCAGTCCGACCTCACGAACAGATGCCGTGATCTGCCGGTATTTCCTGCTGGACTTCACGGAGGAGCCGAGGGCGCGCAGGGGCAGAATCGACTGGATCGGCAGGGTCACGCAGTCACCTTCGAAGGCGAGAACAACAGTGTCCGACGAACCGCGCTTGCCCGGTTTCATGCCCTGACTCCTTCGCGCAGCGCATCGGTGAGATACGTGGGGAGCGTGTCGAGCCCTTCGGCCCGAAGGAGGGTGAGGAAATGTTCGTCGTCGCGCAGGCTGCGGAAGGCTTCGACGACGAACATCAACCGACTCTGTGTCAGTTCAGCCTTCTTGATCAGCAGCTTCTGGCGATCCGCCTCCTGCTGATAGGCACGGACGAGGGCGTCGCTGGTCAGCGGGCGCTTGGCGCCGTCCTTGCGTCCATAGCGATTGTATTTGAGGTGCGGCCCCTGCGTTTGGCGTTGCTGGATGAGGCGGCGCACCGCTGTCAGCTTTTTCCCGCGTAGCTTTTTCTGGGTATAGGCATCCATCAGTGCGCGCTGGGCACCTTCGGCGTCGGTCTTCGAGATTTCGATGGCAAGGTTGAGCGGCAGTAGGCCGGTCTCCACAGCCGAGACGAGCCGTTCCTCTCCGTGCTCGAGAAGACCGGCAATCATGCCGACATACTCGGTCGTCACACCAATCTTGTTACCGATCTGCCGGTCATCGTAGCCGCGTTTCCGAAGCGTACCGATCTCGCGCATCAGGTCGATTGGCCGGTGCTGCCGTCGAGCGCAATTCTCAACGAGGCTCATGACCAGGCATTCGCTTTCGTCGACATCGACCACAATGGCCGGGATCGCTGTCTGCTTCAACTCGATGAAGGCCTCGAGGCGTCCTTGGCCGCAGACGAGATCGTATTCGGTGGGATCGGTGCCCGCGTGCCGAGCCACCGTGATCGGACGCTTCAATCCAATCCGCGCGATGTTCTCGACCATCTCCTTAAAATTGCGCCGATTGCGTACTCGCGGGTTGAGAATGCGGATCCGCTCGGTCGGGATCAGCAGCACTTGCTTCGGATCGTGTTCCTGCAATTCGTCCGACATCAGGCAGCCTCCATGGCCCGGGTTCGGCCAGCGAGCGTGTAGAAGAAATCGAGTGTGTCGAACCGATAGGCGTCCAGCCAAAGTCCGTTCTGCTCAGCGAGACGCAGTCGATCGAGTGTCATATCGATGCTGGGCAGGAGGTAGTAGTCGCGAGGCGCTTCGTTCAGTTCATCCATCCGCACGGCGATGGTGATATCGGGCACGAGACCAGTGTCGAGGCAGATGCGCCAACGCAGCGACCCTGCCCCTGTTGTATGACAGCGAGCGAGAATGACGGAGGCGGTGAATTCGTCGTTGACACGAATAAGGTCGGTGGTGGGATCCTGCGCGGCGGTGCCGCCGCCTTGCACGATGCCTGCCATGATCTCGGCGATCACTTGGGGATGCGCCTGTCGTAGCGCCCGGTTGATCTCGATGTAGCGATAATCGCGCTCGGGCTCATAGCCGATCAGATGGTACGCTCGCAGGAGACTGCCGAAGCGGCTGCGATAGACGCTGGATGAGGGCAGATCATCCTGCTCGTCGATGATTAGGCCTGACAGCACGCCTTGCTGCTTCAGAATTGTCCGGAGGGCATCGAGCAGCTCCTCATCGCTGAAATGGCGGCTGCGCGCATCCACGATCTCTCGCGCACGCAGAAACAGAGCCCGATCGACGATGGCAGGGTAGGCACCTTCGGCGCGGATCCACATCTCGCGCGGGTTCACCACCCGGCGCTGCTTCAGCTTGAAGGACACCTTGTTGAAGACGTTGTTGCCGATGTACTTTTCGTTCGTCAGAACCTGATGGACTGTCGCGCGTGTCCATGGCCGACCAAGATCTGTCCGACACCCCCCAGCATTGAGGGTCTCAGCGATCTCACGCTCCAACCGGCCTTCGTCGACGAACATCGTGTACATCCGCTGGACGACACGCTGCTCATCCGCGGGGCCGGGAACCAGGATGACGCGATCGGTTTGAATGCTCTTCTGCTCCCCGCGCGACAATTCACCTTTTGGGTTTCCATTCTCGTCGATAAGCACGCGGCGTAGCCCATATCCGGCCGCGCCGCCCTGTCGATACCCAAGCTCGACGAGACGACATTGGCCCGCGAAGACCTTCACGGAGAGCTCGCGGCTGTACTCGCCCGCCATCACCCGCTTGACGGTCTTCAGAAGGTTCGAGCCGATGCTGCCGTCATTCTCGAACTGCTCGCCGCAGTAGTGGACGCGGATCCCGGCGCGCGAGCAGACATGCTCGTGATAGGCCCCTTCATCGGCGTCCTGAAACCGGCCCCAGCGGCTCACATCGTAGACGAGGATCGCCTTGAAGTTGGCTCGACCGGACTGAACCTCGGCCATCAGCGCCTGCAGCGCCTCGCGGCCGTCAAGTCGCAGCCCCGATCGTCCGGAATCCTCGAAGACGCGTAGGATTGTCAGGCCGCGGGCCGTGGCGTAGCTGCGGATGACGTCGAGTTGGTTCTCGGTCGAATATTTCTGATGATCGGTCGACATCCGGACATAGGCCACAGCCGGAATTTGGTCGCCGGTATCGTCATCACGGCTGTGCCGATTGTGCGAGTTGCGCCCACTCAACAGTCCATCCTCACGCTATTTCGGGCGCAAATCGTCGTTCCCGCAACGCGTCCGGTTCAACTCTCTTTGCTCATTAAAAGCCAAGGAGGGCGGAATGTCGTTTCCGAAAAAGGGCAAGTTCTTTCCAGATCGAAACGGGTATACTGATAGCAACGGAAGTCAGGGTTCCGTCTGCTTCTCCGCCGAGATTGCGGCTGCGCTGCGCCGCTCACTGGGGTCTACTGGTGCCGGGGTGAAGACAGTGTCAGGTTGGACCGGCGCCAACGAGAAGACCGTGAAGAACTGGTTTTCTGGACGTTACGGTCCTAGTGGCGAGCATCTCGCAGTGCTTGTTAGGCATTCCGACGAAGTGCTGAACGCTTTTCTGGTAATGGCGGGGCGGCAGGATCTGATGGTGGCGACCAAGCTTGCCGCAGCCGAGCAGGCGGTCATGGAATTACTAGCAGCCGTGCGCAGCCTGGCCGACGATGGTGGCGATCCCTGGGACATCAAGCAGAAGCTCAAGCCGGCCCGACGACATCGATGACCCTACACTGCATCAGGTCGTTGAAGAGTTGAGGCGCCAGATCGCAAAATTGAGTGCGGTCGCGAACGTAACCCATGCAAGGTAGGGCACGAGTAGCAACGCTGCTCCAACATGGAGCGGAAGGAAGAGCACTATCGTCGCAACAATGGAAAGCCATACCAAAACAATGTCGACGAACGCCAAGTCGGGGCGGTGCAGGCCAAAGAAGAGCGGCGTCCACGCCGCGTTGAGTACCAGCTGAAGGGCATAAACGGCAAGCGGCAGAACGGCACCGGCGAACCCGAATTCCCGCCAAACCAGCCAGCCGGATACAGCGATCATCACATAGAGAACGGTCCATACTGGTGCGAACAGCCGGTTCGGTGGACGCCACGATGGCTTCTTCAAGCGCTCATACCATTCGCCTGGCCGGAAGAAGGCGCCTGTCATGGCCGCCAGGAAACAGGCAACGAGAAATCCAGCAAGCCCAAGGATCGAAGTCATCGTCGTTTCGGATCTCCAGCTCGGATTGGGGTAAGGGTCGGCGACGTATCCATAAACGGATTTCAGCGTTTGTCCGGTGAGATGACGACAATGGCCGAGCACGATGCGCGGCCGTGGCGTCTATAACTATGTGAAAAGCCGGAGTCGAAATAGATCGAATCGCCTTCGCCAAGCAGCGCATCCTCGCCATCGACGTTCAGAGCAAGCTGCCCGCTTATCACGAAGATGACCTCCGCACCGGGATGGCTGTGCGGGACCGGTGATTCCGACCGCGGCTCAAACTCCGCATAGAATGCTTCCATCCGACGGTCCGCGACTGGAAAGTCGAGACTCTCGAAGAAGTAGGAGGGCGAGTCGTCGTCCGGACGTTCCGGCAGGCGCACCCGATCCTTTTTTCGCACAATCGCCAAGGTAGGCCGCTCGGCCGACTTGATGAAGAAATGCTCGAGCCCGACGCCAAAGACCATCGCAATCCGCAGCAATGTCGGCAACGTCGGGAACAGCTGGCCTCGTTCGATCTTTGAAAGCATCCCTGGCGATAGCCCGGTGTGCTCACCGAGCTGAACAAGGGCGAGGTCCTTCTTCTGGCGCAGCGCCCGGATTTTGGCGCCGATGCCGTAGGACTCGAGGCCAGCGGTCAGGGTTTCCGAGAGCACGGTCCCTCCTTTCTTTTACTCATGCGCAAAATATCATCCGCTTATTTTCTTGAAAAGATAATAATTATTCCTATCACGAGAATGTGCGCAACACGAAAATCAATTATCTTTATATGACAATCACGTCGTGGCGTAAACGGGCTGCGAGCGCAACGGCCGAAGAGGCCGACCTCAACACAGGAGCAACTTGAAATGAGTTCGAAACTTGTGAAACTCGCGGCTGCGGCCGCAATGACGATCGGCTTGGCGGTGGGAAGCTTCAACGCCTATGCCGCAGACAAGGATATCGTTGATACCGCGGTCGCAGCGGGTCAGTTCAATACGCTTGCCACGGCCCTCACTGCCGCCGGGCTCGTCGACACGCTGAAGGGTCCCGGACCATTCACGGTGTTAGCGCCAACCGACGCGGCCTTCGCCAAGCTGCCCGCCGGCACGGTCGACAGCCTTCTCAAGCCGGAAAACAAGGCGAAGCTGACCGAGATCCTCACCTACCACGTCGTGCCGGGCAAGGTGATGGCTGCCGATGTCGTGAAGCTGAAAGAGGCCAAGACCGTCAACGGGGCAATGGTGAAGATCAAGGCCAACGGTAGCAACGTCATGGTCAACGATGCCAAGGTCACCGCAACCGATATTGCAGCCTCAAACGGCGTCATCCACGTTATCGACACCGTTATTCTCCCGCCAAACGGATAACACGACCTGCCGGGCAGCCGTTTTCCTCAGGCTGCCCGGCGTATTGAGTCAACGGATATCGGAAACGGGCCAATTAAACCTCATCAAATGGAGCGTTCGATGAAACCTCTCAATATCCTAACCCTCATCCTCGTCATCGTTGGTGGATTGAACTGGGGCCTTGTTGGCCTTTTCAACTTCGACCTCGTTGCGGCCATTCTCGGGACCGGCTCCTTGCTTTCGCGGATTGTCTACATTCTTGTCGGCGTTTCGGCGGTGTGGCAACTGATCCCGCTTGCCGGCGCATTCGGCAGCGCCGAGTCGATGGCGCACCGCGGCAGCGTATCGCGGTAGTGGCGTAGCCCCGCCGCGGGTTCGTCGTGGCGGGGCCCCATCTGCGGAGCAGCATTATATGCCAAGGGGCAAGCAGACGATCTTGGTCAGCGACAGGATGCAGCGGGGTTACCGCTACGTATTGAGCGAGCCGGCGGGTCGCAATTTTCACACCGACTTCGAACCCGAGCTGACGCCCAAGGAGATGCTTTGCCTCGGAGTTTTTGGCGGCAAATATATGACCGATTGTCGTGATGAATTCCCTTCCGACTGGTTCACCGAAGCGAAACTGTCGTCCAAATCGTACGATGAATCACTGAATTTTTTCGGCGTCAGAGCGAGCCAGCGGCTTTCTGTCTGGCGTGAGAGAGGATGGATTCATCCCGACGACCCTCGCGGGTGGTTTCAATGGTACTGCCGCTACTACATGGGTCGCAGGTTGCCGGAAGAGGATCTGCGGCAGATTGGCCGTTGGCGCGCCATGAGCCGCCACGTCGGGCAAATTCGGCGGAATTGCGAACCGGGCGATCTCGGCTGCCGAAGACGGCAACGCCAGGCTCTTCTGCATTGGGCATATGACAGTAGAGCGCTGTGACTTTGTATGCAGCCTCGATTGCGATCAAAGGCAGGAATGAGAAAGAAAGGCATGTGGTGGATCATTCTTGCCGGCATCGTGGTGATCGCGGGCGCCTTTTGGGGTAGCATTGTGAGCAATGTCGAACACCCGAAATACAAGATCGTCGCAAGCTATCGCAGCATCGAGATTCGGGACTATGGGGCGATGATCGTCGCGGAGGTTGAGGTCGCTGGTGAGCGGGACACTGCGATCAGCGCGGGCTTCCGAATCCTCGCGAACTACATCTTTGGCAATAATCTGTCTTCGCGGAAGGTGGCGATGACAGCGCCGGTGACTCAACAGCTAAACGAAAAGATCGCGATGACGGCGCCGGTGACGCAGGTGGGCAAAGGAAATTCCTGGCAGGTGCGTTTCGTCATGCCCGCCAGCTACACATTGGCGACCCTTCCCAAACCGAACGATCCTACCGTCAAAATACGAGAGATCGAAGCTAAACGCTTTGCGGTGATACGCTTTTCTGGCTTGGCGGGCGGGGATAGTCTGCAGCGCAAAACAGATCAACTAACGAAGTTCATGATGGAGAAGAAGATGGTGCCCGCTTCGTCTCCCATCTACGCGTTCTACAACCCACCGTGGACACTTCCGTTCATGCGCCGCAACGAGATCATGATCGAAGTAGGTTGTTAGGTCGCGCGCCGTCGTCTCTCGAGCTACGGGTTGCAGACGGTTCCCCGAGCCGCACTCAAGTGGAGACGCCAATATGACGCCCAACATCGAGCCTGTCGAGACCGCGCTCGGCGGCAGGACCATCGCGGAAGCGTTGCAGGATACCACCCAGTCGAACGGTGCGCAGCTTCTGGCAATAGGAGGATTGGTCATTCCCGCATCCGCGGCTTTGTTCTTGGTGGTGCGACGAAGGGTATGGTATCTCGGCAATTGCAGGAGGAGCCATGTGTTTCGGTTTCCGCTTTGGGGCAATCAGGTACGGTTGGCGCCTGCCTGTCGCGCATCTGTCCGCGCGAGATCGCGCCGGCGCGAACCGTTCGGATGACGGAAAGCTGTACTGAACTCGATGCGCATGGCCCACCATACGCGCAACCGGAACGGTCGCTGCCTGGTTCGGGTCAGACTTTCTGCCGATTTTTGGTTGGATGCCGCCCCCTTGCCGGCCAGGGCAAGGCTATCAAACCCAACACGCGGCGCGCCGCTGATCAAGTCGCCGGTCTCCAGCACCGTGGTGGCCCGCATTTGGGCCAACCCTCATGATAGCCGGGCCGACAGAGGCGCTGCAATCGCAAGAAACCATGGGCTCGACGCTCCATTCCCTCCTGCGCGATAATAAAGGCAATGCAAGGGACGTCGGGGTCGGATGACTGTTTCCCGAAGAGCCAGCGGGAATCGCCTTAGCCGAGGGGAGATGAGGCCCATGGAAACGACACTGACCGATCGCTTCAAGACCGCTATCCTGCTCATGGCTGCGACCGGCCTGATTGCGGGACTCGCATTCTACTTCACTGGCCAACCCGACGTTGCGAACCTGGTCTGGATCGCCGGCGTCGTTCCGGCACTTGCTGCGCTCGTGGTCGAGATCCTTCGCAGCATTGGGCGCGGCGAAGTCGGACTGGATATCGTTGCCGCGCTCTCTATGTCGGCAGCACTCGTCTTCGGCGAGACCCTCGCAGCGGCGGTCGTCGCGGTGATGTATTCGGGCGGCACCTTCCTCGAAGCCTTCGCCGAGGGCCGCGCCCGGCGCGAAATGCACGACCTCCTCTCCCGCGTGCCCCGGAGCGCGACCCGGCATCGAAACGGTGGGCTGGAAGAGGTGCCGCTCGATGAGATCGCGCCCGGTGACCGGCTCCTGATCCGGCAAGGCGACGTCGTTCCGGTGGACGGCACGGTGGCCTCTGATACGGCCTTCGTCGACACCTCGGCGCTTACAGGCGAGTCGCTTCCGGTGCGTCTGGCGCGCGGGGCCGAGACCATGAGTGGCTCGACCAACGCGGGCGAGGCCTTCAATCTGATAGCGACGCGCGAGGCGAAGGACAGCACCTATGCCGGAATTGTCCGGCTGGTTGAGGAGGCGCAGGCGTCGAAGGCCCCGATGTCGCGGCTGGCCGACCGCTGGTCGCTGGGCTTTCTCGCGGTCACGGTGGGCATCGCCTTCGCTGCCTGGTGGTTCACCGGTGATCCGATCCGGGCCGTCGCCGTCCTTGTGGTTGCCACGCCGTGTCCGCTAATCCTTGCCGTGCCGGTCGCGCTGGTCGCCGGCCTGTCGCGCGCGGCGCATTTCGGCGTCCTGATCAAGGGAGCGGGGCCGCTTGAGACGATGGCGCGCATCCGTACCCTGATCCTCGACAAGACGGGCACCTTGACGGACGGTCGTCCGCAGATCGTGTCGATCGACAGCCACGGCGGCATGGCCCCGGACGACATCCTGCGCCTGGCCGCAGCGCTCGACCAGGCTTCAAAGCACCCCGTGGCGCAGGCCATTGTCGCCGCAGCGAAGGCGCGGGGCTTCACGCTGCCCGTGCCGTCAGATGTTGCCGAGATCCCGGGCGAAGGGGTCGTAGGTCATGTCGAGGGCCGCCCCGTCATCGTCGGCGGGGACGGTTTCGTGGCGTCCCGGGTCGGGCGGATGACGGGCGATCATCCCGCAAAGGGCGCCGGATCGGTCCTCGTTGCCGTGGCGGTCGATGGCCAAATGGCCGGGCACCTGGTGATGTCGGACCCACTGCGCGAAGGCACGGGCGCCATGCTGGCGGGGCTCCGCCGCCAGGGGATCGGGCGCATCCTGCTGGCCACCGGCGACCGTGCGGATGTGGCCGAGCGCGTGACCGAGGGGCTGGGCCTTGACGGTCTGCGGGCCGGGCTGACGCCGGATCAGAAGGTCCTGCTCGTGCTCTCCGAGCGCAAGCATGGGCCAGTCATGATGGTGGGCGACGGGGTGAACGATGCACCCGCACTGGCCGCAGCCGACGTTGGCATGGCGATGGGCGCACGAGGTGCCGCTGCCTCGGCCGAAGCCGCCGACGTGGTGCTGCTCGTCGACCGGATCGACCGGCTGGGCCCGGGGATCGAGATCGCCCGGGCCTCGCGGCGGATCGCCGTAGAAAGCGTCGTCGCGGGGATCGGTCTTTCGGTGATCGGCATGATCGCGGCAGCCTATGGCTATCTTACCCCGGTGCAGGGAGCGCTCCTGCAGGAGGCAATCGACGTCGCCGTGATCCTGAACGCACTGCGCGCGCTGCGCATCACCCCCCACGAGCCCACCACATCGACACCACAGGCTGTCTCGTCCGCGCCGGCCCATATCGCGCAGGGATCCACCCCATGAGCCGTCTCTCGCATTCCGAAATCCACATGGTCCATCGCATCGGTTGGCTGCGCGCAGCCGTACTCGGTGCCAACGACGGGCTCGTCTCGACCGCGAGCTTGGTTGTGGGCGTGGCCGCAGCGGGGTCCGGAAAGCCAGAGGTCTTGATTGCCGGGCTTGCCGGGCTCGTAGCCGGCGCGATGTCCATGGCGGCTGGCGAATACGTTTCCGTCAGTTCGCAGGCCGATGCGGAGCAGGCCGACATCGAGCGCGAGACCCGGGAATTGAAGGAAACACCCGACGCGGAGCTAGACGAACTGACCCGCATCTACATGGAGCGGGGGCTCGATGAAGAGCTCGCCCGCGAAGTTGCGATCCAGCTAACCGCAAAGGACGCACTCGGCGCTCATTCGCGTGACGAACTTGGCATTTCGGTAACTGTGACTGCGCATCCAATACAGGCTGCCGTGGTATCGGCGGCGACCTTCGCCGTCGGGGCGGTCATCCCGCTAATCATTGCGTCGCTCGTGCCGGTCGCTCAGATCACTGTTATCGTCGCTGTCACCACTCTGGTCGCGCTATCGGTGCTGGGCGGACTCGGGGCCTCAGCCGGAGGTGCGGGTATCGTCAAGGGAGCCGTTCGCGTTACCTTCTGGGGCGCGCTTGCCATGGCCGCAACCGCAGCGGTGGGGATGATCTTCGGTGTGACTGTCGGTTAGGTAGATGGCGAGTTTCTAATGGGGTTGGCTCGACGGGCCAAATCGACTCATGAAGGACACCAGGTGGAGAAGGTTAGATATCAGACCCATTCCCTCCGCCAAACGCCGCCGATTGCCCTCCATGGCGCGATATTCCCGCCGATCACCGCATTGCCATCAAGCGACGCTGAGAACCGCCGATCCTACGCTACAGCCCGATATATGTTGAATGCCGGCGGCGGGAGGGAGCGACCACTTTGCGGACATTCAGCTTTTAGATGAGTAGCGCCTGAAAGCTGCCTTGCGGCTTCATGCGTTCTTAAGTTCGGCCAGCCCCTCGGCAAACGACGTGACCTGAAAGTCCGGAAACCGCATCTTGAACTTGTCGGACACGAAGATGTTGTCCTGCGCGTAGCGCGGGAGGAGTTCGGCGGCATCCCTGACGGTCGGGCTGAAAAGACCTCCCAACCGCAACTGCCAGCGCCTGAGCACCCGGTATCGCGGTTCCGTGCCGAAGGTTCGCGCCGCCAAGCTGATGAGGTCGCGATAAGTCAGCCGGTGGTCGTCGCACGGCAGATGCCAGGTCTGGCCATAGGCATCCAGCGTGTTGCCCAGCAGAGCCACGGCGCGGCTCGCGTCCGGCGTGAAGATGAGGCTGCGCAGCGTGTCATCGCGCAGGAAAACGCGGGCTGTCTTGCCGTTGCGCAGCGGCTCCAGAATGGCGCTGTTGGTGATGCTCTGCGTCTTGTCCGGACCGTAGAATTCCGGCGCCCGGCAGATCGTGGCGGTGACACGGCCTTGCGCCATGGCTCCCAGCAGCTCATTGACGATGGCGGCGCGGACACGGCCCTTTTCGCCATTGGGCTCGAAGCGCATGCTTTCGGTCTGCGGCTCGGCGGTCTGGGGATACATGTAGGTGTTGTCGAAGAAGACCAGCTTTGCGTTGTGCGCGGCACAGGCGTCGATGACATTGCGCATGATGACCGGCCATTGCTCGACCCAGAGCTTTGTGTCCATCGGCAGGCCAGCGGTCAGGTAGACGATGTCGGAGCCTTCGACCGCGCTCATGGTTTGGGCCGGATCGAGCAGGTCCGCCTGATGCAGATGATCGGTGTCGTTCACCTTGCGGGGGTTCCGGCTGACGAGGCGAATGGCGCCGGTGAAGTCGCGCTTGAGCGAGCGGGCCAATTCCCGCCCGATCTGCCCGGAAGCGCCGAGAATCGTCTGCATTTGCGTTGCTCCCACTCTTGCCGCCTGCGACTTCGCCTCATTGATCGGCTGAGGTCTAACCTTTAAGTTGAGTTGAAGGTCAAGGCGCTTCAAGGTAGGGAAATGAAGATCGGCGAACTGGCACGGCGCACCGGGCTGACGGCATCGCGTATCCGGTTTTATGAGAGCCTCGGACTGTTGCCGATGGTGGCTCGGATGCCTAATGGCTACCGGCACTATCCCAAGGATGCGCTACTGGTGCTGGAGCTGATCGACACGGCGCAGCAGGCCGGGTTCAGTCTCGATGAAATCCGCACCTTGCTGCCAGCCAATCTCGAAAATTGGGACCATGCCATGCTGGTCGCCACCCTGCGCCGCAAGCTGGCCGATATTGCGGCTCTTCAGGCGCGGCTGGCAGCGAGCAAGGGGCAATTGCAGGCGTTGCTCAGCGAGATCGAGAGCAAGCCGGATGACATAACCTGCGCCGACAATGCGAGGCGAGTGCTGTCGCGCATGCTGCCCGGGTCACAGGACGCCGGCGAAGCGCCCGGCCTTCCCCATATCAGCGGGCGGATGGCCTAGCTTCGAGTGCGGCGACGATTTTTTCGGCGGCCAGCTTGGCCGAGAACGGGTTTTGGCCGGTGATCAGCCGGCCATCGATACAAGCATAAGGCAGGAAGGGCAGGATCGCCTTCTTGTAACGCGCGCCACGCTTTTTCATCTCCGCTTCGGCATTGTAGGGCACCTTTCTGGCAACGCCTGCCACCACTTCTTCAAACCAGGCAAAGCCGGTCACGTCCTTGCCCGCCACCAGCCTCGTGCCGTCTGACAGCGTGACGTTGAGCAGGCCGCAATAACCGTGGCACACCGAAGCGACGATGCCGCCCTGTTCCCAGATGGTGCGGGTCAGCGCCTGCAAACCCGGATCGTCGGGAAAATCCCACATTACGGCATGGCCACCCGTAAAATAGATCGCATCGAACTCGTTTGGGTCGATCTCGTCGGGCCGTTTGGTCCGGGCAAGCAGGGCCATACGCTGGGGATCGTCAAGCCACGCCTTTGCAGAAGCGTCGCGCAACGGCCATTTGAGGGCACGGGGTTCGAGTGGCGACAGCCCGCCCTTGGGGCTGACGATGATCTGCTCATAGCCCTGCGCCTCGAAATGGTCCCAGGCGTGGGTCAGCTCAGACAGCCACAGCCCGGTCGGCTCGTCAGGGTCGTCGTAGTGGGCGACATTGGTGACCACATGAATGATACGCTTTTGCATGAAGGCGGCTCCGGCATGGCGTAGAACCGAAGCCTAACCTTGAAGTTATATTGAGGGTCAAGCTCGGAAACAGAGCGCGCGGAATACCGCCGAGCGATCAGACGGCTGGATTTAGACGCTCCTGACCAAAAGCGAACAGCCCGCAAACCAACCCCTAGCGGCCATCTCCTCCCGCTTCAATTTTAGAGGGCTATAGCGTAAGCGTTTCTCATCGGTATTCCACACGTCCCGCCACTTTTATGTTTTGCGCGCGGCCGCCCCACCAACCCCGCGCGCATGGCTCCGGGTTCGAACTTCGTTCTTCACCCTCCGCCACTCCTCGCACGCGGCGCGGACGAGGTTCGCCGGTCGGAGGCTCGGCACGAGGATCGAGGCCGCAAAGGAATTCGCCTGTGTGCGCCCGTGCAATATTTCGGCATGAAGACCCGGGTTTTATAAGCTAAGCTGTCTGTACCCCTGCCGGCATCGTTTGCCGGCCATCCGGGTTTCGAAAACCCGCAAAACCGTTGCCATTTCGAGTCCCGGCTGCACCTAGGCTCAATCATGCATGCAAATACGAAAGCGGTCCGCGCATTCGCGGATCACGCCTCGAAGTTTATCTCGCCGAAAAACGTCAAGGTCATCCTCGAACTGGGAAGTCGCGACGGGCTGGTTGCCCTTGACCTGCGCGAAAGATTCCCGAACGCCCGGGTTTTCTGCTTCGAGTGCAACCCGGATGCGATCAGACTGGTTCGCGCCAACATCGCAGGGGTCTCGCGGATCGAGCTGGTCGAAAAGGCGGTCTGCGACGCCAGCGGACCCGTCGATTTCTATTCGATCGATCCGGAGCGCACCATCACGCCGCATGCGGACGGAAACATCGGGGCGTCATCGCTTTTCATCGCGAATCCCGACTATCCGTCCGAGCAATACGTCCAGAACAGGATCACCGTCGAAGGCGTTGCTCTCGCCGACTGGGCGCAAGAACGCGGCATCGACCACATCGATCTCATCTGGATGGACCTGCAGGGAGCCGCGCTGCTGGCCCTCCGCGGGATGGGAAAGCTGCTGGACCGGACCTCGATCATCTACACCGAACTGGAATACAAGCAGATGTACATGGGCCAGTCCCTGGCGCCCGAAGTCAGATCATTTTTGGAGCAGCATGATCTGCTGCTGTACAAGAAATTCCACCAGGGCGACTGGTTCGGAGACGAGATGTTCGTCCGCCGCAATCTGCTTGCCGGCCGCAGGCTCATCACACTTGCGAGATCGATAAGGAACGCCGCGGGACGCTTGTCCCGACGAATTCGCTCTTGATCGGGG
>JACDJC010002639.1_pt1 | contig 13775 bp, 9 predicted proteins | sample 7454191 | NCBI WGS metagenome assembly JACDJC01 (sample SAMN14253291, study PRJNA609438) | sludge metagenome | isolation source: sludge after 25d culture with pyrite and EDTA | collected 2018-12-20 | reverse complement strand
CTGCGGATGCCGTAGCCCGCCATGAAGGCCAAGGCCGTCTCAAAGAAGTCGAGTCGTCCCAGCGCCGGGAACTCGTCGAGCATCAGCAGCAGCTTGTGGCGGCGCTCGATGCCGTCGGAGCCATCGAGCGATTCGGTGAGGCGCCGGCCGATCTGATTGAGGATCAGGCGGATGAGCGGCTTCGTCCGCGAAATGTCCGAAGGCGGCACCACCAGATACAGCGACACCGGATGCTCGGCAGCGATCAGGTCGGCGATACGCCAATTGCAGCGCGACGTGACTTCGGCCACCGTGGGATCGCGGTACAGGCCGAGGAACGACATGGCCGTGCTCAACACGCCGGAACGCTCGTTGTCCGACTTGTTGAGCACTTCGCGCGCAGCGGACGCCACCACCGGATGCGGCCCATCGCCGAGGTGCGGCGTGGTCATCATCCGGTGCAAGGTCAGCTCGAACGGGCTGGCCGGGTCGGAGAGGAAGTTGACGACGCCGCGCAGCGTCTTGTCTTCGCCTGCGTAGAGCACATGCAGGATGGCCCCGACCAGCAGTGCGTGCGAAGTCTTTTCCCAATGGTTGCGCTTCTCCAGCGCGCCTTCGGGATCGACCAGAATGTCCGCGATGTTCTGTACGTCGCGCACCTCATGCGCGCCGCGCCGCACCTCCAGCAGTGGGTTGTAGGCCGCCGACTTCGCATCGGTCGGGTTGAACAGCAGGCAATGCGAGAAACGCGAGCGCCAGCCTGCGGTGATCTGCCAGTTCTCGCCTTTGATGTCGTGAATGACGGCGGATGCAGGCCAGGAAAGCAGCGTCGGCACCACGAGGCCCACGCCCTTACCCGAGCGCGTAGGCGCGAAGGTCAGGACGTGTTCCGGGCCTTCATGCCGCAGGTATTGGTGATCGTGCTGGCCGAGGAACACGCCGGCCGGTTGTGTGAGGCCCGCCTTGCGAATGTCCTGTGCGTTAGCCCAGCGCGCAGAGCCGTAGGTGGTGACGAGGCGAGCTTGGCGCGAGCGCCACACCGACATGGCGATGGCAACGCCCACGGCGACCATGCCGCTGGCGCCGGCGATGGCGCCGCCGGTGTCGAATACTTCCGGTGCATAGGCCCCGAAGAAGAACCACCACTCAAACAGTTTCCACGGGTGGTAGATCGACGTGCCGAGGAAGTCGAACCAGGGCGAGCCTAGGCGTACTTGATAGCCAAGGGCGGCTGCTGTCCATTGTGTGGCGCCCCACACGCCGGCGATCACGATGCCGAATACGACGGCGATCTGACCGAACAGCACGTTCGTCCCTTGCATGACCTGGCCTCCGATTTCTCCTGAGCTGATTCCTCATGGAAAGAGCGGCACAAAGGCGTGCCGCAGGCGTCAGGATCGGTGCCGGGTCAGTGCCGGTCAAAGACCGTTTTCAGCAGAAAGGTCGAGCAAAAAGACAGAATGAGTGCGACGGAGAGCCAAAGAAAAACGCCGCAAGCGCGGGCGCATTGCGGCGTATCGAGCAAAAAATTAAGGCGATTCGGCGAACCGCCAACGATCAGAACTTAGGCGGTTCCTTCGGTGGTGTGTACGGCGTTTCGCCGTCGCCATAGAACCGCTTGCGCGTGGCCTCGGCCACCCGGTTGCACAGCACGTCGCCCAGCTTCGGGCGGTCGGTCTTGCATTGCTGGCGCAGCTCTTTGAGCCGCTCAGGATTGGCCGCCAGTTCTTCTACCGTTGGGATATTCGCTTCCGAGGTGTCGGCCTTCTGAGGCATCTCGGACGGGCCGCAAGCAGGCAACGCGGCAGCCAGTAAAAGCGGAAGTATCTTCCTCATGATGCGGGTTCCTCCGATATGTCGGAACAGCGGCCTCGCATAGGCCTGGGAGATTCCAGGGATTCGATCGCCTGTACGCGCCCAATAAATCGTTCTAGCACTTCCAGCGGCTCACTTTCGGGATACAGCAAATAAGTGGTCAGCGGCGGTACGCGCGCCGCCAGAGGCCGGGCCACTACGCCAGGTTCACGGCTGGCAGCAATGTGCGCCGCACCTGCCAGTCCAAGCGCAAAGCCTGCCGCCACCAGCGCCATCATCAGGTCGGCGGATGCCACTCGTTCCGCGATCAGCGGCTCCATTTCGGTACGGCGCAACACTCGCTCGACATGCTTGGCATGGCCTTCACAGATTTGTGGGTCACACAGGACAAGCGGATAGCGCAGCAGTTCGTCCAGAGGAATCCGCTTGTGCGCCAGCAGTGGATGCCGAGCTGGCACCGCAACCATGAGCGGATCGCTCCAGACAGGTAGAGCGAAGATGCCATCGCCTACCTCGTCGGACTGCGCAAATCCCACGTCGTACGAGTCGTCATGCAGTCCCTTGATCTGCTGCGACAGTGGAATCTCGAAGAATCTGAGTTCCACTTCGGGTTCTTCCTGCCGGCATTGCGCCAGCAATGCCGGCAAGCGCGACGGTGTAATGCCGTCCGATAATGCTACGCGCAATTGTCCGTGAAAGCCGTTAGCTGCCGCTCGCACGCTATCCCGTGCTTGCTCCAAGGCGGTGAATACACGGCGCACATGCTCCAAAAACAACTTGCCAGAACGGGTCAATTGCGTGCTGCGTGTGGTGCGCGCAAATAGCAGGACACCCAACTCCTCCTCAAGCTCCTTGATTGCGCGCGACAACGGTGATTGCTCGATGTGCAGTCGCTCGGCAGCACGAACAAAGCGAAGCTCCTCTGCAACTGCGAGAAAGTATCGAAGGTGGCGTAACTCCATTCTTTCTATCTCGCTGACGCTTCATTTTCGGTCAAATCAATCACCCATATATGCAGCTCTAAGAAGATTGGCGCATATTTGAAAATTGCGGCTCGGTAGTGATTCTTTAAGTCGACTTGCAAGCCATGCAGCTCATTTCTGCGGTACGAAAAAAGGAGACGAATCCAACCACAACAGTGCCAATGAGGATGGCGTCTTTTATTTGATTGGACACTCTTGCGCCGGAGGCCTGAAAACCATACCTCAAGCAGACTCCGCTCGTCGTAAATTCAACATAAATTTACGATCACAGTCGCCGCGCGCACGCGGACGTCGACGCGCCTTGACCGACTTCACTAAACTCGTGTGCGACAGCGAAGATCTTCATAATTTACGTAGAATTTATGCGTGGAGATTGTTCATGAATGGAAAATTTACGCGCTTTCACTGAATACTTGGTTGCATGGGCATTTCGCTATTCGTTCGCGAGAAAAATCATGCATCTCGAAAAAATTCAGGCGACTAGAAAGGTCGTTGCTGCTGCGATCAGCGTGCTGCTGCTGGGGGCGGCAACCAGCGTTCAAGCGCAAGTCTCCGGCAATGTTGCATTGACGTCGGACTACGTGTGGCGCGGCTCTTCACAGACACGTGAGAAGCCGGCGGTTCAAGCAGGAGTCAAGTACGCCCACGACTCCGGCTTCTATGCTTCGGCCTGGGGCTCCAACGTCAAGTTCAAGCCAGATAACAATGCCAGTAGCGAATTCGATATCGCTTTGGGCTGGAGCGGCAAGCTGGCAGAAGACTGGGCGCTTGATGCGTATTACCTGCGCTACCAGTACCCCGGTACACAAGGCTCCCCCAACTGGAACGAAGTCAACGCGGCGCTTACTTGGCGCGACAACTACTGGCTGTCGGTGGGGCGCTCCACGAACGCGATGGCCAGCAAGACAACTGGTACCTATGCGCTCATCGGCGTGCGATACCCCGTCAATGACAAATGGCGTTTCGAGGGCACGCTAGCGCGCTACTTCCTGGACAGCGCCTACGCGGATAGCTACACCCACGGCTCCCTGGGCGTGGTGTGGGGATTTCAAGCCCCATTCGAGGCAAGGCTGACGCTGCACGGGACGGACTCCGCCGCAAAAAGGATGTTTCCCAGTATGGCGGGCTCTCGTGTTGAGTTCGCATTGCAAGCCTCTTTCTGAAATTCATTAACTTGCCAGCAGCCTGGCAATTCTCAATAAAGGTGGATCGTGAATTTTATTATCGGATTGATATCGTTCGGGTTATTTGCATATTTGCTTTATGCACTGATCAGGCCTGAAAAATTCTGATTACGAAATTATTCAAATCAATCGAGGTGCATCTATGGGTGATTTCTTGTTTTTGGCATTGGCTTGTGGATTTTTCGTAATCACGGCGGGGTTCATCGTTGGCCTCGAAAAAATTTGATCGGAGTCCAAGATGACTGTCGACATTGTCCAATTCGCCATCATCCTTGTGATCATGACCGGCCTGGTCGTGGTGCTCGGGAAATGGATGGCACGTCTTTTCACAAGTCCTGCGCATAGTTTTCTGGAGCGTGGTACCTATCGAGTTCTTGGCGTTGACCCGTCGGAGAAGATGTCATGGAAACGCTACGGGATGGTGCTCGTCCTGAGCAACGCCGCCATGATGCTCCTTGGCTACGTTCTGCTGCGCGTGCAGCAGTATTTGCCTGGCGATGCGCTGGAGAGGGCGTCTCAAACGCCTGATCTGGCATTCAATACTGCGGCTTCTTTCATCACCAACACCAACTGGCAAGCCTATTCAGGCGAAAGCAGCCTGTCTAACTTCTCACAAATGGCGGTCATCACCTTCTTGATGTCCGTTAGCGCAACAACGGGCGTGGCTGCCGCAGGGGGGTTCATCCGGGGCCTGAGCCGCAGGTCCACCGGCGACATCGGAAACTACTGGGTGGATTTCACTCGTGTGCTCTATCGGCTCCTGCTGCCACTGTGCTTCGTGATGGCACTGGTTTATGTCTGGCAAGGCATGCCGCAAACGCTGAGTGCCGACGCAGTTGTCGCCACGCTCGAAGGAGCCAAGCAACAGATCATCATGGGGCCGGTCGCGAGCTTCGAGACGATCAAGCACATCGGCACCAACGGCGGTGGCTTTTTCGGCATGAATGCCGCACATCCGTTCGAGAATCCGACGCCGCTGACCAACACGCTGCACATGCTCAGCATGCTGCTGATCCCATCTGCGCTGACTTATACGTTCGGCTCGATGATCATGCGCCGCAGGCAAGGCTGGGCCTTCTTTGGCGCCTTCGTTGTGATGTTCGTAGGCTTTCTTGCGTTGATCTACAACGCGGAGCACAGCGGCAATCCGATGTTGACGCCCCTGGGCGTGGATCAGACGCAAACCGCTCTGCAGGGTGGCGGCAACATGGAGGGCAAGGAACTGCGCTTTGGCGTGGCTCAAAGCAGCATGTTTGCAGCAGTGACCACAGCCGCGACCACCGGCTCGGTGGACTCGATGCACGATTCCTACACCCCGATGGGCGGTTTCGTTCCGTTGGCGCAGATGATGCTCAACAACGTATTTGGTGGTGATGGCGTGGGCCTGATCAATCTGGTCACTTACGCCATCCTCACGGTGTTCCTTGTGGGCATGATGATCGGCCGCACTCCAGAGTTCCTTGGCAAAAAAGTCGAGGCACGGGAGATGAAGTACGTGATGATCGCCGTACTCGCCCATCCGTTGAGTATTCTCGGTTTCACGGCTATCGCATGCCTGGTTCCGGCCACTTTGGAAAGCCTGGCCAACCTCGGGCCACACGGCTTCAGTGAAGTCCTGTATGCGTATACGTCAGGTACAGCGAACAACGGCTCTGGATTTGCAGGCCTGAATGCCAATACACCCTTCTTCAACACGACCATCGGTCTGGCCATGCTCGTGGGCCGCTACTTCACGCTGCTGCCCATGCTTGCGGTCGCTGGAGTAATGGCAGCCAAGAACAGCATTCCGGCTAGCGCAGGGACGCTCTCGACAGCCACGCCCCTGTTCACGGGACTGTTGGTTTTCATCGTCCTCATCGTCGGCGGACTGACTTTCCTGCCCGCTCTCGCTCTGGGTCCCATCGTGGAGCACTTGCTGATGCTCACGGGCCAGACCTTCTAAGGAGTAGCTATGACTGAAATTCAAACACAGGTCAGCCCGGCTGTGACATCGGCATTCAGCGGTGTCACCCGCCCGGTGCTTGTTTCTGCCGTGTTCTTCATGATCTTGACTGGGCTGATGTATCCACTGGCCACTACCGGTGTGGCCCAACTGCTCTTCAGCGATCAGGCGCAAGGCAGTTTGATTACTCGCAACGGACAGGCCGTCGGCTCGCGTGTCATTGGCCAGCTTTTCACGCAGCCTCAGTATTTTCATGGCCGCCCCAGCGCCACCTCCGGCGCCGACCCGAACGATCCAGCCAATTCGATCGACCAGCCGTACAACGCTGCCAACAGCGGCGCGAGCAACCAGGGGGCGCTGAGCAAGAAACTGCTCGACGCCGTGGCAGAGCGCACCAAAGCCTACCGGGAGGAAAACGGTCTGGCAGCTGACGCGAAGGTACCGGTCGATGCGGTGACCGCATCTGCCTCCGGCCTTGACCCGCACATTTCGTTAGCGAACGCCCGGCTGCAAGTGTCCCGGGTGGCAAAGGCGCGCAATGTGCCTGAGAAGGATGTGCTGTCGGTGCTGGAAAAGAACACAGCGCAACGTCAGCTCGGCGTTCTTGGCGAACCCCGCGTCAACGTGCTGGAACTCAACCTTGCACTGGACGAGGCCTTCAAGGCCCGGCCAGTCACCCAATAAAGCTGGGAGTTTTTATGTCCCAAACAGAAGTCATCACGTCTACTAATAGCACCGGTCCGTCTGGTAAGCAGCCAGACCCTCAGCCCGGCGCCCTGCCATGGTCCTCGATCATTGGTGAAGCTTTTCGTAAGCTGTCTCCGCGCGTGCAGATGAAGAACCCAGTGATGTTTGTCGTGTATGTCGGCAGCATCGTGGCAACGGTTCTCGGGATTCAGGCTGTGCGAGGAGATGGCGACGCCCCGGCGGGCTTCATCTTTGCAGTGGCTGCCTGGCTCTGGTTCACCGTGCTCTTCGCCAACGCAGCCGAGGCATTGGCCGAGGGCCGTGGCAAAGCGCATGCTCAAGCGCTGCGCGCCTCTCGGCGGCGAGTGGTTGCCCGTGTGCTCAAGGAACCTAAGCTGGACGGTACGAGCTGGCCCGTCCCCAGCGACGAATTGGCCGTGGGCGCTTACGTCCATGTCAACGCCGGAGAAACCATCCCAGCGGACGGTGAGGTCCTGGTTGGGGTCGCCTCCGTCGATGAGTCGGCCATCACAGGGGAGTCGGCTCCGGTGATCCGCGAGGCTGGGGGCGATCTCAGCTCGGTTACCGGCGGGACCCGCGTGCTCTCGGACTGGATCATCATGCGCGTCACAGCGAAGCCTGGTGAGGCGTTCCTTGACCGCATGATCGCTATGGTCGAGGGTGCCAAGCGAGGCAAGACACCGAACGAGCTTGCGCTGAACATCCTGTTGGTCGCCCTGACGCTGATCTTCCTGCTGGTATGCGTGACCTTGTTGCCGTTCTCCATGTTCGGCGTACAGGTCAATGGCGCAGGACAGCCAGTGAGCATCACGGTCCTCATTGCCCTGCTGGTATGCCTGATCCCGACGACCATAGGGGCCCTGCTATCGACTGTGGGCATTGCTGGCATGAGCCGCATGATGAAGGCAAATGTATTAGCAACCTCTGGTCGCGCGATCGAAGCTGCCGGTGACGTTGACGTGCTGCTACTCGACAAGACTGGCACGATCACCCTGGGCAACCGCGAGGCTGTCAGGTTTGTCGCCGCTCCTGGCCTGTCTGAGCCGGCTGTTGCCAATGCTGCCTACCTGGCTTCGCTGGCTGACGAAACGCCGGAAGGTCGCTCCATTCTGACGCTGGCTAAGGGCAGCTTCAATGTCAAGCTTCGGACACTGGACGGTGCACAGCCCATTGCATTCAGTGCAATGACCCGCATGAGCGGCATAGACATCGATGATCGCCAACTGCGCAAAGGGGCTGCATCGGCGATTCGCGCCTACGTGGAGCATGCCGGTGGGACATTCCCTGAGGCCGTTAGCCGGATCGTCGAGGAAATCTCTCGGCGTGGCAGCACACCTCTGGTCGTGGCCGACGGCCCGAGCGTCATTGGTGTGGTCGAACTCAAAGACATCATCAAGCATGGCATCAAGGAGCGTTTCGGCCAACTGCGCGCCATGGGAATCAAGACTGTCATGATTACGGGGGACAACAGGCTCACTGCAGCCACGATTGCCGCTGATGCAGGCGTGGATGATTTCTTGGCTGAAGCCACGCCTGAAGACAAGTTGCGTCTGATCCGCAAATACCAGGCCGAGGGCCACTTGGTGGCCATGACGGGGGACGGCACAAATGACGCGCCGGCCCTTGCGCAGGCCGATGTGGCCGTGGCGATGAACAGCGGCACTCAAGCCGCAAAGGAAGCGGGCAACATGGTGGATCTGGACAGCAATCCCACCAAGCTTCTGCGGGTTGTCGAGGTGGGCAAACAGATGATCATGACGCGCGGAGCGCTGACTACCTTCAGTGTCGCGAACGACCTGGCAAAGTACTTCGCAATCATTCCGGCCGCGTTCGTCGCCACCTACCCGGCATTGGGGGCCTTGAACGTGATGGGCCTGCACAGCCCCAATTCGGCGATTCTGTCCGCGGTGATCTTCAATGCGCTCATCATCGTTGCCTTGATCCCGCTTGCCTTGCGTGGGGTGAAGTATCGGGCCGAATCGGCCTCGCATCTGCTCAGGCGCAACCTTCTGATCTACGGCGTCGGTGGCCTCATCGCGCCGTTCATCGGAATCAAGCTGATCGACATTATGCTGACCCCATTCTTCTGAAAGTTAATAATCTGGAATAATTGGGCAACGCTAGAAAACGTTGCCCAAAACCCTATGAAGTTACCGAGTTAAGAGGACTGCCTTATGGGAGCGACCCAACCCATAAAATCCGACGCCATACTGGGTGAACTCAAGCGAGAATCTGCCGGACGGTTGACGGTATTTCTGGGTGCTGCGCCTGGCGTTGGCAAGACCTACGCCATGCTGGCCCGTGCGCGAGAACTGCACCGCCAAGGGGTGGATGTCGTTATTGGTATCGTCGAAACTCATGGCCGTGGCGAGACCCGGGCTCTGGTCGAGGGGCTTCCATTGCTGCCTCGCAAAACAATTGAGTATCGAGGGCGGCAACTGGAGGAAATGGACCTGGATGGCTTGCTAGCACGCAAGCCGGCAATTGCCTTAGTAGATGAGTTAGCCCATCGCAATGCCCCTGGAAGCCGTCATGAGCGGCGCTGGCAGGATGTGGAGGAATTGCTCAACGCCGGTATCGACGTTTACACGACGGTCAATATCCAGCATTTGGAGAGTGTGAACGACGTTGTGCACCAAATTACAGGTATTCGAGTAAGCGAGACTGTTCCTGACACTATTTTTGAGCGTTTGCGTGACATTCGTCTGGTCGATTTGCCTGCGCGCGAACTGATAGAACGTCTGAACGATGGAAAAGTCTATATTCCCGAACAGGCTGCGAGAGCGCTACAGGCGTTCTTTTCACCGTCTAATCTCACCGCCTTGCGTGAGCTTGCAATGCAAACGGTGGCGGAGCACGTCGATGTCGACCTTCGCGAAAAGCGTGCCGCACGCGGGTTGGCAGGCATTCCCATCCAACACCATGTGCTGATCGCCATTGATGGCCGGGGACAATCCGAATACCTCGTGAGAGCGGGTTCCAGAATGGCCGAGCGACGTGGCTCGCCATGGTCAGTGGTCACCGTAGACACAGGAAGGTCTGCCGACGCGACACAGCAAGTAGGCAGCATCGCCCAGCCGATCTCATGGCTCAGAAGGAGCGCGCGTGCTGAGCAGCAACGTTTGATGGAGATCGACAAGGCTTTCGCGCTAGCGCGCAATCTTGGCGGGGAGACGGAGGTGATGCACAACACCGACGTCACGCAGGCATTGCTGGACGCTGCAGAAGCGCGCGGCGCAAGATCCATTGTGATCGGTCGCACACGCGAGCGTCCTTTTGCCCGAATGTTCAACCGTACATTGACGCAGCAACTGCTACAGCGCGGCGCTCGCTACGAACTGACGATTGTCAGCACACCGCAGGCGCGGCAGCAGACGATATATTGGACGGACACGGCCAGCAGCCGAATTACGAAACGGGAAGTCTCGCTGATTCTTCTGGCCAGCGCTGCCGCCATAGGTTCAGCAGCCTTGGCTGAACGAGTTCTAGGATTACAGGATCTGTCGCTGATCTTTCTCGTAGCTGTTGTGCTGGTCGCGTCACGCACTCGCATGGCGTCAGCAGTTATCACTGCCGTTCTCTGCTTCTTGGCCTATGACTTCTTCTTTATTGAGCCAAAACTTACCTTTCTGATCAGTGCCCCTCGCGGCGTCGCAACCGTAATGCTGTTTCTCGCAGCAGCACTGATCGCAGGGCGCTTGGCTTCGCAACTACGCAGACAAGTAGTGGCACTGCGAGCCGCCAACACTCACGCTACAGCAATGCAGAAATTGGGACGCCAACTTGCCAAGGCAGCCGATCTTGGACAGGTTATTGCGTCAGGCGCCTCGATACTAAGATCGACCCTTCATGCCGAAGCATGGATACGCATCAACGGGGAATCGGGGCCTACCGCCGCCACAACCCCGCTTACCGATAAAGATTTGATGGCGGCGGACTGGACGCAACAACACGGACAAATGAGCGGGCGTTACACAGACACCCTGAGCAGTTCCAGTTGGCTGTTCCTCCCAGTGCGTTCGGACAAAGACGCGCTAGGCGTGGCCGGACTAAGGTTCCGGTCGGATATGGGTCGTCTATCGTTTGAGCAGCGCCGCCTCGCAGAAAGCATGGTGGAAGACATTGGTCAGGCGGCGCTACGCACGCGGTTGGTATCACAATTGGAGGAGGCGCGGGTCACGGGAGAAACGGAGCGTCTGCGGTCCGCGTTGTTGTCATCCGTGTCGCACGATCTGCGCTCGCCCTTATCATCGATGATAGGGGCGGCCGACAGTCTGGCGCGGTACGGCAAGAACATGGGAACGGAGGATCAGCAGAGTTTGCTGGAAACCATTCATATTGAGGGCGAACGCCTGGATCGCTACATTCAGAACCTGCTCGACATGACGCGACTTGGGCAGCAGGGCCTGACGTTGACGCGCGACTGGATCGGTATAGACGAATTAGTGGGGTCGGCGTCAAGGCGTCTGCAACGGTACGAGCCGAATATCCGCCTGGAGCTCGACATTCCCTCGGGGCTGCCGCCGATTCATGTCCATCCCGCCTTAATCGAGCAGGCTTTGTTCAACGTGATGGAAAACGCGGCAAAGTTCTCCCCTCTGGAAGTTCCCATCCACGTGAAGGTCCAGCGCAATGAAGATGGTCAATTGCAAGTAGACGTCTCGGACCGTGGTCCCGGCATTCCAGAAGACGAACGACGACGCATCTTCGATATGTTCTACAGCGTGGAGCGTGGCGACCGGGGCAAGCAAGGGACTGGTCTAGGGTTGACGATAGTCCAAGGCATCGTGGGCGCCCATATGGGCAGCGTCCAGGCACTGCCCGGACGGGAAGGCAAGGGAACCACGATCCGTCTGACCTTGCCGTGGGGCGAATATGCCAAGCAAGAGGCGAAAGAAGATGATGGGACGACCTAATGAAACGACTGCGAGCGCGCCGGCTGCCAGGATTCTTGTAATCGATGATGAACCGCAGATTCGCAAGTTCATCGACATCAGTTTGCGTTCGCAGGGCTATGCGACCCTGTTGGCAGGAACGGGACGCGAGGGACTAACGCTGCTAGCCAGTAAGGGGGCGGATCTCGTCGTTCTTGATCTGGGACTGCCGGACAAGGACGGAAAGGAGGTTCTTAAAGAGCTTCGGCAGTGGTCACGCGTGCCTGTCATCGTGTTGACGGTGCGGTCCGGCGAGGAGGAAAAGGTAGCCTTGTTAGATGCGGGCGCTAACGATTACGTGACCAAACCATTCGGTGTCGAGGAACTCATGGCGCGTATTCGCGCATTCCTGCGAACCGTAGGATCTGGTCAGGAGGAAGGTCCAGTCTATGACGATGGGACTGTCAGCATAGATCTGGTGAACCGGGAAGTGACGGTTCATGGCCAGATCGTCACTTTAAGTCGCAAGGAGTTTTCTCTACTGTCTCTATTGGCTCTCCAACCAGGACGGTTGATCACGCAAACGCAAATTTTAAGGGAGCTGTGGGGACCGACGCACGACGAAGATGCTCACTACTTACGCATTCTTGTCGGCAAGTTGCGTCACAAACTTGGAGACGATGCTTCCGCACCCCGTTATATCGTGACTGAACCTGGGGTTGGACTGAGATTCATCGCGAAGGAACGACAAACGGCTTGAACCGAATACTGTGATCGGTAGCAAGTGGTTAGCCGATTGATGGCCCGCGTTGCCGACCAACATCCCAAGTCGCCCTGCCGCTGCGCACCGTCGCTGCAATTTGCTGCCCTAACCGCTGCTCGATCACCGGCTTCCAGGGCACAAGGCTGAACCCCATGCCGTCATCGAGCATCGCATAGCGCCCGCTGGCGAGCATGACGCTGCGGCGGTAAATGCCGGCCACGCGCTGCCCATCAGCCATGGGGCGATGTTCTAGCCCGGTTCCGGCGGCAATGTCCTTGGCGGCTTGCGCCAGCTCCCGATTGCGTAGAGTACCCAGCAGGTTGCGCGCCAGGATCACACGCTGCCCACGCCGCTCTGCCAGCCCCTGTTCGGCCAGGAAGTCGGCACGGTGCTGCATCGCCTGTTTGGCCTCGCTGCCAAAACCCAGGTCACCCAGCCCCGAGCCGCCGCCGATCAACTGCTGGTCGAGCCAGGTGGCCCCGATCACGCGGGCCTGCCGCTCGATGGGCAGGTGCGATTTCAGCTCCACCGCCACGCCGCCCAGGCGCTGCGCATCGTAGCGACGGCCCTGCTCGGGCAGGTCGTCCGGCACCTTCCACAGCCCTTCGGCCACGCGCTCCACGATGCCGGCTCGGCGCAGGGCTTCGAGCCGGCGGATATGGGCGGCGACGACTTCCTGCGGATCGCGGCGCGGCACGGCCTGACCCTGCGCGATGGCGAGGTGGTGGTCGGTGCGGTACAGGCCATCGCTCGCCAGCGCGGCGATGTTCTTGTCGGCTGCGCGCACGTCGGCCGATCCTTTCACCTCCACCACGGCGCCGGTCGGATAGTTCGCCAGTTCGTCGCGGGCGTTGAGCGCAACATAGTGGGCCTTGCCGTCCACCCCGTCGATGACCAGATAGCCCCGGTCGCGCAACTCGTCGGCCAGCCCCTTCGCGGCCACGCGGCCGAGGATGGTTCGGCCATCGTCGCCCGGCTCGAACACCGCCAGCTCGCGCGGCTCGCCGCGCATGGCCCGCTGCATGGTACGGATGATGTCGCCACGCTCGCCCAGGGTGCGCAGGGTCTTTTCGGCATCAGCGTGGACGGCCCAAGTGCCGGGCTGCATCTCGTCGGCCAGGCCCAGGCGCTGCAAGCGTTGCAGGCGGCCGATCAGCAGCAGGCGCTGGCGTTGCAGCCGCGGTTCGTTGAACTGTTCGACGTGCACCAGGCCATCGTCGCCCAGCTCGCGTTTGAGCGTGCGATCCAGGCTCGTCCATCGCTCCTGATCCACTTCGCGCTGCAAGGTCTGCTGGATCTCCAGCTCGGTGCGCGGCCCGAGCCATTCGGTTGCCAGCTCGGCGGCACGATGGCGGAAGCCATCGGCGATGTAGTCGCCCGCGATGATGAGGTCTTTGCCCGTGTCGTCGCGTCCGCGCACGACGATGTGCGTGTGCGGGTTGTCGGTATTCCAGTGGTTGACGGCCACCCAATCGAGGCCCGTGCCCAGGTCGGCCTCCATCCGGCCCATGAGGTGCCGGGCGTAGG
>JACDJC010002636.1_pt1 | contig 13782 bp, 15 predicted proteins | sample 7454191 | NCBI WGS metagenome assembly JACDJC01 (sample SAMN14253291, study PRJNA609438) | sludge metagenome | isolation source: sludge after 25d culture with pyrite and EDTA | collected 2018-12-20 | reverse complement strand
GCCGTCGCCTCGGGCGAGAGCCCGCCGTCGGTGATCGACGGCGTCACCTCTCGGCTGTTGCGCCCGACGCGTCCGGCCCGGCCCTGACCGACCCGTCGACGCCAACACCGGGGCCGACTGCGCTGGTGCCGCGGTCGGGGTCGAGCTGCTGCAGCAGCGCGAGGACCAGCGCCCCCGCGAACATGCCCAGGTAGAGGCCGGTCACGCCGTACAGGCCGAACCCCACGATCGTCACGACCAGCGTCGGGAACAGTCCGAGCTCGTTCGATCGCGCGTGGATGCGCGGCTGCACCACCAGCGAGTCGATGCTCTGGGCGACCACGGCGACCACGAGGATCGCGATCGACTCGCTCGGACCGTTGAGGATGGCCAACAACGCCACCGGGAGCGCACCGGCGATGATGCCGAGGTAGGGCAGGAACCCGCAGATGAACGCGACCGACCCCAACAGCACCGGCATGTCGATCTCGAGCAAGGTCGACACCACGTAGACGACCATCCCGATCGTCAGCGCCCGGAGCGAGGTGAGGCCCAGGTAGCGGACCACGTTGCCGTACGCCGGCCCGAGGGCAGGTCCGACCGTGCTCGGCAATCGGCCTGGCAGCGCCCGGATCGACGAGCGCACCATCCCGGGACCGGTGAACACGAGCATCACCGTCAACACCCAGATGATGAAGCCCGTCGACACCTTCCCGCCGAGAGCGGTGGCGACACCCGGCAGGTCGGCACCGAGGTCGAAGCGGTGCGAGAGCTCTTCGGCCAGATGGTCGATCTGCTCGGCGACCTTCAGGTCCTCCATCAGCCCACCGAACGGCCGGTCCGCCTGGAGCTCTCTGACCGCCGCGGGCACGCTCGAGCGGAACCGGTCTGCCTCGTGGTGCAGCTCGGAGAACGCGGCCGCACCGAGTACGCCGACGACGGCGATGGCCGCGGCCGTCAGGACCAGCACGGCGACGGCTGACGGCATGTGTCGTGACATCCGCTGGAGGAGCGGCCAGGCCAGTGCAGCGACGACCGACGCCTCGAGGAACCACATGACGGGGTGGGCCGCCCGGGCGGCGAGCATGGCGATCAGCGCCACCGTGCCGACGACGAGGATCGCTCGGAACAGCGACGGCGTGGTGAACCGCAAGGGTCGCGGCGTCGGCTCGGTTGGGGGCGCCGGTGCGTCCATCCCGGCCCCGGATCCGCTCCCGGACGCTGCAGTCGTGGTCGTGGCGTCGATACGGCGATCCTACGGAACGGTCGCATCGGACCCGAGGATGCGTCGGCTCCGGGCGCTGCCTGTCCGGTCCGTGACCGAGCGTCCATCGGCACCGGAGGGTCGACCGTCCCGGCGGCGGGCGACCGTAGTGTCGTCGCCATGTCCGACGACACGCCCGTGTGGGCCGGCTCCGGTGTGGCGCCAGGGGCTGTGGAACGAAGCGCGGACCCGAGCGGGCCCGACGTCACGGCCGACTCGGGCGGGCCCGACGTCACGGCGGACTCGGGCGGGCCCGACGCAACCGGGGGACCCGTCGGCGACGACGACCGGGCCGCGCCGCTGGTCGTCGACCTCGACTGGCGCAGCGTCGCGGTCGTGATGGTCCTCCTCGTGGCGATGGCACTCGCCGCGGCCGCCGTGCGCCAGGCATCGATCGGCGTGACGCTGGTCGTCGTGGCGCTCTTCCTCGCGCTGGCCCTCGATCCGATCGTCGACCGTGTGCAGGCAGTGCCGCTGGGCCGGCGTGCCGGCACCCCGGACGGTCGCCGTCATCTCGGCCGTGGTGTCTCGGTGCTGATCGTGGTGCTCGTCGCCACCGCAGCGTTCGGCGCGTTCGTGGCCGTGGCCGGCCCGCAGCTCGTCAGCCAGACCCGCGAGCTCCCTCGGCAGCTGCCCCGCACGGTCGACTCGCTGCGCCACGTCCCGATCCTGGGCCCGCACCTGGTCGACTGGGACGTCCCGGACCGCGTGACCGAGCTCCTGGCGTCGCTTCCGGCCAAGATCGGCGAGCACGACGCCGAGCTGGGAGGTGTCGCCAAGGGGGTCGGGTTCGGGATCGGTGCGTTCGTCCTGGGTGCGGTGCTCGCGGTTGGCGCGCTGATCGACGGTCCTCGTCTGGTCCGAACCGTCCGTTCCGCCGTCCCCGAGGTGCACCGGCCGCGAGCTGATGACATCGGTCGCATCGTCTACTCGGTGATCGGTCGCTACTTCGCCGGCTCGCTGCTGATCGCCCTGTTGAACGGCATCTGGGTCTCGATGTGGGCGGTCGCATCGGGTGCGCCGCTGAGCCCGGTGCTCGGCGTGTGGGCCGCGCTGACGTCGCTGATCCCCCAGATCGGTGGCCTGATGGGGTTCGTCGTTGTCGTCGTGGTGAGCCTGGCCGGCGGTCTGGTGCCGGCGGTCGTGATGACCCTCGCGTTCCTGTTCTTCATGCTGTTGACGAACCACGTGCTGCAGCCGACGATCGTCGGCAAGGCCGTCGAGCTGTCGGCTCCGGTGACGATGCTGGCTGCCATCGCCGGCTTCACCGTCGGGGGAGTGGTCGGAGCGCTGTTCGCGGTGCCGACGGTGGGTGCCATCAAGGCGGTGCTCACCTACATGCGCGATCCCGATCACGAGGTGCACGCCACGCCCGAGCACCACTCCCGATTCAGCGTGCACCGGTTCACGGCCTGGCTCGCTCGACGTCGCAGCCAGCGGGACCCCGCTCCGTCGACCTGAGCTGCGTTCGAACCCGCGCCGCGCCCGCGCCGCCGTCGACGATCTTGTACGCGACGGACCGCATGCGGGTCCCTGGCGTACAAGTTCGACTGGGTCGCATGCGCCCTCGATGATCTTGTACGCGACGGACCACATGCGGGTTCCTGGCGTACAAGTTCGACTGGACAGCGCTCGTCTCAGCCCGCCGGCGTCAGCACCAGTCGCACGCGCACCCGGTCCCCTTCGGGGACGGTCTCCACCGCTCGCCCGACGGCAGCACCGCCCGACGTCGGCGCGAACGAGTCGGTCGCGCCGGACACGGTGCCGTCGGGGTTCAGCTTCCAGAGCGGCGACGAGTGCGTCACCACCTGGGCGCCCTCGACGAGCGCTGGGAACCCGGAGCCGGTCACGAACGCCTCGAGCTGGTCCGACGGCAACGTGAAGCTCACGTCCAGCTGGGTGCGGTCCTCGGTTCCGGCGGTCAGGAAGTCGGCGACACCCGGGGGGACCTGCAGGCCGGCCATGGCGCTGACCGCAGCGATCGAGGTGTTCTCGAGCGGCATAGTCACCTTCGGCACCTGGCCCGACCCTGCCGTCGTGGTGGTGGTCGACGGTCCGGTCGGGTCCTCGCCGCCGGTGACGACGAGGACGACGCCGATCACGACGAGGACCACGGCGACGGCGCCGACGATTCGCCGCTTCCAGGTGGTGGGGACCGTCACCTCGCGCTCAGCGCGGCAGGCGGATCGGTCGGTTCGACCCGATCACGTCGGAGGGGTGGTCTTCCACTCCTCGAGGACCGCCATGTAGGCATCCGCTTCGTCGGGGACGTACTTCTGCAGCGTCTCCTCGAAGCCGTCCTCCCAGGTCGCGACGTCGAACGTCTCCTGGTCGAGCGTGGTCCGCTCGTGCAGCACGACGGCCATCAGGTCCTCGGGGGTGAGCGACGCGGCCCACGCCGGCATGCCGCCGGCCACGGACTTGCCGCCGGGGAGCTTGGTCTCGCCGGCCTGGGTCCAACCGGCGGAGCCGAGCGCCACCCAGGCGACCTGGTCGGCTGGCTTGGGGAAGCTGTGGGTCACGCCCTCCTCGCCGACGAGGGCGGGGATGTTGCCGCTGCCGCCGCCAGTGGGGCCGTGGCAGGTGGCGCAGTTGGTGCCGTACACGTCCGCGCCGACGGTGAGCGGTGAGCTGGCCTGGGTCGGCGGGTCCAGCGTGAGGTAGTACACGACCGCCCACAGGGGGAGCAGCACCAGCACGGGCACTGCCCAGTACGGGATCTTCTTGCGGGTCTCGGCGGCCTCGACCCACGGGGGCGTCGGCTCGACCTTGGCCTCGACCGGTGCAGCCGCGGGAACGGGTGCCGCGGCTGCGGCAGCGGCGGGCTCAGGTGATCCGGCGCTCTCGGTCGTCGCCGGCGCAGCAGCGGCCGGGGCGTCGTCGCCTCCGCCGCCCATCGCTGAACGGCGAGCCTTGCTGCGGGCCAGAAGGTGCTCTGGGATCTCGGTCAACGCTGCCTCCGCCGCGTCCGTCGCTCTGCCGGCGGGACCGTCGAGCAGGCAGCGTCGATCGACGCTCGGTCGCGCTCGACGGCGGGTCGCTGCAGGTCGGTCTCCACCACTCGGCCGCCACTCTAGGCACGACGCCGCGCTCGCGACCAAAGGACGCCACGTCCTCACCCGGCGATGCCCCCTGACCGCCGTGGGGCGCCGCCGCGGTGACCGGACTCCGAGGCGCCTGCCGCCGGACTCCGATGCGCCCGTCGCGGACTCGGATGTGCCCGCCGCGGCGGCGTCGTGGTAGACCACGCCGTGGTCGTCAGCCCCCGGGCTGCGTGCAGTTCCGGCCTGGACACAGGACGGCGGACGATCGACATAGTCTGGTGAACACCTTCACGAGCGGAGGAGCTCTGTGGTCGCGTTCTTCACGTCACTGCTGGTCGCGGTGCTGCTGGTCGCTCCGATCTTCCCCTATGCCAAGAGACGGCCCGTCGGGACCCCCATCACCTGGGGTGAGGCGATGCTGGCCGGGGTCTACATCTTCTTCATCCTGTTCTGGATCTACGGCGTGGTGCCGCACCACTGGCTGACGTGGGCGGACTCCGAGCTCAACTGGCGTCCCGACAAGGTCTGGCTCGGCCCGAACGGCGTCATGGTCATGCCCTTCACCGATTGGACCCTCACCACGGCGTGGTTCCCCGTGCAGGTCTCCGCACAGGCCATCCGCGACATCGTCGCCGTGGTCATCTACGTCGTGTTCCTCGGCCTGCAGATGTTCATGTGGGCCTGGTGGCAGAACCGGGGCAAGCGCGCCGACGCCGCTGCCGCCCTCGAGCCCGTGTCCGCGTACGGCCGTCCGCTGATGAAGCGGGCCTGAGGAGCATCCGATGGGCGCCACCGATGCGAACCCGCCGATGCCGGAGTTCCGCGACGACTACGTCCTGCAGGAGGTCGACGCGGACTACCTGGCCAAGGCGGTCAAGCCCAAGCAGTTCATCCACATCGACCAGTCCGAGTGCATCATGTGCGAGGGCTGCGTGGACATCTGTCCGTGGAAGTGCATCCACATGGTGCAGCCGTCGTCGATCGAGGAGTCGGTCAACACCGACCAGCCCGGCGTCGACCCGTCCGATCACGTGGTGTTCCTCATCGACGACGACGTGTGCACCCGTTGCGCCCTGTGCGTCGACCGCTGCCCGACCGGCGTGATCATCCTGGGCAAGGTGGGTGACCCCGCTGCGGGCGGCGATGCCCATCAGCGGACCAACACCCACGGGTACGGCTACGGGATGCGTCTGGGCTGATGGTGACGACGTTGATGGTGACGACGCTGATGGAGACGGTCGAGATTCGACGCAGCCCCGCCGATCGGACTAGGGAGTAGCCGTGGCCAAGACGATGCAGGGCTCCGGCAAGGGCAAGATGTCGGACAAGCTCTCCGAACTCACCGACTCGGTCCAGGGCTCACAGGCCTGGAACTCGATCTTCCGCCCCGGTTCGATCTTCCGGAAGGGCTACTCCGACAGCCCCAGGAACCGGTCCTACGTGATCATGAACTCGGTGCTGTACCACCTGCACCCTGTCAAGGTGAAGCGCCACGCGGTCAAGGTCAGCTACACGCTGTGCCTCGGCGGCCTCAGCTTCTTCCTGTTCATCATCCTGACGGTGACGGGCATCTTCCTGATGTTCTTCTACCGGCCCACCGCGGCGCAGGCGTGGGACGACATCTACGCCCTGCAGACCTCGGTCACCTTCGGCCTCCTCGTGCGCAACATGCACAGATGGGGTGCGCACCTGATGGTGATCTCGGTGTTCCTGCACATGGCCCGCGTCTTCTACCACGGGGCCTACAAGGCGCCTCGGGAGTTCAACTGGGTGATCGGCGTGGTGCTGCTCACGCTCACCCTGCTGCTGAGCTTCACCGGCTACCTGCTGCCCTGGGACCAGCTGGCCCTCTGGGCGGTGACGGTGGGCACCAACATGATCGGCTACACCCCGGTGTTCGGCAACCAGGTGCGCTTCGTGCTGCTCGGCGGCGCGGAGATCGGCACCGACACGCTGCTGCGATGGTACGTGTTGCACGTCCTGTTCTTCCCGTTCATCACCGTCATCTTCATGGCCATCCACTTCTGGAGGGTTCGCAAGGACGGCGGCATCTCCGGACCGCTGTGAGGCTGCTCCCAGTGATCGACCAGCACACCCATTCCTCCATCTGGGGTGAGAGCGCATGACCGAGGTACCCGAACACCTCCTCAAGCGAGCGCAGGCCGCCAAGGAGAAGGCCGCGTCCAAGTCCGCCGAGGACGCGCCGGCTCCGGCCGACGCTCCTGCAGCGTCCGAGTCGGGCGAGGCCGCGGCTCCGACCGACAGCCGCATCCCCGCGCACCTGCTCGCCCGGTCCCAGGCGGCCAAGGCCAAGAAGTCCGGTGGCGCCGTCGAGGCGTCGGACGCTCCGGTCGGTGGCGGCACCGCCACGGCGGTCGCTCCGGCGGCGACCGGAGGCGGCGTGGCCGCGGCCGGCGGTCCTCCGCTCGCCGCCGGGCCCGGCGGTCACACGCAGCGGCTGCTGACCGTCGTCAAGTCGGGCTCCATCCAGGACGTCAAGGCCAAGCCCCAGGACAAGGTCCACGTCTGGCCGCACCTGCTGATCATCGAGTTCGTCGCCGCGCTGATCTGCACGGTCTTCCTGCTGATCTTCTCCTGGGTGGTCAACGCGCCGCTGCTCGAGCTGGCCAACGTCAACCAGACGCCCAACCCGTCCAAGGCGCCGTGGTACTTCCTGGGTCTCCAGGAGCTGCTGACGATGTTCCACCCGATGGTCGCCGGCGTGACCATCCCGGGCATGGGCATCTTCCTCCTGATCCTCGCCCCGTACATGGACAAGAACCCGTCGAACAAGCCCGAGGACCGCAAGTTCGCGGTCTCGATCATGACGGTGTTCCTGATGTTCTGGGCCGTGATCGCGATCATCGGATCGTTCTTCCGTGGGCCCGGGTTCAACTTCACGCTGCCGTGGATCGACGGCGTGTTCTTCGAGTTGTGATGTCGTGTGAGCGTGTCGTTCCAGGTGAGCGAGTCCTTCCAGATGAGCGTGTCCTTCCAAGTGAGCGAGTCCTTCCAGATGGGATCGAGGTGAGTCGACAATGAACGGGTTCTTCATCGTCATCGCCGTCGTCGTCATCGTGGCGCTGGCGGCCGTCGCCCTGCTGGGCGCGGCACGACGCCGCGACACCGACTCGGCCACAGGCTCGCTGTCGCGCGAGTCGATCAAGCGCGACCAGGCGGCGCGCAAGGCCTCCTCGGAGCTGGTCGCGACCGGGCCGTCGGGTGCCGAGGTCGAGCGGTCCGTCGCCCTGGAGCGCCGAGGCGGCGCGCTCGAGCCCGTCGGCGCCGCCACACCCGCGGTGTTCGTCCCGCCGGACCCAGAGACCTACGACGTCACGCGTCGCCAGTTCCTCAACCGCGGCGTGGTCGCGATGATGGGCCTGTCGATCGCCGCGTTCGGCACGGCGATCATCGGCTTCCTGTGGCCGTCGGGCTCGAGCGGCTTCGGCTCCAAGATCAACATGGGCAAGGTCACCGACCTGATCGCCGACGTGGAGAAGAACAACGGGTTCCTCTACAAGCCCGACGGGCGTCTGTGGATCACCAACTACCCGGCCGCCGCGCTGCCCAAGGCCGAGCAGGTCTATGCACCGGCGGTGCTCAACTCGCTCAAGGCGGGTCTGTCGGTGCTCTACCAGAAGTGCCCGCACCTGGGCTGTCGCGTGCCGAGCTGCAACAGCTCGCAGTGGTTCGAGTGCCCGTGCCACGGCTCGCAGTACAACCAGGCGGGAGAGAAGAAGGGCGGTCCGGCTCCCCGGGGCATGGACAGCTTCGCCACCGAGGTCACCGGCGGCAACCTGATCGTCAACACCGGCGCAGTCATCCAGGGCCCGGCGATCGGCACGAACACCACCGGCCAGGAGGCCGAGGGTCCGCACTGCATCGGTGCTGCCAGCGGTGGCCACTGAGTCGGCAGGACACATCCAGGGTCAGGTCGACCGGGGGATCCCGGCCGACATGAGGGAGAAGGGTGACCGGCACCGCCGGCTCACGAGGAGACGTACGAGCACCACATGATCGTCGCAACATCGACCCAACGGGCCTTCGGTGCCGTCATCCTCGCCATCGTGGCGATCGGGTTCGTCCTGTGGTTCTTCGCCAACCTGCGAGCCGGCTCCAAGGAGATCGGCTCCGAGGTCGAGCTCGCCCCCAACCGCGGCAACATGCCGACCGACGAGGAGCTCGAGTCCTCGAAGCTCAACATGGCGCTGTTCTCCGCCCTCGGGCTCCTGGCGATCATCGCCGTCGCGCTCCCGCTGTACTGGCTGGCGGAGCCGGGCCGGCAGGAGGGCGCCAAGGAGATGTACGCCGAGACGTTCATCGAGCGGGGCCTCGAGCTGTACGAGACCGGCGCCCAGTGCGTCACCTGCCACGGCGGTGCCGGCGTGGGCGGCGTGACCACCTTCATCATCAACGACCAGAACGGCCAGTTCGTCGGCCAGGTGAGCTGGAACGCCCCGGCGCTCAACAACGTGCTCTACCGCTACGACGAGGAGCAGGTCCGCTACATCCTCAACTACGGCCGTCCGGGCACGCCGATGGCGGCGTGGGGCACCCCCGGTGGCGGTCCGCTCACCACCCAGCAGGTCGACGACCTCATCGCCTACCTGTGGTCGGTCCAGCTCAAGACCGACGAGCTGCGGACCCAGGTCGACGACGTCGTGAAGGCGATCGACCCCGAGCTCTACGAGCGGATGCTCGAGGTGCGTGAGTCGAACCAGGACGTCGTGCCCAACGGCGACGTGGAGGCCGTCAACGCCAACCGCCTGTCGCGCGCCGATGAGATCCGCCTCGGTGAGATCCTCTTCAACAACCAGTCGCTCGCCCAGGGCTCCTACTCCTGCTCCCGTTGCCACGTGGCCGGTGCCCCGTACGGGCAGGCCTGGCAGCCGTTCCTGCGGTTGCAGTACGGCGCGTTCGGTCCGAACCTGACCGGGATCGAGGACGAGGCCACCGAGCAGCAGCACTTCAACCTGGTCTGGAACGGCATGGACGAGGGCAAGCTCTACTTCTCCCGCAAGCAGGGCAACCCGCAGATGCCGGGTTTCGGCGTGAACCGCAACACGGGCAAGGCCGACCAGGGCGTCCCCGACTTCGGTCCCGAAGGCCTGCTCACGCCCGAAGAGGTGTGGGCGATCGTGACCTACGAACGCAACCTGTCGAACGACTCGACGGTCAAGTCGCCGCTCGCCGGCACGATCGAGTCGCCGACCTTCGTCGACGTACCTCGCGAGACGGCCGGGAGCAACTGAGTCCGATGAACCTCCTCCCTGTCACCTCCGTGCTCGCCGCCATCCAGTTCGATCCGCACATCCGCGGCATCCTCGTGGTGCTCGTCGGCGTCGGCGTGCTGATCGGCTCCGTCTACGTCCTGCTCGCCACCAACACCGGCCTCCGCGCCGGGTTCCTGATCGCCATGGCCGGCCTGTTCGGTTGGATGGCGTCGATGGGCGCCATCTGGTGGATCTACGGCATCGGCCTGCGGGGCAAGGACCCGTCGTGGACGCCGATCGAGATCAACTACTCGCGCAGCGGTGAACCGGTGCACGACGTGCTCGCCCAGCTCCCCAGGACCGAGGACCTCGAGGACCCGCAGCTGCTGCTGTCGGACTACCTGGCCGACAACCCCGAGCTCGCCGCGCAGATCGAGGCGACCGAGGGCGAGGGCTTCGAGGCCACCACGCTGACCAAGGCGGTCACCGCCGCGCCGGCGCTCAAGGCCGGCGTGGATGCCGAGCTCGACGGCTGGAGGATCCTGCCCGAGACGGACTCCCGTCGGGGCGAGGCCGCGGCCTCGTCGGACGCCGCGCTCATCGCCGCCGAGGCGTTCGGATCGGAGACCGGGGCATCGAGCTACACGGTCAAGGACGTGTTCTTCTTCGGCGGCAAGCCGGGCTCGGAGCCGGAGACCGTCAAGGGCGAGCGGTCGACGATCTCGCAGGTGTGGCACCGGGTCCAGACGGTCTTCCAGCCCAAGAACCCCACGCTGTACGCGGCGGTGACGGTGCAGAAGAACACCGTGCAGGCCGTGGCACCCGGCGAGGCCCCGCCGCCGGCGCAGATCGACGACACCGCCGACACCGTCACGGTCCTGATGCAGCGCAACCAGGGCTTCCGGCGCCTGCCTTCCGCGCTGTTCACGATCTCGTGCTCGATCATCTTCGGTGTGCTGGTGTGGATGCTGCACCGCCGTGACAAGAAGGCGATGCGCGAGCGTGCCGAGTGGGACCCGACGGCTCAGCCGCCCGCCGTCCGCGATTCGGAGCCGGTGGGCTGACGGTGGGCCAGTACCTGCCCATCGTGGCGCTCCTGGTGCTGGTCGCGCTCTTCGCTGGGATCAGCCTCATCGCACAGAGGATCCTCGTGCCGCCGCGACCGAACGAGGCCAAGGTGGCGCCCTACGAGTGCGGCATCCTCGACACCACCGAGCCACCGGAGCGCTTCCCGGTGCGCTTCTACCTGATCGCGATGATCTTCATCGTCTTCGACATCGAGATCATCTTCTTCTACCCGTACACCCAGACCTACGGGGCGCTCGGCTGGTTCGGGCTGATCGCGATCGGCATCTTCACCGTGGCGGTGTTCGAGTCGTTCCTGTACCTGATCAGCAACGGGGCCCTCGACTGGGGTCCGGCCAAGCACCTGCGCCGCTCCAAGCTGCACACCGCGGCGGAGCGGACCACGACCTCCACCGTGCGACGCGTCGGGCTCGACGGTCGCCGCCCGCTCGCCGCGACCGCTGACGCCGTCGAAGTGGAGCATCGGTCCGACGAGGCGGCCCGCGAGTCGGTCGGAGCGCACTGATGGGTGCGGTGATGGGCGGGTGTTCCTGACATGGGACTCGTCGAGAACGTCAAGGACGATGGCTTCGCCGGACTGGAGCACAACTTCCTGACCGGCCAGATCGAGGACCTGGTCCGCTGGGCCCGTCGCCGCTCCAGTTGGCCGGCCACGTTCGGCCTGGCGTGCTGCGCGATCGAGATGATGGGCGCCGGCGGCCCGCACTACGACCTCGCCCGCTTCGGGATGGAGGTGTTCCGCGCCTCGCCGCGCCAGGCCGACGTGATGATCGTCGCGGGTCGCGTCTCTCAGAAGATGGCGCCGGTGCTGCGCACGATCTACGACCAGATGATGGAGCCCAAGTGGGTCATCTCCATGGGCGTGTGCGCATCGACCGGCGGGATGTTCAACAACTACGCGATCGTCCAGGGCGTCGACCAGGTCGTCCCGGTCGACGTGTACGCGCCGGGCTGTCCCCCCGGACCCGAGACGCTGATCCAGGCGATCCTCACGTTGCACGGCAAGATCGAGACCGGTGAGATCCTTCGTCGTCGCTCCGAGACCGGTGGTGGCGCGGGGCTCCACGTCGACGCTCCGGTCGATCTGATCACGGTCGGTTCCGACACCGAGGCCAGCTGATGGCCGACGAAGAGGTCGTCGACGACGCTGCGGAGGAGGCCGCCCCAGAGGTGGCCGCGCCCGACGAAGCGGTTCCCGAAGAGGCTGCTCCCGAAGAGGCTGCCGAGCCGCTTCCCGAGCCCGACCTGCTGTACGGCGTGCCCGTCACCGAGTCGCGCGGCCAGGTCGTGCTGCACCCCGACCGCGACAGCTACGTGGCCCTCGTCGAGCGGCTGCGCAACGACGGCTACTGGGTGGCGGTCGACCTGTGCGGCGTCGACTACCTGGGTCACACCGCCGGCCGCTGGCTGCCGCCGGGCACCGCGCCGGAGCGCTTCGAGGTCGTGGTCAACCTGTTGAACCACACCGAGCGCAGCCGGATCCGCATCCGCCTCCAGGTGCCCGAGGAGGACCCGACCGTGCCGAGCGTGTCGCACGTGCACCCGGGAGCGGCCAACCACGAGCGGGAGACCTTCGACCTGTTCGGGATCGCCTTCGAGGGCCACCCCGACCTCAGTCGGATCCTGATGCCGCCCGACTGGGTCGGTCATCCGCTGCGCAAGGACGACGCCGCCGGTCGCATCCCGGTCCAGTTCAAGGGCGCAGCGTCGTGACCGCTGCATCTCCGACGACGGCGGCGACGACGACCGCGGGTGGCCCGGCGCAGGCCGGCGACGTGGGCATCGCCGCGCTCGACGCCGCGCTCGAGCGCCTGCGCACCGACGGGTCCACCCTGCACCTGTCCGAGGACGAGGCCGAGGAGCGCTCCGGCTACCTGGCACCGACCGACGAGGGCGTGGGCGAGCGGATGCTCATGAACATGGGCCCCCAGCACCCGTCGACCCACGGCGTGCTCCGCCTGGTGCTGGAGATGGACGGCGAGCTGGTCACCCGCTCCAAGCCGGTCATCGGCTACCTGCACACCGGGATGGAGAAGACGGGCGAGCAGCTCACCTATCTCCAGGGCCCGACCAACGTGACCCGCATGGACTACGCGGCGCCGCTGTTCAACGAGCTCGTCTTCTCGCTCGCCACCGAGGAGCTCCTCGGCATCGAGGCTCCCGAGCGGGCCCAGTGGATCCGCATGCTGATGTGCGAGGTCAACCGCCTCAGCTCCCACATGCTGTTCCTGGCCACCAACGGCATGGACCTCGGCGCCGTCGGCATGATGATCTACGGCTGGCGCGAGCGCGAGGAGCTGCTGCGGTTCCTGGAGATGGTCACCGGTCTGCGGATGAACCACAACTACATCCGCCCCGGCGGTGTGGCCGCGGACATGCCCGACGGCTGGCGCGAGCACCTCGACGTGATCCTCGACGCGCTGCCCGAGCGGTTGGAGGAGTTCGACCTCCTCATGACCGGCCAGCCGATCTGGCGCGACCGCCTGCAGGGCGTCGGCACGATCACCGCCGAAGAGGCGCTGAGCCTGGGCGCCACGGGCCCGCTGCTGCGCTCGACCGGCTACGCCTGGGACCTCCGTCGCGACATGCCGCACCTGCGCTACGACCAGGTCGACTTCGACGTGGTCGTCGGCTCCTACGGCGACAGCTTCGATCGCTACGCCATCCGTCTGGCCGAGATCCGCGAGTCGATTCGCATCATCCGCCAGTGCATGGACAAGATGCCCGACGGCGACTACCGCCTCCAGGACAAGAAGGTCACCCCGCCCCCGCGTGCTCGCATCGACGAGTCGATGGAGGCGCTCATCCACCACTTCAAGATCTTCACCGAGGGCTTCAAGGTGCCCGAGGGCGAGGTCTACGTCGCGGTGGAGAACCCCCGGGGTGAGCTCGGCTGCTACCTGGTGTCGGACGGGTCGTCGAACCCGGTCCGCATGCACATCCGAGGCCCCAGCTTCGTGAACCTCCAGTCCCTCCCGCACCTCATGAAGAACTCCCTCATCGCCGACACCGTCGCGATCGTGAGCTCGGTGGACCCGATCATGGGCGACGTGGACCGCTGATGGCCCGCTTCAGCCCCGACAACGAGGCGCTCGCCCGCCGCATCATCGCCCGCTATCCGCGCCCCAAGTCGGCCACGATCCCGCTCTGCCACCTGGCCCAGGAGCAGGACGGCTGGCTGAGCGACGACGCGATG
>JACDJC010002635.1_pt1 | contig 13783 bp, 13 predicted proteins | sample 7454191 | NCBI WGS metagenome assembly JACDJC01 (sample SAMN14253291, study PRJNA609438) | sludge metagenome | isolation source: sludge after 25d culture with pyrite and EDTA | collected 2018-12-20 | reverse complement strand
CGTCACCATCGTTTGCACGCTGCCCAACATAACCAGATGAAGATTTCACCACAGAGCAGCATAGCCTGCAAGGGAAAACAATTAACCGCGAATTTACGCGAAAGGGAAGGGACAATTTACCACGGAAAAAAGGTGGGTGCGAGGTGACGTGCGCCCTTTAAGGGTAAAACCGTTAATTTTGTTGAAGGATACTGTGTAGCCTTGCCCAAAAAATGGTGGGCAAGCCGTTTGTGGGAAAACTGCGCATAGCCAACAATCCACGGCGCACACCGATTCATCTGGCTTAACTTCCCATCCACAGTTTAACGGTGTGGCTGGTTTGGGTCAACTGGTCAGATGGGTGGTTTTGGCGGCTTGTATTGTTGTTCGATACTACCTATCCTTGAGCGTTCCTTGTTTTTAAAAGCCCATTTACACCACGTATATTTAGTCATAGGTGTTGGTGTAAACCAATCTGTATTCGCGGAAGGAACTTCAACATTTGTGGTGGGTTGTGGTCCTTTTTCTTTGGTGGGCTTGGGTTCTTTGGTCGGTTTCGGCTCTTTGGTGGGCTTGGGTTCTTTGGTCGGCTTTACTTCCTCGGTCGGCGGCGGCGGTGAAGTTGGCGGCGGAGAGGTTGGCGGTGGAGAAGTTGGCGGCGGTGGAGAGGTTGGTGATGAGGAGGTTGGGATAAGCGGCGTGGGTGAATCAACGCGGGTAAGGGTAGTCGTGTGATTGGGTGTTAGGGTGAATTGCTGCGTGCGCGTGGCCGTTGCCGTGTAAAACGGTGTAGGCGATAATGTAACCGATACCACGCTGGTGGCAGTTACTGAGCGGGTCAATGTATGGGTTATCCTTGGGGAAGGGGTAACGGTCGATAAAAGCGTCGCAGCAGCAGTGTGAGATGCTACAGCTGTTTGGTTGGACGGAGCCGGCACAGCAGTTGATTCCTCGCCTCCCAGAAGAGCGGCGGGTGGTGTCTCGGTGGGTAGCCGGGTGGCGGTCGGAATAGGTGCCGTCAAAACCACGATCAGGGTTTCCAGACGGCTATGTTGCATTTCAAGAGACTCTTCCTCATCTGCAATGATCTCCTTAATGATATGCGGATTAATAGCCGGCAGGCGGATGAATTCTTTTTCGCTGCTGTAATCCGCTTCACGAACGGAGTGGATGGAGAGCGGCAAGAAGGGAGCCTTTCTTTCTTGGTTAAAGCGAAGCGGCAAGAAGAATAAAATAAGGAGGGAAAGGCCTCCCAACAAAAAAGAGAGGTAGATTTCTTCACGATTGAAATTTCTCAAAAAACGATTGATCTGTTTTTTGGACATTTTCTTCATCTCAGTTTTCCCTACCCATCAAGATTATCGTAAGGGATGATGAATGCTTCAAACAGCTTAACCAGTTCTGGGTCATATTTTCGCCCGGATTCTTCCCGAATAGAGCGGAGACTTGCTTGCGGGCTAAAGCTCTTTTTATAGGGCCTCTCCGATAGCATGGCATCCCAGCTATCCACAATGGCAAAAATCCTGGCCTCCAGCGGGATTTCTTTTCCTTTCAGTCCATAAGGATAGCCGCTGCCATCCCAATTTTCGTGGTGGTAACGGGGGATATTGGATGATTTTTCTAAAAAGTTTATATCTTTGATCATTTCATACGCATACAGCGGATGTCGTTTCATAATTGCCCATTCCTCAGCGTCGAGGGGGCCGGGTTTATGCAAGATACGGTCTGGAATAGCCATTTTTCCAATATCATGCAAGAGCGCACCGCGGCGAATGTGGACAATGTTTTCTGCTGCAATGCCAGCCTGGGTAGCCAGTGTTACCGTCATATCTGCGACCCGTTTGGTATGTCCTTCGGTATCTTTATCCCGCAGTTCTAACGCTTTTGTCCACCCGTTCAAAGCACTGTCGTAGGCCTCTAAAATTTCAACCTGCGAACGCTGTAAGTTAAGGGCCATTTCGTGAAAAGAGGTTGCCAGAATGTCAATTTCATCATTGGTTTTCACGTCAATAGTCGTGTTATAGTTTCCTTTTGCAATCGCTTCCGAAACCTTGACCAATCCTAAAAGTGGGCGGGTGATGAGATTCGCCAGACTACGGCCAATAATTAAGATCATCGCAATGATTACAGCGATAAAGAAGATAAATTGAAGGCGGGTGAGGGGGCTGGGTTTGATGAGAAAGTTTCTTTGCAGGGCTGCGCCAAAAATGCCGATGTCGACATCCCCCCGCACTTCCCAGGGAGCCAGTACCTCAGAATACTGATGTTCGACGACATCAATGGTACGTTCGTAAGTTATCTCATGCAGCGGACTGTGCGGTTCATCTTGGTGTATGATGACACTTTCGGCAAGCGTGCCGTCCAGCGGCTGTGGGGGATAAGGTAGGCTACTGATAATGGGTGTGCCATCTAATTGATAAAGCGTGATTTGCCCAAATGTTTTATTGCGCAAATTTCCTACCAGGTCTTCTAACGAGGTGCCGACTAACAGAATGCCGATGCGTTCCTGATTTTCATTTAAAACCGGGCCGGAAATATAAAACCAACTTTCCTTGTGGGTTGTAACCAAGCCGGAAAATTTATTTCCCAGTTCATCTTGAAACCCGTTTAAAACATTTTGTACAAAAGGTAGGTCAGCAAAAAAACCTGCTTCACCTCCTTGTGAAAACCGGTAATCTTCTACAAATCCGTCAGCGTTATGCTGCATGGAAAGAATAGGTTGAGCGTTTGCATCCAAAAATTGAACGGCACCAATGCGTTGGTTGACGACGATCCCAAACGTTACCTCCCGGATCGCATCCACGTCACCGGTCTGGATTGCCGCTGCTAATCCATTAGCGTTGGCGATCAATCGTAAACCGTCCAGCAAATCTTGTTCTTCTTTCACCATCAATTCGGAAGAAAGCAACGCTACCTCGGCCAGTTGGTTGTTATAGCGTTCTTCCACCGTATCGAAGATGAGGTTACTGACAATGATACTTGCCCCAATTGCAATCAAAATTGCCAGGAAAATATAAGGCATCGTAATCTTGGTGCGGATTGAAACCTTTGCCCCGCTATTGGTATGCTTAACCACCTTCCATAAGTTAATCATATTGAGTACTCGGTTTATTCCCTTTTTTGTTGTAACCCAAACTCCATTCAGGGTTAATTCTCCCTATCGTTTAACAGAATGAGAGAGAAAAACTTGATGGCTATGTTGATTTTAACATTATTTTCATAATTACCAAGCATTCCTTACAATCTTGCAATCTTATTGCATACCTTACCCAATCTATGTCACCATCCCCCCGCCTTGGCGAAAGCCCCCGCAATCGGGAGAAGTGCAACTTTTATCGATCACTGATTTTCGCGCATTTCCTAATAAGGATGAGGCCGACACCTATTCTTTCCAAAAAAGCTGAATGTAGGATAAGGGTACGAGGTGCCATACGCATCAAACTAAGCCCTGGAATGAGGGTATACTAAGCATTATGAAACCGTATCGCATTCCCGCGCGGCGCATCAGGACTGAAATCAGGGTGGTCAATTCGCGTTTTATCGCGACCGCCCAGCCTGCTTTTTCTGTGGAGGAGGCCAAGGCTTTCATCCAAGAAATGAAGCAGGAATTTGCCGATGCCACGCACAATGTGCCGGCTTTCTTGATCGGCTATGGGGCTTCGGTGACGGCTCACAGCAGTGATGATGGCGAACCATCCGGCACGGCCGGGCGACCGGCCTTGGCGGTTTTGCAGGGCAGCGGATTGGGGGATATTGTGGTGGTGGTGACGCGCTATTTTGGCGGTACGAAGCTGGGCACCGGCGGCCTGGTACGCGCGTATAGCGATGCGGTCAAAGCTGTGTTGGCGATTTTGCCGCTGGCTGAAAAAGTAGCCACTGATACCCTCAGGCTGGTTGTGCCGTATGGTTTGTTTGAGCAAACCCGCTTGTTGATTCAAAAATATAAGGGGTTAAGCTTGCAAGAGGATTTTGGCGCGGCGGTGACGATCTCGGTACAGTTGATGGAGGAGAGGGTGGCTGCGTTTAATGAAGAAATGCGGGAATTATCGCGCGGCACGATCCAGGCGGAGGTGATCGCCAGCAACCCAGAGACGATACTGCCGCTGGAGGATCGCGATCAATAGAAAAAGTAGTACTATGTTTCATAAAATTTATCTTATTTTTACAGCCTGAATGCCTTGCTGCCCCTATAATTAAACCATATTGGTTCTGTGAGAATTGTCTTGGGAGCATATCTTCCTTTCCAAGCAAAATCAAAATGACCAATAACATTGAAATATACTTTACAGGTGAGGTGAATCGTGGCGGCTCAGATTTTCAAAGAGGTGTTGATTCTGGGGGGAACGATATGGGGGATTGCTTTTTTTTGGTTTTTGGCAACGCGGCGGTTAATGGGCAACGGAATTATTCTTAAATACCGTTTAACGGGCTATGTGAACGCTTTCTTCATGGTCGTCATTTTTTATACGTTTGGGCGGGTGGGCTTTTCATACAAGAACATGCTCATCTTTTACCCGATAGCGATTGCTGCTTTGCTGTCCGTGAATTTTGTTGGTTTACGCATGTTTGTAAAACCGATTCGCGAATTAGCCCAGATCGCAAGTAAGATCAGCAGCGGGGAAGTCGGTGAGACGTACCATTACACTGCGAATGATGAATTCGGTTCGTTGACCCGTTCTTTTAATGAAGCCAATCAATATTTATTGGAAAAAGCCGTAACCGCTCGCGAATTATCACGGGGCGATCTGACCGTGATTTGTAGCCCAAAATCAGAAGATGATGTATTAGGCACCGCCTATCAGCAAATGATTTTGCAGTTACGAAATTTTGCAGAAGTCGTCACGCAAAAATCAAGTGAGCTATATCAGGGCTCGGATCAATTAGCCTTGGCCGTACAACAAACTCAAATGGCGAATGCTCAAATCAACACTGCCATGCAGCAGGTGGCGCAGGGTTCCGTGCAGGAGACGAATACTGTTAATCGAACAGCACAAACGATGGAGGACGTGCGTCATGCTTCGGAACTCCTGCGCGACAACGCGGCCCAACAAATTCAAACCATGCAACATACCGTTCAGGTGAGCGAACAGTTGGCCGATCATATCCATGAGGTAGTGCAGTTTTCTCAACAGGCGAAACGGCAAACTGAAAACGGTCTGGTTACAGCCCAGCACAGCGTGGAAACCATCTCTGAAACGCTAAACGGCCTACAACGAATTCAACAAAAGATGCTTGCCTCTCAGCAAAAAATGAGTGAGCTGGCGCAACACTCTCAAGCAATTGGGGTGATTGTGGAAACCATCGAGGATATTGCCTCACAAACCAATATGTTGGCATTAAACGCAGCGATTGAAGCGGCCCGGGCGGGAGAAATGGGAAAAGGCTTTGCGGTGGTGGCTGCGGAAGTGGGTAAATTAGCCGAGCGTTCGGTCGGGGCTACCCAACAAATTGGAGAGATCATTCAACTGCTTAAGGGAAATATCGAGGCTACCCAGCAAACCATGTTGGCAAGTCGGAAAGAAATGGATCAAAGCGTCATCCATTCGGATCAATCGTCCGCAGCCTTAATCGCGATCCGGGAATCGATGGAACAAACCGATCGGCAGACAAAAGCCATTCTGTCTGAAACCGAAAAAATGGGCGAACGGGTGAATACATTGGTTGAAGAAATCGGAACAGTGAATGATTTGATTCAGGGTAATTTCACCGCCATCCATCAAATCGATGGATCGATCCAAGAAACCAGACAGGCGATTGAGACGATCGCGGCTATTTCAGAGGAAAATTCCGCTTCGGTAGAAGAAGTGACCGGCGCGACCTCGGAAATGGCAGAACAGTCGCGCAGCGTCGCTGAGATGGCGAAAGGGCTCTCGGGCATGGCGGAAGCCCTCAAGGCAGCGGTGGCGTTTTTTAAACTCCAATAGAATATACCGATTACCTACAGCGCGCACGTAGGAGCGAGGCGGTAGGATATCATGACGATGCGTTGCATTAAGAATCAGCTTTTTGCACGTACAATGAATCGGATTGGATAAAAGGAGTGAGCCGATGCAGCCGCAATTTTTACCTGAAGAATTTGACAAGTGGGCGGCCAGGTATGATCAGGTATTGCCGGTCTCAGTGTGCGCAGCAGTCTTGGTTTTTTCAGGCGATCTCTAGCGGCTGGCCTTTTTCGGGGGCCAGGACTAAGCTCAGGGCGGCTTGGTCACATTTGCTGATGCAGATGCCGCAGCCCATGCACAAAGTTGTATCCACCTGGTTTTCACCCTGATCAGAAAAATCGAGCGCCCCAAACTGGCAAGTTTCGTGGCAGTTTCCGCATTGCAGGCAGCGGTCATGGTCGATTTGCGCCAGATAGCCGGAAGAAGCCAGCATCGGTACGCCTTGTTTGTGGTACATCATTGCCCCGCAGCAGCAATCACAGCAGTTACAGATGGCATAGAAACGCCCGAGCATGGCCTCTTTAAAGAAGGCATGGTGAACATGCCCGCGCTGATCTTCTGCTTCTAAGATGCGGATGGCTTCGGCTTGGGTGATCCAGCGGCTTTTTTGCGGCTGGTGTTCCACCATAAAGCTGGCAAATGGCTCACCGACGATCAGGCAGACATCCATGGGCAGACACGGGTTTTCGACGTAGGCGCGACATGGGCATTCCAGCACGGCGATGTGATCTGGGTTTTGCAGGATAATCGCCCGCGCTTGCGTGTAGGGGATCACTTGTTCGAGGTCTTCGATATGGATGGCTTCTTTGATGGAGACCAATTGTTTAGCGGTTTGCAGGGGGATGGCCTTGCCATGATATTCATCGGCGTGGGTGTGGCTGGGCAGGTCGACAGCATGTTCGCGGCGCGGTGTGTGGCGCGGTGGGTTCAGTTTTCCCCACAGGGAAATGAGCGGTTCAGCGCGCTTGCGCCAGGGGTGGTCGCCTTTGCCGATTCCGATGTATAGATACGGAAAGCGGGCGTAGATATAGCCGTGTAGGAACTTAGAGAAGGTGTGTTGGCTGCGTTGTGTGGATGTGTCATAAAAATCTTTTGTGGTCTGGGACATGAACCAGCGCAGGGGATTGTGTTTCATAACGCGCTCTCCATTCAAGCAACTTGTGTTATTGAAATTTATAACACAAAAAATGGGGGAAGGTTGTGTTTTTATTGGAAACAAAGCCAAGGACGGGTACAATAGGGAAAGACATTAAGAAAAGGGAGATTGTTGGATGATCGAATCAGATAATCGGCCGTGGGGTCGCTGGGAAGAATATTTAAATGAACCTGGGTATCGGGTGAAACGGATTATCGTCAACCCAGGCAAACGCCTATCCTTACAGAAACACGGGCTGCGCGCTGAACATTGGGTGATTGTGCAGGGCGGCGGGCAGGTGACACAAGATGGGGTGACGCGCTCGATTGGGGTGGGGGATGTGGTCTTTATTCAAAAGGGTCAGGTGCATCGTGTGGAAAATGATCGTGACGATTTCCTGGTGATCATCGAGACGCAATTTGGGGTGTGTATTGAGGATGATATTGAACGCCTGGCGGATGACTTTGGCCGGGCGTGAGAAGGGAAATTATCCATCCATCCAATCTCTTAACCAACGCTGCTGGGCATAAAATAACAGGTAGGTTTCGTAACCGGCAGGATAGCTGGGACAATGTGCAAAACAGCTGTTCTTATTCCTCAGTCTGCGCCAGTACGACTGCCAATGGCAGTGGAGCATTTACGCTCGCCTCGCCGCGTGTCTTATTGCGGGGTGATTATATAAATTATTTATCGATCTATGATGCAGAGGGTAATTACCAAATTTATTGGGATATTTCGTCCGCGGCTATCACGGCATCTGTAGGCAGCAGTTACGTAAAAGGCTATTGGACTTCCCCTTATCTAGATGTTACCATCACCTTAAGAAATAGCGAGGGCGGGTTCAAGGATGCCCAGAGTGCGAGCGTATGGCGTGATGGCAGTTTTTCGATTTACATGGCTGAGATCATTAACGCTGGGGATACGATCACCGTGACGGATGGCAGCCGTACCGAAACAATGAGGGTCGCTGACCTGCGTGCAGCGTTGAATAAGGATACCGAGCAGCTAACCATTTATGCGCCCAATGGGAATGCGATTGTTAATTTTAATGATAGTAGACCCCGTGAAGACTCTTACTACAGTATGTGTTCCCCCCACCAAATTGTTAATAATACGACCTCCATTTCACTGGGGGCGGTCAGCAGCCAGGATAGTGCTACAATAGATTTTCGTGGAGCTGATGGACATTATACGTATCGTTATACCCACGCTTCAAGTCTACATGTGGGTTACGGGGGATTTGTGTACGGTTATACATCACCGAATAGGAATGTTACGGTAAAGTTGCTGAATGGGAATACGGTTATCGAAACTAAGAGTACCGTCTCTAGCTCAAGCGGTCATTATTATATCGATTTTGAGAATGACCCCGTACCCGGATACCGCGTTCAGGTGTTAGCAGATAAAACTGAAGAGATGAGTGTACCGAATGTAACCCTCAATCGGGATGTGGTTGGTAATCGTTTTTATGGGAGTTCACCAGCGAATCAGCCAGTGCAAGTTGGTCTTCAAACTCGTCAAGGATATGGTTATACTTCTATCCGTAAATTAATAAACGCCGATTCTAATGGGAATTATTCGGCGTCGTTTGCAGGTGAATTGGTTATTAGTGGTTGTGAGGCCGCAAATGTCGGCGGGCAGTGTGCTGAAGCATTGATCAAATATTATGACGCCAATGAATTTGAGTTTTACCGCTATGGTGAATTTCGAAAAGATGTAAGCGCGGATGCCTGGGAGGATGATAACAGCATTGCGAACGCAAAGAATTACACTGGCTATCAAAAGCACACCTTTCATTACGATGATTCCGAGGATTGGATCAAGCTGACCGTCAATGCGGGCGATGTAGGCAAACCCTTCTATTTGATGACCACCAATCTCGGGCCGACTATGGATACAGTGTTGTACCTGTATGAAAGTGATGGCACGACGCTGATTGCTAAGAATGATGACAGCGGAGGTGGACATGCCTCACAGATTTCTTGGACGCCCACAAAAAGTGGTACATACTACATTAAGGTTCAGTCTTTCAACTTAAATAACGTAGGCAACTGTGGCTCAAGCTACGATTTCTTCATTGCTCACGATAAGGTCTTTCTACCCTTGACCGTTCGATAATTCTTTCCCCATGTCAAAGAGGCTGCCGGAATTTTCGGCAGCCTCTCTATGTTGGTCTTCTCTGTAGAGAAAAAGGGTCTGTTAGCGTTGCGCTTGCTCCATCACCAAGCGATAACCCAATCCCGGGGTGTTTTCAATGATGATGCAGTCGGGGGAGATGGCTTTGATCTTTTTGCAGAAGCGGTGGATGAGTTGACGCAGCATGTCACTGCTGCCGCCGGGCGGTGGCGGCCCCCAAATATGGTGAATTAAGGTTTCGGGGGGCACAATTTGCAGGGGATAGCTCATCAGGCAATCAAGGAGACGGCATTCCAGTGTGGTCAGGCTGATGGGGGCATATTCGCCCATTTTCAGGCAGCGCCCCGCCAAATCCAGAGCGAGCGCTCCCACTTGCCGGAAGGCCGGGGTTGGTTCCTCGCTGGAACGCCTTAAGATGGCATGTACCCGCGCCATGAGTTGGCGCGGGCTGAAAGGCTTGGTGATATAGTCATCGGCGCCCAGGTCGAGGCCGTGAATGATGTCTTCTTCATCCGAGCGCACGGTCAGGATGACGATGGGGGTGTCGCGTTTCTTGCGGATGGTTTCACACACGCTGAAACCATCCGGCAGGGGGATGTTAATATCCAGCAGTACCAGGTCAGGTTGATCTTGTTCCCATAAGGTCAGTGCTGTTTGACCATTATCGGCCTGGATGACGGTAAACCCTTCCCGAATGAAGGCAAATGCCAGAATATCGGCCAGGGTTTTGTCATCTTCCACAATTAATGTTTTCATTGCGCCGGTGAGGGGGGAGTTTTGCCTCCCTCAAATAACCCTTCCGTGACGGTGGGAATCGTTTTTTCTGTCGTTGGGTGGTGAAAGACGCTCAGATAGCGGGCTGCCAGGGTGAAGACTAACGCGCCAATCGCAACCATGCCAATCGTGACGAGTAACTCCAACCAGCTGGGCATGTAAGCCCCAGCGGAAAAAGCTACCAGGCTGATGTTGAAGCGGTTCATCAACAACCCGACGACCACCAATAGGGAGGCAGCAAACATTTGCATTGGTTTGCGACGTACACTGGGGATGGATAATAAGACCATCGGAATGATGATATTGATCAGTACCTCAGCCCAGAACAGGAAACTGAGATTACCGGCAGCAAAGAGATAGGCCCCATCACCGGCCAGCAGCAGATCGCCGAATTTGAGGATGAGATACAGTCCCAGCACAAAGGGGATGATGCGGGCCACTTTGCCGAGTAATTTGGCATCGGTTTTATGGTTCAAACCAAAGCCGGTCAGGGTCGATTCAACGATCACCATGCTTAGTCCAGCGGCCATGGCCGAGACGAAGAAAAGAATTGGCAAAATGCCGGAGTACCATAGGGGATGCACGCGGTGCGGCATGAGGACGAATAAGGTGCCCAACGAGCTTTGGTGCATGGTGGAAAGCACGATGCCCAAGATGACCAGCGGAACGGTGATCGAGCGGATCATCTTTAAGGGAGCCTGCATGTTGAAGCGTTCAAATACGATCGGGGAAATCTCCAATAGCAAAACGGTGGCGTAGATCATCACACACCAGCCGACTTCAAATAGCGGGGAATGCACATTCCAATTAAAGATCATATAATAAATACGGTGCGGAAAGCCGAGATCGACCATAATGGCGAAGGCGGCCAGGGCATAGCCCAAAAAGCCGGTCAGCACGGTCGGGCGCAGGATCGGGTAAAATTCTTTTAGGTGCAGCACGTACACAATGCCGGCGATGCTAAAGGCACCCGCCGCCAGGGCAATCCCGCATAAAACGTCAAAGCTGATCCAGATGCCCCAGCCGCGCGCATCGGTCAGGGCGGTGGTTGCGCCCAGGCCGACCGTCCAGCGGTACACGACCAGGATCAGGCCGAGCAGGGCGAAGAAGGCCATGCCAATCGTGCCCGCGCCAATCGGTTGGGTTGCTTTTTTTTGGTAGGTTGTTGCCATTTTATTCCTCCACCTTTACAGAGTCAACGTTTAATTTGCGACCGGTGAGCCAGTATAAAAATGTCATCAAGCTGGCAACCACCACCGCCAGGCCGGGTACGGCTTTCATCCAGGGCCAGGTCAGGGAAGGCAGGGAGCTGCTGGTCAGGACGGGCATTCCCAGGGATTCAAAGGGGACGCTGGAGAGGTACAAGACCGAGGTGCCGCCGACTTCGTTTTCCCCGTAGACATAATTGACATAGCGTTCCGGGTTGTCTGAGATGCGTTGGTGGGCTTCGGCCAACAGGTCGGAGCGTTTGCCAAAGAGGATCGCGCCTACTTTACAGGCTTCCACACAGGCTGGCAGTTCTCCATCGCGCAGGCGGTCTGCACAGAAATCACATTTTTGGACGCGCGGGAAGACCTCATCCCATTCGTATTTTGGAACTTCAAACGGGCAGGCCGCCATGCAGTAGCGACAGCCAATGCAGATGGTTTCATCATATAAGACCGGGCCTTCTGCTGTTTTTTGCATAGCACCTACCGGACAGGCTGAAACACAAGCCGGATCGACACAGTGCATGCAATTGCGTTTGATGAAGGAATAATCGGAGCGTTCCGCTTGATTTTGGTAGAGCTTAATGATCGTCCAGGTGTCTGCGTCCAGCTCGGCTTCACCCTGCGGGGTCAGGCCGCGCCGGTCTTTGCAGGCAGTTTCGCATTCGCGGCAGCCAATGCAGGTGGTGGCATCATATAAGATGGCAAAGCTGTCCTCGTTGATGCCGCTGCTGATGTTGGCGGTAAGCGTTGGGGCGAGCATTAAGCCCGATAAGCCTGCGCCAGAGGTTTTTAGAAAGTCTCTGCGGTTCATCGTCATGATGTTTTTCCTTCTTCGCTGGTGGTTTCTTCTCGTTTTTCAAGGATCAAGGCCTTGATGGTCAGGGTGCCGACAATGCCCACGATCAGCCCAACTACCAGGCTGGTAACGCCGACATTTTGCACGGGCGGGCCGGCTTGTTTGACCGTGACCTCGGGGTAGAGGGTCATGGCGGAGATATTGGCTTCGATGGGCGGTGGGTTGAGTTTACCGACTTCGTGGATGCCGTGACAATCGTAGCAGGTGGGCTTGTTGGTGAGGGAGTCGGGGTTGTAATCTTCGGTCATGGTAACGGTGGTGTCATGGAAGACCAGGTAGGTATCGAGTACGTTGGTTTCCAAGCCATATTTTGCCATGACGTCATTATTGGTGTGGCATTTGGCGCAGGTGTCGACCGAATCCTTGCGGAAGTTGCTTTGAGCCGGGTCGCAGATCTGGTGAACGTTGTGGCAATCGACACATTCTGGCATATCGTCATTGCCCTCGATTAAACCAGCCCCATGTACACTGGTGGTGTAGTTTTCAAAATCTGCCTGGTGGCAATCGGCACAGGTTTGCGACTTCCAGCTGATCTGACCGCTTTCGCGGGGATGATCAATTTCGCTCATATATTGCTGGCTGTGTGGTTGATGGCAGTCAGCGCAAATTGGTGTGTCAACGTTGCCGGCTTGATAAAGGGCTTCGTGGACGTTACCGGAAACCTGGTTGAATTGCTCGCTATGGCATTTCTGGCAGGTGTCGTGGTAACTGATCAGGTATTGCCGTTTATTGGTGGCCGTGATCTGGTTGTGCGGTGCTGGAAATTTTTCGTAGCCGATGTGACATTCCACACACTGCATATCCTGATGGACGGATTGGTCAAAGACCTGTCCGCTGATGGAGAGATTCAACATATCCCCATTGGCAAGTTTTCTTTCCCAATTGGGTTGATCATGACATTCGAGGCAGGTTTCGTTCTCGGGAATGTCCTGCGCTTGCACCTGGGACGTGATTCCGGCCAGCAGGAGTGCGCATATACATACGACTAATAGGTGCGCTAAACTACGCTTCTGAAAAAGTGTTCTTACCATAGTATCCCTTTTTATGAAGTTATTTCACAAAGATTTTTGCTACAAATATTATTTGACCATTTCCCCGGTCATGTCGATGTTTTTAATCGATACTTTGCGGATCGCCATCAGGGTAATTCCCAGCAGGTAGATGCCGAATAGTAATACAATCCAGGCCAATAGTTTGTGGTCTGTCATATATAGGGCGGTGGCAATAGCGGCCGCTGCCACAAACGTACACGGGCAGGAAATCTTTAGGGGTTTGGCTTGCAGTTTGCTGAGCCCGGTGTAGATCAGATAGCCTACGACCAGTGCGCCGATCACAAAATAAAACATAATTCACCTCTCACGATTATTAAGAAAACAGAAACTGCTTATTGGGATAACAGTGACCGTTTGTATTTGACTATCTTTATTTTAGGGGTTGGGTATAACAACAGTTGTTATGGATGTGTGACAAAGCTGTGACAATTCTCACAAATGGGGGAAGAAGATTAACCACCAAGCACACGAAGAAACACGAAGGAAAAAAATAATAAGATAAGAAAACAAGACCACAGAGAAGATGTAGGGCGAGGCACGCGGCTACTTGCACGATTGGGTAGCAACTTCTTGCCTTGCCCCTACGATGGTGGGTGGTGGGCATTGGGCGAGGCACGCGGCTACCTGCACGATTGGGTAGCATCTTCTTGCCTCGCCCCTACTGTTAAATTAAATCCTCATCTTTTTGGTAAATCAGT
>JACDJC010002628.1_pt1 | contig 13812 bp, 17 predicted proteins | sample 7454191 | NCBI WGS metagenome assembly JACDJC01 (sample SAMN14253291, study PRJNA609438) | sludge metagenome | isolation source: sludge after 25d culture with pyrite and EDTA | collected 2018-12-20 | reverse complement strand
TTTATCGTAAAGGGAGTAGTAAGTCTGCCCACCCCGGACATCGACAATATATTCGTCTACCTGCCCATAGAATCTGCCCGCTGGCTCTATGCAGCACCCGGGATGGCTACATCCGCAATAGTAAATATCCGTAACAGCGAAGAGAGGGAGCTCTTCAAAACCCAGGAGAGGCTCAACGCGGCCACCGGGGAGGATCTGAAGGTCAGAAACTGGAAGGAGCTTAACGCCCTTCTCCTGAACCAGATGGAGGCTGACAACAAGAGCGGGGCAATCATGCTCGGCATTCTCTACCTGGTTATAGCCTTCGGAGTCTTTGGCACCGTGCTCATGATGCTTGCCGAGCGGCGCCGCGAGTTCGGGATGCTCGTATCAATCGGAATGCAGAAGCACAAACTTGCCAAAGTGGTCTCCCTTGAGATGCTTATGATAGGGCTGCTGGGAGTGCTGGCAGGAGTTGCCGCATCGCTGCCGCTTGTGTACTACGGTAATGCCAGGCCTCTGCGCTTCAGGGGGGAGATGGCAAAGATGTACGAGGACTACGGATTTGAAGCCGTGATGCCGATGCTGCAACCTGACAGCTATTACCTCTGGCAGGTGGTGATCGTTCTGCTCATCATCGCAGTTGCCGTAGCCTTCAGTGTAAGGAAGATATTCAAGCTTAATGTCATAAACGCTCTCAGAGCCTAAAAGGTCAGGACCATGATCACATCCTTAGCATGGAAGAATGTCTGGCGTAACAAAACCAGGAGTCTCACGGTCATCGCAGCAGTGACTGTAGGTGTTTTTGCCGGGGTCTTTTCAATGGCGGCAATAAACAGCTCAATCGTTCAGCGGATTGATGCCGCAGTCAATGAGGAGCTGTCGCATATTCAGGTGAACAACAAGGAATTCAGGAGCAGCGGTGACCTGCTTGATTTCATAGGTGATCCCGGGGCCGTTAAAAGCCGGCTGGAGCAAACCGAAGGGGTGACTTCAGTAACCGGCAGGATCATTGTAAGGGGTATGGCCTCCACTTCTGCCGGCAGCTCGGCTGTTGAGATCAACGGAATAGACATTGAAAAGGAGCAGGAGATGTTTACCCTTTCAGGCCGGCTTATACCCGGAACGGGAAGCTATTTCACGGCTGACACGAGGCTGAACAGTGTCTTCATAGGCGAGAAGCTGGCGCGGGAGCTGAATATCATCCGCTACATCCTTACCCCGGAAGCACTGCAAAAGCTGTCTGACGAAGGTCTGCCGGCAACCGTGACCGAAAAGCTCAGGGATATCGAAGGAGAAAGGTTTACGACGGAGAAGAAGCTGTCCAAGGCTCTGGCAGGGCTGCTCTCACCAAAGGAAATCAGGAGCTACAGCCTGGCTGTCAAGGAGGCAGCATGGTCTTACCGCGAGGGATCGAGGATAATTCTCAACTTCCTTGATACCAATGGCAACCAGACCGGCGCCGCCTTCAGGATCAGCGGCATCTTCCGCACCAACAACGACCTGTTCGAAGCCCTTTCAGTCTTTGTCCCGGAAACCGAACTCCGGGAACTGACAGGCCTGAATGAGGGGCAGTATCACCGGATCATTGCCAGGCTCAGCGACAACGATCTTACCGGCAGTGTGACACCCGTCATAAAGGAGGCGCTGCCGGAGCTGGAAGTGCTGAGCTGGAAGGAGATCCAGACAGACCTCGCCATGATAACCGACTACATAAACCAGATTTACGGGATGTTCATGGTTATCATTCTCGCTGCCCTTGCATTCGGCATTGTCAACACGATGCTCATGTCTGTCCTCGAGAGAACGCGTGAGCTTGGAATGCTCTCGGCCATAGGGATGAACCGCCGCAGGATTTTTGTGATGATAATGCTTGAATCAATATTTCTTTCCATCGTTGGCGGTTTTGCCGGGATGGCCATCAGCGCCGCCGTAATCGGTATTACCGGAAAGACAGGGATCAACCTGGTCAAGTACGCGGAAGGGATGGAAGCCTTTGGCTACTCTGCCAATCTCTATCCCACAATAGGAGTGGATTTCTTTGTTATGCTGACCGTAATGATCGTCATCACAGGGATACTGTCAGCAATTTACCCGGCGCGAAAGGCTTTGCAGCTGAACCCCGTGGAAGCATTAAGAGGAGAATAACGATAAAAACGGAATACAATGAAAGTAGTTGAAATAAACGATGTCTGCAAGACCTATCATGATACAGAGGTTGAGGTAAAGGCTGTCAACGGAGTGACACTCAGTTTTGAAAAGGGTGATTTTGCAGTGATAGTCGGACCGTCAGGATCCGGCAAGACAACACTTCTGAACCTCATCGGCGGGCTTGACCAGCCCACGGCCGGAGAGATAATAGTTGCCGGGCACCGTCTCTCGGAGCTGAAGCCGTCAGAGCTGATAGATTTCAGGATGGAGCATGTAGGCTTCGTTTTCCAGTCGTATAACCTGATACCTGTACTCACCGCCTCGGAGAATGTGGGATTCATCCTGAACCTGCAGAAGTGGCCGAAGGAGAAGCGTCAGGTGCGTACTGAGGAGATGCTCGCTTCCGTGGGGCTCTCGGACCGTCGCAACAGCCGGCCTTCACAGCTCTCCGGCGGCCAGCAGCAGAGGGTTGCAGTAGCCCGCGCCCTGGCACCGCGTCCGGAGTTCATACTGGCTGACGAACCCACTGCCAACCTCGACACAAAGTCTGCTGAATCACTTCTTGACATCATGGAGAAGCTCAACCGCGACGAGGAGATGACATTCATCTTTTCAACGCATGATGCAAGGGTCATGAAGCGTGCACGCCGCGTCATTACACTTGAAGACGGTAAAGTTGTCTCAGATATAAGGACAAATCATAATTCATGAACCGAAAATTCCTTCCTGCGCTTTTATTGATGGCTCTGACTGTTTCAGTGCTTGCGCAGGAGCCCGTGCCCGGCACTCAGAAAGAGGAAAATGGCACACAGGGGAAGGACTGGCTCTCAGCAGGGGGATATGCCACCTGGCTGCATACGGCCATGTTCGAAGATCCGGCTGATGACTGGGTAAACAGCAGCATGCTTCATAACCGGCTCAATTTCAAGGCTTATGCCGGAAGCAACATCACCTTCGCCATGGAGATAAGAAACCGGTTCGTCACCGGTGACATGGTCCGGCTTGACCCGACATATGTTCCGGGCCTTTCAGCTGATCCCGGCTGGGCTGACCTCTCATGGAACATCTCCAAGGGCAACTCATACGTTCTGAACATGATGATCGACAGGGCTTATGTTGATTTAACTGCAGGAAATTTTCAGGTTCGTGCAGGCCGTCAGCGCATCAACTGGAGCCAGGCCCTGATATGGAATCCAAACGACATATTCAACACCTACTCATTCTTTGACTTTGACTATGTTGAAAGGCCCGGCAGTGACGCCATCCGGGTGACTTATTCAACCGGCCCGTCATCATCGGTGGAAGCCGCCGTGAAGATTGACGGCGTCAACCGCATCACCGCTGCAGCCCTGGGACGGTTCACCCTGATGAGCACTGACCTTCAGTTCCTGGCCGGGGTGACTGACGATGAGTACTTCACAGCCGGCACCGGATTGTCGGGAGCTATCGGCTCGGTATCGGTAAGGGGTGAGGCCACGTTTTTCGCTCCGTTAGACGGTGCCGGCGGAGAAGAGAATAATTTCACCGCCACTCTGGGCATTGATAAGGCCTTCTCCGACAAGGTGACCACACTGGTACAGGCAATGTACTCAAGCAATCCCGTTGATCTGAACGGATTCACGGAGCTCTACGGGGGCGGGCTGACAGCCAGGCAGCTGGCATTTTCAAAATTCAGCGCCGCCGCCCAGGTTGGGTGGACTCCTGTTCCGCTGCTGAGCCTTTCACTTGCAGCAATATGGTTCCCTGACATTGACGGCTTCTATACCGGACCTTCCATTGACTTCTCCCTTGCAGAAAACACTGACTTCTCCCTTGTGTGGCAGCATTTCAACAGCACTATTGCGGGTCTGGAGACGGAGCTGAACCTGGGGTTCCTGAGAATCAGGCATAGTTTCTGAAATTTTCATACTTTTACGGATCAAAACCGTAGGTATGTCACTCGTCCATGAACTTGAGAAATCCGGAAACTGGTTATTCAGAAGAAGAAGCTGGTTGCCGGTGATAATACTTATTACCGCGGCGGCATACCTCTTCATCGCCAACCGCAGTGTAATATACTTTAACTACACATGGGAGATAGCTTGCATACTGGTGTCAGTTGCAGGTGAGCTTCTCAGGTCCTATACAGTGGGGCACGTGCCGTGCAATACTTCAGGGCGCAATGTCATTGAACAGCTTGCGGATGTCCTGAACACAACAGGGCTCTATTCAATTGTTCGTCATCCCCTTTATATCGGCAATTTCCTTATGTGGCTGGGCCCGGTGCTCTTCCTCAGGTCAGTCTGGTGGGTATTGATATTCATACTGGCATTCTGGCTCTACTATGAGCGTATAATATTTGCCGAGGAGCAGTACCTGCGCCGCAAGTTCGGAGAGGTTTATGATACATGGGCTTTCAGGGTAAAAGCTGTTATCCCCTCTTTCAGGCACTATGTAAGTTCTTCGCTGCCCTTCTCTTTCAGAAATGTCCTGAAGCGCGAGTATAACAGCATTTCGAATATTTTCGTGGCTTTCGCCTTCCTCGATCTCTGCCGCAACATCTCGGTCACCGGAAGGTTCTATCTCGAGCCTATGTATGTGACCCTCCTCGTTGCCGCCGTTATCTTCTGGTCAATAATAAGATACATGGTAAAGAGGACCAGATTTCTATATGTTGACGGAAGGTAAACCGCCGGACCGAAAGTTTTACCGGTCCCTGGCTCCCATGAACAGCATTATGTAATAGACAAGCGTGGCAAGTGATCCGAGGGCTGCTATAACGTAGGTGTAGGCAGCCCATTTAAGTGCATCCTGTGCCTTGTCATGTGTTCCCGAATATGTGATTCCTGCATTTGCAAGCCATGCCAGCGCGCGCTTCGATGCGTTTATCTCCACCGGAAGTGTGATGATGCTGAACAGTGTGGTGATTGCAAACAGGACGATACCTACAAGCAGTATCTCCGGCCTCGAGTTGAGAAGAACCAGCCCTGCTATAAGCACCAACTGTATCCAGTTGGAGGCGAAACTTACAACCGGAGCCAGCTTTGATCTCATTCCAAGCCATGCATATGACTGCGCGTGCTGCAAAGCATGTCCTGTCTCGTGGGCAGCAACGGCAGCAGCAGCCACGCTGGCACCTGAATAGACGGTGCTGCTGAGGTTGATTGTCTTTTTGAGAGGATTGTAGTGGTCAGTGAGTTCACCTGCAACACTGTGCACCGTTACGTCAGTGACGCCGCTGTCGCGAAGCATCTTCTCGGCCACATCACGGCCGGTCATTCCAGATGCGATGGGAACCTTTGAGTAGCTCCTGAATTTAGATTTGAGCCTGGCGCTGACAACCCAGCTCAGTATCATGAAGACTATGAATATAATCCAGTATGCACCGTTATGTAAGAACATTGTTTCCATTTGTCCTGATAATTTATGTTTCCGTTAACTTTAACAAAACACCTGCCAATAGCCATAAGTTCTGAAAAGAGGTCATTTTGTCATGCCGATTCAGCTTATCTTTGGGGGGTATGTTAAAGAGCGCCTCAAAGATATTATCTTTTTTGCTTCTCTTGCCTGTATGGTTCTACAGGTGGTTTATCTCACCGTGGACACCGCCGTCGTGCAGGCATGTGCCAACCTGTTCACAGTATGCAATTGATGCCGTCAGGATGCACGGTCCGTTAACCGGGTTTGTCATTTCAACGGACAGGATACTGCGGTGCAGGCCCGGCGGGACACACGGCTATGATCCCGTTCCGGGATTCATCTTCAGGAGATACCGCCCGGCAGGCATGTCACCACGCCGCCCTCAGCGCTGCAACAGACTTAAGGAGAGAGACTAGAAAGCGAGTTTTTCCCTGAGCATCTTGTATCCGGCACGGCTCACAGGGATCTTTTCGCCGGATTTGAGCACTGCAACATAGTTATCCTTGCTGTATGGCTCAAGCCGGTTTATATGCTCCACATTCACTATGTATGACCTGTGCACCCTCATGAAGAGTGTCGGGGGAAGGTGATCCTCATAGTACTTCATGGTCTTGGGCTTGAGGGCCTTCCCTTCATTGTAATAGATCATAACGTAGTCATCCTCAGCTGCGAAGTATGATACATTGTTGAGTGGGATTATCTTTATGCCTGCCCCCTTCCTGAAGACTATCCGGGTGAGGTATCCCTCTGCCTCCGAGGCCGCATTAACCAGTTTGTCAATGTTGTCCTGCCCCGGGGTCTCCTTCTCCAGGCGGCTCACTGCCTTGGCGAGGGCATCGTCAAAACGCTCCTTTGAGAATGGCTTGAGGAGATAATCAACAGCGTTCAGTTCAAATGCCCTGATTGCATACTGGTCAAAGGCAGTGGTGAAGATCACCTCGGGCTTTTCATCAATTACCTCGAGCAGCTCGAAACCGGTCAGCTTCGGCATCTGTATGTCGAGGAATATCAAATCCGGGTGCTTCTCCTTAATCTCCCGTGCACCGCAGAATCCGTCGCCGCACTCTCCGATAACCTCTATTTCAGGATGATCTGACAGCATGAACCTGATCAGTTCCCGTGCCGGGGCCTCATCTTCGATTATCAGTGCTCTGATTTTATCCATGATTTTTTAGTTCTGTGATTCATGACTTGCGGAACGGGAATCTCACCACCACCGTGAAGCTGTCATCTCCTCTGTTCACTGTAAGATCGGCCTCGTTGCCGAAGAAGAGCTCCAGCCTGCTGCTGACGTTCTTGAGGCCTATTCCTGCTCCCTTTTTTGTTTCGACCGATTCGGTGTCGACGTTGTTTGAAACGGTGATCACAACCGTCTCATTCTCCTTCCTGGCAGTGGTTTTTATTGTAACCTCTTCGGTTGATTCGTATACACCGTGTTTTACAGCATTTTCATACAGTGGCTGAAGCAGCATTCCGGGCATAAGAGCCTGGAGGCATTCGGGGCTTATGTCTTCCTCTATCGTCAGTCTTTCTCCGAAGCGGACCTTTTCGATCTGAAGATAAAGTCTCAGGCTCTCCATCTCATTCCCCAGGGTGACCGGCTGTTCATTCCTTGATGATAGGGAATATCTCATGAAGTCAGAAAGCTTCACAATCATATCCCTTGCCTTCAGCGGGTTGGTGACGGTGAGCGAGCTGACTGAGTTGAGGCTGTTGAAAAGGAAGTGAGGGTTGATTTGTGACCTTAGCATCTTCAGCTCGCCTTCGCGAACCTGTGACTCAAGCTGCGACTGCCTGGCCGCCTTTTCCGCCAGCCTTGTCGCACTGAGGAAGAGGTAATAGACCAGGATAATCATGAAGTATAACAGTGTGCCGGCGGTTGCCCTGAAGGCCAGGACTGAGTGCCAGAAGATGTCGTAATCAATCTTCTCGGCAACCATTGCCCTTACCATCACTCTTGAGCCAAGCAGCCATACAGTCAGTGTGAATGAACCTGTCAGAATAGCATTGAATATTGAAGTATAGATCTGGTTGTCATCTCTCAGCAGGTACCTTACGGGAAACCATATGGCCAGCCCCAGAAGTCCGAAAATAATCATGGAAACCAGTCCGTCGGCAATTGCAACCTCAGTCCGGCTTCCGTATCCGAAATGGATAAGAAGTGACTGGCCTGCTGCCAATCCAAGCCAGGCCAGCCACCACACAAGCAGCCTCGTTCTGTTCTCCAGTAACGGATGCTTCATATTCTACTTGTAACTTTTGATCTCTCCCCCTCCGAAGATAACGGTACCTCTGATAATCAGTGATCTTGTATTGTCCCTGATCACGTCTCCCCTCAGTTTCCTGCTGTCTGAAAATCCCCCCAGTATCGGGGTGATTTCAAGAATCACGTTCCAGTTGTCAGGCACAATGATCGTTGTTCCGCCAAATATACATGTAATTTCAATCACATTATCGCCCGGCGCAAGGGATGACCTGGTAAGGTCTACCTCGCCACCGCCAAAGATTGAAGTGATCTTGCCTCCCTGGAAGTTATCAGTGACGACCTGTCTTTCGGCGCCGCTGAAGATATTGACGTTGTCAATGTAGTCAGCCCTGTTGGTTCCCGAAAAATCAAGCTTTTTCACTATCCTTTTTGAATTGAGGAGGAGCACCACACCCACAACAATGAAGAGTGCCGGCCAGAAGAAGTTGAATGACCTGAAGAAATCTGTAAAGAGCTCAGGGATCAGGAAGAATCCTCCGACTGATATCAGTACTATTCCGGGAGTCTTATTGTCTGAACCGACCATTGTGATGACCCCGATGACAATCAGGAGCATCTGCCAGCTGAAGATAATGTCGTCAATGAAGTAGTCAAGCGGCTCCGGCAGTACGGATGATTTCTTGACGATGAGGATCAGTCCTGCGATGATCAGAAGTATCCCAATGAGAAACCTGTTCGAGGTTTCCGGGTTCCTTCCCGGTTTTTTCAGTTCGTTTTCCATTGTCTTATTATTAGATTGGTTCAGTTAATTATATTTTTTGGTAATTGGTTTGAGCATGAAAGCCACTCCCGCCAGTACGAGTACAGCCGGCCAGTATATTTTCTCATATGTTTCCGTAAGTTGCACGGTCATCTCGGGCATCAGGAACCAGAATCCAATTGCAAACAGTACAACTGCAGATACCAGTTCGAGGCTCATCAGTGACCATATTCCGAAGAATATGAGCAGCATCTGCCAGGTAAAGTATTCAGGGATATCACCCATCCTCAGAAGGTCAAGCTTGGCAACGAGCATCATCAGTCCCAGTGCTATAAGGAACTTTGCTATACCTGCAAACGGATTACCGTGTTTCTCTTTCATAGCGTACGCATTGATTTACGGCTCAAAATTATAATGTCTGCCAAACCTGTAATACTCATTTCCGGCAGGGGGCGGATATACATCGGTGAACAGCGAACCGAACAGGCAATGTTACTTTTTTGTTCATAATTTTTTTTATTGGAAGAGGATTCATAATTTTGCAGACCGAAAAAAAGGGAGATGCCCGGATTGTATTCCATACCTTTGGCCGGACTTAAGGAAGCCAGATATACCTATGAATTCAGTATAGGGGACGACTTCTTTGAAGCCTTTGAGGGATCGGAGATTAAGAGGGGAGAGTTCACTGCGGTTGTGGGGCTTCAGAAATGTTCCACCCATCTTGAGCTTGAAATCGTGATCAACGGTCGTGCCGAGGTGATGTGTGACAGGTGCCTTGAAACCTTTTATATGCCTCTGTCGACAGCCAACAGGCTTTTCGTAAGGCAGGGAAAGGAGTGGGAGGAAGCTGATCCGGACATGATTACGATGCCGCTGGATGAACATGAAATAGATCTGAGTCAGTTTTTCTATGAATATATCCACCTGGCGTTACCTTTGAAGCGTACTCATCCTGATGACGGAGATGGCAACAGTACATGCAATCCCGACATGATCAGGAAGCTGAATGATCATCTTCTTCACGGGGAGGCTGAGCCTGATCCGAGGTGGGATGGTCTTAAAAAACTGACTGGAAACAATTAAATCAATTCATTACTGCGATGCCAAATCCAAAACACAGACACTCCAGCACCAGGAGAGACAAGAGAAGGACACACTACAAGGCTGTTGCTCCTACAGTAGCAGCATGTTCCAACTGCGGATCAGCCCATCTCTATCACAGGGTATGTCCGGAGTGCGGTTACTACAGAGGCAAGATTGCTGTCGAGAAAAAGACAACAGCCTGACAGGCTCACCGTTCAAACCTGCTGAACGATGAAAATAGGTCTTGATGCAATGGGAGGCGATTATGCCCCCGATGCTGTCGTTGAGGGGGCCGTGGATGCTCTCGGACAGCTGCCGTCAGGAGACCGTATTGTAATTATTGGCGATAACGGTCGTATAAGAGGTAAGCTCGCATCGATGGGCGTTGAGCCTTCGTGCTTTGATGTAATGCCAACCACCCAGGTGATAGAGATGTCAGATCACCCGGCAAAGGCCTTCTCCCAGAAACGGGATTCGTCAATTGCTGTCGGATTCGGCATGCTCAAGAGCGGTCTCATTGACGGATTTGCAAGTGCCGGAAACACAGGCGCCATGATGGTTGGTGCCAGTTATACGGTGAATGTTATTCCAGGTGTCTTCAGGCCTGCTCTGGCAGCACTCATTCCCAATGTGAACGGCAAAGCATCAATCATCCTTGACGTGGGTATCAATCCTGACAGCAAGCCTGATGTCCTTCTTCAGTACGGCATGCTTGGCACTGTATATGCAAAACATGTGCTCGGTATACATAACCCGTCTGTCGGCCTTCTCAATATCGGGGTGGAGGAAGCAAAGGGATCATCAGCGGTAAAAGCCGCGTATGAGCTCCTGAATGAAAGCAATGACATCACCTTCAGGGGAAACATCGAAGGCCATCATCTCTTTACGGACGAGATGACAGATGTGATAGTGTGTGACGGTTTTGTGGGTAACGTCGTTCTTAAGATGGCCGAAAAGTTTTATGTTGTGGCAAGATCGAGAGGCATAAAGGACAGCTTCTTTGACAGGCTCAACTTCGAAGTGGTAGGGGGTACGCCCGTTCTGGGCATAAATGAAAACGTAGTGGTCGGACACGGTATATCAAACCGTACGGCCATCATGAACATGATTCTCCAGACACGCGATGTGGTGCATGCCGATCTTGCAGGTAAGATCAAGGAAGCATTCGGAGCATGACTAAAATAAGGGCAGCAATAACGGGCATCAACGCCTGGACACCGGAGTACCGGCTCACCAACCAGGAATTATCTGCGATGGTTGAGACCAGCGACGAATGGATCATGCAGCGCGTGGGGATAAAGGAGAGACGTATCCTCAAGGGCGAAGGCCTTGGCACATCCGACCTGGGAGCACCGGCAGTAAGCGGCCTGCTGGAGAAGACCGGGACACTGCCTGAAGAAGTGGACCTTCTCATCTGCGCCACAGTCACACCTGACATGATGTTCCCGGCAACGGCAAATGTCATCTCAGATAAGGTGGGAATCAAAAACGCCTTCAGCTTCGACATGAACGCTGCCTGTTCAGGATTTCTGTTTGCGCTCCAGACAGCTGCCGCATACGTCGAAACAGGCAGGTACAAAAAGGTCATAGTGGTGGGCGCAGACAAGATGTCAGCCATCACGGACTACACGGACCGTACCACCTGCACCCTGTTTGGCGATGCCGCCGGAGCAGTGCTGCTTGAACCCACATACGAGGAGCACGGCATAATGGATTATATCTTTAAAACTGACGGATCGGGAAAGAAATACCTCCATATGAAGGCCGGAGGTTCAGTGCGCCCCGCATCACATGATACAGTTGGGGGACGCGAACACTTTATATACCAGGAAGGGCAGTCGGTCTTCAAATTCGCCGTCTCAAACATGGCTGACGTGGCTGCCGAGATAATGGAAAAGAATCATCTCAGCTCGGATGATGTGGCATGGCTGGTACCCCACCAGGCAAATCTGAGAATTATCGATGCCACGGGCAGAAGAATGGGACTCTCCCCTGAAAAGGTGATGATAAACATTCAGAATTACGGCAACACAACTGCCGCAACAATACCCCTGGTCCTATGGGAGTTCGAAAAGAAACTCAAAAAGGGAGACAACCTAATACTCGCTGCCTTCGGCGGAGGATTCACCTGGGGAAGCATCTGGCTCAAATGGGCCTATGACCCGGTGACGGAGTAACAGAAAACAGAGGGAGCGGAACAACCGCTCTCTTTTTTTTTCCGATACCGGCACAATAAGTTTTTATATTTGCGTGTTTAAAACTATTAAGGGAAACGGGATAAACCATAATCACCATGGCAAAAATCATTGAGACAGACAACGGCACAGCGGTAAACCTTATAAGTCAGGGCACCGAAATCACAGGCGATATTAAATCCACCGGCGATCTTCGTATTGACGGCATTCTGAACGGAAACATGAGTACCAAGGGAAAGGTCGTTATCGGTCCAACCGGCAGGGTCAAGGGGGAAGTGGATTGCAAGAACTCGGAGGTTTCAGGCTTCATAGACGGAAAGATCACCGTTTCGCAACTGCTCAACCTGAAGGCATCATCAAAGATTAGCGGCACCATAATTACAAACAAGCTCTCCATCGAGCCGGGAGCAGTCTTTACGGGCAACTGCGTCATGAAGGAGGGTGAAAACGGTGGAACAGCAGCAGCCAAACCCAGGGAAGAAGGAAAGTAAGAGCCGGGAAGGGCTCGACGCCTATTCCCGCTACAGCACCATCGCAATCCAGATGGTGGTCATTATAGTTGTCATGTCACTCGGCGGCGTAAAGCTGGACAAATGGGTCGGCACAGAACCGCTTTTCACTGTTATCCTTTCATTGCTGGGAGTGGTGGCGGCCATGTGGCTCGTGATCAAGGAAGCCCTCAGACAAAGGTGAAATGTTCCAGCCCCTAGCTACCAGATACTATTTTCGCCTGCTGGCTCTGTTCCTGTTTTTCGCCGCCCTTGTTACAGCCGCCGCCCTGCTGGCCCCTTCACTTTTTAAGCTGATTCCTGCCCTTTTGCTGACGCTTGGCTTCGCCCTCGCAGCCTTCGTATCCCTTTTAATTTTTTTTAACGGTTTCGTCACCGACAGCGAAAAAAGTGTTTTTATGACACTAATTGCGCTGGGAGTGAAGATGCTGCTCTCTTTTGTGCTTGCACTGCTTTTCTTCATGGTCTTCAAAAACGACTCAACCGGTTCATTAGTATTGTTTTTTATCCTATATTTGGCATTCACTTTCAATGTAGTTCATACATTTACAGGTGTCCTGAAAAAGAAGTCAGATTAAAGAAATTTAGCTTGAGAAACAGGTATTTATATCCTCTTGTCCTGATGTTGGCTTTGGTGGCGGGAATTGTTCCTGCCAATTCTGCCCGCACCGTTATGGAGGAGGAGAAAACACACGGAACAGAGGAGGAGTTTGATGCTGCCACATTCATCATGGAGCATGTGTCAGACGCCCATGAATGGCATCTCCTGACGAGGAAGGACGGGACTCATGTTGCGGTATACCTTCCGGTTATCCTGTTTGACGGGGAATCAGGTATTCATGTTTTTTCTTCGAAGAAGATTGCCCACGGGCACAGCTATAACGGGTTTGCAAAAGCCCATGAAGGAGAGTATGCCGGCAAGATCATCCGGGTTGATGAGCATGGCCATCATGACGGATCGAAGCCACCTCTCGATTTTTCAATTACGAAGACCGTCTTCGGGATGCTTGTGGCGGCTGTTATACTTCTCTGGCTGATGCTTGCGCTGGCCCGGTCGTACAAAAAAAGCGGCATAAGTGCCCCGAAGGGTATCCAGGGAGTGCTTGAGCCGGTAATCCTCTTCATCAGGGATGATGTTGCAATTCCCAATATCGGGGAGCACAGGTACGGGAAGTTCATGCCCTATCTGCTGACTGTTTTCTTTTTTATCCTTATCAACAACCTTCTGGGTCTGATCCCGATATTCCCGTTCGGAGCAAATGTAACCGGGAATGTCAACGTCACCTTCGTGCTTGCACTCTTCACATTTCTGATCACGCAGTTCAGCGCCAACAAGACGCACTGGAGGCATGTCTTTGCCGCACCCGGTGTGCCGTTCTGGCTGCTGCCGATCATGATACCGATTGAGATAATCGGGCTCTTTTCAAAGCCCTTTGCACTCATGATCCGTCTCTTTGCCAATATCACGGCCGGCCATATCATTGTGCTGAGCCTTGTGACGCTTATATTCATTTTCAAGTCGGTGCTTGT
>JACDJC010002627.1_pt1 | contig 13814 bp, 10 predicted proteins | sample 7454191 | NCBI WGS metagenome assembly JACDJC01 (sample SAMN14253291, study PRJNA609438) | sludge metagenome | isolation source: sludge after 25d culture with pyrite and EDTA | collected 2018-12-20 | reverse complement strand
TAATTGTTAACCATTCCGACGAACCTCTTATAAAACAAAATAGCGATCTGGCCGATAAAAAAGTGCAAGCCAATGGTTTGAACCTTTCAAGTCTTCCTACCATATTCTCCAGGCCATTTAAAACTACTGACCCAAAACTAATGGCCGCAAAACTAACTGCTATTCTTAAACGAGACTATCCGCACCGTAAGGTTTTAAAAATGGCATTAGACTCCGATGGAGGTCAGCTTTGGTTGGTTTCCAAAAATGACTTCGGTATACCCCGCTACCGGGTTTTTAAGGGCCTGCTGCATGTGGCCTATATGGAAGATGGGGTATGCAAAGTGGGCAGTGTAGAACTTATAGAAAATTATCTAGGTGCCGGCAGGTATGCTGCGTTAGCGGCTGACTACTGGTCGGAGTATGACAGAAAAATAAATTGTGCGGCGGTGAAGTAAAAAATCACCCAAAGGGTGATTGACTTTAGTTAAATAATGAATGATGTTTGCTTTATAAGGAAAGGCCAACAATATCAATGAGACAATTCTTTCCGATTCTGGTGTTTTTTGTTTTTTAACCGGATGCAGTAACAATCCACCTGAACTATAAATAGCTAAACAGTCATTTATTTATAAACCACTAAAATATATTTTTATGAAAAAAATTTTTTTGAAAATTTGCCTCATCATGTCTTTGGAACTACTTCTTTCAATGACATCTTTTTCTCAAAACATTATAAAAAAATCGCAGTTTACAATTGAAACCAATACGAAAGGTTTAAAAACATACAATGTCAATCGAAAAGTATTAAAAAGTGGGGAAAACATCCTAAAAACTGAAAATGGTACAGTAACTTTTACGCTTAAAAACGATAAAATCTCTAACCTGAAATTCACTTCTCCAAAAGGGGTAGTTTCAGTTTTTAGTCCGCTGGACAAAGACAATGCCTTTTCATGTCAAGGCGATGTATGCGGTTGCAGTGGTAAAGATGATTGTCAAAATATGATTACTTTTTCGGGAATGAAATTTGCAAGCTGTAATTGCATAACAACATATGATGCTGATGGTGAGATAGCATCAAGGGTTTGTGCTTGTACAATGCAATAAAACATCTACTCCAGTATCCGCAACTTCGCATAGTTCAACATAATTTTCTTCTCTCCGTTATGCTCAAACTTAACGGTAGCAATAGGATTGTGTGCGGCGCCTTCCATTTTTAGTACCTCGCCAAAACCAAATTTCTGGTGCTCCACTTTTTGCCCGGGTTGTAAATCAGAAGTGTCGCTGGCCACAAAATCGGGTGAGGGTACATGTTCTTTTACTTTGGGTGGCACTCCTTTGGGTGGCAAATAGGAAGGTGCAGATTTTGAAGTGGCAGGACCTGAATTATAATAGGTACCGGATTGCTGGCTTACTTTTCCTGATTCCCCGTCATCTACATTCTTGGCTCTCATCCGGTCGAAAGCTGAACTTTTACTCCATTTGCTTCCGCCTACCTGGTTTTTAGCCCCTCCGCCTGCAAAACTCCTGTCCATGGACTGCTCAGGAATTTCTTCAATGAAACGGCTGGGTTCATTTTGTACTAACTGGCCAAACCGGTACCGGGTATTGGCATAAGTGATCCAGAGGCGTTGTTTAGCTCTTGTAACAACGACATAGAATAACCGCCGTTCTTCTTCCAGCTCCTCTCTTGTATTAATTGCCATTGCATTGGGGAAAAGCATTTCTTCCAGGCCCGCTGCAAACACACAACTGAACTCAAGGCCTTTGGCAGCGTGTATGGTCATCAGCTTTACCGTATCTGCATCCGGGTCTTTCTCATCGGCATCCGTCAGCAAAGTGATCTGTTGAAGATAAGAAGCAAGGCTTTTATCTACCAACTCACCATCTTCATTATCGGGGCTTTCTGTCCATTCCTTAATGGAGTTAAGCAACTCTTGTATGTTCTCGTATCGTTGTACACCTTCCGTACTCTTATCGTTGAAGAGTTCTTTAACCAGGTTTGTTTGCTTTCCTACATGAAATGCTACTTCATACGCATTTTGTTTTGTCAGCATACTGGCAAAACTCTTTATCATGATCACAAATTCTTCCAGTGCAGTAAAGGTTCCGGCCCTGAAACCAAATTCATTGGCTTTTTCGAGCACCTGCCACATACTTACATTATTCTCATTGGCCGACAGAACCAATTTATCAACGGTTGTTTTTCCAATTCCCCTGGCCGGGTAGTTGATAATTCTTTTCAGCGCTTCTTCATCACTTGGATTGACGATGATGCGGAGATAAGCCACAAAATCTTTTATCTCTTTTCGCTGGTAGAAACTGATACCACCGTAAATAGTATATGCAAGCCCCATTCTTCGCAGCGCTTCTTCAAAGGCACGGCTTTGTGCATTGGTACGATATAAAATAGCAAAATCCTTATTGCTGTAATGATTACGGAGTTTTTGTTCCTGTATACTGTCGGCGACAAATTTTCCTTCATCATTATCCGTCATCGTCCGTACCAGCTTAATTTTTTCACCTTCCCCGTTCTCCGTAAACAATACTTTTTCTATCTGGCCCTTGTTATTCTTTATTACTTCATTGGCAACATGCAGGATGCTTTTTGTGCTACGATAGTTTTGTTCCAGTTTTACAATCTTCACATCATCATAATCCTTCTGGAATTGCAGAATATTTTCAATCGTAGCACCCCGGAATGAATAAATACTTTGTGCATCATCTCCCACCACACATACATTTTCATGCATGGCCCCGAGTAATTTAATGATCTCATACTGCGCCGGGTTTGTATCCTGGTACTCGTCAATTAAAATGTATTTGAATTTATGCTGGTATTTGGCGAGACTTTCGGGTACATTTTTGAGCAGCTCATAAAATTTCAGCAATAAATCATCAAAGTCCATCGCCCCGTTTTTAAAACAGCGCTTCACATAGGCATCATAGATCTGCCCGATAGCGGGACGATTGGCCCGCATATCTTCCTGTTGCAAACCATAATCATTCCTGTATTCCGCCGGGCCCACCAAAGCGTTTTTGGCAGAAGATATCCTGTTGTAAACAATATTGGGTTTATAATGCTTGTCATCCAGGTTCATTTCATTGATGACGGTCTTGACCACACTCTTGGCATCATCCGTATCATAAATCGTGAAGTTGCGGGGATAGCCGATCTTTTCGGCTTCAAAGCGGAGTATTCTTGCAAATACAGAGTGAAAAGTGCCAATATATAAATTCCGGGCTTCCCCATTACCCAGGATTTTTTCCACCCTTTCCTTCATTTCTTTGGCTGCCTTATTGGTAAAGGTGAGTGCCAGTATATTGAAAGCGTCCACACCATGGGCTGCCATCAGGTGAATCACTCTTGTTGTAAGGACTTTGGTCTTCCCGCTACCGGCCCCGGCCACAATCATTATCGGCCCGTCTTTATGCAACACTGCTTCCCGCTGACGGTCATTTAATCCGCTTAAATAATCAATCATTCTTTTGGTCACCCATAGTTTTGCGAAGGGTGATTAAGTCCGCAAATTACGTTGATTGCCCGAGAGGCTGAAACTGTATGGCCATTGTTAGCAAGTATTTTTAATTGATAGTGAGCAACTGTCTCAACACAGTATCCCTGCCTGCAGTGGGTTTATCATCAACCGGATCTGTACCGGTGGCAATACCATACACCTGGTACTCCCCTTTTGGCAGCCGGCGGATGACTGCCTGAACGGTTGAGCTGCACCTGCATTTACACCCTTTCCCAAACCAAAACTCATTTATTGTAATACTATTTCCGGATTTATCAATGGTCACTTTTACCTGCCTGCAACACAGGTGTTGGTCAAACCTGTTATAAACAATTGAATCACCGTTTGCTTTTATGCCCGGTTCATCGCCCTGCTGTACACCAGGATAATCATTGTACTCCCCGGAGGACGGAAATTTTGTATCGCTTCTTGTTGCCTTTTCCGCACAGCCTTTTACCTGCCAGGAAGTGTTCAATGAACTATCTGCTATCGCTGGTGGCTTACTTTCACCTCCATTACCTGTTTGCTGAGGTGATTGCTGATGATTACAGGAAAGACAGAATAAACATCCGGCTATTATTGTAAAAAAAATATCTGTTCTCATTTATCTTGATTTAATCCTTCATATTAAGGCTGCCTGGGTTAAAAGTGAGTGCAAGAAAATAACCAATCCTGTATACTGAAGTATAATTATTGGCACTCAGTTCAGAAAAATTTACTTTATCCCCAAGTTTCCATCCCGACAATTTCTTAACCTGTGCACCTGCAATTCCTGCTGTGAGACTTACAGGATCATTTTTCCCGAAAAATGTACTTAGCCCCAACATAATATTCAACTTTGCATTATCACCGCCAACAGGAAGGCCAGCACCAAAAGTTCCACCCCAACGAAACCCTTTATCGCTAGGTGAATAAAAATGAAGGTAGGTGACCACCACCGGCTGAAACTGGTCGGCTGTTTCCCTGGCAATAATACTGTCGGGGTTTAAATAATAATGCCAGCGGTTCTCTGCAAAAGAAACAAAACTGAATCCAAATGTATTCCGGAACCGAAGGGGCTCTTTTTTATAAATTGGAATTAACCTGGTGATCGTATCTGTTCTTTTGATGTTCAATGCTGAAGCAGTCACAGAATCAATTAACGGCGTAAACCTGATTTCAGCCATCATTGTTTTAGATGTTATATTCAGGGGAGTTAACTGCGAATAGCTGTCATTCAAAATTTGCCCATATAAATCAGCAATACGGTTTACAACATCGTCATTTTTAGAATCTGCCTTCGATGCCGGAGTGCTATTCACCAGTTCAGTTCTTTTGGTGGCTTCTAAAAGCAGTCCGTCAGCAACGGTTGATTGTACTTCATACTCATTGAAGTAGGAGTATGTTTTCTGTAAAGCTGAAAAATTTTTATTTAGTTCCGCAGCTACTGCCGCAGGTGATTCAGCTGCATTGCTAACCAGGATCAGGTTGGGATTATCTCCGGCAGCCGGAAAAACGGACTGGGTTTTTACACGGGCAGTCTTTTTAACTTCTTCTGCCGGTAATTGTAAACTGTATCGTAAACCCGCCAATTCTTTCCATAAAACCCTGCAATGCTGTGTCAGTTGCAATGCTCTTTCCCATTTTGAAAAAGAAGAATTAAATGTGTTATAATTACTGGTGAATAATTCTTTAAGCAGTTTTTGCTGCTTGGTTTCTGTACCAAACCCTGCATCTTTATTATCACTGGTCTTTTTAAATATATCCCCAATACCAAGACTTTTGAAATCAATAGCGGGTAATCCACCGCCGGAAAGGTTACTGGTTGGGATATTTCCAAAACCAGGAATAATTATTGGTTCAGCTGTTTCAGTCTTCTCAATATAACTAAGCTCCCTCCGGTAACTGTTGGCTGCATTAACCAATTGCAGGTTTACACGGTTTGTTTTTGACAAATGAATAACGGGTGCCGTTGATGTATCTCCGGTTTTTTTGACTTTTAAGTAACTGATATTTTCACCCGCAAGGTCATAGCGGATAATATATTGTTGTGCCTGCATGGCATAGCCGAATAACAGCAACGCAAAAATTACCACATATGTTTTCATAACCGGGTTTTAGGAATCAACAAGTTAGCGGGTTGCCAAAGAAGGGGTAATGACTTATATCATTCATATCCTTGCTTTTCCTCATCAAAAAAAATTGATTCCCGGTATAACTTTCGTAAAATATAAGACTGGTATGGTTTTGCTGCACTCATTCTTCAGCGGGATGGAAAGTAGCGTTGTAATACTATGTATACTCCTCCTTAGTGTCTGGTCTGTAGCCCTGGTAGCCATTGCTAACGGACGCTTTTATGATAATACCACCAAATTGTGCTGGTTCTTCATTGTAATGGTACTCAATATCATCGGTATCCTGTTATTTATATTCTGGGGAAGAAAGGAAGTAGATTATAGGAATAGAAATGTAAGTGATGCCTGAACGTATTCAAACTAACCGTATGAGACCCGAATCTGAAAAAACATTACTAAAAAAAAGAAGCTGTCTTTTGTCCTTGGTTTTATCTTCCATAGTGCTCATTTTATTTACGTCACAACCTGCAAAGGGGCAGTCTGCGCTTAGGCAACTGGAAGTTATGGCCGGCAGAAGTATTGGTAGTTTACCTGCTCCAGCTGCTCCATCCCCTGGCGGTAGCAGTTATAAAAGCCCATTTCAAAAAACCTGGTATCAACTGGAGCAGGAAGCAAGAGAGCATTATCAAAAGAGTTTGAAGGAATATAATAACAGGAACTGGAGTGATGCCATCCGGCTGCTAAAAAAAGCAATTCGTAAAGACCAATACAACCAAACTTATAAAACTAAACTTCGGGAGGCTGAAGCTGCACAGGAAAGAGAAAAGCAACAAAACAGGGAACTGCAGGAAAAACTAAGACAGGAAGAAGAGGTAAGAAGAAAAGCCGAAGAAGAAAAGCAACGTATTGAAAAAGCCAGGTTAGATAAAGAAAGAAAAGAACAGGAAGCGATCAAAGAAAATTTAAAAAAAGCGGAGCAAACTATCCTTGCTTTCCGAAAAGACATCAAAACAGCACAGTTACAGCTGAAGAATTATACCAAAGCATTGAATAATAATAATTCTGAATTGGAAAAATGGGGTCAGCAAGTAGATCAATCTTATAACAGTGTACTCGACAACAGCAAAGAATACCTGGCCGGCATGTTTATCAAATACAATCTCCTGGGTGGTTTGAAGAAACAATTTCATAAAGATGTATATAAGCGAATGGGAAATCTCTGGAAATCTTCTAACCCGGAAATCCAAAAGTGGCTGGCCAAACAATTGGCAGCTGCGGACCTCAAAGCTGAAAGAGTAGAAGATATTGTTGATTTTGTATCACAGGGTGGTGACCTGGCAGAACTCTTAACTGCAGACAAAGAAGAGGCCGGCTACAACCTGGATGTACTATTATTTATTAACGGAGTGCTGGAAAGTTCTGGTGTAGCCGGTTATGATAAGTTTATGGAAAATGCTGTTGGTAATATGCCTGGTGATTATTTTGAACAAGCCAAAATGATTGGCGAAACCTATGCCGACCTTTCTGCTATTTGTTATAGTTGGTTTTCCATCCGTAAACTGACTGCCAGCAATGAGGAAATAGCCCAAAAAGTTAAAATTATTTCTGCCGGAATGGAACAACGCATGGAAGAGATAGAATGCCTGAAAAAATGTTTGCAGAAAAATACGACCCGCTGCCTGGAAAACTGTACGGGAAAAACTAAATGGTCCACACCACCGCCACCTCTACTTTTTAATTACCGAAACTGGTAACCCATGAAAATAATTCTTGCAGGATTACTGCCTATGATACTTTGCCTCTTGTTTGCTGTTCAAACGATACAAGCACAATCTTCATCAAGAGATATGGAAATGAAGGTTGAAGAACTCCAACTTAACCGTTCACCGGTTAAAACCCAAAATGACTTATATAGTTACTACCTCATCCCCTATAAATTAATAAATAACAAGTTTGGATATATTAATGCCACAACCGGTGACACTGCCATTGCATTTCTGTATGACAGTGCAGGTTATTTCAACGAGGGTTTGTCACCAGTGCTACTCAACGGCAAATGGGGTTATATTAATACATATGGAAAGCAGATCATACCCTTCCGATATGACTCAACCGGTGAGTTTTCAGGTGGACTTTGCTTTGTAAGCAATGACACCCTGATGGGCATTATCAATAAAACAGGGAAAGAGGTCATTCCTATTCAGTTTACAGAGCTTTATTATGTTGATGACAACCTGGTCAGGGTAATGAAGAATAACAAATATGGTTTATACAATACTGCAGGAGTCCAACTGAGTCCGCCCAGGTTTGATGATATGACTAATTTTTATGAAGAAAGGGCATGGGTTAAAATAGGTGACAAATGGGGTTTTATCAACAAGGAAGGTGTCTTACTCATCAGCCCGAAGTATGAACTGGCTGATCGTTTCACAGAAGAAATGGCATGGGTAAAAACAGATTACGGGTTGTATGGATATGTAAATAAGCTGGGAGAAGAAGTAATATATCCGATGTACGAGGATGCACAAAGCTACAGCGAGGGTTTAGCGGCAGTTAGAACCCTTATGGAAGGAGGTATTAGTTCATACATCTATATCGATAAGAAAGGAGATATGATTATCAGTAATGTGGGCGAAGGAATTTCGTGGGCTAATCCTTTTCAGGGCGGCTATGCCGTAGTGAACAAGGGCCGTGATAAAACTGGCCTGATTGATAAAAAAGGCATTGAGGTGATCCCCTGCCAGTATGAAGAAATTGGTGAACTAAGTGACAGTATGATTGCTGTAAAAGAAAACGGTAAATGGGGTTACTATAAAATATATTACAGTAACGCCTTGAATAGTACTTCGTCTTCTATGCCTATCTCTTGCCGTTTTGACGAGGCTGCTTCTTTTACAGATGGGGTAGCAATCGTCAGCAGCGGAGATGCATATTATATTAATAAAAAGGGAGAATATATAAAACCTGCCAGGGAAACAACTAACGGAGAGGAAGAAGATCAACAGTTCAGAAAAGAACAATTCACTATTGATTATATCAACACCAGGGGAGAAAGAATAATTATGGGCAGACCCGGTATATTATCCAGCCTGTTCTTTAATGGTATGACACCGGTAGCAATGAATAAAAAATGGGGATTCATGAATAAACAGGGAGTGTTGGCTATTCCGTTCCGGTATGATAGTGTGGGTTCCTTCAGCGAAGGCCTTGCAACTGTAAGACTGAATGGGAAATGGGGTTTTATTTACCAGGATGCTGATACACTCACCTCCTGCCGGTTTGACTATGCTTATAATTTTCACAAAGGACTGGCCATAGTAAAAATCAATGACAAGTACGGATACCTGGACAAGACCGGCAGAATGGCAATCCCCTGCCGCTATGATATGGCATATACTTTTAAAGACAGCCTTGCACTGGTGCGTATGGGAGACCAGTTTGGTTTCATAAACAAATCAGGTGAGATGGTGATTCCATGCCAGTATGATGATGCGTACGATTTCAATGAGGGATTGGCGCCTGTACAAAAAGACGGGATGTGGGGCTATATCAACAAACATAGACAAATCATCATTCCCTTTTACTACGAAGAGGCTGCTGCATTTAGCGAAGGGCTGGCCGCGGTTATGAAAGATGGAAAATACGGCTATACAGACATAAGAGGAAATACAATTGTACCCTTCCGGTATGCTGCTGCCTATTCATTCAACCAGGGAAGAGCCATTGTGATGGATGAAGAGGAGGGAATGCTGATGATTGATAGCAAGGGAAATGAGCTTTTCGCTGCACAATTCCGAAGCGGCTTTTACGAAGACCTGGCACTGGTTGTCAATGAAAAATCCAAACTGGGGTTTATAAACCGGCAGGGCCAAACAATAATTCCTTACCAATATGATGATGCAATGATCTTCCGGGAAGGATTAGCAGCCGTGGCCATTAATAACAAATGGGGATTCATCAATAAACAGGGAATCGTGGTTATCCCCCTGCAGTTTGATGCCGCTTTACTTTTCAACGAAGGGCTTGGTATCATAGCTAATTTCAATAAGTAATACTAAAACAAAGCACATGAAAAATTTAAGTAAACAAGCAGCAAAAAGAAATTTCAGGCAGGAAGTAATACTATATAGTTTTTCTTTTTTGTTACTGATTTTGTTTAGTTGTGCAAACGTTCAGAAGAACACAGAAAATTTACTGGGTGCATCATTTAACTATGAAAAACAAGAGATTAGTATTGATGTTGTAACGAGCGGCTGCACAGCAAAATCAGATTTCAATTTTACAGTGAGCAACAACTCTATCACGGTTATTCGCAACAAAAAAGATGAATGCAAGGCGATGCCGGAAGCCGCCCGGTTTTTCTATTCCTTTAAAGATGCCGGCATCAACCCTGACAAAACCTATACCATCATAAATAAGTTTATTGCCAACCCTAACCTGGCCAGAATTACTAACTGAATGAAATACAAAAGGCGTGAAATAAAATTTTACTATGTAAACGTTTGCAGAATATTACCTGTTGCCAATGTATTCAATAAAATCTTTTCTATATCCTGAGTTGTAAAATATTTCTGCAAGAGTAAAATAGTTTCCCTTATCCCAGCAAAAATCATAAGCATATTTTGTGAAACGGAGCCTTTTCTCCTCATTGTAAAAATTTTTGGCTAACTCCTTAATCTGTTCGGAGGAAAACAAGTTATTCTTAAAAACTACTTTGACCAGGTTAAGCCGCTCTTCTTCATTATACTCATTGCCCAATGCTTTTTTTACATTGGCGAATTGCGTTGCTGTTACTCCTTGCTGGTTATTATTATTATAATTATCCCCGGTCTCAGTGACCGGCCTGGGGTTAGTATAATTTTCATTCCATGTATCGCCGGATATATCACTTTCATCCCAGGCTGTTTTTCCAAATCGTAATACAGTAAACTCAAGGTGTTTCTTAGCGGTAAGTCTTATAGAACCGTCATATACCTTTATATACTCTCCACCTGCCTGTTTGGTTTGCCATTGATAAATTACCAGGCTGTAAGTACCCGGATTTTGGCCCTGGAAAGTCTGGCTTCTGTCCTGCAGGCTGTATTTTTTACCTGCATAAATAATTTTCAGGTTGCTGCTTCCTGTTGTACTGATCGTCAGGTTACTTTTATCCTGTCCAAGTAAATAACCTGAAAGATTAATACTTAAAAAACACATTAGTAATATCTTCTTCATACTCGATTTATTATTCACTAAATATACTACTCTGCTTAGCGCATCCTTATACCCAACAGTACGTAGATCCTATTTGGCCGGGTTATATATTTTTTTAGCCTGCTTTAATACTTCTTTCTTATCCAAAGTCATCTTCTTGGTTCGCTGCTGCTGAAATAGCTCCATTTGGTCTTTAAAATGCGGAGAATCCGGATGCATAGAGGCGCCGAAAGTATTTACGGATTCAATGATGGGCAATCCCCCATCTTTCGGGTAACGGACAAAACAGATATACGCATCACCGCCCGTAACTTTTCTCATCCCGTTTGTATACAGCTCAGAAAAAGCAGGGGCCAGTACATCCGGAAACCCCCAGGCCGGGCTAATAGTATTGCCCCTTACCAATTTTTGAATATCACCCAATACGAGATCCGTTTTACCAAAATGGTTCATCATATAGTCATATACATACTGATAGGTTTCTACTGCTTCTTTTTGGGTGATCAGCCTGGCAGGTACTCCTTTCAATCTATCTGCCAGGTAATAATAGGTCAGTAAAAAAATAGCGGCTCCTTTGCTGGTAACTGTTGATTTTCTGTCCCAGGCCTGAAAAACAGTAACCATTTCCTGTATTGCCGGGTATTCATTGGCATTTAAGTTCAGCATGCTGTCAATGCCATAAATGTATTTGAGTTCTTTTGGTAACTGCTGGTCAAATTTTATTCGTTTGAACGTGGGATAATCAACCTTATCCCAGTTAATCAATTCTGTCACCCGCTGACTGCGATTGTTATGATAAGTTTCATATCCATCAGTCCGGTCAAACTTTCTCATATCCAGGTTGTACTTAACATCTGTAGCTAAAAAAGGAGAGTGGTTGGTATTAAATAAATAGCCGGATTGCGGATTTATATATTGTGGCAACTCTTCAATTGTTTTAAACTCAGTCCACAAAGTGGCTGATGTATTCCCGGGTATAGTACTTTTCCATTTATAGGTTGTATCAGGATTTCGTCTGGGCATTTTCCCATTACTGATATAAAATATCGTATCGTACCTGTCTGCATAAAGTATATTGAACATGGGCAGGCTGGTCATGCTAAGTGCCTTGTAGAACGCTGTAAAGTTTTGTGCTTTGTTCATCCTGTACCATTGTTCCAGCGCTTTAATATCCATTGTGGCGGGAACCCGCAGCGAGAAAACGCCTTTTTTTGTTTTCGCCGTTGCCCCGTATTTGCTCCAGTATATTTTTTTACCGATCGTTATAGGAATCCCTTTTACTTTCAGTTTCGCTTTATTCACTTCCAGGTTTACCCATTGCCCGTCAAATCTGTATTGATTTTTATTAGCCGGATTCATTTCCAGCTGGTAGATATCTATTTTATCCTGGTAGTTGACCGTATGAGCCCAGCCTATATTTTCATTCGTTCCATGAAAAATAAGACAGCCTCCGGGAAATAAACCGCCCAGCATATTCCATCCCTGCTCGCTTTGCAGGTGAGCTTCATAAAATGCCACTGGTCCTTCATTAGGCTGGTGTGCATTGATGGCCAAAAAAGATTCTCCCGTTGTTGTCTTTACCGAGTTCATCGCAAATGCATTGGAGCCCTGCGGATTGAACCCCGGAATAGTTGCTACCTTTTCCCCGAGTATCTGTGGTAGTGCATTATCCACGCCGCAGAAAAGACTGATAGAAAAAACAACAGCTGTTAAATAATCCTTCTCATCAAAAGGAAAAGCCTGTCTGTATTTCACCTCCTTAGGATATGCTTTTGCATAAGCATTGAGACCGGCAACATATCCCCTGATCAAAGCAATAAAATCAGGACTGAGCGTATTCCATTGTTCTTCCACTGTTTGGCGTATTCGTAACAGCTTAATGACATAGTCACCCTCTGCACCTTTTTTACCCAGGCCTGTACCTAATTTAGCTTTGCCGCTCAGTACCACCAGCTGTAATGTTTCAAAATCATCTTCTGCATGAGCCCAGGCAATGCCATATGCCACTTCAGTATCGGTTGGAGCAAAAATATGCGGCACCCCGAAACTGTCACGGGCAATGGTAATATTTGCGGGATTGAGTTGAGCTGCGGATTGTAAACTGATTAAAACAAATGCGAACAGAAAATTTTTCATGCCTGAAAATAAACAAAAAGATCTTGCACCGGAAGTTTCCTATTTCCTTCTCTTGCTCTGCATATATTTTTCATGAATGATCGTTCCCATTGGCTTGCCATATACTTTGCCCTCCACCCAGGAGATGATATCGAGATAGGCGAAGGAACGGGTTTCAAAGCGGTTTTTCTCCAGGTGCTTAATGGTATGCAGAAACTTTTCAAACTCCGGTTTTAACTGGCGGGTAGATAAAGTAATGGATTGACGCAGAAATTTAAACATTGCTTCCTCCACCACTGTAAGGTTTTTCATTTTTGCCATGAAGCGATAGACTGATTTCGTCAGCGACTCCATCAGCATATCATTTCCCAATTCGTAATGGGCCATCAGGTGTACCAGCCGGGCATAGCATTGCAGATCGTATCGCAGGTTGGTCTTATCATTGATGATCTTTTGCAGATAGTCGATACAGGTATTATAATCACCACTGCCAAAATACAACATGGCAAATTTATAATTCAGTACCAGTATCCGGTGGCTGTCAAGAAAGAGGTCATAGTTCTCCAGTTCCTTTTCTATACCCGGTATCAGGGAGAGCCCTTCTTTAAACGTACCCTGCATAAAATGCTGGTTGATGCGGGCCGTACTGATATAAATAAATGCCTGTATCCGGAAGTTGTCATGATCTTTTACCCGGTCTGTTTGTGCTACTTTCTCCAGTAGTTTTAATGTTTTCTCAAACTGACGGTGATTGCGCAAATCAAAATGGGCATTCAGTAAGTTATGAATGGCCTTTATATAGTGGCCTGTTTCCACTCTAATCATTAAAGGCTGTTCCGTAAAAAGGTCTACCCATTTTTGAGTGTAGCGATAGTATTGTAAAAAGTCCTGCCGGATGAACGCATACCAGGTGTAACTCTGGTACAGGTAGAGTCTTTCATAAAAACCTTTCATT
>JACDJC010002626.1_pt1 | contig 13822 bp, 14 predicted proteins | sample 7454191 | NCBI WGS metagenome assembly JACDJC01 (sample SAMN14253291, study PRJNA609438) | sludge metagenome | isolation source: sludge after 25d culture with pyrite and EDTA | collected 2018-12-20 | reverse complement strand
ATCCTGAATGTAAATGACCTTTCTCCCGGCTTGTACATCATGACTTACCAGGTTGATAACAAAGAGAGATATTTGAAGTTCGTTAAGAATTGATAGAATAATAATAAAAATAAAGCGCTATGAAACAAGTATGTATGATTCATTCAAAGAGGAATGAAATGTCTTTAACAGAGCTTTCTTCTGCAGCTTTCAAAAATGTTTTCCGAATGAGGTTTATCAATATTTTCTTGTTTATTTTAATTGGCCTCGTAACTTTATTCTCTTCTTCAGTTAGGGCTCAATCTCCCTATCTGTTTGAAACTTTTAAACGAGGGCAGGTTCAATACAAATCAGGGGACCTTGTTTCTTCATATCTTAATTACAACGGAATTACCGAAGAGATGGTCTTCCAAAGCGAAGGTAAACGATTGGCGCTCGATGAACTCGGCAAGATTGATAAGGTAGTTATTGGAGTTCACATCTTTGTGCCCTTCGATGGTAAGTTCTATGAAAAGTCCGGTTCATCCGGGCTTGGACCTTATGTTCGCTATAAATACAGGTTAATAGAACCTGGTAAACCTTCCGGTTATGGCGGAGAGAGCAACACTACAGCTTCAACCAGTTATACCTCTCTTTCAGATTCTAAGATGCTTTATGAGCTAAAGCTCCCGGATGAATACAGGATTGTGAAAACCCACGAATTTTATTTGTTGGTTGACGGAGTATTGCAGAAAGTCAATAATAAAAAACAGCTTAAAAAGATGTTTCCTAATAAATCGAAGGGCATTCTTGATTTCATCAAAGATGAGAATATTGACTTTTCTAAGATTGAGGATATGAACCGTCTTGCTGAATTTATTGAGAAATAAATAGATTTACTCATCCGATGAGAAGCGCTGCACCTCATCGGATGAGTTCTACCCGAAAGGCACATCGGTTCACCCGGCAGACGGCGGTGAAGACGGCCTCATCCGATGAGTTTTGTTGCCTGCTGCCTGAAACCGGGAGAAGCTGGTTTCGGACTGGCGGTGAAAAACAACTCATCGGATGACTTCCGTCTGATCTTTAGTGGGGTTTTGCTCACCCCCCGAATGGCAACCGGCATAAGTCATCCGATGAGGAGCTCTGTACCTCATCGGATGAGTTCTACCCGAAAGGCACACCGGTTCACCCGGCAGACGGCGTTGAAGACGGCCTCACCCGATGAGTTTTGTTGCCTGCTGCCTTAAACCGGAAAATGCTGGTTTCGGACTGGCGGTGAAAAACAACTCATCGGATGACTTCCGTCTGATCTTTAGTGGGTTGTTCTTGTAATCGTTAAGGGAATGATTTATAAATATCCTTTCGATGGGCAACGATAATAAAACGAACAATATGGTTTTCAAACTCAAAGCCTATGCGGTAATCGCCAATCTTTTTTCGATGGGAAATAGCGTCTCCTTTTATTCATAACTTATTAAGATTAGCGGAAAAGACTAATCTGGAATTACCAGATGATAAAAGGGAGCAGCTTGTGACAATTACTGCATTTAATATCAATGCCAGATATGATGATTTTAAAATGAGTTTTAAGAAACAGTGTACGCCTGAATTTACTTCTGAATGGATCGATAAATTAAAAAAATTAAGAACATGGATGAAAACATTGATATTACAATAGCAAAATATCTTGATTTGATAAAGAAAAAGTTTTCTAATATTGAAAATGCTTATCTATTTGGTTCCTATGTTAAAGGTAAATCAACAGAAGACAGCGACATAGACCTGGCATTGATTTTTACAGATTTAGATGATTCAAGACGCTTTGATATTCAGGTTCAGCTCATGTTGTTAGCTGCCCGAATTGACTCAAGAATAGAACCACATCCAATTTCCCGTGAAGATTTTAATTCAGGGAATCCTTTTATTGCAGAAATTAAAAAGACTGCGGTCGAAGTAGCCACATAATCTGAATTTGATTCAGCAATGCGATGGAGTTATTTCTTAATTTACCATAGAAGTTTTAACAGTATGAAGATTTTATAGATTAATGCTTCTGTTTTTAGTGTCTCTTTATACACTTACTCTCTCTTCCCAGGGCCTCAAAAGCTTCAACCTCAAAAACGGAATTACCGTTTACGTGTGGGAAGACGCCAGCCAAACCGAGGTGTTTGGTATGGTGGCTGTTAAGGCCGGCTCGGTGGACGACCCCGAAGAATATACCGGGCTGGCGCATTACCTGGAACATGTGCTCTTTAAAGGCACCAATCAGATAGGGGCGCTCAACTGGGCCGACGAAATGGGTATTTACAATGCCATACTGGAACAGTACGATAAGCGTTCAGAAGAGACCAATCCGGAACGCATCAAAGAGATCGATTTGGAAATTAACCGACTCACTGCTGAGCAGAGTAAAATAAGCAAGCAGGGCGAGTTCTTTTCGCTGGTGCAATCCATTGGGGGAACCGGGGTAAATGCCGGCACCAGCTACGATTACACCGTCTTTTACAACAGCTTTCCCAAAGAGCAATTGGCCAAATGGCTGGAGCTCTATTCCATGCGCTTTATCAATCCGGTGTTTCGCACCTTTCAAACCGAGCTGGAAACGGTTTACGAGGAGTACAACATGTACGAGGACAATCCAAACAGCCGTGTACAGCATCTTCTTATGGAGAAAGCTTTTGCAGGTCATCCATACAGCCGGCCCATCATCGGTAAAGGGGAACATCTTAAAAACCCCCGCCTGAGTAAGCTGGTGGAATTTTACAATAAATGGTATGTGCCTCAAAATATGGCGCTTATTTTAGTGGGCGATATAAAGACCGAGGAGATAGCAGGTCTGGTAAATCAAAAGTTTGCCCGACTACTCCCGGGGGAAACGCCGGAACCTAAGACTTATAATATTCAAGAAATTACTGGTAAGCAGGTGATTGCTGAAAAGGCAGGGCAGTACCCTCAGGCCATCATGGTTTTTAACGGCGTGCCCGCTTCCCATCCCGATGAGATTGCCCTCGAGGTGGTAACCAAAATGTTGTCGAATCGTAACCGTACCGGATTGTTAGATGAGCTTTCAATCAACGGGGATGTGATGGGCGCCTCTGCAGGGCTTACCGCATTTGTAGATCATGGTCGGATTATTGTGAATGCCATCCCTGCATACGATTACAATCAGCGTCGCTTTGAGCCGCACCGTGTGGTGGAAAAGCTCATGTGGGCACAGATTGAAAAACTGGGCAAAGGTAAAGTGGATGAAAGCTTTCTGCAGGCCGTAAAGGAGAATATGATGCGCGATTATCTGCGCACTCTTGAATCAGGCGAAGGGAAGGCCCAGCTGCTTGCATCTGCCTTTGTAGATGGCTATGATATGGAGCGGGTTTTGAATTATTCCCAGTTGATAAACGCAGTCTCCATGGAGGATGTCAATAGGATGGTGACACTATACTTCAGCAACAACTACCTGGCACTGTACCTTAGCGAAGGAAAGGTTGCCAGGCCAGCGAAGATTGAGAAACCCGTTCTGCCTGAGATACCTGATTTTCCTTCTGACCAGGAGTCGTTTTACGCGCAGCGGTTCGATAAAATACCCATTGAGGAGATTAAAATAGCAGAAGCTGCCTTCGACGATGTATCCATAAAGCCCATCAATACCAAGAGTCGTCTCTTTTACTATCTCAATAAGCAGAACGATATTTTTACTATGACCATTAAATACGGGATAGGCGAACGGGAAATGCCTGAACTGGACATGGCTACTCAACTGATGAACAGCGCCGGCGTGATGGCTGCCTTTAAGCCTCAGGAATTTCGCGAAGCGCTGGGTCGCTTAAATGCGACGATTTCCTACACCTCGGACGACGACTATGTATATGTGAGCGTGGAGGGGGCTGAGTCGCAACTCATTCCCATCTGCAACCTGATGACCCGCCAGATTTTGATGCCCCAGCTCGACGACAAGCAGCTTAACAACGTGAAGGGACAGGCCCTACAGGGCCGGCGCATCGAGAAAGAGAACCTGGACGCCCAGCAGGATGCCCTGATGGAATACATGAGGTATGGCAACCGATCGGACTACATCGATCGAATGGAGGAGAAGAAGATTATTGCATTAACCATCGGCGATTTAACCGGAGCTTTTCAAAAGGCCACCGATTATGCCGCCGAGGTGCATTACGTGGGTGCTCTTCCCTTTGAGCAGGTTCATGAGGTGTTAAGCGCCAACCTGCCCCTTAAAGCACAGGAGCTGGACAGTAATTCTCCTCAGGAAAAAAGACTGGAGAGCTATACGGAAAACGTAGTTTATTTTTTGGCCAATAACGACGCTAACCAGAGCCGGATTGTTTTCTATACGCCGGGGCCTGCTTTTAAGCCGGAATTGAGTGCAAGGTTGTCTGCCTTTAATCAGTATTTTGGACAGGGTTTTGGCAGCCTGGTTGTAGAAGATATACGCGAAAAAAACTCAATGGCGTATGCGGCTACTGGCGGTTTTGCTCAACCGGCTCTCAATGGAGAACCCACGTTCTATTATGGTTTTGTAGGTACACAAGCCGACAAAACTACCGATGCCATCAATTTGTACGTGAACCTAATCAACGATATGCCCCAATATGAGAACAGGATGGAGCGGATCAAAAGTTATATTCGGCAGGCTCTCTCCATTGAGCAGCCAAACTTTCGCGTGGTTAGCCGGGTGTATGAAAATTGGAAGCGCATGGGTTACACGGCTCCCCGCGCACAGGTTATTGTACCCGATGTGGAGGGCATGAGTTTTAAGGATGTGGTCGATTTCTATGAAGCGAACCTGAAAGGTAAACCCATGGTGATTGGAATAGTGGGCAATCCCAAAGAGATTGACTTTAAAGCGCTGGAGCAGTTTGGAACGGTGAAGAGGTTGAGAGGCGTTGATGTGTTTAAGTGAGTGAGCGGTGGTTGAGCCTCATCGGATAAGTCCATATTTATCGGCAGAATAAAGGGCGAGCTGTCGGGTCTTTCGTGTAAAACTCATCCGATAAGTTTTTACATTATTCAATCTTTATCCCGAAGATTATTCAGCACTTTTTTGTTATAGGCTTGTCCTCCTGGCACTAAATATTCAAATACAATGGTATCGCCAAATTGGATTAGAAAGAAAGCTCTTAAATCGCCAATCCTCTTTCGGCTGCCTTGATAGAGAGGATTCTAAAAGTATGCTCATCTAAATCAATAATCTTACGTTTTCTAACTCCCATAGCTAAACCATTTTTCTCATCTCAAATATATAAAATACATATGAGATATACCTTATATACGGAAATGATTTATTGTCTTTTTTATCCCAGGCCTGCCAACTCATCGGATGACTTCCGTCTTGTCGTTGGTGGAACGGACTCACCTGACGAAGGTTAACCTGAACAAGTCATCCGATGAGGTTCAGCGCCCCTCATCCGATGAGTAATTACGGGGTCGTCATCGGAAAAACTCACATTGTATGTAATCCTATTGCTCAATCAACTCCTTTAAAGAGAATAAGATCGGGTAAGTATTTAAAATCTTTTGTGTTTAGCGTAAATAGAGGAAGGTTGAAGAAAAGTGCTGTTGCTGCAATAATTGCATCGGGAATTGATAACTTATGGCTTAGTGAATACTTTACCATCAGAGATTCAAAGTGATCTGAGATGGATTCATTGATAGGTATATGGGTAATTGAATTAATCCTTTTTTGGATAAAGTAAAGCTCTTTCTTGTTGAGTGCTCCGAAATATAATTCCGCTGCAGTTATAGTGCTGATGTAAAGATTAGTTTGTCCGATTTGTTTTAATTGCCTGTTTATTAGCTGGTTGTCTTTCAGTAATTCAATAATCACATTGGTGTCACATAATACTATCTCCTTTTCCATGCCTTTTCTCTTATGGATTCTATAGTAATATCACGATCTTTCCAAATACCTGCAAGGCCGAAAAAATCTTCGTCGTCTTTTTTATCCCTTTTCTTTATTTTTTTAATTTGGGTCATCTCTGATTCCTTATCGATAAATTCAATGAAATCAATGTTTTCAAGACTTTTAAGTATCTCTAACGCTTTGTTATTTTTTATATGAATTGTCCTTGTAGTTATCATTTTTCGAGAAATTTCATTATTCAAATTTATAAAATTAATAGGTGAAATCCAATCTCGCGCCAACTCATCGGATGACTTCCGTCTTGTCGTTGGTGGAACGGACTCACCTGACGAAGGTTAACCTGAACAAGTCATCGTGAACAACTCATCGGATGACTTCCGTCTTGTCGTTGGTGGAACGGACTCACCTGACGAAGGTTAACCTGAACAAGTCATCCGATGAGTCTGCCACCTTTATTTCAGTATTGAAAGTAATATAAATAACCCCCAAGCTTAGCCGGGGTTTCTCTGGTTTAAAAAACCGACAAAAAGTTACCTTTGCAGCCGGAACTATTTTTATACCGTGCAGAGAATATAGATGAAAGAAAAAGAGAGTCGCATAAAGGTAATGGCCAGTGATCCGGTGGGGCGGGCGCTTATGAAGCTATCCGCACCTGCCATAGCCGGCATGGTGGTGATGGCTGTTTATAATGTGGTAGATACCTTTTTTGTGAGTTTGTTGCGCGACACAACGGCCATTGCTGCCACGGGTATTGTTTTTCCGTTGTTTCAGCTGGTTGGCTCCATCGGTCTTACCTTTGGGATGGGGGCTGCCAGCGTGATCAGCCGGCGGTTGGGTGAAAAAAAATACCGATCGGCCAACGAAGCCGCATCTACTGCTTTTTACTCAGCCGTCGGGGCAGGAATCCTCTTTTCCATGGTGGGATTAATTTTTATAAAGCCGTTACTTACCCTTTTTGGTGCCACCGAAACCATTCTGGACACTGCTGCGCTGTATGGCGGCATTATTGTGGGCGGCTCTGTTTTTCAGGTGGGCAGCATGACACTCAATAATATTTTGCGCTCCGAGGGAGCCGCACTGCACAGCAGCACCGGGCAGATATTGGGGGCGGTGCTGAACATCGCGTTAGACCCCTTGCTGATTTTCACTTTCAGGATGGGCATTGAAGGGGCAGCAGTGGCCACCATCATCTCACAGTCTATTGGCAGTTTTTATCTGTTGAGCTACTATCTGCGGGGTAAAGGGGCGGTTCAACCTCATCTTATCAAATATTTCAGCCCCCGTTGGCACACTTACCGCCAGATTATGGCGCTGGGTCTCCCCACGTTTGTGCGGCAGGTGCTGGGAAGTATCTCGTTCGGCCTTTTAAACAATGCTGCCGGGCGCTATGGTGCCGATAATGCCATTGCGGCATTGAGTGTTACGCTGCGTCTTTTCAGTTTGCTTATAATGTCGCTGTTTGGGCTTGCCCAGGGTTTACAGCCGCTGGCTGGATACAATTACGGAGCAAAAAATTTCGGTCGGGTTAAAAAGACCTTTAAAATAGCGTTCACATCATCTACTGTCTTTTGTTTTGTGCTGGGTATAGCTGGCCTGGTGTTTGGCCGGGACATTATGCAGATATTTACCCCTCAGGATAAAGAGGTGATTGAAATGGGAGTGTTGGCCATAAATCTTATGTCGGCCACTCTCATCCCGATAGGATTCGCCATTATTTTTGGAGGTATTTTTCAGGCGCTGGGCGACGCCAAATCGGCACTTATTCTGGCTACTGGGCAACAAGGCGTTTTTCTTATTCCGCTGGTGCTGTTCCTTCCCAAATTTATGGGGCTCACCGGTGTGTTTGTTGCCCAGCCCGCGGCCTTCTTTTTGACATCACTGGTGGGTGCTGCACTGTTTTATAAAGTGATATTGCGCCTGCGACGAGAGGAGCACCGGATGGCGAGGTAGGGATTAAGGCTCGCTGCTGTAGTCTTGTGGAACCACTGCCCAATTTTTATTGGGAATAATGGGGGAGAAGCGTCGGAGCAAGGTTTTCGGTCCAGCCACCTCTTTAAGTCTTCAACGCCTTGTCATTCCGAACCCTTTAGGGTGAGGAATCTGTTGACAATAAGTACTTTAATGAATTCTGTCATTGGTACCGCAGGCCTGCCTGCCGAAGGCACGTAGGCAGGGAGAAATCCTATTGTCAAAATGATGAATATCATTTTGACAATCCCCATTGCACAAGGCGATGCTGGCTTAACTTAAGCCAATTAACTGGAGGAAAAGGAAATATAGAACTCTGGTCGCGGGGTCCCAAAAAGGAGACCCCGCTGGGGCTTATTCTGGTCGCGGGGTCCCAAAAGGAGACCCCGCTGGGACTTATTCTGATTGCGGGGTCCCAAAAAGGAGACCCCGCTGGGACCTAAGGAGACCCCGCTGGGACCTAAGGAGACCCTGCTGGGACCCAAAAGGGATATAAAACTTAGATAGCGTAAAGTTATTTGGTTACGGTTCCTTAATGTGAGTCAATCTGGTCGAAGGCGTTTAAATATTTGTCAATATAGTTCTGCTTTGATTTCGATTTATATTGCATCACATATCTTGGGTGTTCCAATGCTATGATTCGTTTAAAGAAACCAAATTGATTGTTTAGATCGTGTAAAAACTTTTGGTTTTTCCCGGTTCCAAAACAAAAGCCGATGTCTCTATTTACTCCAAATGCAAGTTGTTTTTGAATGTTTTCAATCATAAAATCGAAAACCGATTGGGTTAGCTCTTTGCTGTCGTAATAATTGTGATTTACTTCCGTCCCTTTATTTCCAAGTGCTGTAAACCCCAGAGGAGAAATGGAGTTGATGTAAAACCGGTTGTAAAAGGCGGTTTCACCGCCATACTCTTTTATCATTTCGTAAATAAATACGGCAGAAGGTTCGTGTGCCGGTGGGCCCTTGTATGGAATGCCACAATTGGCAATCAATCTTTTAGGGTCGGTAAACGGGATGCCCGTGAGGCCGGCACCAAACCGGCCCGGGTTGATTCCAAGGATGATGTGCCTTTGATTGTTGTCGTTATAATACTTTTTATAAAAGGAGGAGGAGAGAGGGATAATATCGCTGTTTTCCTTAAAAGGATTCATAATGCGAATGCCGGGGGGCAAATCTCCTTTGAAATCGAGGGATTTATTAAAAGCAATTACTTTATCGGCAAAAGTTGTCATTAATAGCTACTTAATTATTCCCAGAGGTTCATTTGTCTTCCACCTTCCACGGGTAAAGTCCGGATAATCAACTGAATTACTTCTGTCGGCCACTGATTTTTCGCTCAGCGGAAATACCGCCGACCACGCTGCGGCATCGTAAACATCCTGGTCTAAGGGCTCGCCATTTCGCAGACAATACATCACCCTCCAGTTCATGATGAAGTCCATTCCGCCATGACCTCCATATTTGGCTGCCTCGGCTGCCATTCTTGACCAGAGCGGATGTTCAAAATCCCGGTAGCACTGCTCAATATCTTGCCATTCATGAGTGCCTTCGCCTCTTCCGGTTATGGCCACCCGTCCGGGATAGCCTCTGAAGGTTCCATTTGTACCGGAGATGAGATTTATCCTGCTGTAGGGACGCGGTGAGGTGGTATCGTGCTGAATCATAATGCTCCGGCCCTTTGCTGTTTTAATCAGAGAGGTGTTCATATCGCCACAAATAAACTTCATCTGATTGTACTTATTATCGGGCGGGAGATTCTCTTTGGCGTATTTAGCCATGCCGAGCGCGGGCGAACTCAATGAGGTTAAGTAATCGAACTTATCACCTCTGTTGATATTCATGTATTGAGCAATGGGTCCAAGGCCGTGAGTGGGGTAGAGGTTCCCGTTATGTTTGGCGTGGTAAGGCACTCTCCAGGGGCCTTCCCAGCGTGTTTCGAGCATTTGGTCTCTTAAATCGTGGATATATGCGCCTTCGCCGTGGGTTAATTCTCCAAAAATTCCCTGCCGGCACATATTCAGCACCATTAACTCCTCCCTGCCATAGCAGGTGTTTTCGAGCATCATGCAATTTTTCTGTGTTTTTTCGGCCGTGTCCACCAGCTTCCAGCTATCTTCGAGGGTGGTAGCAGCAGGTACCTCCACAAAGGCGTGCTTGCCCGAATTCATAGTATCCACACACATGGGAACATGCCAACGCCATGGAGTGGAGATGTAAACTATGTCAATATCGTTGCGTTCTAACATGTTCCGGTAATCGTAGTCGTTCTTGCCGTATGTGTCGGGCTCGGGACGGCCGGCATCCCGGCAAAGTTTCGTTACATATTCAATTCTGTCGGGCAGTAAATCGCAAATGGCCTTTACCTCCACGCCCTCAATAACCAGCGCATGGGCTACGTGCCCGGCTCCTCTTCCCCCTATCCCTATAAATCCCACACGGATGATATCCATGGGTTTGGTTTTGAGGCCAAACACCGATTTGCCTCTTTCTTTTGGGATAGGACTGGAGTAAGTTTTGCTCCCCGGAGCGATTAATATTCCTGCGGCAGCGGCTGCAGCTGTTCTAACGAAGGTTCTCCTGTCTGTTCTCATTGTAGTGGGTTTAAATTGTTCAATGGTTGGGGTTGGTGGTTAGATGATAAGGCCGTTTTATACCCTAAGGAATATCTTTTTCTTATACATATAGTAGAGCAACAGCCAAACCATAAGCAGCCCACCTAATATCATTGCAACCTCTTCGGCACCGCCTAAAGATTGTGTGAGCCAGCCAAAAAAATATTGAGATACATCCCATACATTCACCAGACGGGTAAAAAGATAGACAAATATGGAATTCATCCCAATCACCCGGAAATAAAATGCCCATTTTTTGAACCCCCAATGGTCGATAATCATATAAAAAAGTGCCAGCAACAAAAAACCAATTCCGCCCGTGAGTAAATTGAAACTGGAAGTCCAGGCTTTTTTTATAATTGGATAAAATGGAGAAAGAACCAAAGCTAAAAGTATGGATGCCACTCCAAATGCAGCAAGATATCCGATTTTCTGCCAATCGGTAGTTTGTTGTTTGCGCAGAATATTTCCGGCAATGGTTCCCATTAAAGTGACACCAGTTGCTGAAAGGCTGCACAAAATACCTTCAGGATCGAAAATGCCGTCATTAAGTCTGCCGGGTAAAAACAGTCGATCGATGAAACTGTTTATACTGCCCTCGGGGGTTAAAACTCCCGCACCAAATTCAGGCACCGGGATTAACAATTGAATGATACCGATGCCCACAAGCACCGCACCAAGCCATATCAGCCGGCTTCGGAACGATGAGAAATAGATGACGATTACTGCGGCAAAAAAGTATCCAATACCAATTTGTCCCAAAACACTGGCAATTCGGCCATTCTCGCCAAATCCACTTTTGAAGGTTCCATTGTAGAGGATTCCCAACAAGATCAGGATTATCATTCGTGTGAAAACTTTCCAAAGCAACCTTCGTTGAGGAACATTCTTTTCGAGTTTTGGCTTTACAGATAGGGGGATGGCGACACCAGCGATGAACATAAACAACGGAAAGATGAGGTCATAAAAATGAAAACCCTCCCAATGCGCATGATGCATCTGATTTTCCAACCAGGGAACTTCAAATATTTTTGCCAGTGTAATGGTTAAATAACCACCACCGGTAATCCAGAACATGTCGAATCCACGCAAGGCATCCAGGGAATACAAGCGCTTTTGAGGTTCGGTGCGAATCGATTTTGTTGCCATATAAACCTTTTTGTTGGTAAATCAATCACCGCATTGATGCTAATGGGCAATTAATTCATTTTTACTACTCAGTTAAAAAATCGTTGTACTTTTTTTTGAGGTCATAAACCCCATTTAATTTGGTGTAAAAATAAATAATGATCGCTTGAATGTCAAATTTAAGGAAAACAATTGATGCAGCAGGTGTCTGTTTTATTTTTCTTCCCCGGTGCCGTCGGCATGCAAGGCAAAGCGCCCCCGTTTACCATGTGTTTGTTCTTTTTGGGGCCATGGCCATCCGCCAAATTGGGTTCTTTGATATTCGTCGAAGGTTTGTTGTATCTCTTCGCGGGTGTTCATTACAAAGGGGCCATGCTGCACCACTGGTTCGTTAATGGGCTTACCCTGTAACAGCAGAAAACGGGTCTCCTCATCGCCATTCACGATGGTTATCTCTTCGTCGGGCTTCAGCTCAATGAAGTGGTACTCTTCCACCTGACGCCCTTCAATCGAAATGGTTTTACCCTTGTAAAAATAGAGCATCCGGGTTAAGTCACTGCCGGTTGCTGCAGGCAGGGTCCACGTAGCGCCTGCTTCCATCTTTATGGTGAGCACCATCACCTGGTTTTCGGGATTGGAGGCCCAGGAATCGGGGTTGGGTGCTGCAACCCGGGTCTCTTTATAGTGGCCTGTTATCACCTCAATGGTGGTTTTATGGCCTTGCCCACCCTGCTCCTCAATTTTTGGAATCATATCGTTCCACAACATCTTAAAATAGGGCTCCACAAGTTTGCTTTTGCGGGGCAGGTTGAGCCACACCTGGAATATCTCCAGCGTGTTTGCTTTATCGCCGTTTAGAAGTGGGAACATCTCGGAATGCTGAACGCCCTTGCCGGCAGTCATCCATTGCACATCGCCGGCTCCAAAGCGCCCTGCTGCGCCCATCGAATCGCTGTGGTCAACAAATCCCTCTTTGCCTATAGTGATGGTTTCAAAACCCCGGTGCGGATGATAAGGAAAACCAGGAACCGATGTGCCGTGATACATTCTGAATCCATCTTTTATTGTAAAATCGTACCCTGTCTGGCGCCCTTGCAATTTTGACGGGTCTATTCCCAGGTTTTCATTGCCTTGGGGATAGAGGTCGAGGTGGTGGGCACAAAACAGAAACGGATCGCGGGTTTCCCATGGGAAGCTGAGCGGTTTAACCTCTAAAATTTTATCTTTTGTCATGATACTTACTTTAATCAGGTTAACTTGTCAACCCATTTGGCGTAGGCATCAATAAACTGTTTCAGTAATTTGATGGTGCTTTCATTGAGTTTTCCATCGGCATTGAATAGTTTGTGTGCCTGGCCTATATAGGCTTCGGGTTGTTGCATCATGGGAACGTTTAGGAATACCATGGATTGGCGCAGTACATGATTGGCCCCAAAGGCACCGAGGGTGCTTATTGACGTGCTCACCACGGCACCAGCCTTGCCGTCCCAAACGTTTTGTCCGGATGGCCGTGAACCTATGTCGATGGCATTTTTTAAAACGCCGGGTATTGACCGGTTGTACTCGGGTGTGGCAAACAGAACGCCGTCGGAGCTCTTAATCTTTGCCCTGAAATCGGTCCATTCACGGGGTGGATTTTCATCTACATCCTCGTTATAGAGGGGTAACCGGCCTATTTCAATCATTTCAATGCTTAAAGAATCGGGAGCCAGGCGTATCAGCTCTAAGGCCACTTTGCGGTTAAACGACTCTTTTCTTAAACTTCCTACAAGGAGTGCTACTTTTTTCATTTGTCTGTGTTTTAGATTTTACATTACAAATATAGAAAGATTCTAAACAAGAAAAATTGAACAACTTCAAGAAACGCCTGTGGGGGTTTTTTTATAGTTTTTGAAATTGTTTTGCTTGAAAATTTGGAACTTACGTCCAGGTAAGAGGTAATGAAAGAGTTATTCAAATTGGCCCCCGGTTTGCACCGGGGACCTGAAGGACATCATTCGCTTAACCCCCGATTCACAGACAGCTATGCTGCCGTGATAGGGGGTTATTCAAATTGACCCCCGGTTTTCACCGGGGACCTGAAGGACATCTTTCGCTTGACCCCCGATTCACAGACAGCTATGCTGCCGTGATCGGAGCTTGTCCCGTATTTTAATCGGGGGGTTATTCAAATTGACCCCCGGTTTGCACCGGGGACCTGAAGGATATCTTTCGCTTAACCCCCGATTCACAGACAGCTATGCTGCCGTGATCGGGGGTTATTCAAATTGACCCCCGGT
>JACDJC010002625.1_pt1 | contig 13826 bp, 10 predicted proteins | sample 7454191 | NCBI WGS metagenome assembly JACDJC01 (sample SAMN14253291, study PRJNA609438) | sludge metagenome | isolation source: sludge after 25d culture with pyrite and EDTA | collected 2018-12-20 | reverse complement strand
TGCCGCGGGTGATCGGCGAATTGCTCGCCGGCGTCGTGCTGGGGCCGTCGCTGTTTGGACACCTCTGGCCGACGGGGTTCGCCTGGCTGTTCCCTGCCAGCGAGCGCCAGGCGGGTCTGCTGCTGGGCCTGGCTTGGGTCGGCATCGTCTTTTTGCTCGGTACGACGGGTGCCGAGGTCGACCTGTCGACGAACAGAAGCCAAGACCGGGCGGCGATCTTCGTGACCGTCGGGAGCCTGGGCATGCCGCTGGTGGTGGGGGCGGTGGTCGGCTCGCTGCTGCCGGACTTCTTTGTGGGCGCCGGCGCGGCGCGGGCCGTCTTCTTGATGTTCTTCGCCGTGGCGTTCGCCATCTCGTCGCTCCCGGTCGCCGCCCGCATCCTGAGTGATCTGGGGCTGATCGACCGTCCCTTCGCCCAGGTCGCGCTCGGCGTCGCCACCGTCAACGACATCGTGGGCTGGCTGCTGCTCGGGGTAGTGGTGGGTATCGCCGAGTCGGGCTCCTTCGAGCTGGCCCCGCTGGTGACCGCGATCGCTGCGGTGACCGTGACCGGGGTGGTGGTGATCCGTTACGGGCCCGGGGCGCTCGATCGCATATCTCTGGCGGTCGAGCGTCGCTCCGGCGGGCCCGCCGCCGAGATCAGCCTGGTGGCGTTGACGCTGGTGGCGGTCGGCACGATCACCCACGCGGTAGGCATCGAGGTGGTGATCGGTGCGTTCATCGCCGGCATCGCCATCGGGGGCAGCCGGTTGGCGCACAGCGAGGGCTTTCAAGCGATGGAGTGGGCCACCAACGGCATCTTCGCACCGCTGTTCTTTGCCGTGGCGGGCATTCGCGTCGACCTGACTCAGCTCGCCGACCCCGAGGTGGCGATTTGGGCGGTCGTCGTCACCTTGGCCGCCACTGCCGCCAAGGTGGTGGGCTCCTACGCCGGCGGCCGGGCGGGCGGCGTCGGCCGTCGGGACTCCCTGGGGTTGGGCGCCTCGCTCAATGCTCGCGGCGCCCTCGAGATCGTTGTCGCCACCGTCGGGCTGTCCCTCGGCGTGATCGACACCCGCGCCTACACAGTGATCGTCGTGATGGCTCTGGTCACCACCGCCATGACCGGTCCGGTACTGAAGCGCCTCTACCCAGACGCCCCGCGAGGTGACACCCCACAGCGCCCACTCGCGCCGTCGCAGCGCTAGTCGGTGTGCGAAGTTGAGGCCGCTGCGCAGCGACCAACCCGGCCGCCGACCGACGGTGAGCGGCTACCCCGAAGCTTCATCGATGGTGGTGCCCATCGTCCCCGCATCGTCGGACGCCAGGCGCGTCGACGCGATGAGGCCGAACGCAGCTGCGGCCAGGGCACCCAGGCCGCCGATCACGACCGGCGCCCTCGCACCGACAGCGTCGGCCAGCGTCCCCAGGATCGGCCCGCCGATCGGGGTGGTGCCGATCAGGAGCACCATCTGAACGGCGAGCACGCGGCCGAGCATCTGGCGGTCGGTGCGCAACTGGGCGATCGCTGTGGTGGCGGTCATGTAGGCGATGCTGGTGCCGCCGACGAACACGGCGATCACGACGGCTATCGGCACGTTGGGCGCTGCGGACAACACGAGCAGTCCCACCCCTAATGCGGCGGCGTTGGTCCCGACCGTGCGCGGCGTGATCGTGTGAAGCCGGGCGACGATCAACGCTCCGATCAGGCCGCCGGCGCTGAACGCCGAGTACAGCACCGTGTAGGCGCTGTCGCTCCCGTTCAGGCCCTTCACGACGAACAGCGGCAGGACGACGCTGTAGTTGTAGCTGAGGATTCCGATCACCAGCAGCATGGAGAATGTGATCCACAGCTCGGGGACGCTGGCGATGTAGTGCAGCCCGGCCCGAACCTGGCCCGCCCCTCTGGGGGTCACCGGCGCCGGCCGCAGCTCGGCCGGACGCATCAGCAGCAGCGAGCTGATCACGGCCACATACGAAATGGCGTCGATCGTGAACGCCCAGCCGTAGCCGACGGTGACGATCAACACGCCGGCGAGGGTGGGCCCCAGGATGCGGGCCAGGCTGTTCATGGCGCTGTACAGCGACACGGCGTTGGAGACGTCCTCGAGGGGTACCATCTCGTTGACGAAGGAGCGGCGCACCGGGTTGTCCATCGCCAGCAACAACCCCCCGACGATGGCGACGCCGTAGAAGGCCAGCAGCGGCGCTTCGTTCATGAACGCCAGCGCACCGAGGGCGAAGGACTCACACATTGCCAGCGACTGGGTGATCAGCAGCAGGTTGCGCTTGTTGGAGCGGTCGGCGACCACGCCGGCCCAGGCGGACAGCAACAGGACGGGGCCGAATTGGCAGGCCGAGAGGGCACCGACGGCCACGCCGCTGTCGGTGCGACGCAGGATGAGCAGCGTCAGCGCCACCATCGTCAACCAGTTGCCCACCTGGGACACGGTCTGACCGAAGAAGAACAGCCGGTAGTTGCGCGAGCCGAGCGAGGCGAGGGTGCGTCGCCGCTCCGGTGCTGCGGACGACGGGGCGCCTATCGGGTCGTCAGGTGCCAGGGGGGAGCGTTCGCGTCTCGTCATCCCAGTATGGACGAGTCATGTTCCCGATCGCTGCGCAAGTGGCGAGGCCGGGCATTCGGGGCCGTGGCCCTCCGGCCTCGTGATGTCACCCGGAGGCTTCGACGGCGTCCTGCGCGCAGTTGCGGAGCGTCCGGGTGAGGCGCTCCAGCTCGGCGACGTCGCGTACGCCGAGCAGGTCGTGAATGAGCCGGTCCTGGGCCTCGGCGAGGGGCCCCTCGAGCTGCGACAACAACTCGTCGCCAGCGGGGGCGAGCACGATCAGCGTCGAGCGGCCGTCACTCGGGTGGGCGCGACGTTCGATCAGGCCTCTGCCCTCGGCCTCGTCGAGGCACCTGGTGATGTGGCTTGGCGCCATCGCCAGGCCTCGTGCCAGATCGGTCGGCCGTGCGCGTTGTTGGGGGCTGCGGGCGAGCCGAACCAGCAGGTCGACGACCGAACGATCGACCGGCGCGACCTGCTCGGTGACCTCGGCGAAGCGTTGATCGAGGGCGAGGTAGGCCTCTTTGAGCAGGCCGAAGGTGTCCCAGCGGGCGTCCTTGAACGGGGCAGACATGACCGGGGAGACGCTACCAAGCCCCTCAGCGGGTCTGCTGAAGCGAGCCCTGGTTGGATCCGCCGCCCTGCCGTCCAAGTCCTCCTGTTCGGTCCTCTCAGACCGGCGGAACGGGAGAGGTCGGGCCGAAGCTGCCGTAGCCGCCCTGATCCGCCCGCCGGATCGGTGCGCGCAGCAGCCGGTCGACTCCCCGGGCGTGCCGCTCGGTGGACGCCAGATGTTCATGGTTTTCGCTCAGCAGCGGTGCGATCTCTGCAGCGGTCAGCGCGCCCGTCCAGAGGGGCCAGGTGAGGTGACCGCCGCTCTTCCACGCCTTGGCGCACCCGGTGGTGAGAAGTTCGTTGCGGTTCGTTGTGGCGACGGGAAAGAACCTGAGCCCCATGAGGCCGAGCCATTCGGCCCCGGGTACCCCTCGCTTCTTGGTCCCGGTGGGGGACTCGCTGGAGAGGGCATGCAGGCGTTCGCTTCGGTTGTTGTCCCAACCGAGTACCGGTAGTTCGGACTCGTAGGACCATGGTCCCATCAGCGCCTCCCGGAGGTGGCCCTCGGTTAATTGGTCCCGCAGTCCCCGAGCCATGACCAGGAACTTCTGTTGGCCGGCCGTGAAGTGAAGGTGGGTGGGCTTGGAATCGCCCTTCCCGGCCAGCGCCCCCTCGCTGACGAGAGCGTGGAGCAACGGCAGGTCGCCGCCATGGGGACTGGAGATGGCAGCGCGGAACCAGTCGGCCACCTCGCCCGGGTCGGGTTTGATGTCGTCGGCCAAGGCGTCGCCATGTCCGTTCAGAACCACCGAGTCAACCCATCGCTCACGGTCGACCAGGATCAGCCGAACGAGTTCGTCGGTGTCGGCGTGCCCGCCGACCATTGGGGTAGGTGTGAGTTCGCCGTCCCAGCGCAGGGTCGGCGGTTCGATCGGGTTGGCCCTGGTCAACACGTCCAAAACGCCAAGTGCTGCAAAGAAGCCCAGCGGATTGGTCCCGTTGAGGGCCGGAAGGGAAAGCGCTGAGGTCATCGGTCGTCCTTGCGTCGTCCGGCCTCGAGTTGTGAACGCCGGTGGTCGGCCAACCGGAACAGGGCCTCCAGCCATGCAAGCCCAACCTCGCCGTAGCGATCGAGGAGCGTGGCGAACCTGGCCGCCAGGCCGGAACCGGCGGCCGGCAACCCCGTCTCGCTACTCGCACACAGCCGCGTACCGCCGAGGTCCGCCTCAACGGTCTCGGGGTACTGGTCGACCACGGCGGGGGCGAAGGGCCGGGCGAAGCCGTGGTGGCTGGCAACCAGGTGGGCCACCAGGTCTGGATCGGATGCTCGGGTCAGCAGCTGCCCGGATTGAGCCAGGGCGAGGCTCAGCAGTTCGTGACGTCCTCCGGCGGGGTACCCGGCCAACTCGCGCGCCGACCGAACTCTGTCTGCTTGCCATGATGGCCAGGCGGACTTGGCCAACGGGCGTCCCGACGCCGGTAGGCCGTCGCAAAGCCATCGTTGAAATCGAGGGTCGTGCTTGCCCAGATCGTGAAGGTCGCCGGCCAACCTCAGGTCCTCGACCAGGTCGTCGCGGAGGCCGACATTGCTCGCGAAACCGGCCGCCAGTTCGCCCACCGCCACCAGGTGTTCGTCCAGGTACGCGGGGGCCGTGGCGCCGACGAACGAGGCGGCGTCTTCGGCATCCCCAGAACCGGCTGGGGCACCAACCGTCGAGCGACCTGCGAAGGACGAAAACCCGACGAACCCTCGCCACGGCTCGGTTCCCATGCCGGAGTGGCCGGTGATCACGATGCGGTTCGACCGGACCCAACGGCGCAACCCGGCAGGCGTGCGGTCGTCGGCCAACCGCTCGGCCGCCACCGAGAATGCCACGTCGGCGGGCGTGTCGTCGGGCCGGTCGTTGATGGCAGTGAGAATGGCGCCGTAGAGCGACGCATCAGCAGATCCGCCGACCGTCCCGTCGGCGGATGAGTTGGTGTCGCCGTCACCGGTCAGCCAAGGGCCGAGCTTGACGATGGCCCGCCCGCGCGTCGCCAGTGCGGCTCGCACGCTCACATCGTTCACCCGACCCCTGGCCCCGGGATCCCAGTTTGAGGACCGTCCCAGGCCACCGGCGTCCGACGCGAGGACCACGGTGTCGCCCGGCCGAAGAAACCGTGGGTCGACGACGTGCGCCCCCCGGTCGCGCCACACCACGAATCGCGGTCCGGAGGCTTGGTGTGTCGCTTCAAGGTCTTGGGAGTCGTCGACGGAACCCTCGACGTCGGAGATTGGCTCCGGTGTGATGCCGGCGAGCCAAGAGCGCGCGGCATGGAGCGGCACGTCCACCCCTTCAATTCCGACGGGCGGAAGGAAGCCCAGCCGAGCGGTCAGCTCCGACTCGATTGCGTGAGCATCGAGGGCAGCGGGCGCGTCGCTGCGTTCAGCACGGGGCTCCGCACCGGAGTCTTCCGGGAGCTGATCGATCAGTTCATCCCGCCAGACCAAGCTGACCGCCGGTGAGGTTCGTTGGTCGCCGTGCAACCACCGGGCGACGACGTGATCGGGGGAGGGCGTCGGCCACGTGTGGGCAAAGGAGCGCAGGTGAAGAGGAGACAGCAGCGGGGCGTCGGGCTTGCCGGCGACGCATCGCTCGGGAGGTTCCGGAAGCCGCTCCAGCCCAAAGTCGACCGGGTCCAATCCGCAAAGCCACGACCAGGTTTCGGCCATGGCCGACCCGTAAATGGGATCGTCGACAGGAGCACGCTCGCCTCGCAACATGACGACGCTCTCGGCGTAGTTGGCGGCGCTGCTGAGGACACCGCGTCGATCGACGCGACCGAACCGCTGGCGCAGGGCATCGATCGAGGCGCATTCGGTGATCAGGCCGTCGAAGTCGAAGTCGGCCCCCGCCTCGATGCACTGGGTTGCCACCACTATCTGGCGGGGACGAAGGTGCCGATCATCTCGCTTCACCCACGTCGCCCCCCGCTCGGCGAGGACATCGTCGCGGTCGAGCGGGCGCATGCGGCCGGTCAGCAACACCACCTCCACCTGATCCCGCGTTCGGCGACGGTCGGAGCTCAGCAGGTCGGCCACCAGCCGCGCTGTGTCCACTCGGTTGACCACCACGCCGAGCACCCGGCAGTGCTCACGGGCGATGGCGTCGGTGGCCTCCTTGGCGACGGCCTTGGCGAACTGAGCGTCGGCCTTGCGCCAATCGGCGGCCACCTTGATCGGTTCCAGCCGAACCGGCTTGCGTGCCCTCAGTCGAGTGGCCAACGGCTCCTCGCTGGTCGCAGCCCGCAGCGGCGTGGCCGGAAACCGAGCACCCGACAGGGCGCCCGGGGTAGCGCTGAGCTGAACGACCTGGCAACGGGTGGGCAGCGAGGCGCCGACGGGCGACAGTTCGCGGACCGCGGTCAGCGTTTGGGCGAAGGGTTGGCTGAGATGCACCTCGTCCAGCAGAAACAGGACGTCGTTGCCCAGCAGGCCGGCATGGATCGGAAGGCTGCGTTGCGACACCCCGTAGCCCCGGAAAAGCAGTCGGGAACCCACCTGGTCCACCGTCGAGGACAACAACGCGGGCACGTCAGGTCGAAGCGCCCAGGCGTTGTCACGAACCATGCCCCCGCGCAGCAGCCCGGCGATCAGCGGGGGAGCATCGGGGAGTGCTTGTTTCGGAATGTGGCTGAGTGAGTTGAGGGCTTGGGCGATGGGCCGCAGCTTCGGTTGCGTTTCCAACGCCTCGACGAGGCGCAGTGCCCGATCGTGGGCCTGGTCGACCACGATGCGTCGGTCAACCACCATGACGATCCGTCTGGGTGCCCAACGGTGGGCGGTTGCCCGCTGCGCATCGAGGGCCAAGGCAAAGACGGCCACGTCGAGTGCAGACGTCTTGCCGACGCCGGTCGGCAGGTCGATCAATCCCGGCCACTGCCGTTCGGCGTCCACCTGGGCGAGCAGTTCGTGTTGCCAGGCGAAGGGCGGGTGGCCGTGAACCGCCTGGTAGTAGTCGACAAAGTCGGCGGGCGTCAGACCGAAGTCCGTGCCGCCTTCGTCACGGCCATGAGCGACGTCGCTGCGTACGTTCCGGGGTGCCTGGTCAGTCGGCGCGCTCATTGGGTACCGCCAACCGGTGCGCAGAGCCCGTAGCCCAAGTGTCGCCCGGCACCGACGATGAGGGGTCCGGCCACCGGTTCATCGAACGTCAGCGTGGCATGAACGCTCAGGGGTCGCGATCGGCTGTTCTTGCCGTGGCGATAGGGGGCGAAGTTCCTCACCGAGGTGGTGCCTCGAAGCGGGGGAGGGAACTGGAACTCCACGCTCGCTGGTTTCGGCAGGCCTTGGAGGGTGACCGCTCTGCGGATGGTGTCGCGCACGTGGTGTTCAGCGGCGCTGCGGCGTTCGGTGTTGTCGCTCCGGAGATGCTTGGGGAACCGGTCGAGCACGATGGGGGTGGCCGTCGCCCACTCTTTCGAGGGCCGGGACCAACGCTGCGGGCGAATCGACGGCGGGAGGTCGTCGGGGTTGACGACTTCAAGGTGCAACTCTCCGCCTCGGCCGGTGAAGAGGCGCAGGCCACCGTCCGCTCGCCATCGCTCGATGGCCTGGTCCAACGCGGTCCGTCGATCGCTGGCGATATCGCTTGGAGGTACGACCGCGACGGCTCTGCATCGACCGTCGGCGAAGGGGGTTCCCACGAAGCCGAGGGGAATGAATGCTGGGTGGGGCTCCCGAAGGCGCTCACCTGACGGTGCGTGACCGCCCAAATAGGCCTTTTCGTGCGAGGCATGACGCAGCACGGCACCCCTGAGCGCGCGTGTCCAACCGAGGCATTGGCTGAGGGGCACCTCGGACAGCTGTCGGTGCGGAGCGCTCGCACCCGGCGGTTCGGCGGTGACGTCGTCCTCCGTCTCCACCTGGCCCGACACAACCGCTGCGACCACGCGCAAGAGAATCCAGTGGTGCCGTTCGTACGGTCCGCTGCCGGGCTGTTGCTCGACGGCCGCTCGGCTTCCGTACGCAATCACTTTGTTGGGTAGGACCCTTGGCGCCGAACCCTGGTGTTGCAGGTGCGACGCCTCCAGGGCATCGAGAAGTCCCGTGACGGGAACACGCAACGCGTCATTCCCGCCGTCGAGAGGGCCAATGGTGGCCTCTGGCGGATCGGTCGCAATCGACGCGGCCACCAGCGACGACGAGTGCCCCAGCCGGGCTAGCCGGCTGAGAAGCCCGTCGATGGCCGACAGCGCATCTGGGGTGGGCTCGGCCTGCTCCCAGATGAAGTACACCGTCGGCGTAGCGGGATGAACCGCTGGGAACGTCCGGGGCTGCTTCGATCGGAAATCGGGAAGCAACTGAAGCGCACCATCGGGTGCCCCTGTCTTGTTCGCCTCCCGTTGTGAAGCCGTAACCGAAGCCACCACGGCGCGTTCCACCTTCGTGGTTGCCCTGGCGACGGCCTTCACGTCGTCGCTGTTGACGTCAGCGAGCGCAGTGTGGGCCGCCTGAAGCCGTTGGTAGTCCTTGTCCTGCGCTCGCAGCAACGACACGTCGTTGATGGGAACGAAATGGGTGGCCACCTCGCGCCGGGCAACGTCGTCGGGACCGTCGCATCGAAGTGCGGGTGGCGCCTGACCCTCGAGCCACAGCAGCGCCTGGCGTTCGGCGTCGAGCGGCGGGTCGCCGTCGGCCCACGTCGCCACCATGGCCGAGAACAGGCGGCCGGGGTGAGGGGGCCACTCGCCCTGCTGGCGGTCGTTGAATGCGGTGGCGTAGTAGCGGTCGGTCAGCAGGTCGACGCGGATGGCAAACATCTATTCGTCCTCGTCCGGGTCGACCTGAGCTGCGTGATCGCGGCTGCGCCGCACCAGCTCCAGCAGCTTGGGGGTGGGTTGCAGCACCAGGTCGGCGTCGTTCCAGTGCAGGCCTCGGGCACGGACGTCGGCCACTGCCTCATCGAGGAGCCGCTGGGCTTCCTCGGTGGTCAGGGTGAACTCGGTGACGTCGTCGAGCGTGCGGCCGACCAGCTGGAAGGTCAGCCCGGTGTGGGCCACCAGCACGCAGCGGGAGCGGAGGTCGTATCCCTGCTCGGTCGCGGCGGTGATGGCCAGAAGCCCCAAAGCGGCCAGTGCGGCTCGAGCGGCGGCCTCCGCGTCCGCTCGACTGGCCGGGTCGAGAGGAGTGCCGTCGACGGTGACCGGGAACCGCAGCCGCCGGAGTTGGGCGAACGACAACACGGAGGTGGCCAGTATCTGGTCGGCAGTGACACCGCCGGTCGACTCGTCGATAGAGGGCACCACATTGCCGTGGTTGATCTGCGACGGGCGGCCGGCGTCGGCACTCTTGGCCGAGCCGTACTTCACCGGCCCCTTCTTGTCGGTCTCGGCTTCGTTCGGGTCGACGGTCCACGCCTCGTCGGCATCCTGTGCTGTGTAAATTGGGCCTGCGGACTTTTCCACGCCGAGCGCGTCGATCCGCGAGGCCGTCTTGGAGCCCGCCTCGATGCCCGTCGCCACGATCTCGGAGGTGACCGCTCGCTCGTACTTGGCCCCCAACCCGCCCTTGGGCCCAGTGCTGTCCCAGCCGCCGAACAGCAGCGTGGTGGGGGAGAGTTCAAGCAGGGCCGCGGCATTCTTGGGCGTCGCCTCGGTGATGGCCCTCCCCTCCGGGCTCATGCGGAACAGCACCTCGCCGTTCAGGCTGTCGCGGAAGATGGCGTCGAAGACCCGATGGGAGGCCTCCAAGGCCGTGATGGTGCCGAGGTCGGGCGCGTCGGTGGTGCCAAAGTCCACGCTGATCGTGGGCACCTGAGCGCCGGTCTCCCGGGCAGCCAGCAAAGCCAGCTCTTGCCGGTTCGCTTGGGAGGCGACCGAGTCCAGCACCACCGAGGTTTGAGTTTCGCCGCCGATCCGCCTGCTCTCGATCGCGTACGTTGCCCTTCCGCCCTGGCCCGAGTAGGTCGGGGGAAAGACCTTGTCATCGGGTCCTCCCAGCGGGCTGAGCTGCGTCTGTGCCCTCACGCCAACATGGTGGCCTCCGAGTGCTTCGAGCAGGTCTGCATAGGACAGAGACATGTGAACGTCCCCTTTCGTGATGGCGGGGTGTCAGTATTGCATGAGGGTGTGACAACGAGATGGAAGAGGGGAGGCCGGCGCACGCACACCCCGAGCTGCTGTTCTCGCCGATTCTTCAATGTTGCCCCCCTTCATAGGAGAGAATAGAAGTTTTTGGGCCGATTGTCCACGATTGGACGTTGTGGGTGATCTTATCGAGCTATTAATCCATTGTGGTGCTATTCTGTCTGGCGTATGCGGAGCTTCCTCGGTCGCCGGGTGTTCGGTTCCGTCCCGGCATCGCTGGTGCGGGCGCTGGCCGATGTCGACGCTGGCCGAGGTCGGGAAGAGTTCCTGCGTGCTCGGGCTCCCGAACGCCTCGCCGAGCTTGCGAGGCGAGCGCGAACCGAGTCGATCATCGGCTCCAGCGCCATTGAGGGCATTGTCGTGCCTCGCGGCCGGGCAGAAACGGTGCTCGACGGCGCCGCGGCGCCGCGCACCGACGACGAGCTCGCTCTGGCGGGATACCAACGTGCCCTCGATGACGTGTACCAGCACCCCGTGACCACCCTCACGCTTCCACGGTTGTTCGGCTGGCACCGGGCTGTGCTGCTGGGAACCCGCCCCGACATTGCCGGCCAACTGAAGCGATTCGATAACAAAGTGGTCGACCAAGGTCCCGACGGAACGCTGGTCGAACGCTTTCCCACCGTCTCGGCGGCAGATACACCGACGATGCTTCGCGAGCTGGTCGAGCGATATGAGGAATCCCGTCGCAATGGTCTGGACCACCCACTGTTCCTGGTCGCTGCCGTGGTGCTCGACTTTCTGGTGATCCACCCGTTCGAAGACGGCAACGGACGTGTTGCCCGGTTGCTGACGAATGCACTGGCAGAGCGGGAGGGCTACTCGGTGGGGCGCTACCGTTCCATCGAGGCGCTGGTCGCCGGGCGGGAGGCGGACTATCTCGATGCGCTCGCTGCTTCCACCCGTGGTTGGCACGACGATCAGCACACCGTCTGGCCGTGGACCGAGTTCCTCGTGTCCATCTTCGTTCAGGCTTACGCCGAGCTGGAGGAATCCTCCAAGAAGCTCGATCCCAAGCAACGCCGAGCAGAGGTGGCCGGCTGGCTGGATGACCGTGCTCCGGTCGAGTTCTCGATGGCGGAGGCACAGCGGGCGCTTCCGGGGATCCGGCCGGAGGTCATTCGAGAAGTGCTCAACCAGCGCCGGAAGACGGGTTCGGTGGTGTTGCTCGGGCGCGGCCGCGGGGCCCGTTGGAAGCAACTCGCTGAGTAGAGGCGTCGGCTACCGTCGATGAAATGAATGATATGGGTCACGGCCGGGATGAGCGCTCGACGACGGTGGCCGCCGAAGTTGTCCCTCGCCTGGTCCCGGTTCGGATGCTCAACGAGTTCGTGTACTGCCCTCGGCTGTTCTACCTGGAGTGGGTCAGCGGTCAGTTCGCCGACAACGACTTCACCGTAGATGGACGGTGGCAACATCGAGCAGTTGACCGGGAGCGGGGTGCTGCCCCGGCCGCAGGGGACGAATTGCCGTTCAAGGAGGCAACATCGGTCACGTTGTCCTCAGAGCGGCTTGGCCTGATTGGTCAGGCGGACGTCATCCAGGGCGACGGCGATGGTGTGGTTCCCGTCGATGTGAAGCGAGGTTCGCCCGCGCGGTGTGCGGAGCGGGTGTGGCCACCCGAACGGGTCCAACTGGCGGCCGTTGGGTTGCTCCTGAGCGACAACGGCTATCGGTGCGACCGAGGCGCGATCTTCTTCGTCGAGACCAGGGAACGCGTGTGGGTCGAGTTCGATGACGATCTGGTGAAAACCACGCTCGACGCGCTGCGGGCTCTGAGGGTCGCCGCGTCGTCGGGCACATCTCCAGATCCACTGGACGGAAGCCCCAAGTGCGACGGGTGCTCCTTGGCAGGGATCTGCCTGCCGGACGAAACCTTGATGATGCGTCGGCAACGTCTGGCGCCACCCCGGCGTCTCATGGCCTCCGACCCGTCATCGACACCCATGTACGTCACGAAGGCCGGTGCCAAGGTGGCGAAAAAGGGCAGCCGAGTAGAGGTGCGATTCCGGGATGAGGTGCTCAGCTCCACGCGTCTGATCGACGTGTCCCAGGTGTGCGTATTCGGCAACGTCCAGGTGACGACGCAACTGGTGAGAACCCTGATGGGGCGAGATGTTCCCATCTTCTGGTTCAGCACAGGCGCCTGGCTGTCGGGCATCACCGAAGGGTTGCCCAGCAAGCATGTGGAACTGCGCCGACGCCAGTATCGGTTGGGTGACTCAAGCGAGGCAGTCGCTGTCGCCGGCGCCATGATCGAGGGGAAGATCCGCAACTCCCGGACCCTGTTGAGACGTAACTCGTCCTCGCGTGACGATCAGGTGCTGCGATCGTTGAAGCGCCTTGCGAACAAGGCAGCCAATACTGGCTCGATCGAGTCGCTTCTCGGATACGAGGGGACGGCCGCCCGCCTCTACTTCGGGCAGTTTCAGTCCATGATCCGTCGGAAGGATTCGGTGGTTGGCGAGCAGTTCACGTTCACCGGGAGAAATCGACGGCCTCCACGCGATGGCATCAATGCCCTCCTGTCGTTCTGCTACTCCCTGTTACTGAAGGACTGCATCGCTGCCCTGCGGATGGTGGGCTTCGACCCCTACTTCGGGGTCCTCCACCGGCCGAGGTTTGGTCGACCTGCCCTCGCATTGGATCTGGCGGAGGAGTTTCGTCCCCTGGTTGCCGAGTCGGTCGTGCTGACGTTGCTGAACAACGGCGAGGTGAGGCCAAGCGGGTTCGTGGTTCGGGCTGGGGGAGTGACCATGACCAACGAGTGCCGCCGCACGGTTATCGGGCGGTTCGAACGCCGGATGAATCAAGAACTGACCCATCCGGTGTTCGGCTACGCGGTGTCGTATCGGCGGGCAGTCGAACTCCAGGCGCGCATTCTTGCTGCGGTCACCCTTGGTGAGCTCGACCGCTACCAAGCGCTGACGACCAGGTAGCCGGTGTGGCCGGACGAATCCGTTACCTGGTCGCCTACGACATCCGGGAGGACCGGCGCCTGCGCGCGGTAGCGAAGGTCATGGTTGGTTTCGGCAGTCGCCTTCAGTACTCGGTCTTCGTGTGCGACCTGACCTACGCAGAGCTTTGCGACATGCGGTTGAGCCTGGGGGAGGTTGTCCATCATCGGGTGGACTCGGTCGTTATCGTCCCTCTGGGTGAGGGCTACGACATGTCCGCCTTCGAGTTCATTGGTCCCGCTCCTTCTCTGCCAAAGGGCGGATCGACCATTGTGTAGATTCGGCATGCACTCAGCATCGGAAGACTCAGTGCGAGCGGTGAGGCGAGCGGCGCTACCCCAGGAAGCGCTCGAAACCCAAGGGGTGACACGCAATGGGGCCCATAAGATGAACGGCGGCGGGTGATGGGGCGGAGCGCAACGAGGGGTGCTCGAAGTAGCCGCCGTTTCGGCTACTGTCCCAAGGGCTCCCGGCGGAGCCCCGACTCCCGCCCTTCGGGGCGGGCAGCATTGAAGGTGGTAAAAGCCGGATTTAACGGGTTTTCCACCTTCGAGATTGCCGGCGAGGAGGCCATAAAGCAGAGTCTCGTTTACCTTAAGGAGCTGGCAAAGGAGTAGCTTCGGGATAGGTTATAATTTAGGTT
>JACDJC010002623.1_pt1 | contig 13831 bp, 10 predicted proteins | sample 7454191 | NCBI WGS metagenome assembly JACDJC01 (sample SAMN14253291, study PRJNA609438) | sludge metagenome | isolation source: sludge after 25d culture with pyrite and EDTA | collected 2018-12-20 | reverse complement strand
GGCGCTTCAATTGGAATAGTGCTAAAAATTGAAACCCGGAAAGGATTCATAAACCTGCCAAAAATTCTTTTGCAGGCGATGCAAACTTATCCACTGGGCATAATGGTTGCCCGCGGCGACTTAGCCATTGAAACCGGCTGGGAAAATTTTGCAACCATCCAGGAGGAAATCATGCGTTTGGGCGAAGCCGCACACGTTCCGGTTATCTGGGCAACCCAGGTGCTTGAATCGTTAGCAAAAAAAGGAGTCCCTACCCGCTCTGAAATAACAGACGCGGCATTAGCACAACGTGCAGAATGTGTAATGCTCAACAAAGGACAATACATTGTGAAAGCATTGAAAACTCTGAATGAAATTTTGGTAAAAATGCAAAGTCAACAGAAAAAAAGACAAACTATGCTGCCAAAACTGAAGAATAATGAAAGTTTAAGCTTAATTTATGCCGGACCGGAAAAGTTGTCTAAGAAAAATTAGTTAAAATGTCAGGGTTTATAAAATATCTGCTGTTTGTTCTTCTAATATACCAGCATATCAGTCCGTTATATGCTCAGGAAGATACCCAATACACTGTTTTTATTACCGGGAATACCTTTGGAGAAAATGCAGATTATAAACTTTTAAATCAATGGAACAGGCAATCCGGAACAGTAAAAGACTTGGCTGTTTTGTTGGCAGGAAATAGTGTTAATTCAAAAACAGGTCAAATCCCCGGCGAATTACTGACCAACAATAAACATCCGCTGCTGATTGCACCCGGAAAAGCAGAATGGGCAAACGGAAGCCAGGAAGGAAAAGATTTCATCAAACAAATAAACAAGTCGCTCACTAAAACTCTGGACAATCCCCTCTATTTCACAACTGCTGCCTGTCCGGGACCAACCGAAGTGGTACTTTCTGATTATCTGGTGGTAATACTAATCGACACCTGGTGGTGGGTTCACAAATATGACCGTCGCTTTAATAAATGCGGCATTGAAAACAGTGGCGATGTACTCATTCAGATTGAAGATGCCATCCGCCGGCATTATTCCGGCAAACATGTGGTGGTGGCAGGTTATCATTCCCTGAAAAGTTATGGAAACAGCAGTGGATATTTTTCTTTTAAACAATGGCTGACGCAGTCTCCCTACACGTTTTTTAGGAAATTTCCCGGCACAAGAACAGACATTCAGCATCCCGACTTTAAAGATTTTCGAAACGGACTGCTTTCTATTCTTAAAAAATATCCGGACATATTATATGTCTCTGCCGATGAAGCCAATATGCAATATTTTCAGCAAGATAGTATTCACTTTATAATTTCGGGCTCATGGCAAAAGAGTGAATACGTTCGAAAAGATTTGCCGGAGTTTGGCTCAGAAGAGAAAGGTTTTGCAAAACTTGACTTCACATTGGACGGGGTTTGCGAACTGACTTTTTTCAATGCAGACAAAATCGTTTTCAATAAGGTTCTCTATGAAAAAGAAAAAGCAGAAGAGCCTGAAACTATTGTTCAGGTAAAATTGCCCGACAGTTTAGTATCCATTGCAAGTGAAAAGTATGCTATCCCTGAATCAAGCTACCGCTGGTTAGGAAAAAATTATCGGGATATTTGGGCTACTCCTGTAAAAGCGCCGGTTTTTAACATAAGCACAAAAAAAGGGGGATTAAAAATTCTAAAACGTGGCGGAGGTCAGCAAACTTATTCATTACGGCTGGAAGACAACGATGGCAAACAATATGTGCTTCGCTCCATTGATAAATATGTGGAAGGCGCCGTTCCCAAAGAATTACACAATACATTCGCGGTGGACCTGGTGCAGGATCAGATTTCAGCATCCAATCCTTATGCGGCGCCGGTAGTGGCAAACTTAGCCGAACATGCAGGCATTTTCCATACCAACCCGGAAGTGGTCTTTGTGCCTGACGACCCTCAGTTTGGGATTTACAGAAGCGATGTGGCAGGCAAATTATTCCTCTTCGAAGAACGCCCTGAAAAGAACCATAAAGATGCAGCAAGCTTCGGATATCCCGACAATATTGTTTCCACAACCAAAGTAATGGAAAAAACCATTGAATCTTCCAATCACATTATCAACGAAAGTGCAGTTTTGCGCGCACGCCTTTTTGATATTGTTATCAATGACTGGGATCGTCACGATGACCAGTGGCGGTGGGCAGGTTTTGAACAAAACGGAAAAACGGTTTACAAACCCATTCCCCGCGACCGCGATCAGGCATTTTTTGTGAACGAAGGCATTCTTCCCTGGATTGCTTCCCGAAAATGGCTAATCCCTAAAATTCAAGGATTTACGGAATATACAAAAAACATGGAAGGACAATCATTTAATGCCCGTTATTTCGACCGTACATTCCTTACCCAAAGCAGCTGGGCCGATTGGCTTCACCAAATTGACTCATTAAAAACTTTACTGACTCCCGAAAAAATTGAGTTGGCTATGCATGCCTTCCCCGGTGAAATATATCCGTTATGTGGCAAGCAAACTGCCCAAATCTTAAAAACACGCCTCGAAAACCTTGAGTCCATGGCACGTAAACTCTATTTATCCCTGGCAAAAGAGATAAGCATTACCGGTACAAACGAATCAAATTATTTTGAAATTTTAGCGCTATCTGATACTTTACTGCAAATTTCAGCATATGATTTGGAAAATGACGGACAAAAAGGGAGAAGATTTTACCACCGAACGTTCTTTGCTTCCGAAACAAAAAAAATACATTTATATGGCATGGATGGGAATGATCAGTTTGAAATAAAGGGAAACTATCCTCTGAAAATCAATTTGAAAATCATTGGAGGAATAAACAAGAATGAGGTCATTTCAAACGAAAAACTGAGATACAAAAATATTTCAATCTACAACAACGAAGAAAGTAAAACTTCATCTGATTCAAACAAAGAGAGAAAAACAGACTACAACTTGAGTGCATTAAAATATGACAGGGAGCACTTTAAATACAATGTGGTTTATCCCGGAATACTCTCCGGATACAATCCCGATGACGGTATTTTTATCGGGGGCGGTCCGGTTTTCTTTAAATATTCCAGATATCTGCAGCAACAGTATGAAATTTTAGGAAACTATGCTTTTGCTACCAATGCTTTTAATCTATATTTCGGAACAAAGTATAGTTTCCCGCTGCGAAACTTAGAAGTCAACTTCTCCACAAAATACAGTTCACCTGAATATGCCGGAAACTATTTTGGCTTGGGAAACGAAACCAAATGGCAGGTGCCTCACTCTGAAAAATATTTTTATCGCTTGCGAATGAGTCAGTTCCATACTGAAGTAAATTTCGAAAAATGGCTTAATGCTAATAAAACAATTAAAGCCGGCCCGGGACTGTTTTTCAGCCTTACCGATGTCGAGCAAACTAAAGGTCGCTTTATTTCCCAACCTGATAATGGGTTAACTAAAAATGACCTTGCACTTCACACCTATTCCGCAGCTTATTTTAATTATGAAATAAACACATTATCCGGCATGGAGCGAAAAGCTGAAGAAGAGTTTGCAGGCAGCAGTTCTTTTCCCACACGAGGGTTTCGCACAACTGCCAGAGTAGAATATTTTTTCGGACTGAATGAGCAATCAGATGATTTTCAAAAATTATCGGGCGACTTCATCACTTACCTCAGCTTTTCACAAAGACCGCGGGTTGTATATGCACTGAGAGTTGGAGGAGAAAAACTGTTTGGCAATTTTCCTTTCCACGAGGCAGCTACCCTTGGGCGCACCGAAAATTTGCGGGGATACAGGGAAACCCGATTTTATGGAGATGCCTCATTCTATCTGAATGCTGAAGTCCGCTTCCGAATGAAACAGCTTAATACGTACCTCTTTAATGGAACGGCAGGTATGCTTCTATTTAATGACACAGCCCGGGTGTGGCTTAAAAATGAAAGCTCCGGCAAATGGCATAACGGAACAGGAGCGGGCTTATGGATTTCACCCTTCGATATGGCAGTGATAAGTGTTTCTTATGCTGCAAGTGCAGATGATAAACTGTTAAGTTTTTCGGTGAATTATCAGTTCTAAAATAAATAAAATTAATTTATCTCATAAATGCTTAAAGATGCAGAAACTTTACTGGGTGCTTCAACTTATTATTTTGCAGATGTTTACAGTTCAGATTGTGTCTGCCGATTCAATTCCAAGAATTTATATCATTCGTCATGCAAACGTCGATCTGCCAAAACCTGGCTGGGGTTCTGCAAAAAAATCAAAGAAGTACAAAAACGCTTATAATACAGTTGGAATAGAAACATTTAATCCTGAGAAAGCCTTGCATAAAATTGAAAACCATGCAAGCATTGATACTGTATTTTGCAGTCCGCAGCTCAGAGCGCAAGAGACAGCACTTCTGCTTTTTAGTGAAGATGTTATTTTGGAAACCGACAGCGTTTTAATTGAGTTTGATTATCCCGTAATTCAAATTCCCGTTTTGCAGTTGCCTGTGAAAGGGTGGCTCGCTATTTCACGAATAACGTGGATGACCGGAATAAATCGTGGAAAGAAAAGCAATTACAAAAACCGTATAAGCAGCCTGAATGATTTTTCGGACGAGCTAACTGCCTTTGCCCTAAACAATGAATTGGCTGTTGTGGTGGCGCATGGCTTTGTTAATCGAAAATTAATAAAACTCCTCAAAGCCAATGGATGGAAATTCTGCAAAAAAGGGAGGGATGGACACAAAAACTTATCAGTGAATTGCCTGGAATATAACAATTAACAGCATTTCCATTAGCTCGTTTAATAAGGAAAAAGTCCCGGGTTCAATTGTCTCAAGGTGTAACATCTGAATTTTTCAATGGGTTCATCAATTACGGCACTGGCAAAATGGAGGGTATGCAAGGGCAAATATTTTGTGTTCAGCAGGGCTTCCGACACTTTTTTATCTCCGTAATACCTCCTGCACTGGCGGATGTCCTCCACATCACCACGCTCAAAAACTCTTTCAATTACGAAGTTTGCCTTGGCGTCGTAGTCAATTTTTTCAAAATCAACATCCCAAAAAATGCGTTTTTGAAATACCGGTTTATTTTTTTTATTCATGTAGTGAAGATAACGGATTTCCAAATATTAAGCAAATCTTAAGTCATCCTAAAGCCTGCCTTAACCCGGTGCCATGTTACTTTGCCATAAGTTTAATTTAAAAAACAACATTATGGATTTGACACATTTGCACCCGATGATTGTACATTTTCCGATTGCCCTGCTCATTACAGGTTTTCTTTCGGATATAGCAGGTTTGGCAACCAAACGCGAATTCTTTTCTCAGGCTGGCTTCCTGATGCTGGTGCTTGGGGCGCTGGGCCTTGTAGCTGCATACTTTACCGGCGAACAGGCAGGCGATGCCATTATTGAGACGGGCGCCCTGAAGCAGGCACTCGAAATCCATGAAGACTCTGCCACTTTAACGCTCTGGGCGGTTATCATTGCCACTGCATTCCGTATTTTCCTGGTACTTTTTAAAAAATATGCCGGCGCTTTAAAAATGGTTTCGCTAACTTTGGTTTTTCTGAGCGTACTCGCTTTGGCACGCACGGGTTATTACGGCGGCGAGCTGGTATATAAACATGCAGCCGGGGTACAATTAGACCTGGGTTTTGGGCTCGACGATCCCGAAACAGGTGATTAATATTCAGGTACAACAACAAAAAGAAGCAAGATCATGCGGATACTCATCATTGAAGATGAACCGGGCATTGCACTGTTTTTAAAGGAAGGGCTCCAGGAGGAGTCCTTTGCAGTGGATGTGGCCCGCGAGGGGATTGAAGGGCTGGAAATGGCCCGGGTCAACGAGGGAGAATATGACCTTTTGCTTATTGACTGGATGCTCCCGGGGCTGAGCGGCATTGAGATTGCAAGGCAGATTAGAAAGGACGGCTCCCAGGTGCCCATTATTTTTCTTACGGCCAAAGATACCGTTCAGGACACGGTTTTTGCACTGGAAATGGGGGCAAATGATTACATGAAAAAGCCCTTCGCATTCGATGAACTCCTGGCTCGTATCCGTGTACAATTACGCACCAAAGCCGGCGAAACTTCCCAATTGAGCCACCGGGATTTGATGATGGATCTGAATACCCATCAGGTGTTTGTTCAGGAAGAAGAAGTGATGCTCACGCCCAAAGAATTTGCGTTGTTGGAATTTATATTGCGCAACAAGGGGAAAGTGTGCACCCGTACCCGCATCATCGAACATGTGTGGGATATTCATTTCGATTACAACACTTCGGTGATCGACGTGTATATAAATGCTCTTCGTAAAAAAATTGACAAAGGTTCAGGGGAAAGCCTGATTACCACCATCCGCGGAGTGGGTTATATCATTAAAGAAAAATGAAGTTAAGTTTCAGCAACCGGATTGCCATTTATTTTTTGCTGACTACGGCAGCGCTTATCGTGGTAGTATTTGCCACGGTTTATCTCGTGGTTTACCGCACCGTGTACGATCATCTTGATAATGACCTGAACGCTGAATCGCTGGAGGTTTATAACGGGATTGTAACGTTGGACGACCGCATGATAATTACCAATCCCATGGAATGGGAGGAGTTTGAACATCACCAGATTGAGGTAAACCCTACCTTTATCCAGATCACGGACACAACCGGGAGCATCATAAAAAAAACGCCCAATCTGAATGATGGCCAATTAGATGTTTTTCCTGAATTGAATGAGAAATCTTTTTTCAATACCTATCTCGCCAGCGCTGCAGTGAGGCAGGTGCAGCTGCCCATCACCAACCACCTCGGTAAAACCTTTGGTTACCTCTCAATTGCATCACCGTTAGAAGATTCACAGATGGTGCTGCGCAACCTGCGCATCGTATTGCTTTTGGCTTTTCCCCTGGCGTTGCTTATTCTTTATTTTACCATCGACCTGCTGGTCAATCGCAACATCAGGCCGGTACACGATATCACCGAGGCAGCCCGGAAAATTACCCGCGAAAACCTGAACCTGCGCGTCGGGCTACCCCGGCATCAGGATGAATTATATACCCTGGCGGGCACCATGAATAACCTGCTCAATCGGTTGCAGGATGCCGTGGAGCGCGAAAAACAGTTTACAGCCGATGCTTCTCACGAACTGCGCACCCCGCTTTCGTCGCTAAAAGGAACCCTTGAGGTAATGTTGCGCAAGGAACGCCAACCCGGCTACTACATCGAAAAAACCCGGCAGAACCTGGAATCGGTGAACCGGATGAGCGGAATGGTGGAGCAATTGCTGCTGCTGGCTCGCTTAGAAGATAAGGTAGGCGGAATGAACACGCAGAAAATAAAGGTGGAAACACTGGTACACGCGTCACTGGTAAACATCCACAACCTGTTAGATGAAAAGAACTTGCAAATCAATCTGCAGGTTAATCCCGGGGCGGAAGTGTACAGCGACCCCTTCATGCTCGGGCAGATATTGGAGAACCTTCTGTCGAATGCCGCCAAATATTCAAAAGCAAATGGCGAAATCGGGATCAGGTGGGAAGAGGACGGGCAAAAGAAAACTCTCGTGATACGTGATAATGGCATTGGCATGGACAGCAATCAGTTGAAAAAAATATTTGAACGTTTCTATCGTGCCGACACATCCAGGAGTTTTTCGGTAAAAGGAAACGGGCTGGGCATGCCCATTGTTAAACGCCTGTGTGATATCCTGGCCCTTAAAATTTCAATTTCCAGCACGCCGGGTGAAGGCACAACGGTGAAGCTTGAATTTTAAGGCAATCTTAAGCAAGGCTTAAACATCTTCAAAGGATGGCTGCCATAAATTTGCACGCTATATAATTCATGTCAAATAATAAAGTTTTCACTATAAAATACTTAAGAAGTTTTACTTCCCTGAATTATTATTTGTAATTTTGAATGCTTACAGTCAACAAGATGAAAAAATTAAATCTGCTTCTCACTATTTGCTGCCTTTCTGTTTTTTCGGTTAAGGCGCAGGACAGTACTTTATTGATTCATGAAGCGGTCGAATTTGCGTTGAAAAAGAACGCAAGTTTACAGTGGATGCGCGCCGTATTAAAACAAAATGAAAATAGCTGGAGGGTTGAAACCGGGATTTCAGCACCTGAAGTGAGCTATTTTAAAGAGGGCATAGGGAGTGGTCCCGGCGATGTGTTTGATGAAAAAAGGATTACCATTTCGCAGCAAATTGATTTTCCTCTAACCACCGCCTACCGGATAAAAGGTTTGTCTGAAGAGGTAAATGCCATGCAACTGGAACTTGCGGCTGCTGAAAGGGAAATAACAAGTGAGGTGAAAAGTTTTTATATTGAAGTGTTATACGCCATTTCACTGCAAAAATCGAGGCAAAATCAACTAAAACTGACACAGGAGCTCTACAATGCGGTGTTTACAAAATATGAAACCGGAATGGCAAACGGACTTGATTTAGCCAATGCCGAATTGCGACTCGATGAAGCAAAAAACGACCTTGACCAGAGCGAATGGATTTTACACCAGGCACGCTACGGTCTGTTTAACAGCATGGGACTGCCTGAAGAGGAACAATTATACTCCATCACATTTTCCGATACCCTGCTCGCATTCGATATTGGGATTTCTCAAATACAAACCCTTTTAACCCAAAAGAATCATCCCCGCTATTTAGCTTCTCTTCATCGAATAGAATCATCTGATTATTTTTTAAAAGAAGCTAAAAGCAACATTTTACCCGATTTGCGGCTTAACCTTTACAAGCAGGACTATGGGGTTGGATATAATTTCAAGGGGTTTGAAGTAGGGCTGCAAATTCCAATCTGGTATCCTTTAGAACAAAAGGGGAAAATTAACCGGGCACGTGCAAAAAAGGAAGAGATGACCTGGAAACAAAAGGAAGTGAGTCTTGAGATAAAGCGCCAGATTGAATATGCCTGGCACAATTATAATGTGAGCCGTTCGATAGTAAACCGGTACAACGAAACAATGAAAAACAAAGCGGCACAATTGCGCGATTTGAGCCTCCGGGCATATCAGCTTGGCGAAATAGACCTGCTGAACCTGTTAACGGCTCAACAAACTTATCTTTCCAATGAATTGCGCTACTTAACCGCTTTACGCGACTATTACCTCCAACTTGTGTCGCTGGAAAAATATCTTGATCAGGAGCTTGTTTATTAAATAAATAGATAAAAAAATTCATTATGAAACGAATGTTGATTCCGATTTCCCTTGTCGTTTTTTTTATCGTTCTTGCGTGCTCGGGTAAAAAAACAAACCTGCCCGCTACATCTGCTGACATCACAGAATTGCCTCCATCGCTGCGAAGTGAAGACAAGGTGTCGTTGGTAAAACTTACCAGCCGGCAGCAACAAGACCTTCAGATTGAAACCGTGGAAATAGCCGGCAGACGGGTCAATCATTTAATCACGGCACCCGGGGTAATTTTTCCTGCACCGAAACATGCCAGCATCATCAGCGCACCCATTGCCGGGCAGATACGCGAAATCAATAAATACGAAGGGAACCGGGTACAAAAAGGAGAGGTTTTGTTCCATATTCAAAGCCTGGAATTTGGAACCCTGGTGTCGGAATATCTTCAGGCTTATGCCGAAGAACAATTTCAAACCAACCGGCTGAAACGTGTGAAACAACTCATGGAGGAAACCATCAGTTCGGTGAGCGAGATGGAGCGGGCTACCGCTGAATACCAGCGGGCATCAGCTTCGGTCAGGGCAGCATATTCAAAATTAAAAGCATTGGGAGTTTTAGACGAAGAGATTGAAGCACTCATTCAAAACGATAATATAGACCCGGTACTTCATATACATACACCCATTTCCGGGATGGTAGAAAAAACCTTTGTGGAATTGGGTCAGTCGGTTAATGCCCTCGAAAATTTGTCTCGGGTGCTTGATACCCGCACTGTATTAGCGAGGGGGTACGTTTCGCCCGACGACGCCCGCCTCATTAATCCCGGAGATACGGTAAATATCCTGAAAAGAGAAGAAGAATTTGGACCAAGGATTGCTGCCACTGTTTCATCAATCAACCCGGGTGTTGATGAAAACAGCCGGTCGGTTATTGTGAATATTCTTGTTCCTACAACTGCCGGATGGCCGAGGCCCGGGGAAAACGTGCGCATCGAAATTATCTCTTCTTCACAAAAAGAAATTATCACCTTACCTCTTACAGCACTCTCTTACGATGGCAATGAGCCGGTTGTGTTTGTTCAAAACGAACCGGGAGTGTTCGAAAAAAGGGCTATCCGCGTTTCTGAAATTAGCGCCCACCATGTTTTTGTGGAATCCGGGTTGCAGGAAGGCGAGCGGATTGCCACCTCCAAGGTTTTTAGCTTAAAAGCCCTTTCGCGCTACGAAATGATTTCCGAAGAGTAATCAACCTACTGAAAAAACGTTTTATGCTTAAAAGTATCATCACCTTTAGTATCCGGCAAAAATATGTAGCCCTTGCCTTGGTAGTCTTAATGGCTGTGGCTGGTTATTTTTCGCTGATGCAACTGCCCATCAATTCGCTGCCCGATGTTACCCCGGTACAGGTTTTGGTTATTACAAAAGCGGGCAGGTTTTCTCCTTTCGATGTTGAAAAGCTGGTGAGCTACCCTATCGAAACCGCCATGAATGGTTTGCCCGATGTGGCTCAGGTGCGTTCCATTTCACAGTTCGGGCTTTCGGCAGTCACCGTTGAATTTGAAGAAGGTACCGACATATATTTTGCGCGCCAGATGGTTAGCCAGCGGCTTCAATCCATTGCCGATGAGTTGCCACCCGATGTTTCCAGTCCGCAATTGGGGCCCATCTCCACAGCCCTGGGCGAAATTTACCAATATGTGGTAATGGGCGAAAATTATTCGCTTACCGAATTACGCGAAATCCAGGACTGGCTTATCGCCCCGCAGTTGAAAGTAGTTAGCGGAGTAACTGAAATCAATTCGTTTGGAGGGTTCGTAAAACAATATGATGTCGTGATACAGCCCGGAAAGCTGCGCACTTTTGGCATTAGCCTGTCAGAAGTGCTTGATGCCATTGCCAACAACAACAGCGTATCGGGCGGAAACTTCATTGAACACAACGACGAACAATATATCATCAGAGGGTTTGGACAGATAAATACAATAAAAGATATTGAAAACATTATTGTAAAAAACGTGGAAAACAAACCTGTTTTCATACGCGATATTGCTCAGGTTGAAATTGGCACGCAAATAAGGCAGGGCGGGGTAACCCAGGATGGAAAAGGCGAGGTGGTTACCGGAATTGTGATGATGTTGCGCGGAGGCAACGGCAGGGAAGTTATTTCAGATATCGAAGAGAAGATTGAAACCATCAATGCCAGCTTGCCCGAAGGGGTGAAGATTGAAAAATTTTATGACCAGTCGGACTTGATTTCCCGAACTACTACAACTCTTTTAACCAATCTGACTGAAGGCGGAATGCTGGTCATTGTTATTTTGCTTTTGATGCTGGGTGAAATTTCGGGTGCTCTGATTGTAGCCATGGTTATCCCGCTCTCCATGTTATTCGCCTTTATCGGTATGCGCGAATTCGGGCTGGCTGCCAACCTGATGAGCCTCGGTGCCATCGACTTTGGTATGGTAGTGGACGGATCGGTAGTAATGGTTGAAAATATTGTACATCGCCTGCAAACAGACAAAAGTGCAGATAAATCAAAAGTGATTAAGAAAGCAGCCCGGCAGGTGGCACGCCCGATATTTTTTGGTGTACTCATCATTTTAATGGTTTATGTTCCCGTGATGACATTCCGGGGAATGGAAGGAATCATGTACCGCCCCATGGCTATAACCGTTGCCACGGCTGTTTTCGGCTCGCTGTTGCTGGCTCTTATATTTGTGCCGGCAATTTCTTCCATAATTTTCAGAAAAGGGGTAAAAGTTCGCCAAAATAAATTAATAAACTGGCTGCGCCCTCGCTATTCCCGGTCGCTCGAAAAGTACCTGGAGCACCGGTGGCTGGTGATTTCGGTGGCTTTGGCCATTTTTAGCTTTTCCATTTTTCTGTTATTACGCATGGGAACCGAGTTTCTTCCCGAATTGGATGAAGGCTCTATTCTGGTTGAACAGGTGAGAATGCCATCGGTTACCTTGGATCAATCTATCGAAAATGCCAACTGGCTTGCCGGCAGACTTGTGCAAAATATTCCGGAGATAGAAACCGTAGTGCCCAAAACCGGGCGTTCCGACCTGGCAAACGACTGGATGGGGGTTCATCAAACTGATGTTTGGGTGGTTTTAAAACCAAAAAAGGAGTGGCGCCGCGGGATTACCAAAGAAGATATTATCGCACAGATTGAACCTTATCTTCAAACCGAACCAGGGCTATCCTACAATTTTACGCAACCTATTGCCATGCGGGTAGATGAACTGACCAGCGGTGTAAAATCAGATTTAGCGGTTAAAATTTATGGCGAAGATCTAGATGTTTTAGCGCAGGTAGGTGAAAATATTACTGCACTGTTGCCTTCTTTGCCCGGAACAGATAATTTTTACGTGGAGCAGACGGTTGGGCAACCTTACCTGACAATTGACATTAACCGGGAAGCGGTGGCTTCGTTCGGGCTGAATGTAAACGATGTGCAAACAGTAATTGAAGCCGGAATCGGAGGCGGAATAGCCGGAGTGTTGTATGAAGGGCAGCGCAGCTTTGAAATTTTTGTGCGCTATCCGGAAGATGTGCGGAATGAGTTGTATAAAATTCAGGAAGTGCCGGTTCATTTGCCCGGCGGCGATTTTGTGCCGCTGAAACGGGTGGCAGATATTCAACTTCAGGAGGGACCTCGCGAAATTCAGCGTGAAAACGGCTGGCGCAGGTTAATTGTTGCCATCAACATTAAAGATATCGACCTCGGTTCCTACGTGGCGAACCTTGAAAAAAAAATCAGGGAAGAAGCTGAAATACCGTCGGGTTATTTTATTGAATATGGCGGAGCTTTTGAAAACCAGCGCAGGGCAATGCGGCATCTGCTGCTTGTAGTTCCACTTTCCATTTTTATCATCATTGGTTTGCTGTACCTTAATTTCGGCAAAATGAAATATGCCATATTAATCTTGCTGAATCTGCCGTTTGCCCTCTCCGGAGGGATTTTTCTGCTGTGGTTGCGCGGAATGTACCTTTCTGTTTCGGCAAGCATCGGTTTTGTGGCTCTGTTTGGAGTGGCTGTGCTTAACGGCATTGTACTGATTGACCACATCAACGAAATCCGCAAAGAAGGTGATATGGATTTGAAAAAGGCTATTCTCGACGGTTCTGCCGACAGATTACGACCTGTGCTGATGACTGCCCTGGTGGCAAGCCTCGGGTTTATTCCCATGGCTTTTAACACAGGCCCCGGCTCCGAAGTGCAACGCCCGCTGGCAACGGTGGTAATTGGCGGATTAATTACTTCTACCCTGCTTACATTAATGGTGCTTCCCAACATTTATTACTGGATGGAAGGAAGAAAAAAGAAGGTGAAAACAGAAACGAAAGAATAAAATCAAACAATTTTTCACCTCTACACAAGTTTTTAACTCAACGAGTGTCTTATTTCAATAAGATAAAACCGGAAATTCACCAGGAAAAAAATATGTGAAAATGAAAATTGCACCGGAAGTAAAAATCAGCGACAACGGGTTTGTGTTTAATTCTAAAACCGGCGATTCATTCAGCCTGAATTCAGCGGGGCTTGAGCTGATGAAAATGATTGCTGAAGAAAAGGAACTGGAAGAAATAAAACAGGCATTCATTTCAAAATACGATGTGGATGACCTTACGTTTGAAAAAGATTTCTACGAATTCTGCACTTTACTGAAGCATCATCAAATTACCCTGCAGGGCAATCCACTGGATTTTATTTAAAACCATGGGGAAG
>JACDJC010002622.1_pt1 | contig 13834 bp, 10 predicted proteins | sample 7454191 | NCBI WGS metagenome assembly JACDJC01 (sample SAMN14253291, study PRJNA609438) | sludge metagenome | isolation source: sludge after 25d culture with pyrite and EDTA | collected 2018-12-20 | reverse complement strand
TCAAAAGTATTATCGGGTTTCAGCTGGGGATCAATCTGTAATTTTTGAATACCGGGTATGATAAACGGATTCCTGATGGATTTTCTCTCATCTGTCTGTAACGGAACAGTAAGCGGTTTATTTTGAATTTTTGTCGAACTACTGGTCGGATAACTCACAGTCAAAGGAGTGGCATTGCCGTTGGAAGTGCTGGGATTTCCTGAACCAACAACTACATTATATTCCAATTTGGCTCCATTGCCCAAAACCATTCGGAGCGTTTTTTTCAGAATATCGATAAACTGTTCCTCAAGATATTCATAAAAAAAAGCGCTGGGCACCTGAATTGTTAGTACATTATTTTTCAGTTTTACAGGCACAATCGGCTCAAACCATGTCCTGTAACTGCTACCCGGCACATTATCGCGAATTATTTCAAGACAATTTTCCCATGCAGTTTGATGTTTGTTATCCATTTAATTTATGATCGATTTTAATGTTCGACAAAATTCTTTAATTCCCAAGAGCAAAAATTGCAAAAAAAAAGTGAATAAAAAAATTCTTTTACTATTGATTTTCTCAAATAAAGTATATTGGTTTAAGAATGAGATGATTATTTTTTTATTTTTTTTATTAATTAGGTAAGGCGTTGATTCTCAACAAATGCAACAACAACAGACTGATTAACAGGAAACTAACTGGTAGGTAGTGTTAGGCTATTGTTATTGAAACAGGATTTTAAGGACAATTAATTAAAATTATGAACATTTGAAAAACAGTAACGTGCCGGCATTCTCATAACATTCCGTTTCATTGCATAAAAATTCAATTTTGAAAGAGAGCAATAGAGCACTTGATAATCTTTTTTGCTGTTTCTAATCAACAAAAGTGTCACTTTAGCGACCTCAGTGCTTTTTCCAGCTTTATCAGTTTCCCATTGCGAAATGCCACCACCGAAGCATCTGGAAATTTAAGAACAGCTTTTTGGTGCAGTTCAAGAATTTCAGGAAAAGAGTGTGAAGAGCCTGCAAGATATGTGTAGGCTTCGCTGATTTCATACTCTTCGACCGGTTGGAGTTCGGAAAAAATTTCAGAGTCCAGCGGAATTCTGACTTCAGTGGAAACAAGATGAACTTTGAAAACAATGTCCGAAGAGGTATTGCGTGATGCATCAACATACACTTTCCTTCCCATATCAATTGCGGAAAACTTCACATACCGCTCGGGATTTACCCGGACGTCTGTCATCAGCAAATTGAGATTGTCGGCTATTTGATTGAGTGACAGATACAGCTGGTCATCGGTAAACAACAGTCCGGCAGTATTGTCATCTGCTTCAAGGCGTGCCAATAAATCTTCAATTTTCTCAGTAATATCCATGATATTCTCAAGCACAGGCGAAACGGAAATCAAGGATAATGTATCGCTGAATGCAGCCAAATTTTTTAATGTTCTTTCAAATTCATCGGTGTGATTATTAAAAGCTGTTGTTACATTATCAATATTTGAAATGATATTTTCAATACTCTCCCGTTTTGTTGATACTATCTCCTGAAGATGAGAGGTTGTATTTTGCACATTGATAATAGTCTGATTGATATTCTCGAAACTTTCCGAAAGATTTTTCCGGGCATCTTCGTTAAAAATCACTGTGAGTACCGTTAAAGCAGAATCAAGAGTTCCCAAGAGATTTTCAGCCTTGTTTTTTATGGGAAGCACCTGCATGCTCACCTCCTCCTTTAGGTCGCGCTCAACTGCGCCAGGGATTGTATCGTAACTGTTGTAGAACTGATCGGATTTTCCAAGATTTAACTTGATGGAGCGGGTTCCCATTAGGTCGCTGCTGACAATTTGCGCAACAGTGTTCACAGGAAGTTTCACCGAAGAGTCAATCATAAAAGTTACCACCAAACGGCCGCTGTTATCGGGCATAAACCTGATCTTTTGTACCTGCCCAATCTTAAAACCACTTAGCTCTACATCGCCTGATTGTGTCAAACCTTCAATGCGGTCATAAACAACATGGTAGCTGTTGCTTCTTTTGAAAATATCGTTTCCCTTGAGGTAGCTAAGCCCCCAAATCAATATTGCGACTGAAATCACAATGAGGATTCCGAGTTTTGTAATTTTTGATACTTTCATATTCATATAATCGTTTTTGTTTCCATAATTATCAGGTAAAACTAATCAATTCAGTCCGGAATCTGCATATTAAATTAAACAATTGGCAAAATCCGGCTACATTTTCTCCATGGCTTTTTCAACCGGTATTAACATATCGTTTTCGAAGGCAACCACAAATGCTCCTTTAAATTTTGCGCGCAGACGTTTCTGTGCCTCCCGTGCCTGTTGCGGGCTTTGAAATCTTCCGCAAAAATAGCGGTAAGTACTTCCTGTGTTGTGCATAAAAACATCTTTCTCGCCCTTAAAATTTGCCGATTTTGTATCAACAGCTCCCGAAAGGGAGGCTATTTGCACAGAAAAAAATACACTGCCCGTTTTTTTCTGCACCTCTGGCAAAGAAGGAGCTGTAGTCATTTCGGGCGATGAAGACCCGGATGCAGCAGAAACAAGAAAACTACTTTTGGCTTCAATCCTTTTTTTGTACTCTTTAAATGCATCGAAAATTGATGCTGCCAAAGAGCTTCGTCCCGATTCGCTCATCAAATAACTTCGTTCAGAAGAGTGGGTTATGAAACCGGCTTCAATTAAAATACCGGGCATTGCGGTTTGCCTGAGCACTAAAAAGCCGGCTTGTTTCACACTCCTGTCGATGCGCCTTGCCTTTTCCCTAAACTGATTCTGAACCACCGAAGCAAGCATTGCGCTTTGCTCAATATATTCATCCTGAACCAGTTCAAACATGATGTATGATTCCGGTGAATTCGGATCAAATCCTTCATAAATCGTCTGATAGTCATCTTCAAGAAGAATCACTGAGTTCTCCTTTTTTGCCACTTCAAGATTTTCATTGGAGCGGTGCTGCCCTAAAATAAAAGTTTCAGTTCCCTGTGCTGAGCTCCTGGAAACAGCGTTCACATGGATGGAAATAAACAGATCGGCATTGTTTTTATTGGCAATCGCTGCTCGCTGAAACAATGGAACAAAAACATCCTTGTCGCGTGTGTAAATCACTTTAACTCCGGGATACGCAGTGCGGATATGATTTCCCAGCTTTAAAGCTATGTCAAGTACAATATCTTTCTCTTTTGCACTTCCATAGACCGCTCCGGGGTCTTTTCCGCCATGCCCGGGGTCAATCACAACAGTCCTGATGCTGCCGTTGCCACCCGTTTGGGCAGAAAGTCCGGAAACCATCCAGCAACTGATTATTACAAGTGATGAAAAAAATAATCTCTTCATGCAGATTGCTAATTTGAAAACAAAAATAGAAATTTAGTATTATTTTGCATTTATTAACCACATGTGTAACCCTTATTTTTAATTTTGCGCGTTATGCCATGAAAAAGCATGTTATTGTAGAAATATTTTGTTTAAAATAATAGCGACATACCTTTTAGCCGTTATCCCTTTGCTGGTTTTTGGCCAGGAAACAGAACCGAGACGCTTCGTAACGGAAAGTTCCCCTTCCGATACGTTAGGCATTGTGCCGCTTTTGACAGATTCAATTCCCGTTTTCATTCGGGGTGACGATACGCTTATGGTTGATTCCCCGGTTCAAAAGGACAGTGTCCGGATAAAAGAAACACCAACGGTCATTGAGGCGCCAATCGAATATCGTGCAGAAGACTCAATCATCGGCTCTTTTGACGGACAGAAAGTATTTCTTTATAATAATGCGCAAGTAACTTATCAGCAAATTGAACTGAAGGCTTATTTCATTGAGCTAAATCTGGAGACCAAAGAGGTTTATGCGGAAGGACTTATTGATTCTACAGGAACATTAATTCAAAAGCCTGTTTTTAAGGATGGGCGTGAGGAATTCGAATCGAAAACCCTTCGCTACAATTTCGATACTGAAAAAGGAATCATTACTGAAGTAGTTACCCAGCAAGGGGAAGGTTTTGTGCACAGCCAGCGCACAAAAAAAATATCCAGGGATGCTTTTGTTCTGAAAGACGGAAAATATACCACCTGCGACGCCGACCATCCACACTTTTACCTGCATTTGACAAAAGCCAAAGTGATCTCCAACAACAAAATCATTACCGGGCCCGCATACATGGTACTGGAAGATTTTCCCATCTATTTTCCAATTTTGCCTTTTGGGTTTTTCCCAAATTCGCCGCGTTATTCATCGGGAATATTGGTGCCAACCTACGGAGAAGAAAATAACCGCGGCTTTTTTCTGCGTGACGGCGGATACTATTGGGCTGCAAACGAATATTTTGATCTGGCTGTGCGCGGAGACATCTATTCCAAAGGTTCATGGGCAGGCAAGCTGCATACAAACTACAGGAAACGCTACAAATACAGCGGCGGATTTGATTTCCGGTACAACATGAATGTTTTTGGTGAAAAAGGACAGATCGACTACAATCCATCGCAGCAGTTTGCAGTTACATGGAACCACAGCCAGGATGCAAAAGCAAATCCCAACCAGACCTTTTCCGCCAGCGTAAACTTTTCGACCAGTGGTTACGATAAGCAGAATGCAATCTCGGCTCAAAACTACCTGCGAAGCCAAAAATCATCAAGCATCTCCTATTCAAAGAAATTTGAAAACACGCCATATAATCTCTCTGTGAATCTCAGACATTCACAAAACTCAATGGACTCATCGATAACATTGTCAATGCCGGAAATGACGTTCAGCATGGCAAAAATCTACCCGCTACGAAAAAAAGTACGTTCCGGCTCATTGAAATGGTATGAAAAATTCGGAGTCAATTATACGGGGAACTTGCGAAACTCTATCACCGCCCACGAGTCGGAAATTCTGAAAAAATCACTTGTGCGTGACTGGAAAAACGGTATCCGCCACAATATCCCCATTGCATTGCCAAGTTTCAACCTGCTGAATCACATCAACTTCAGTCCCGGATTTAGTTATAACGAAAAGTGGTATTTCAAAAAATACAATTACACCTACGAAGAGGGTGGAGATTTCGATAATCCGCCGAATATTCCGCGAACCGTTCGGGTGGACACCATCTCCGGACTGAGCCGTGTTTATGATTACTCATACAGTTTGAGTGCCTCAACCAACATTTACGGAATGTTTTTGCCCCTGAATCCTAATTCAAAAACTAAGGGAATCAGGCATAAAATGACGCCATCACTGAGTTTCAGCTATCGCCCCGATTTTGGCGCCGAAAAGTTTGGATACTGGCAGGATGTCCAGATTGACGAAACCGAGAAAAGACGCTTTTTTGACGTTAACAACGGCGGCATATACGGCGGATCGCCCGGCAGAGGCGCTTCAGGTGCTATTTCACTGTCGGTGAACAACAACCTGGAAGCAAAAGTATTGGAGACCCGCAGCGACACCACCAAAACCGAAGATGAACAAAAATTTAAAAAAGTAAAAATCATTGATAACCTGAGTTTTAGCACCTCTTATAATCTGATTGCCGACTCGCTGAATTTATCTCCAATAAATATCAGGGCACGCACAACCATAGCCGGAGTCAGCGTGAATATGGGTGGAGTTCTCGACCCATATATGACAAATAATGAAGGAGTTACCATTCACAAGTACGTGTGGAACGAAAAACACGGATTAGCAAAACTGGGAAGGCTGACGCGTGCCAACCTCTCTTTCGGTATGAATTTCAAATCGAAACAGGGCGGACGCGAAGCAGAGCGCAACAAAGAGATGATTGAACAGGAAAACATCCTGCCGGGAGATTATGAAAATTATTACGACTTCAATATTCCATGGGATTTTGGTTTCGATTACAGTTTTAATTATACCGGGCCAAGAAGACCTTCCGAAAAGGGAAGATACACGCAAACCATCGGATTGCGCGGCAACCTGAGCCTTACCAACAAATGGAGAATTAGTGCAAATACCAACTTCGACATTATGGCAAAGGAGTTTTCGTTTACCACCTTTAACCTGAATCGCGATTTGCACTGCTGGTCAATGTCGTTTAACTTTGTTCCATTCGGATATATGAAAAGCTACAGTTTCACCATCAACGCAAAATCTTCCATGCTGAAAGACCTTAAACTCGAAAAGAGACAGAGCCATTACGATAATTTTTAAACTTCTTTTCCATGAAACGGATAATTCACACGAACAAAGCGCCACAGGCAGTCGGACCATACAGCCAGGCTGTTGAAATCCACGGAACACTCTACATTTCCGGGCAGATTCCATTAGACCCCGATACGATGCAAATAGTTGAAGGGGGAATAAAGGAGCAGACCCGGCAGGTGATGAAAAACATCAGTGCAATTCTGGATGAAGCGGGATATTCTTTTGCCGATGTGGTAAAATCTACCTGCCTGCTCAGCGACATGAAAAACTTTAAGGAGATGAATGAAGTCTATGCCGGTTTTTATCCTGAAAATCCACCTGCACGGGCAGCTTTTGCAGTTAGAGAACTGCCGCTTGGGGTGTTGATAGAGATTGAGACAGTTGCAGTCAAATAAGCACTGACTGCTTAATTGTTAAAACCATCGGTTTATTAAAAATCAAGGATACCTTTTTCTGCCTGAATATAGTCAGCAATCAGCTTGTCATATTTTTGCATGATCAGCCGTACCAATCTGTCCTTCAGGTTAAAACTTATCTCAGACAGTTGCGAAACCGGTAAAATCTTTGGTGAAGTTCCGCTAAGAAAAAGAGCCTGAAATTCTGCAACTTCTGAAAGAAATATATCTGCTTCAACAATCTCAATGTTCATATTTTGCGCCAGTGAAATAATTTTCTGACGTGTTATTCCGGACAAAACATCTCCCGATTTTGGTGTAAACAACCGGTCATTTTTCACGAAAAAAACATTACTCCGGCTTCCTTCGGTAATCCGCCCAGCCCTGTCAACCAGCAGCACTTCGTAAAAACCCTGCTTTGCCATCATTTCGTCAGCCGCCTGGCGCACTGAAGTCAGAAAAACTTTTGCTTTCGGGTTATCCCTCTCAGCCATCAGAATTCCGCAGCGCACACCGGTTTCATACCACTTTTCATCAGGATATTTATGTGGAATAAAAAAAGTTATGAAATCATCTGCCGACCAGATGAAAATGTTACCCTCCGAAACCTCATTATCCCGGATAAGCTCCATAACAAATTGGGCAATCTGAGATTTGCCGTAACGGATTGTTTTTCCGGCAAGCGAAGCAGAATTGTAAAATCGTTCCAGATGGTCTTCCAGAAAAAGCGGAACGCCATCGTAAATGCGCAAGACTTCATAAACACCACTGGAAGCTTGTATCGGCTTGAATTCAGCGATTTCCTTTTTTTGACCATTGCAATAAAAAAACCGGTGTATCGGATTGTATGCCATTTCTTAATTTCTGAAAACAAGTTCGTTGTTTTCAACGTCAATAACAATCGGTTCACTTTTATCTACCTGACCGGCAAGAATTCTCCGCGACAATTCGTTGAGCACATTCCGCTGCAAAACCCGCTTTACCGGGCGTGCGCCAAAATGAGGATCATAGCTCATCACCGACAGCCAATCAACGGCTTTATCCGTGAGTTTCATTTTCACATCAGTACCGGACAATCGCTTGACAACCTGGTCGAACTGCAGTTTCACAATCTGCGTAATATTCTCTTTTGACAGTGGCGTAAAGACAATAATTTCATCTATCCGGTTCAAAAACTCCGGTCTAATTGTTTTACGCAGCAATTCAAGCAGATTTTCTCTCGTTCGGGACATCACTTCTTCCATATTTCCCGACTCCAAAAACTCATAACCCTCGCTAATGAGATGAGAGCCCAGGTTTGAAGTCATGATTATAATGGTATTTTTAAAATTGACTGTCCTTCCTTTATTATCAGTCAGCCTTCCATCATCAAGAACCTGCAGAAGCACATTGAACACATCGGGGTGCGCTTTTTCAATCTCGTCGAACAGCACTACCGAATAGGGTTTGTGGCGAACGGCTTCAGTCAGCTGACCACCCTCGTCATAACCAACATATCCCGGTGGACTGCCGATGAGCCGCGTCACGGAAAACTTTTCCTGATATTCAGACATATCGATCCGGGTAATCATGTTTTCATCGTTGAAAAGATATTCAGCCAATGCTTTTGCCAGTTCTGTTTTTCCCACACCTGTTGAGCCCAAGAAAATAAATGAACCGATGGGGCGCTTTTCATCCTGCAATCCGGCACGGCTCCGGCGCACTGCATCCGATACGGCAGAAATCGCTTCAACCTGACCCACTACCCGCTTGTGCAACTCTTCCTCCATGTGCAACAGTTTCTCCCGCTCGCTTTGCAACATTTTTGAGACCGGAATACCGGTCCACCTTGCAACTATTTCAGCTATATCCTCAGAGTCAACCTCCTCTTTAATTAGGCTGTCGCCCTGTTTCATTTCTTCAAGTTCTGCCTGATATTTTTCGATTTCATTTTCTGCATCTTTGATTTTCCCGTATCGCAACTCGGCTACGCGGTCGTATCTTCCCTGTCTTTCAGCCTCCTCAGCTTCAAAACGATAATCTTCAATCTCAGCTTTCCTTTTCTGAATGGATTCAACAACTGCCTTTTCACTCTCCCATTTTGCACGAAGCTGCGATTGCTCCTCTTTCAGATTAGAAATTTCCTTGCCTAACGAAGCGAGCTTCTTGTCGTCCTTTTCACGCTTAATGGCTTCGCGCTCAATTTCCAGTTGCTTAATCCGGCGTTCCACTTCATCCAGTTCTTCTGGTACCGAATCCATTTCGAGACGCAGCTTTGCAGCGGCTTCGTCCATCAGGTCTATTGCCTTGTCGGGCAAAAACCTGTCGGAAATATAGCGCTGGGACAATTCTACTGCAGCAATAATTGCATCATCTTTTATGCGCACTTTATGGTGGTTTTCATAACGCTCCTTAATTCCGCGCAGAATGGAAATGGCACTTAATGCATCGGGCTCATCCACCCGCACAATCTGAAACCGCCGCTCAAGCGCTTTGTCCTTTTCAAAATATTTCTGATACTCATTAAATGTTGTGGCACCGATGGCACGTAGCTCGCCCCGCGCAAGGGCAGGCTTCAGTATGTTGGCAGCATCCATGGCGCCATCGCTTTTGCCTGCACCCACAAGGGTGTGAATCTCATCAATGAACAAAATAACCTGATCGTTGGAGTTGACCACTTCATTGACCACAGCTTTCAGCCGCTCTTCAAATTCTCCCTTATACTTTGCACCGGCTATCAAAGCGCCCATATCTAAAGAGAAAACCTGTTTGGTTTTCAGGTTTTCGGGCACATCGCCGCGTACAATACGGCGTGCCAATCCTTCGGCAATAGCGGTCTTTCCCGTTCCAGGTTCGCCAATCAGAATCGGATTGTTTTTGGTGCGGCGCGAAAGAATCTGCAAAATCCGCCGGATTTCTTCATCGCGCCCGATCACCGGGTCAAGCTTCCCCGAACGCGCCCTTTCATTCAGGTTAATGGCAAACCGGTTCAGGGAATTGTAGGTATCTTCTGCGCTCTGACTATCAACTTTGGAGCCTTTGCGCAACTCCTCAATCGCTTTTTTCAAATCTTTTCCGTTAACTCCGCTGTCTTTCATCATACGGCTGACCGAATCATCGGCATCCAACAGCGCCAGAAGAATATGTTCGACTGAAACATACTGATCTCCCATCTCCTGAGCCAATGCAACCGCCTTTTGTAAAACACGGTTTGCTGTGGATGAAACATAGGTTTCTCCTCCGGTCACTCGCGGATATGATTCAATAATCTTAGCTGTTGCCTGTTGAAAAACAGAGGTATTCACGTCCAGCTTTTTCAGAAGAAAATCAATGATATTTTCAGCCGAATGAAATAATCCTTTCAAAATATGGCCTGTTTCTATGCTTTGCTGATTATTCCCCTGTGCAATTTGAAATGCTTGCTGAATGGCTTCCTGTGCCTTTATGGTAAAATTATTCAAATTCATTTTCAAAAATTTTAAAATCCGGGAATTCACAAGCAAACAATAAACCATAATTCCCTGACAGTCAATTTGTCATACAGTACCGTAAACTTTATGAAAATATTTCAGAAAAGAAGATTTTTTAATGATTAAATGGCAGACAAGCAGTAGTTTTCGCGCAAAAAGTGCAAAGGCATTTATCGATTAACATCAGCGAAAATCCGCAAGAAGCAAAAGAATGTTCTCTTAGATAAGCACAGATGAAAACCTCCGTTACATGAAATAAAAAGAATTAATGGCTTATGCCTACAGCCTCCTGATTTTTATATCTTTAAAATACACCTTATCTCCATGGTCTGTAATCAGGATGTGCCCACTTTTCAGCTCTCCGTAGTTTTCGTCATCCTTAAACTTGGTTTCAGCTTTTCGCTTCAGAAAATCTTTGTTCCCGCGTTTGTATTTAACCACCTGCACGCCATTCAGCCAGTGCTCCACCTTTCCGTTTTTGGAAATAATCCTTCCGGTGTTCCACTGCCCGTGAGGATTCAGCTTTTTATTCTTCGGAGCATAAAGCAGATATGCCGATGCTGTTGAGCTTAACCCGTGTGGGTCGTCTTTAATGTGGATATTGTTAAAATCGTCAATAATCTGATATTCAGGACCATTTATCATAACTTTTCCTGTTGTTCTGTTTACCAGGGTATCCACAAAATATTTTATGCCGCTGTTTGCTTCCTCGGTGAGATTAAATTGAAAAACCAGCTCGAAGTTGCCGTATTTCTCTTTAGTTACAATGTCTCCCCCACCCTTGCTGTCCAAAAACAACATTCCGTTTTCAACCTTCCAGCCTTTCGCCGGAAATCCGGACTCCAGCTTTCCTCTCCACTTGTCGGTATTGCTTCCGTCAAATAAAACTTCCCAGCCGGCTTTCCCATTTTCCGGATTTTTATTTCTGTTTTGAACTTGTGAAAAAGCTTCAGACGAACAAGACAGAATAATTGTGACAAGTAAATAAGTCAGATATTTTTTCATCAACATAACACAAAAACTTTAATCGAGACTTGCTATCAGTTCATCAAACAAAATCCGCTGTTTCTTCATGGCTGCAACAATATCCGAAGGAATTTCGGCATCTTCCAGAAGCATCCATCCGTTATAATTTGCCGCTTTCATCAACCTGAAAAATTCAGGATAGGGATAATCGCCTTTATCCAGGTTGTGAATGTGCGTGGTGTCGCCAAGCCACTGTTTCACCAGATTGAAGTTATATTCCAGTCCGGGTTCATTCAGATCGGTGGGATTGCAATTCCAGCAAATCTTCACGTTATCATTGGTTACCTGATCAAAAATTTCTTTCATCACCGGCAATTCCTGGGTAATCCGCCCGTGCACTTCCACCCGGATTAACTGCCCGTAATCCTCGCCAAATTTTCCGACTTCGTTCAATGAAGCAGCAATTTGTGCAATGGTCTTTTCGCGCGGTACATCATTGGGGAGCGTGTTGGGCTTTACTTTTATGCCGGTTGCCCCGATATCGTAACAAAGTTTGATGTATTCCTTTGTCTGCTCAATGTTTCTTTGGAGTTCAGCCGGGTCTGGACTGTGATACTCCCAGTTGGAGCCATAGCCTACATTAATTACCGGACTGTCGGCAAATCTTTTCTTAACCTCTGCCCTTTCGGCTGCACTTAAAGATGTTTCAACACCATGGGCATGCTGGGTGCGCAGTTCAATTCCTTCAAATCCTGCTATTTCGCAATTTTTAATCAGGGTCGGAAGATTCCAATCCTTTCCCCACTGATAGGTTACCAGCCCATACTTCATTTTGGACTTACTAACTGATGAACAGGACAAAAGCGAGCCGGTCATACTTAACCCGACTCCTGCGACAGCTGAAACTTTTAAAAATTCTCTTCTGTTTTGATTCATTTTTGAAATAATTATTTGTGAAACTTCCCAAAACTACTTTATGTTTTAGTGAAAGACAATTTGTTTTCAATGTTTTTACACATTACTGTCTGAAAATTTTTTATCAAACAACAGTTTTGCCGGTTTGTCAAGTTTACAAATTATGGATATTCCAATTTAATGGGTTATTTTTAACCCGGAATTCAAAAAGGAGAAAATGTAATTTAATCAAAAAACCGGTTAATGTCTGTAGAACTCAATACCAACTGGAGAAAAGTAGCTTCCTCAATATACAAAAAGCCCACAGATTCCAAAATTTACGGATCGGTTGATATTGATGTAACCGAGCTGGAAAATTTCATTGCAAAAAAACGAAGGGAAGGCGTAAAAACTACGCTCACCCATTTGCTGACTCTCATTGTGGCGCGCGCTTTCCGCGAAGAGGTTCCCGAATTGAATGCCTTTGTCAGACGTGGAAAAATAATCAGGCGCAAAAGCATTGACGCAACTGTAAGCGTACTTCTTGAAGGCGCAGAGATGGGGTCGGTGAATATTCCAAATTGCGACCAGCTCAACGTTTCAGAACTTACCGACATCATTGCAGCAAAAATAAAAGATTCACGGTCAGGAAATGAAAACAACACAATGCAATCCAAACAGATGTTGTCATCCATTCCATGGCCTTTCCGTTCGTGGCTGTTCTATCTGTATAAAAAAATCACTATAGACTGGGGGATTTCAATACCGGGAATGAACCTATCTTCCGACAGTTTTGGCTCTTTTCTCATTTCCAACATCGGCACTTTGGGTCTTGATAGCGGATATGCCGCACTGCTGCCTTCTTCCAATGTTTCCATTGTTCTCATCATCGGAAAAGTCTATAAGAAACCGTTAGTGATAAACGATGAAATTGTAATTCGTAAAGTATTAAGCCTCTCAGCAACGCTCGATCACCGGGTTGTTGATGGTTATCATGGTGGAAAGCTTTTCAGATATATCCGCAGAATAATCAAACAACCCGAACTGTTAAACATAAAACCGGAAATTCTCTAAATATTTTCCTTTTCACAATTAACTTTTTGTTGATAAATATTTTCCGTGTACGTGCACGAAAATTCAAAAATTTTTTTATCTTTGTGTTTCAATACTTTAAAAATACACGAATTCATTAAATTTTAAAGAATTATCGAAACACCAAAACAAATACGAATAAAGGATATTGCTGAAAAGGCAAATGTGTCCATAGGTACGGTTGACCGGGTGCTGCACAACCGGGGTGAAGTTGCTGAATCAACAAAAAAGAAAATTTTAAAGATTTTAAAAGAGCTGGATTATCATCCCAACTTTTTAGCCAGCGCATTGGCTTCAAAAAAATCTGCCTTGTTTGCCACGCTTCTCCCGGAGCCGCCCTACCCCGACGGATACTGGACAAGACCAGTGGTTGGGATCAAAAAAAGGGTTTCTGAACTTCGTCAATATGGAATTCAGGTTAAACCCTTCACTTTTAGCCAAACCGAGCCGGAAAGCTTTGCAGAAAATGCACAAAAGATTTTAGAGCTAACTCCTGATGGCGTGGTGCTTGCTCCTTTTTTCAAAAAAGAATCACTTGCTTTTATCGGCAAGCTCAAGGAGTTAAATATTCCGTTTGTTTTTATCGATTCGGAAATAGAAAACGCGGGGCACCTCGGTTATATAGGGCAAAACTCATATCAAAGCGGTTTGGTTTCCGGTAAGCTTCTGGATATGCTTATGCCAACCGGAAATATTTTAGTCATCCACTTTGCCAAAGAAATGGACAACCAGAACCATCTGGTGCAGCGGGAAAAGGGATTTTACGACTGGTATTTTAAAAACGACGAAAAAGAGCATAAGCTTTTTACAGTTGAAGTGCCCGATGCTTCCGGTGAAACATGGATGGAAACAATTGCTGAAAACATTCGCGAAAAAAACATTAAAGGAATTTT
>JACDJC010002621.1_pt1 | contig 13835 bp, 11 predicted proteins | sample 7454191 | NCBI WGS metagenome assembly JACDJC01 (sample SAMN14253291, study PRJNA609438) | sludge metagenome | isolation source: sludge after 25d culture with pyrite and EDTA | collected 2018-12-20 | reverse complement strand
GCAGTAGCACCACAGCGCGAACATCCCGCATCTTTCACTGCCAAAAGTGCATCTAAAGTGCGTATTCCGCCTGCAGCTTTAATTTTCACTCCCGGCCCAACACTTTTTCTCATCAGTTCCAGAACGGGAAGTGTTGCTCCCGCATATGAATATTTTCCATCGCTTACTTTAACAAAACCAAATTTAGTCGTCGATAATTTGAAAAGCCATCTGCCGGAATTTCCATCCGGTTTCATCATTGGTTGATCCTTGGGTTTGCTTCATAATGATACCGATTATCTGTTCGGCAGGATCGGCAAAATATTGGGTATTAAAATAACCTCCCCAGTCAAATGTTCCCTTGCTGCCTTGCCCTCCCTTGTTTTGTCCCTCTTCGGTTAACACGGCAAAAGCAAGTCCGTGGTATTTTTCTTCTCCTCCAAACAGATTGCCGCTATGATTTGCCATGATTGTTTTTACCGTGGTTCTGCTCAGCAACCTGTTGCCGTTATACTCCCCGCCGTTGAGATACATTTGCAAAAAAGCGGCGTAATCCTTTGCAGTGCCCGAAAGCCCTCCGCCGCCGGAAAAGAATGCTTTTGCTCCTTTTATCGGGTAATCTGCATCATAAAAAGTGTTTGGAAATTTTCTCCATTGGTTGTTTTCTTTGTATTGAACCGCAACCAGACGGTTTGCTTTTTCCTGTGGAAAGTAAAATCGCGTGTCATCCATCCCCAGCGGGTCAAAAATACGGGTTTTTAAGAACTCATCAAATGGAACACCTGAAACCACTTCAATGAAATACCCCAAAATATCTAATCCTTCGCTGTAGGTATATTTTTCACCTGGATGATGGTGCAGCGGCATTTTTGCCAGTTTTTTTATGTTTTCGGCAATGGTAATGTTTTCAGTGGTGAATGCGTCAATAATCCCCGCTTTTCCGAAAATCATTCCGAAGCGTTCATCTCCGTCAATTAAGCCATAGCCAACACCGGAAGTGTGTGTAAGCAATTGACGGATTGTGATTTCACTCTTGGCAGATACTCCCCTCCAGGTGGTATCGCTGTAACTGAACGAAGTCATCACTTTTGGATTTTTAAATTCCGGGATATATTTGGAAATGGGATCGTCGAGTCTGAATTTTCCTTCTTCCCAGAGTATCATCACTGCAGTGGATGTAATGGCTTTGCTTTGCGATGCTATCCGGAATATATCATCGCGTTTGAGTGCTTTATTATTCTCGTTGTCAGCCATTCCATGGGCTTTCCAATAGACAATTTTGCCGTTCCGGGCAATGAGCGCAACAACGCCCGGCACCTGGTTCAACGCAACTGCCTGTTCGAGCATATTGTCAATTCGCGCAAGCCGCGCGGATGAAACACCGGCGCTTTCAGGAGATGCCTCTGTTAAAACCGGCGATTTTTGCTTGGATTTTGTTTGGGCTTCTGCACTGAAACAGAAAAGAGAGAATAAAAAAAGCAGCAGGGTTAATTTTCTTAAATACATATCTTGATAATATTAATTGGTTAATATTTTGTGAAAATTGTTTTTCAATTATCCAAGGAAACAGCCACATTGATTTTTCCTGTCATAAACTACCAAAAATACAAAAATAAAAAGAGGTTGCTGTTTTTCGCAACCTCTTTTTATATTAAATATTTTTGAAGTGTTTCGGAATTTTACCTGTCGCGGCGTGGTCTTTGATGACCTCTCTCGCTTCTGTCGCCTCTTTCGCTTCTGCGGCGGTTGTCATCTCTGTAGCCTCCCTCCCTGCGTGGCGGGCGGTCGCCTCTGGGCGGACGTTCCACATAGCCTTCCGGTTTTGGCAGCAATGCCTTGCGCGACAGTTTCAGTTTGCCTGTCTTTTCATCCACACCAATTAACTTCACCTCTATAGTGTCGCCTTCCTTAGTGAAATCTTCAGCAGATTCAACACGTTTCCAGTCCATTTCTGAAACATGCAGCAATCCCTCCTTGCCCGGAATGATTTCTATAAAAGCGCCAAAGGAGACAACCGATTTCACTTTACCTTTATAAATCTCTCCAACTTCAGGCACGGCAATAATTGCTTTTATCCGTTTTTTGGCGGCTTCAACTTCTTCAATTCCGGCTCCCGAAATTTCAACAATACCCTTGTCGTCAATTTCTTCAATGACAATAATGGTTTCTGTCTCTTCCTGAATAGCCTGAATGATTTTTCCACCCGGTCCAATCACCGCACCAATCATGTCTTTCGGAATTTCAATAACTTCTATTCTCGGCACATTGGGTTTAAAATCCGCCCTTGGTTCCGGGATAATTTCCAGCATTTTATTCAGTATGTGCAAACGTCCTTCTTTTGCCTGCATCAGCGCCTGAGACAGTACTTCGTATGGTAGCCCGTCAACCTTGATGTCCATTTGGGCTGCAGTGATTCCGTTAACGGTTCCTGCCACTTTAAAGTCCATGTCGCCCAGGTGATCTTCATCGCCCAAAATGTCGGAAAGAATGGCATATTTGCCTGACTCCTTATCGGTAATAAGCCCCATTGCTATTCCTGAAACCGGATTTTTAATTTTCATTGCAGCGTCCATCAGCGACATTGTGCCGGCACAAACTGTTGCCATGGAAGATGAACCGTTGGATTCAAGAATGTCGGAAACCACGCGTACTATGTAGGGAAAGTCGGCGGGTATCATACGCTTTAGTGCACGATGTGCCAGGTTGCCGTGCCCGATTTCACGGCGGCTAAGTCCACGGGGTGTACGTGGTTCGCCAACGGAAAATGGCGGAAAATTGTAGTGAAGCAGAAATTTTTCTTTTCCCTGAACCGTAACATTATCAATGATTTTTTCATCCATCTTGGTTCCTAATGTAACGGATGTTAGTGATTGGGTTTCGCCCCGGGTGAACAATGATGAGCCGTGCGCTCCGGGCAGATAATCGACTTCGCCCCAAATTGTACGGATTTCGTCGGTTTTCCGTCCGTCCAATCTGATTTTTTCATCCAAAATCATCCGGCGCATTGCCTCTTTTTCCACCTCGTGATAGTAGCGCTTAATCAATTTTTCATGAAGTTCCAGATCAATTTCTTCGTTTTTGGCATTGGCTTCCTTATACGCTTCAATATACTCATCGCGAATGGCATCAAAGCCTGCCAGACGTTCCTGCTTGTCGTGAACATTGCTTTTGGCAAACTGATAGCAGGCATCGTAAAGTTCAGCCTTTACTTTTGCACGAAGCGCTTCATCATTGTTTTCGTGGCTGTATTCACGTTTCACAACACCCAGCTCTTTTGCCAGTTCTTCCTGTATGCTACAATGTTTTTTAATCTCTTCGTGCGCAAACTTAATTGCTTCTAACATCTCCTCTTCTGAAACTTCATTCATTTCACCCTCAACCATCATAATGTTGTCGAAAGAAGCGCCAACCATAATGTCGAGGTCGGACTCACTCAGCTGGGTATGGGTGGGATTAATGATTAATTGTCCGTTAACACGGGCAACGCGGACTTCAGAAATATATGTTTCAAAAGGAACATCGGAGACTGCAATGGCAGCGGAAGCCGCCAATCCTGCGAGTGCATCCGGCAAATCTTCCTTATTTGCTGAAACAAGGGAAATCATCACAGCCGTTTCGGCGTGATAATCTTCGGGAAAAAGTGGACGCAATGCACGGTCAACCAAGCGGGCTACCAAAATTTCCTCATCGGATGGACGTCCTTCGCGTTTAAAAAAGCCACCGGGAAAACGCCCGGCTGCCGAAAATTTTTCTCGGTAGTCAACTGAAAGCGGCATGAAATCTACATCTTCATTTGCCTCACGTGCTGAAACCACAGTGGCCAGCAGCATTGTTTCATCCATGCGTACCACCACCGCCCCGTCTGCCTGCCTGGCAAGTTTGCCGGTTTCTATGGTAATTGACCTGCCATCGGCAAGTTCAATTGTTTTTGTTACTGCATTTACCATAACTTAACTAAAAAATTCAAATGTTTATAAAAAAATAAGGGTGGTGAGGTTTTGTAAAGATATAAAAAAGAAAGGCAATCAACTATTGCCTTTCAAATAATATTATTTACGCAGGTTCAACTTAACAATAATTGCGCGATAACGCTCAATATCTTTGTTCTTCAGATAATCGAGCAGTCTTCGCCGCTTTCCTACAAGTTTAATCAGCGCCCTGCGCGTGCTGAAATCTTTTTTGTTGCTTTTCAGGTGATTTGTGAGGTGGTTGATTCTGTAGGTAAACAAAGCAATCTGTCCCTCAGCGTTGCCGGTATCCTTTTCATTTTTACCGTGCTCAGCAAAAAACTCCTGTTTTTTCTCAGATGTTAAATACATTTTTAAAAATATTAAATTAAACCATGTTTAAGCCGCAGCATCGCCATCAATAACAACCGCTTAAAATTTATGTGCGCAAAACTAATTAATTCTTTTAGATTTTTATCGGGTAATCTCCCTGACAGCTAAAAAATAACAGTAAAAAATTAATGTTGCCGGCGTTTTGTAGTAAATGTCCATAAACTTTTGCTGAAAAGGCTTTAATTGGCAATATTTGTAAAAAAGGAGTCCAGAAGCTCAGGAGCTTCTTTTTACCCGTAATGAACTTTTTAAACAATAATTTATCGATTTAAAAATGAATTCAAATTCCATTTCCCGTTTTATGAAAGAGCATTACCGGCATTTCAATGCTGCTGTCACGGTTGATGCTGCCGAAAGCTACAAAAGCCTGGTTGAAAGTGGAGGCAAAATGATGATAACACTTGCCGGAGCCATGAGCACAGCCGAATTGGGCAAGTCTCTGGCTGAAATGATAAGAGAGGATAAGGTGCACATCATCACTTGCACCGGCGCTAATCTTGAGGAGGATGTTTTCAATCTGATTGCCCACAACCATTATGTAAAGATACCTCATTACCGCGACCTTTCGCCGCAAGATGAGCAGGAGCTGTATGAAAAAGGGCTGAGCCGTGTAACCGACACTTGTATTCCGGAAGATTTGGCATTTCGTAAAATTGAGAATAAAATACTGAAGCTCTGGGAAAGAGCAAAAGCCGAAAAGAAACGCTTTTTTCCCCATGAATTTATCTATGAGCTCTTGTTGTCCGGTGAACTTGAAGATGAATACCAGATTGACCCAAAAGATTCATGGTTGCTTGCAGCTGCCCGAAAAAACCTGCCGATTATTGTTCCCGGCTGGGAAGACAGCACATTGGGCAATGTTTTTACTGCTGCCGTAATTCGCGGAGATATTGACGTGAGCATTCTCAAAACCGGGATTGAATATATGGTTTACCTTGTTGACTGGTATCGGAGCAATTCGGAAGCCGGAGTGGGGTTTTTCCAGATTGGCGGAGGGATAGCGGGGGATTTCCCGATTTGCGTTGTGCCGCTGATGATACTTGATTTGGATTGGAAAGAGACTCCATTTTGGAATTACTTTTGCCAGATCAGTGATTCGACAACAAGCTACGGCTCCTATTCCGGCGCTGCACCCAACGAAAAAATCACATGGGGGAAACTCTCACCGGATACCCCGCGGTTTATCATTGAATCGGATGCAACAATTGTTGCACCGCTGATTTTTGCGTACGTGCTGGGCTGGTAAAGTGTCAGAAAAACTGAAGCGGGACCGGCGGATGCATTTTTTTATTCGGCAGCAAACTATTTTAATTTCAGGTAAGCTGCTTTTATTTCGTTATACAAAGCATCACTGATTCTGTAGAGTGGTGCGCGCAATTCTTGCCGGATGATTCCCTGAATATGCAGCAGCGCCTTGACCCCTTCAGGATTTCCCTCTTTAAAAAGAAGCTTGAACAGATCGATCAATTCAGTGTGCAGTTCACCCGCTTCGGAAAACTTTCCGTCAAGGGCAAAGTGAACAAGTTTGCTGAGTTTCCCCGGCAGGGCATTGGCAATAACTGAAATAACGCCAATTCCTCCGATAGCTATTAAGGGTAATGCCATCACATCATCACCGGAAATGACCGAAAAATGGGCAGGTGAATATTTTTTTATGCGTGTAGCCTGAGCCACAATCCCTGAAGCTTCCTTGACGGCAACAATTTTGGGAGAAGCTTCGGCAAGGCGTATAACCGTGTCGGATTCCAGATTCACTCCCGTGCGTGAAGGCACATTGTACAAAATAATCGGTACAGGACTGACTTTTGCAATGGACAGATAGTGGCGGAACATCCCTTCCTGCGAGGGTCTGTTATAATATGGTGTAACTACAAGCAATCCGCTCACTCCATTAAAATCATACTTGTCAATCTGCTCAATGATTTTTTGAGTATTGTTGCCTCCCATTCCAACCACAACGGGAAGACCTTTGGAGTTCTGCTTTATAAAACCGACAATCTCTTTTTGCTCATTTTCACTTAAAGTCGGCGTTTCGGAAGTTGTTCCGAGCGCTACCAAATAGTCCATTCCGCCTTCAATCTGATTTTTCAGAATCTGACCTAAAGCATCAAAGTCTATCGAATTGTTTTCTGTAAATGGTGTGACCAAAGCCACGCCTGCACCTGTAAATGGATGGTTCATGTTTTATTTATGTTTGAAAAAACTGTCCAAGATAAAAAATTTGTTGTCTGGCAAGATACATTGAGTCAGGTTCTTTCTGAATGTTAATATTTAGGTCAAAAAAGTTGCTTTCATCAGGCGACCATCCCAGTTTGAAATGTGCTTTGCTTAGTGCTGTAATGTAGTCTGACAGAAAGGTTTGGCTTAAAATAATATTAAACAGCAGGTCGAATTTAGTATTTATGAATTCATCTGCCGAGCCGGATTTCGGGAAACCGAGCCAGTTCAGGTCATTGGAGGTTATAACGTTACTTGCAGCTTCAGCTTGCTGGTTTTTGTCAAAAATACACAGATTTCTGAAGATAATTTTCCCGTCTGAAAAATGATTGCGAAGAAACCGCAAAGCTTCAGCATCTGCAGGCTTCCAGAGAACTCCGATCTTTTTGATGGAATTTTTCTGCGGAATTATCACACGCCGGTCACTCTGTGATACTTTTTTGCGAAGCTTGTAGTAAGCCAATTTTTCCAGTAAATGCATAGACTAAATTATCTCAAAAATTGATTTAATAAACAGTTAATCCTGAATCATCTTCAAAAAGTCATCTTCGGAAATTACTGGAATCCCAAGGCTGTTTGCCCTTTCCAGTTTGCTCGGACCCATGTTTTCACCTGCAAGCACATAGCTTGTGTTTTTGGAAATTGATCCGGTGTTCTTGCCGCCGTTTTGTTCAATTAGTTTTTTAAGTTCATCACGCGAAAATTTCTGAAATGTTCCCGAAATCACAATGTTCAATCCAGCAAGTTTTTCTGTGCGGTTTGTCAGTTGTTCTTCGCTCAGGTGAAACTGAACTCCTTGTTTTTCCAGAAAATCGATCATTTTCAAGTGTTCGTCATTTGAAAAATAATCCACAACACTATCGGCAATGCGGTCGCCAATCTCATCAATTTTAATCAAATCCTCTTTTGTCTTTTCAATGAGATTTTGGATCGAAATCACCTCTTTAGCCAATTTTTTTGCAACCGTTTCACCCACAAAACGAATTCCCAAAGCGTAAAGTGCACGTTCGAAAGGCACCTTTTTTGACGCCTCCAGCCCATCGAGGATGCGCTGTGCCGACTTTTCTCCCATCCGCTCCAGTCCGGCTAATTGTTCTTTTTTCAACCGGTAAAGATCGGCAACACTTTTCACCAGTCCCCGGTTGAAGAGCAGATCAATGGTTTCCTGCCCCAATCCGTCGATATCCATTGCTTTCCTGCTGACAAAATGTTCAATTTTTCCCTTAATCTGGGGCGGGCAATTATCTTCGTTCGGGCAATAGTGTGCTGCTTCGCCTTCGTTTCTGATTAGTCCGGCGCCACATTCCGGGCAATGTTCAATAAAGGTTACGGGTTGGGCTGCCGGGTCCCTTTTTTGAATATCCACTCCGGTAATTTTCGGGATGATTTCACCTCCTTTTTCCACAAAAACGGTGTCGTTCAGATGCAGATCGAGATTTTGAATTATATCTGCATTGTGCAATGATGCCCGCTTTACGATTGTACCGGCAATCAGCACCGGTTCAAGGTTTGCAACGGGCGTTACGGCTCCGGTGCGACCAACCTGAAAAGATACCGACTGCAAAATTGTGGATGCACTTTCTGCCTTGAATTTATACGCAACCGACCAGCGGGGAGATTTGGCTGTGTAGCCCAGCTCTTCCTGCTGTGCCAGGGAGTTTACCTTTATCACCACTCCATCGGTGGCAAAGGGTATTTTGTGGCGTTCTGTATCCCATTTGCGCAGATATCTGAAAACTTCATCGAGATTGTGGCATAACTCTATGGCGTCTGAAACTTTGAAACCCCACTCTTTTGCTTTTTTCAGGTTTTCAAAATGAGTGTCAGCCGGCAGGTTATCCCCCATGAGCACATAAAAATAGGCATCGAGCCTGCGTGATGCCACAACGGAAGGGTTTTGCAACTTTAGCGTTCCTGCCGAAGCGTTACGGGGGTTGGCAAACAGTGGTTCACCGGCTTCTTCGCGCTGTTTGTTCAGTTCCTCAAAAACGTGAAAAGGCATCACAATTTCACCGCGGATTTCAAAAGCCTCAGGAAAATTGTTGCCTCTCAGCAAAAGCGGAATTGACCGTATAGTGCGCACGTTGACAGTTACATCATCGCCTCTCTCTCCGTCGCCGCGTGTGACAGCGCGTATTAATCTTCCATTTTCATAGAGCAGGCTAATGGATGAACCGTCGAATTTCAGCTCACATACATATTCTAAACTTGTACCGGCGAGTTTTTTTATGCGGTTGTCGAAATCAACAATTTCACCTTCGGAATAGGCATTGCTGAGCGACAACATGGGATAACGGTGTTCTACCTGCTCAAACGCCTTGCTGATATCGCTGCCCACCCGCCGGGTGGGTGAGTCGGGATCTGAAAATTGCGGAAATGCAGCTTCCAGTTTTTCCAGCTCGCGCAACTTCATGTCGAAGTCATAGTCACTGATTTCAGGCTGCGCCAACACATAGTATCTGTAATTGTGTTCGTCTATCTCTTTGCGCAATCCGGCAATTTTCCGATAGGCTTCTTCTCGCTCCATTTGTAAATTTTTTATATTTTGCCCGTAAAAATTCAGCTAAAAATAAGCAAGATTTTTTATACCCGTTAAACAATTTTGTACTGAATTACTTTTTATAAGGGAAATACAAGAATGGATAATTATGAGTGATGAGGGGTCAATAAGGTTTGATAAGGTTTTTTGCTTACTTTGCATGAAACGTCTTGATGCTTGATAACAACGGTCTTGACACTTGATACTAACAGTCTTGATACTAAAATATTAAAAATTATAAAATGGCATTTACACTTGAGATAGGAGAAAAAGCAATCGATTTTAACCTTCCGGCTACTGACGGAAAAAATTATACTCTTGAAAGTTTTAGCGATTCAAAATTTCTGGTGATTTTTTTCACCTGCAACCACTGTCCGTATGTTACAGGCAGTGATGAGATTACGCGGCAGACCGTAGAGAGATTTCGTGAGCATGGTGTTGAGTTTGTGGGGATTAACTCCAACAGTGCCAATACTTACCCGGAAGATGATTTTGAACACATGAAAAAACGCATGGAGAAGTTCAGTTTTCCATGGAAATACCTTCGGGATGAATCTCAGGAGGCTGCCTTGGCATATGGCGCTTTGCGCACTCCACATTTTTATGTTTTTAATGAAAACAGGGAGCTAGTTTATACCGGACGGGCACTTGATAATCCGCGCGACACATCAAAAATGACTGTAAACGATCTTGACAGGGCATTGGAAGAGCTGGTTTCAGGGGAGGAAATTTCCGTTCCGGTAACCAATCCCATCGGTTGCAATGTGAAATGGGAAGGCAAAGACAAAAAATGGATGCCCCCCGAAGCATGCGATTTGGTATTTTGAGTTTAACTTTTCAGCCGGTATCTGTTTTTAATTAATCTTTTTTGTAAGTTTGTTTCACAAATGAAAATCAAACAAACTATTAAAATGAAAAAGATATTTTTACTTCTCAGTGCGATTCTGGTTACTCTAATTTTTGCTGATGCACAACCTTCTCCCGGTGGTTTTTACGGAATGTGGTCTATTCATATTGAAAATGGAAGAGTTGGCTGGCTGAAAGTGTATGAAAGCAATGGCGTTCTGGATGCTGATCTCCTATGGCAGGGAGGAAGTGTTTTGCCGGTGCAAAGTGTTTTTTTAATTGATGAAGACAATCTGGTGGTCATGCGTGCAGGTGAGGCAACCCGTGCCGCTGCCGATGGACGGGAGAGAAAAGTGATAACTCCTCATCTGTTTGAGATTATTCGCAGCAGAGACCGGATTTCAGGAAAATCAATACAGCCGGCAAGAGACGGTATGCAGGTCAGTGTCGCGAAATTTTATGGATGGAAGCTTCCTGATGTGCCGCCGGCGCCCGACCTTTCTAAAGTAAAATATGGCAAACCGGTAAATTTGTTTAACGGAAAAGACCTGACAGGCTGGAAACTTACCAATCCCGGGCAGGTGAACGGATTTAAAGTGGTGAATGGAGTACTTGTAAATGATCCGGTGCAGCAGGAAGGCAAAAGGATTTCCTATGGAAATATCCGAACCGAACAGGAGTTTGAAGATTTTAACCTGACGTTGGAGGTGAATGTTCCGGAAGGGAGCAATAGTGGTGTTTATCTGCGCGGCATGTATGAAATTCAGGTGATGGATTCCTATGGGAAAGAAACCGATTCCCACAACATGGGAGCAGTTTATAGCCGGATAAAGCCCTCAACTGCTGCCGAAAAACCGGCAGGGCAGTGGCAAACCATGGACATAACCCTTTGCGATCGTCATATTACAGTAAAGCTCAACGGAACAACCATCATTGATAATCAGCCCGTTTACGGTCCGACAGGAGGCGCTTTAAGCGGTGATGTGCTGGCGCCCGGACCAATTTACCTGCAGGGCGACCATGGAAAGGTATCTTACCGAAATATGATTCTAAAACCCATTGAAAAGTAAGCAATACGGTCGGATTAATTTTTTTAACTTTTTTCGAAAAAGCTCAGGAAACGGTTAGGCTATTGTTTCCTTTAGAATTAGCCATGCAATATAGCCTAAGTATATAAGAAGAAGGATTGCTGCTTCTCCCCGGTCCAGCCTGTATTTTCTCCCGGTAAACACAAAAACTAACAAGAGAATTGTGCCTGCGGCTAAAAGATAAAAGTCAGGATTAAAAGCTTTATTGTATGCAATTGGGCTAACTACGGAACTTGTTCCCAAAATCAGAAAAATATTGAAAATATTGGAGCCAATAATGTTTCCAACGGCAATTTCCGGGTTCTTTTTCATTGCGGCTACAACGGAAGTTGCCAATTCCGGCAGTGATGTTCCCACAGCGATGATGGTGAATCCGATAATTTTTTCGCTGATGCCGATGAATTGTGCCAGTTTAACAGCATTGTCAACAACGAGCTTCCCGCCAACAATCAAGGCAGCAAGCCCAGCAATAACAATTAAACCTGCCTTGTATGCCGGAATCTGACTGACAGTAAATTTTTCAACAGGACGTTTTTTCTTTGACATATGGAAAACATATACTAAAAACCCCCAAAAAAAAAGAAGTAGTATCAGTCCGTCAATTCTGGATATAACCGGTTTGTCAACTAAGAAAAAATTGTTGGCAAAGAAAAACAAAATTATTGCCGCAAGCAATGAGAGGGGTATCTCTATCCGGATTGTGCTTTTCTCAACCGTTAGCGGAAATATTAGTCCGGAAATACCCAGAATTAAAAAAAGATTGGCAATATTACTGCCCATAACGTTTCCTAATACAATATCATTAAGTTGCTCTGCAGAAGCGATAACTGATACCACCAGCTCGGGTGCGGAAGTGCCAAAAGAAACGATGGTGAGCCCAATAACCAAATCAGAAACCCTGTATCTCTTTGCCAGAGCAGATGAGCCGTTTACCAGCCAGCCGGCACCCTTAATCAATATCCAAAGACCAATAATTAGAAGCAGACTGTTTAGCCACATATTCAAAATATTTCGACAAAAAAACAAATATTCAGTGAATAACCCAAACTGCAAATTTCAGGCTGTTAGATTTTTTTAAATATTCTATTTGTCAAAGGATAACTGAATATTAACAGGTTAAATTGTTTTTGAATTTGGAATTAACTCTTTATTGTGTGTGCGCACACACTTTTCTTTTGCATTTGAAAACCATTTCATTACATTTGGGAAAAAATTAGCTTTTTTAGGGTGAAGAGAAAAAAAATAACCATTCAGGATGTGGCCCAATATGCACAGGTGTCGGCAGGAACTGTTGACAGGGTCATTCATAATCGCGGGCGGGTATCATCAGAGAAAAAGAAAAAAGTAATTGATGCCATTGAAAAGCTGAATTTTAATCCGAACATCCTTGCCCGCACTCTGGCGCTTGGAAGCCAGTTTTTGGTTTGCATTCTCATTCCGTCAGCTCCTGTGCCGGGGCATTATTGGTATTTGCCGCTTCAGGGTTTTAAAACTGCTGCTGCTCAATACAAAGATTACGGGATAACCCTTGAATACTTTTTTTATGATTTGTTTGACGAGGTTTCTTTCATAAATCAGGCTGAGAAGATTTTGCAATTAACCCCTGACGGAGTTGTGTTTGCGCCGCTTTTCCTTCAGGAAAGCTACTTTTTTGGCGAGAAATTAAAAAGCCGGAATATTCCCTATGTGTTTATTGATGCAGACCTTCCCAACGGGGATAGCCTCTCCTATGTTGGTCCGGAAGTGGAGCAAAGCGCCTATATTGCAGGAAAATTGCTGTGTTCAACCCTGCCGCATGAAGCGGAGATTTTGATGGTCAATATGGTTAAGGGGTTTGAAAATGCTTCGGCGCTTCAGCGGATGGAGAAAGGGTTCAGAGCGTTTTTCAGTCAACATGCTCCTGAAAGAGAAAAATTGATTCATACGTTAACCATTCACTCAATTGAAAGAGAAGATGTGTTCCGAGAACTAACCGGATACTATTCGAAAAATTCCGGGATAAAGGGAGTATTTGTTACCAATTCAAGAGCATCTTTTTTATCTGAATTCCATCGGGAAAAAGCATTGAACATCCGGCTTGTTGGCTTTGATTTGGTTGAAGGAAATATTGAACATCTGAAAAACGGCGGAATAGATTATATTATATCTCAAAGTCCGGTGCAGCAAGGGAAACGCGCCGTCAAAACACTTTTTGAATTCTTTGTATATGGGAAAGCGCCCGAAAAAATTCAGCACGTTCCACTGGATGTCATCATCCGTGAAAATGTAGATTTCTATATGCAATTCAATGGTCAGAATTTAAATGGATATCAAGAATAACAACTGAAAAATAAGTAATTATGAACAAAAGTAATGAATCAAGAAGGGATTTTATTAAAAAAACAGCCGGTGTCTCTGCCGGGCTGGTAGTCGGCGGAGTACTTCCGGGATTCAGTGCATCATCCTACAAGCGGATTCCCGGCGCCAATGAAATGCTCCGTGTATCGGTGATGGGTGTAAATTCCCGTGGAAATGCACTGGCAAAGAACTTCGCTTTTCAGGAAAATTGTGAAGTAATCCACATTTGCGATGTGGACTCACGCGCCACAGACAAGTGCATTGCTGCTGTTGAGAAAGTGCAAAACAAAAAGCCTGCTGGCTTCGTAGATATCAGAAAATCACTGGAAAGCAGGGATGTGGATATTATGGTAGTTGCAGCTCCCGACCACTGGCATGCTCCTGCAGCGCTTATGGCTTTGCAGGCTGGCAAACATGTGTATCTGGAAAAACCTTGCAGTCATAGCCCGCGCGAAGGCGAAATTTTGATTGAGGCTGTAAAGAAGTACG
>JACDJC010002620.1_pt1 | contig 13837 bp, 14 predicted proteins | sample 7454191 | NCBI WGS metagenome assembly JACDJC01 (sample SAMN14253291, study PRJNA609438) | sludge metagenome | isolation source: sludge after 25d culture with pyrite and EDTA | collected 2018-12-20 | reverse complement strand
CCTCCGTTTGAATCAGCCAGCAGGATTCTTAATGGATCCGGTTTATTTTTAGTGCAGTATTCCTGTATCCATTGCCAGTCAGCCTGTTGAATGCAAAGCCGGAAGTGAGCCCCCATTCCTGCTCGCACAACTTTTGGCATCAGAGGGTCGACACTGCCCGGGGTGATAAAGACTGCTTGCACCCCAACGGCTGCCGCGCTGCGCAGGGTCGTGCCCATGTTGCCGGGGTCCCGCAGCTGGTCGATGATGAGTACCAGGTCAGTGCTGGCGGGAAGGGGTTTTGACTGCTGAGGAAGCACAAGCAGGATACCCTGAGAGGTTTCAGTGTCAGATAGACGGTCAAGCACATCCGGATAAACCTCAACGACTTCGCAGTTGCGGGATCGCAACCCGGTGATGAGATCGCTGCCGCGCTCTGAAAGTTGACTGCTGTACAGGATCGTATGCGGGTTCAAGCCAGCGGCGATCGCCTCTTCCGCCAGCCGGATGCCTTCCACAACATACAGTCCATACTCCGCGCGCGCGGATTTATTGGTGAGCAAAGCGCGCAAGAACAGGATCTTTGGATTGTGAATTGAAGAGATTGGCGCTTTTTCTGTGTTGACCATGGATTAAATTCTACCCCAATCGGGATTTAAAATAAAACGGGATGGCATTTGCCATCCCGGTGCGGGTTGAGTCGGATTAAGCTGATTTGGCTTTTTGAATGACTGCAGTAAACGCCTGTGGATCGCGCACAGCAATATCTGCCAACATCTTTCGATTGAGCTGAATATTTGCTTTCCGCATTACGTGGATCAACTGGCTGTAAGAAATACCGTTCTGGCGGGCGCCAGCGTTGATACGGGTGATCCATAAGCGGCGCAGATCGCGTTTGCGGTTTTTGCGGTCGCGTGTGGCGTACCACATGCTTTTCAGTCGGGCTTCATTGGCGCGGCGGATCAGGCGATGCCGGCTGCCGAATTGTCCCTTGGTGTACTGCAATACTCTTTTATGACGACGATGGCTGAAAGGGCCACCTTTTACACGAGCCATTATTTACTCCTTTGCGAACCCCTGGGCGCCGGTCAAATGACCAGTTGTGAGCACCCAACAGCCGCTCTAAAACGGATACGACAGGTCCTGGTCTCTACTTCTCCATATTGGGAGCGAGACGATTGACGCGCTGGACGATCTTATCTCCCTTGACGGGGACCATCTCAGTGAACAACGCTTTGGTGCGTTTTGAGGTGCGGCGGCGAAGGTGGCTTTTTCCACCTTTGGTGCGCATCAGAACGCCCGACCCGGTGAGGCGAAATCGCTTTGAAGTCGCTTTATGGGTCTTCAATTTGTACTTGCCTGTTTTCATCTTACGTGGCACAGCAAACTCCTCTCAACAATTTACGCTTTAGGCAGCGCAACAGCGGATTATACCAGAATTTTCAAAATTCCGTGAAAAGAAGGGGGTATCGGTTGATGTAGTCGAAGGGATAGCGGTTTGTTGTCAGGAAACTGCGGTTTCTTCGCTTTTTTCCTGTTCGACCACTTTCTTCTTTACCGATCGGGCGGGGGCGAGCACCATGTTCATGGTGCGACCTTCCATGTTGGGCGCCTGTTCGATTGTCGAAACGTCAGCCAACTCTTCAGCGATCTCCTTAAGATCTTCCAGGGCGATTTCGGGGTAGGTGATCTCGCGTCCTCTAAAACGGTTGGTGACCTTCACCTTATTGCCGTCCAGCAGCCAGCGCCGGGCATCACGGGTTTTAAATCCGCGGTGGTGTTCGTTGGTCTTGGGGCGCAAACGAATCTCTTTGACCTCGATCTTGGTCTGGGCTTTGCGCGCTTCCTTTTCCTTTTTTGTGCGTTCGTAGAGGAACTTTCCGAAATCCATTACCCGGCAAACCGGGGGCTCTGAATTGGGTGCAACTTCGACCAGGTCAAGCTCTGCTTCACGGGCGATTTGTAGCGCTTTTTGAATGGGAACAACCCCGATGTTTTCATTCTGGGGTCCGATCAAACGTACTTCGGCGACCTTGATCAACTCATTTACACGAAAATTTTGGGTACTGATAGTCTTCTCCTGATGAATAATTTTAAGATTAGCCCGTTAAAATTACGGGCTAGATTAAATTTTATAATACCATAAACCTGATTTCAAAGTCAATAAAATTAGTTGAGAAATATCGCAGGAACTAAACACGCACATATCCGGGAAGATCAATGTATTCCAGATGGCGACGGTGTGAGCCGTCATTCGCGGAATAAAAACCCCGATATTCTTCAGGCAGCAGGCTGGCAATCTCGAACATGATCGCATCTGTGAGTTCCTGGCGGATCTGCCGACCAGGGTTAAAATCGGGGTGCACCAGCCTGAATGGTCTTCCTGCGCGAAGGTTCATTTTTGTGCGCCGGTAGCTGCGTATGTTCTTTGTGAAGTCTTCATTACCGTAGAAGGCAAATGGAAGTATTGGCGTGCCGGTCTTCAATGCCAGGTAAACAATGCCGGGAAAACCCTGATTCAATTTACCCGTATCCGACCTTGTTCCTTCAGGTGCGATCGCGATCATCTTTCCATTCGCCAGCGCTTCTTCGGCTTTTTTAAAAGCGGAAAAATCAACCTGTCCGCGTGTGATCGGGATCGCTTCCCACGCGGTGAAGAGTGTACGTAAAAGGAAGTTGTCCCAGGTTTCGATCTTGGCAAATGCCGTCACCGGTCTGGGGTGAAGGTGAGAAAATCCGACCGGAGCATCCAGCCAGTTGATGTGATTGGTCGCCAGGATCAAAGGGCCTTGCATGGGTACCGCAGAAACCGCCGCATCATCGATGTGCAGGATGGTACGCAGGATGGCCTTAATCGGCGGGTTGATGTGCCTTGAAGTAAGGATCATACCTGGGTGAGCCTGGTGATGACCTCAAGTCCGCGAGGGAGGATTTCAATCGTGATCTTTCCGCCTTCTTCACATACGGTTACACCGTCCGCGTGAACAGGCAGGGTCCCCTCGAGCGCGGTTACTACGATCCTGTCTCCTTGGGAAGTCTGAACAGCAGGATCGGTTTCGTGCGTACCTTTCATGAATTTTCCGATCAGCCCGAACATTGCCATTTGTGGGATTTTGCTGACCATGCACAGGTTGAACAACCCGTCATCGATGTCCGCGGCTGGCGCCATCATGAATCCACCCCCCATCCGGCGCCCATTCATGATCGAAACCATCAAGGCAGATAGTGTAACGCTCGTCTCACCGTAGTCAACACGCACTAACGGTGGTTTGAAGTAAACAAATATGGTTTTCATCGCAGCAACAAGATAGGAAAGCATGCCCTTCAGTCTCATTCGCGCAGCCAGAAAACCGACCACGGCGTCAAATCCAACCCCTACCCCGTTGCCAAAGTACAGGAATTCTGACGATTCATCGGCATGAATCTTACCGATGTCGATCCATTTTCGCGGAAGCGAAGCTAGCAGCGCGCAGGATTCGTCTACGTCCACAGGAATGTTAGCGCCGAACGCAAAATCGTTGCCTCTGCCCACGGGGATGACGCCCATCACCGGGAAGGAGCCGTGAGCCTGTTTGTGCTGCATTAAACCGTTCAATACCTCGTTGCTTGTGCCATCACCGCCTGCAGCGATGATGAAATCGTAGCCGTTTGCTGCGGCTTCCCGGGCAAGTTCAATCCCATGCCCCGGATATTCGGTGAGGATGATATTAAAATCCAACTCGTATTGGGTCAACAATTCCCTGATGCGGGGTAAGGCTTTAATCGCGCTGCCAGCACCAGCGATCGGATTGAGTATGATCAAGTACCGTGACATTTATTCTCCTGTGGTGCGAAGATCAGGGAATCGCGGTTGAGTGTAAAAACCCTGTTCTTTTTACTTTAGTTCCTGACTATGAATAACACCAAACGATGACAATTGTTACGCCAGGATTGTTCATGGAATGCCTGATTATAGTTGAAAAAGGGTAAATCTGCGCTGCGCATTTTGGTGCGGGAGGCTTTTTTTGAAGGCTAACGCACTAGGACTCGCAAAAATCGCTCGGGACTCAAATCCCGGCTGCTCTTGCCGGGACTAGACCTTTGCGAAAAAAAAGATCCACCTTGAAGAGTGGACCTTGTGGTGGGCGGGTTATCCTGAAGGCGATCGCTTCAGGACTCGCAAAAAACCGCTCGGGACTCGAACCTTGAAGCCCATTATGCATCCCAATGGGCGGAAATCCCGGCTGTTCTTGCCGGGACTAGACCTTTGCGAAAAAAAAAGATCCACCTTGAAGAGTGGACCTTGTGGTGGGCGGTATAGGACTCGAACCTACGACCTTTGCGATGTCAACGCAACGCTCTAACCAACTGAGCTAACCGCCCGCTTTGATTATTATACTTGTTTTTTTATTGCTGACAATGGTAAACCTACTACAACGGTCAGGTGATGTTGACCACTCCCGCCCAGAGCACCGTGAATTTTGCCTGCGCCAGATCCTGGCCTGGCGGGGCGAGGTGACCGATGGCAACGATCAATTTTTGCCCTTTCTGGAATCCGCCAAAAGATCTTGAACCATACATTGGAACCAGATTGGGGGCGTTAATTGTATACAGCGAACAATCCAGTTCGTAAGCCATCGCGTAGAGCTGCTCTTTGCCAATGACAACCTGGATGATGTTGGGAGCGGAGAAATCCGCGCCTTCAGGGATCACAAAAGTGAAGCCTTTGGTGGATAACCTGAACCCGTCCCTGTTGGTGATGGAATATTCCTCTGCTTCCTCATCGGAAGGCGAGATCTTTTGCCAGTGGGCTTCATCCACAACCAGTATGGGTAGTTCGAGGTCAGGTACGATTGATGACATCAATAGTATTCTCTCTATTTCTAAAAACTAGAATCGTTTTTCTAGAGTGCTGCTTGAGAAAATTATAGAAAAATTTTAAAAAAAAGAAAAGTCAAAAAAACCACGAAATTTTCTAAAAATTTCATTGCGATGGTATAATATCGGCGCTTGATCCATCAAGCGTGGAGAGGTTGCGCAGTCCGGCCTAACGCGCCCGCTTGGAGAGCGGGTATACCGCAAGGTATCGTGGGTTCGAATCCCACCCTCTCCGCCAATTTTTTAAAGCCTTTTGCCTGGTAAATTCACGGGAATCTTTCAGGCAGATTGAACACAAACAAGCGATGTCCAGGAATGATGTGGATACCGTTTGTTTTTTTATTCAATCCTGGCAATAAATATTATTGGATTCATTTACGAATTTAATCAAGCATGCCGTACTGAAACCAATTCATATCTGTCGACGAAAAAATGCTGGTAACATTGAAGCAGGAGGAAATGCATTTGAGGCAGCAATGGTTTTTTGTGAGATAAACCAGGGACCGAAAAGGCAAGCCAGGAAGTACTACCGAAAAAAAGCAGGTGGGAAGATGTTCGAAAAATCTCTCAAATTGATAAGTTTATCTCTCAATTTTGTCCGGGGTACCCCGGTTTTTGGGTTCACCGTACGTAATCTATCATAAGGCGACCGACATGAAAGAAGAGCATGAAATTGTAAAACAGGTTCGCAAGGCGCAGGTCAATTCTGAGGCGGCCGATGGGTTGATTCAACAGTACTTACCGTTCATTAAATCAGAAACGGCAAAATTCATCAAACGCAGCCCGGTGCAAGGGCAGGATGATGAACTCAGCGTCGCGATGTTTGCTTTCTACGAGACGATGATGGCATATCAGAGTGACAAAGGTTCATTTCTGCGGCTCGCTTCAACCGGGATCCGCAACCGTCTTATTGACCATTACCGCCAGGAAAGGCGACACTTTAACCTTGTTTCATTGGAAGAACCCTCGCCGGATGGTGAGGACGATCGCACACTTTTAGAGCAACTGGATTCCGGCCGGGATGAGATCGCTGAACTTACCTACCGTTCGGCGGCAAAGTCGGAAATTCTATCATTCACGAAGGAATTGCGGGATTACGGGTTATCTTTGAGCGATGTCGCTGAAAACTCACCTAAACAGGGACGAACCCTTGAGTCCTGCCAGCGGGCGCTGGAGTATGCCAGGAACCATCCTGAACTTTTGGATAAGCTGGTTGGTAGCAGAAAATTACCGATCGCTCAATTGGCTGCAGGTTCCGGTGTGGAGCGAAAAACACTGGAAAGGCACAGGAAGTATATGGTTGCGATCTTGCTTGCGTACACAAATGGTTTTGAAATTATTCGCGGACAATTACGTGAGATCAAACAGAAAGGAGGTCAGCCGGTATGAGCTATCTGATAATGGAATGTCACCTTGCCTATGCGGTGGTATTGGATGAAAACGGGCGTTTCATAAAGGTCGCCAACCTTAACTATGAGGTTGGGCAAACGGTGCCTTATGTTCTTGAATTAAAAGAAGCGGTACTCAACCAGAGTAAAAGCAGCACACAGAAGTGGGTGTTTTCACTGGTCGCTCTGGCGGCCAGCCTGAGTATTGTAATCCTGGGAGCCTGGCAGTACCTGCTTCTGCCATACGGGTCTGTGCGGATGCAGATCAACCCTGATGTACGCCTGACCGTAGACCGTTTGGACTATGTGATTGGAGTGGAAGGGCTCAATGTGGATGGTGAAGTGCTTATTGATGATTATCGTTTTAGATGGAAGAAAATCGAGCGCGTCACCGATGAACTGGCAGATCAGGCGATTGAATTGGGTTACCTGTCTGATGGCGGAACAATCAATCTGATAGTCGAATCAGAGCACGAAAACTGGAAGATTGCCACGGAAAGCCGGATTATTTTGGAGCTGGAAGTTCACCTGGGAGATTCCATCACAGTCACCACTGAGCCGGATGAACCTGCAAATTCATCTGACACAATCGTAATCCCTATACAGCCGGAACCGTCTGAAGATACTTCCGATGACGATGATGACGATGGTGATGACGATGATGGCGATGATGACACCGATGACAACGATGACGATGGGGATGATGCGGACGATTTCAACGAAGGGAAAGATGACGATCAGGTCGGTGATGAGGATGACGACGAGGGTGAAATCGATGATGACGATGATGACAACGGTGAAGATGATGACGGGGATGATTAAAGAGTGAAAACCAGGAGATTTTCTTTACTGACCCCGGTTTGCGAAATATTGTTCCGTATTCTTTATCTGTAAGTAAAAAACTAATAACAATAGGAGAATTTGATATGAAACGCATAAATTTGAAGAAAAACCTGATGTTGATCGCACTCGTAGCAGTGCTGGCAGTATTCATGACAGGGTGTGGTTCCACCACCACACAGCCTGCGGCGAACGTGGAATTTGAAAAATCGGTTGCAGGAACCATTCTGCTGGCAGTCAATCCGGAAATTGAGATTGACTACGATGATGATGGCCTGGTGCTGGAAATTGAGGGCATCAACAACGAGGGAAAGATGGTTGTGGCAGAATATGATGAATTTGAGGGCAAACCAATTCAGACCGTCGCCAGCGAATTAGTGCGTAAGATCTATGAGGCGGGGTATTTCGAAGCCACAATTGGGGGGAGTGTCAAGAATATCGTCATCAAACTTGAGGAAGGCTCAGCTTATCCTGGGGACGATTTCCTTGAGAAAATTGCTGAACAAGTAAGAGTGTCGCTCAATGAATCTGGCGTGAAATCCGAAACGATGATGATCGATGTTGACGACCTTGATGAAACAGGCTTGATCGGGTTGGAGAAAGCGAAAGAAATTGTGCTGGCACAATTGGGACTTGCAGAAGCCATATTTGAAGAAGCCGAATACGACCTGGATGACAATGTGTACGAGCTGGAATTCACGGCGAATGGCATTGAATACGAATTTGAAGTCAATGCGCTAACTGGCAAGGTGATGGAAGCTGATTACGAGAATAATGACGATTGGGACGATATGAACGACGACATGGACGACGATATGAACGACGACATGGACGACGACATGGATGATGATCAGGACGACGACATGGACGACGATATGGACGATGATCAGGACGATGACATGGACGATGATCAGGACGATGACAATGATGACAACGATGATGATGACGACGACAATGATGATGATGACGATGACAGTGATGACAACGACGATGATGATGACGACGATGATGACGACGACGATTAGAGATGTTGATGCGAATAGCTTAAATTGAAAGCGGTACAGCTAAACTGAATTTGTAACAAACGTGAGAATGCAACAAAGAGCACTCAACTGGATAAGTTGAGTGCTCTTTACTTGATTTACCGGAAAGGGATTAGTCTGTTTCGTGGTCAGTTGGGAGTGCTTATTTTTTACTAGTGGCGAATTAAAAAGGCCAGAGGAGCAGGATTAAAGGAATCGATACCACGACCACTATCAGCTCGACGATGATTCCCATGCGCCAGTAGTCTCCAAACTTGTAACCACCTGGTCCCAGCACCAAAGTGTTGCATTGATGACCAATTGGAGTAAGAAACGCGCAAGATGCGCCGATTGCAACGGCGATGAGATACGGCTCAAATGCGACTCCCAAACCCGTTGCGACACTTAAGCCGATAGGCGCCATCAGCACCACAGTGGCGGCGTTGTTGATCAGGTCGGATAGGAACATTGTTACAACAAGAATGATGATCAATGAAACTACAGGGGGAAAGTTGTCTGATAGATTTAAAAGACCATTGGCGACCAGTTGCGCCGCGCCGGTTGTTTCAAGCGCTTCTCCCACTGGAATCATTGCTCCAAGGAGGATGAGGATTGGCCAATCTATTGCGGCATATGCTTCTCTGAGCGAGACGATTTTGGTCATCACTGTGATCACCACTGCCGCTGTGAGGGATATTTGTATCGGTAGCCAGCCCAGCGCAGCGATCAGCAGCGCGGCTACGAAAATACCCAGCATTGGGAATAATTTTCTCCCTGGTTTAATGGTCAGGCTGCGACCGGCGAGCGGGAGGCAGCCCAGCGTATCGATCGTTTCTTTGAAAGTGCTTGTGTGTCCCTGTAGAAGCAGCACATCCCCCACTTTGAATCGAATATTGTCAATGCGTGTGCGCAGTACGATGCCCTGGCGCGAAACCGCCAACAGGTTCACCGCGTGTTCGGCGCGCAGGTTTATGCTGCGCACGGTTCCACCGATCATCATTGAGTTAGGTGCAACCACTACTTCCCATAAGGTCAGATCATCGAACTCGATGTCTTTCTGGTTGATCTCTTTGCTGCCCACCAGTGCTACGCCCGCCAGTTGAACCAGTTGTTTGATCATAGCCGCGTCAGCGGTGAGGACGAGAATGTCACCCGCCCGTAATTTTGTCAGCGGAGAGGGCTCCAATCGCTGTTTGTTTTCTCTGAGGATGCTGATGATTGTTGTGGAGGTTTGTGAAAATTCCCGGATATCTTTAATCACTTTGTCAACCAGCTTGGATTCCGGTGGAATGCGGACTTCAGTGATGTAATTTTCAATGTCGAAGAGCTGTTGTTCGACATCCTTGCTCTCACGCTGAGGGATGAGCCTCCACCCGACCAGTATGATGAACAAGAGCCCGGCGATAGCGACAACAATGCCGACCGGCGTGAAATCGAACATGCCAAATGGTTCACCGGTAACCTGCTGTCTGTATGAAGATGCGATGATATTAGGCGGTGTGCCGATGAGAGTTGTCATTCCTCCCAGCAGAGAGGCAAAGGCAAGAGGCATAAGCAGGGAGGATGTCTGAAGGTTTTTCTTTCGCGCCAGGTCGAGCACTAGTGGCAGAAAAAGCGCTAACGCGCCCACGTTGTTCATAAAAGCCGACATGAACGCGACGAGGGGAGTGAGCACAGCCAGCTGCGCGGTGATCCCGCCTTTGAGCCCGAGGAGTTTCTGACCGATCAGATCAATAATGCCCGAGTTTTGCAGCCCCTTGCTCAATACAAGGACTGCCGCCACGGTGATGACGGCGGGGTTGCCAAACCCGGAGAAGGTCTTCTCCACGGGGATAATACCGGTTATCGTCACGATCAACAAGGCGATAAGGGCGACAATGTCATACCGCAATCGACCCATTATGAACAGTATGAGTGTGAGTAAAAGCGTGCCAAAAATGATCCACTGATCAAAGGTCATTATCCGAGAACTATTCTCGCGATTCAATTTTTTGTAACACGCTTATTATAGTAAAGAATGTGTAAAGGGGATTGACTCAATTTTTGGACATCTGAAGAAGTGTTTTCATCGTATCCTTGTAAATCAATAAACCGGTTTAAAAGCGATTGGCAGGCATGGGGGGGACATGTCTGCCAATCTATAGGGAGGGAACACCACAGTACTTTTCTTAACAAATTTCCTGTGGAACACACGATGTTCATACCAATAAAGCGTGTGTTATATGGATATTATATATCATATTTATCTTAAATGCAAGGGTAAAATTCAGGAATTTTTTTTCTTTCGTGTCATCAGATCCAGCATTTCTTCAACCTCTTCCGCGGTAGGGGGGAGTTCTCTTTTTGACTCTGTGATCGCGGGGCTATTTAGTGTGTTCAACATGAGTTGTGCGAATTGCTCGGAGTTCATCACCTCCGCGTGCAACGCCCTTGCCTCTGTTTTCACCCGGTTATCTGATGATACGACGAGGATATTTCTCGCGTTGGAACCCTCTCTACGCAGGTGATGGATTATGGCATCATCAGCCGTGATGCCAACTTTCACGTGATGTACATTCACCAATCCATGCCTGGAACGCGGTCCTGTGCCAGCTGGAGCACCATCAAAGAAGAGGTCCGCTCTTGTCCGGCTTAAGCGGCAGTATTCGCCGATCTTCTGGATCAGCTTGCTTTCGTCATCCGGATCAGAGAGGCTAATCCCCGGTACTTTGGGGATGAGATTGTGGCCGTCGATGATAATTTTTTTCACTCAAACTCCTCTTTGAACCATTTTACTTTGAAATTATGCTATGATTCAAACAACTGATGGAACTGACGCATGCGTAAAATCCTCCCTTACATTCTCCTCAACATTATTGTTTCCGCCGTCACTGTGGTGGTCGTGCTTGCAATATGGCAGAAAGCGCAACAGGCTTCATTGGAACGGGAGTTTCCACGCAGCACGGCAACCCCGGTCAGCGTACGATCACAATCGACGCTACCCCCTTTGAACGTTGACACGGTCGAGATCCAGACAGTTGTTGGAATCGGGGATATTGAGAACGAGCGGGTGCAGCTGGTGAGCGTTGCCAAAGAGGCCGTTGATCTCAGCGGCTGGGAAATTTCGGATAATAAAGGACTGGTGTACATATTCCCGGCAGTGAAGCTATACCCCGGCGGCAGCATCAACTTGTTCAGCAGGTCAGGGGTAGATACTTCAATAGAACTTTACTGGAATCAACCATCAGCGATCTGGACCAGCGGCGAAAAAGTTGAACTGATCGATCTGGAAGGCAATACACGCTCAGAATACCGTATTCCTTAAAAATTTTATCCCCGGCGGGTTGGTTTCATTTCTTTCAGGTAAAATGGACATATAAAACATTCAAGGTAGGCGGTTAAGATTATGACCCAGGCATTGTATCGAAAATGGCGACCAAGAAAGTGGGATCAGGTTGTTGCTCAGGAGCACGTTATTCAAACGCTGCGCAACGCGATCAAATCCAATCGAGTGGGTCACGCTTATCTTTTTTCCGGTCCACGCGGTACCGGCAAGACCACAACCGCCAGGCTTTTAGCGAAAGCGGTGAACTGCTTATCAGAAGACCTGGCGAACAGACCCTGTGATGAATGCGCCAACTGCAAGGCGGTGAACGAAGGGCGTTTTCTTGATCTGATCGAGATCGATGCCGCTTCCAACACCAGCGTTGAAGACGTGCGAGATCTGCGCGACCGGATCAACTACTCGCCGACTGATGGACGCTACAAAGTTTACATTATTGACGAGGTCCACATGCTCTCAACTGCAGCATTTAACGCGCTGCTAAAGACGTTGGAGGAACCCCCGCCGCACGCCATCTTTATTCTGGCAACCACAGAAGTGCACAAGATTCCCGCGACGGTGCTTTCTCGCTGCCAGCGCCACGAGTTCAGGCGCATCCCGGTGGCTGAGACGGTCAAAACCCTGCGCGAGATCTGCACCGGTGAAAGTATTGAGGCAGAGGATGATGCGCTGATCCTGATCGCGCGTCAATCAACGGGCGCGCTGCGCGACGCGATTTCTCTACTCGACCAGCTTTCCTCCACTGGTAAAACGATCGATCTGGAGTTGGCGCAAAGTGTACTTGGAACCGCGACCAATGAACTGGTGTTTGAGCTGGTCGACGCGCTGGTCAATAACGATCCAGCGATGGGAATGGTCAGCGTCCATAAAGCGCTGGATAAAGGGAGCGATCCGCGGCAATATGCCCGCCAGGTTGTCGAATACATGCGCAGCCTGCTGTTGCTTCAAATGGGGAACGAGAAAGCCATCGAAGCTACGCGTGACGTGAAAAAACGCCTGCGGGCGCACGCTGATCGCATCGAGCTGAACCGGTTGATGGAGTGGATTAGATTATTCAACGAATCCATCAGCGATCTGCGCACCACCTGGCAGCCAAGCCTGGCGCTCGAGGTGGCCTTTGCTCGCTGTCTTGAGCCTGTGCGGCAGACGGTTCTTCCGGTTAGCCAGCCGATCCAGGTAGACAAGCCGGTAAAAACGGATGAGCGCGCAAAAAAGCGAACAGAAAAAACCCCGCCCCCCGCAGAAAAACCGGTGGAACCGGTCAAATCCACCGAGGATGAAAATATGCAGGAGCCGGAACCCGACGCGCAGGTGGTGCAGGCGGAAGAACCCGCGCAGAATTTGAACGAGGAAGGCAGCGGGGAGGGCGTGACAACACAGGATATCATGGCAGCGTGGAGCCGAATACGGACCGAGGTGAAAATGCGCCGTTCGCAGGCTGAGGCGTTGTTGAATTCCCAGCGCCTGGTACAGGTGAAGAACGGTGTGCTCATCCTGGGATTCCAGAGTGAAACACTTAAGTCTAAAATGGAAAACCCGGAAAATATTGAAGTGACTCAGCGGGTGATCCACAATATCCTGAATGTGGAAATTCCCATCGAGTGTGTTGTTGTGTCAGGTAAGAGCACTGCCGGGGCACCCGAAGACGAGATGGAACCAAATGGGCTGGTCAATACTGCTATTCACTTGGGTGGTAAACTTGTCCATCGGGATTGATATTATTTATTAGGAGAGTTTGTCATGGCAAAAGGATTTAATAGACCTTCAGGCGGGGCGGGAGCCGGCGGTGGCATGATGGCGCAGATCAAGCGCCTTCAGGAGCAAATGGAAGCCGCGCAGGAACAACTCGCGGTTGAGACTGTAACCTCATCCGCCGGTGGAGGAGCGGTAAAGGTGACGATGACCGGTGATCAGCACTGCAAGGCGGTGGAAATTTCACCCGAACTATTGCAGGATGCTGATGCGGAGATGCTGCAGGACCTGGTACTTTCAGCCGTAAACCTGGCGCTCGATGATTCGCGTAATCTGGCAGCCGAGAGAATGGGTCCGCTGGCGGGTGGCCTGCCCGGGCTTGGGTTCTAGGGCCCATCCATGCCCATTCTTCCTGCTCCCATCCAGGATCTGATCAGCGCTCTGGAGCGCCTGCCCGGCGTTGGACCGAAAACCGCCTCCCGGCTGGCTTTCTTCCTACTCCGCGCGCCGCAGGACCTGGCGCAGCAGCTCGCTGGAGCGCTGATGAACCTCAAGAGCGCAACCGGCACCTGCAAGCTTTGCTCAAATATCACCCTGGCTGACCAGGAATATTGCGATATCTGTCAGGACCAGACCCGGAAAGATGGGACGATATGCGTGGTGGAGGAACCGATGGATGTGCTCGCGCTGGAGCGCACAGGGGGCTTTCACGGGCGCTATCACGTATTGCAGGGCGT
>JACDJC010002619.1_pt1 | contig 13841 bp, 16 predicted proteins | sample 7454191 | NCBI WGS metagenome assembly JACDJC01 (sample SAMN14253291, study PRJNA609438) | sludge metagenome | isolation source: sludge after 25d culture with pyrite and EDTA | collected 2018-12-20 | reverse complement strand
CGCGTTCAACGCCTGGGTCATTCTGAAAGGCTTGGAGACCTTGTCGCTGCGCATGGCTGCGCATTCGAACAATGCGCTGGTACTGGCGCAATGGCTGGAAGCCCAGCCGCAGGGTGCACGCGTGCTCTACCCCGGTTTGCCGTCGCATCCGCAACACGCATTGGCGATGGCACAGCAGAAAACCGGCGGCGGCATTGTTGCGTTCGAACTCAAGGGGGGCAAGGACGCAGCATGGAAATTGATTGATGCGACCAGGCTGCTGTCGATTACCGCTAATCTGGGTGACACCAAAACCACGATTACCCATCCGGCCTCCACCACGCATAGCCGCATGACGCCTGAGCAGCGCGCTGCGGCGGGCATCAGCGATGGACTGATCCGGATTGCCGTGGGGCTGGAGTCGATTAAAGATATCCAGGCCGATCTGGCGCGGGGGCTGATATGAGGCTGCGATGCCTGGTTTTGGGGTTGCTGGGCATGGGCGCTGCCCAGGCTGCCGACATGACGGTGCTGCACTATGTAGACCAGGACCCGGGAGCGGCGCCCTATGTGACGCGTATTCTGGTGACCCCCGATTTCATGCGGATGGATGGGGGTGAGGATAACGGGGACTTCGCCCTGCTGGATCGTCGGCAGCACCAGCTAATTAATGTCACGCGCGGCAACAAGCTGGCAATGGTGTTTGCATCAGGCACACTACCCCCCAAGCCCGCCAACTGGATGGCCAGCCTGGATACCCGGCAAGGTGCGCGTGGCACCCGGCGTTTCAGTCTCAAGGTCAATGGCGTGGTGTGCAGCGAGGGCGTGGCCGCCCAGGGCGCTGCGCCGGATGCGGCACGTGCGATGGCCGAGCTGAAGACTGTTCTGGCGGCGACCCAGTACCGGGTCTGGAAGGACTCCCCTCCCGACTTGCAGCATGACTGTGATCTGGCCAATCAGGTGTGGGAAACGGAGCGCACGCTCAAACTCGGATTGCCGCTCGAAGAGCGTGAGTTTTCCGGCCGGACACGGAAATTCGAGAATGAAACCCGGCAGCCGTTTCAGCCGGAACTGTTTCGTGTGCCGGATGGCATGTCGACAATCAACGCACCGTCATAGCGCTTCCACCTCAAGCACGCAGCCCGCTGCGTCGCACATCACATATCCACAGCGGGTATACCAGTCCGGCACCACCCAGCGTTCGCAAGTCTGATCGCCAACCGCATGGGCATGCTGCATCGGGCGGTGGGTGTGGCCGTGTATGAGTCGACAGACGCGCTGTTCACGCAATACCCGAATGACCTCGCTTGCATTGACATCCATGATTTCAGCCGGTTTGCCTGCCTTGGCGGATTCGCTGCCCGCGCGTGCCTGGCGCGCCAGGCGGTGGCGCAAGGCATGTGGCAGGTGTCGTAGCAGTGTCAGCACCAGTGGACGCCGCACCCGCCGACGAAAGGCTTGATACGCCGTGTCGTCGGTACACAGGGTGTCGCCGTGCATCAGCAGGGTCGACACGCCATACAGGTCAAGCCGGGTGGGGTCGCCGAGCAGGGTCATGCCCGATGCGGCAGCGTACCGTTTGGCCAGCATGAAATCGCGGTTGCCGTGCATGAAATACACCGGTGTGCCGGCATCGACCAATGACCTGATCTGGTGCGCCGTGTCGTGCGCGACCTGTTCGTCGTGGTCGTCTCCAATCCAGGCTTCGAACAGATCGCCCAGAATATAGAGCGCGTCCGCACCTTTGGCCTCGTCCTGCAGGAAGCGAAAAAAACGCCCGGTGGCGACCGGGCGTTCGTCGGTTAAATGCAGGTCGGCTACAAAGTAGGTGCGGCCTGCTTTACCCTGGGCAATCGGGTTCACCGTGTCGATCAGACGATTTCCGCCTTGGTGATGACGACATCTTCCACCGGCACGTCCTGGTGGCCCGCGCGGCTACCGGTCTTGACCTTCTTGATCTTGTCGACCACATCGGTGCCATCCGTCACCTTGCCGAACACGGCATAGCCGTAGCCCTGCTGGGTAGGGGCGGTGAAATTGAGGAAGCTGTTGTTGGCGATGTTGATGAAGAACTGGGCGGTTGCCGAGTTCGGGTTCGGCGTGCGTGCCATGGCAACCGTGTAGGTCTCATTCTTCAGGCCGTTGGCGGCTTCGTTTTCAATTTCTTCGCGCGTGGGCTTCTGCGTCATGCCGGGTTCAAAGCCACCGCCCTGAATCATGAAACCGTCAATGACACGGTGGAAAATGGTGCCGTCGAAAAAACCATCACGCACATATTGCAGAAAATTTTCCACCGTTTTCGGCGCCTTTTCCGCATCGAGCTCAAGGGTGATGATGCCGTGATTGGTGTGTAGCTTGACCATGGGTGTCCTTAAAGAGAAGTTTCGTGAATGATTTTCCAGTGGCCGTTTTCACGCGTCCAGAACTGGCGTTTAACGGTGCGGTCGCTGAGATTGCTGCTCTGGTAATCCTGCACAAAGCTGACCAGTGCGAAGTCGGGGCGCTCGGGGTAAAGCATCAGGCTGACCTTGCTGATTCCCACCTTGATCCATGACTTGGTGGCGTTCACCTTTTGCTTGCTGGCGCCAAAAGTCTGCAAGTCTTGTTGTCCTGCACGGAAAGACGTGCTGTAGTGGCTGAGCAGACGTGTCGTGTCGCGGCTTTCCCAGTCCTCGCGCCACTGGTCCAGCGCCGCAGCCAGATTACTGCGGCGGGTGTCGAGCGTATCGTAGGCGACCCACTCAATCTGCTCCGCGATGATGACCGGGGTTTTGCCGGTCTGGATATATTGGTTGAGCCGGGTCAGGTCATCGTTGGCCAGTACGACGCAGCCTTCGCTGGCGCGCGGCGTGCGGTTGTAGGTGTTGCTTGGGCTGCCGTGGATCCAGATGCCGTAGCCATTGCGTCCCTGCCGCGTGTCCCATTCGTTGGGATAGGACAGGATGAATGCGCCGCTGCCGTAAAAGTCGGTGAGTTCACGCTGCGACTTGAATCCCGAGATGGTGTAGATGCCGATCGGGGTGCGGTTATCGCCTTCCTTCTGCTTGCCGGCCCCGGCTTTGCCAATCGTGACGTAAAAATCAGCTACCCGAACCGGCAATCCTGCGCGGTTTTCATAGACGTACAGGCGTGCGCGGCTGGCATCCACCACCAGCGCATGGCGATAACTGTCGTCCAGATTCAGCAGGTAGGCCGGCACCTTGTCTTGCGACACGGATTCGGTTGCCGCTTGCACACGCTGGCGTGCTTCGAGGCGGAGCTGATCCAGCTCGTCACTGCGTGACTGGATGTTGCCAAGCGTTTCCAGAGGGCGTGCACGCGCAAGCAGCAAGTCGCCCTTGACCAGTTGCGCCAGACGAAAATTCGGGTGTTGTTGGGTCAGTTGATCGACGGCGGTCACGGCCTCCGGCATCCGGCTTTGCGAAACCGCCAGCAGGCTATTGGTCAGTTGGCGGTCCGCGTCCACTTCAGCAGCATGCGCTGTGGCGGTGGCAAACAGAAGTGTGAGGAGCAGACGATACATTTATTGTGAGGTCTCGCTGGTAATGAGCCATTGTCCATTCCGCAGCGCCAGTTTCAACGTTTTGGTCACAGTCGAATTCAGGAGGTTGGAGCGATAAGCCTGGCGAAAGGTGGCGCTGGCCGTGTCGCCTTGCTGGTCAATTTTCAGATTGCTGATTTGCACATCGATGTTCTTGGGGGCCGTAATGCGGTCGCGGCGCTGAGCCTCCCAGCCGGAGCGGGTCATGCCGCTGGAGGCAAAATCGCTGGCATAGGCGGCAAGATAGGCATTCACATCACGCTTGGACCAGGCCTGTGCCCAACTGGCAATGGCGGCTTCGAGCCCGTTGTTTGCCGGCGCAGGTGTGGGAGCGGGTTTGACCGGTGCAGGCTCTGTGGCCGCCGGCTTTGCAACGGGTTTGAGCGCGGCCACCACGGGCTTGGCTGCAGCCGGTTTGCGGGGCTGCCCCTGGATCATTTCCTGGATGAGTGCCAGTTTGGTTTGTGCAGTGGCATTCTTGTTGTCGAGTGCCAGTGCCTTGTCGTAGGCAATGGACGCCATTTTGGCGTAGATGTCACCCAGGTTCTCGTGTGCGGTGGCGTAGCTGGGATGGGTGCGGATGGCCATTTCCAGTGCGTTTTTCGCGGACTCATACTTGCTTTGCGACGCGTAAAGCACCGCGAGGTTATTGTAGGGCTCCGGCAGTTCGGGGAAATCCTCGGTCAAGCCGGTAAACACGGTGATGGCATCGTTGGTCTTGCCCTGGTCGGCGAGGATCAGGCCTTTCAGGAAGCGTGCCTGGGCATCTTTCGGGTTTTTGGCCAGATAACGGTTGGCTCGGTCGAGCGCGCCCGTCAAGTCACCCTTGCGGAACTGAGTGTTGATCTCCTGGACATCATTGGCCAGCACGGACGTACTGGTCAGGATGGCGCAGGCGGCAACGACAGCGAAGAAACGGGACAAGGCCATGTGATATGCTCGGTTCATCTTGGGAAGCAGGCATTCTAACAATATCGACCCCGCTGAGACAGTCGGCATTCCGCTTGATTCCCGTAACTTGTCATTCTGTTCGTAGCCTGCCCGCACTATGTTGCACATCTCCAATTCCCTCACGCGTACCAAGGAAGCATTTGTTCCTCTCATCCCGGGGCAGATCCGCATGTATGTATGCGGCATGACCGTGTACGACTTGTGTCATTTGGGGCATGCACGGGTGTTTATCGTGTTCGACATGGTGACGCGCTGGTTGCGCGCGAGCGGCTATCAGGTCGAATACGTAAGGAACATTACGGACATCGACGACAAAATCATTAGGCGTGCGCAGGAAAATGGCGAAACCCCTGCCGCGCTGACCGAACGTTTTATTGCCGAAATGCACGAGGACGAGCGGGCGCTGGGCGTGCTGCCTCCCGATCACGAGCCGCGTGCGACGGCCTATGTGGCTCAGATGCTGACCTTGATTGCCCAACTGGAAAAGAACGGGCTGGCCTACCCGGCCCCCAATGGCGACGTGTATTACAGCGTGCGCGGCTTTGCCCGTTATGGCCGTTTGTCCGGCAAGAGCCTGGATGAATTACGGGCGGGCGAGCGGGTGGAAATCGACACTCACAAGCGCGATCCGATGGACTTTGTGCTGTGGAAAGCCGCCAAACCGGGCGAGCCGGCATGGGAATCCCCGTGGGGGCCGGGCCGTCCCGGCTGGCATATTGAATGTTCTGCCATGAGCGCCGACCTGCTCGGCAATCACTTCGATATTCACGGCGGCGGGCAGGATCTGCAGTTCCCACATCATGAAAACGAAATCGCCCAGTCCGAAGGGGCGCACGGCTGCACCTTTGTGAATTACTGGATGCACAACGGCTTCGTTCGGGTGGATAACGAAAAAATGTCCAAATCGCTGGGCAACTTCTTCACCATCCGCGAGGTGCTGAAAAAATACGATGCCGAAGTGGTGCGTTTCTTTATTCTGCGCGCGCATTACCGCAGCCCGCTGAATTATTCGGATGCCCATCTCGACGACGCCAAGAGTGCGCTGGCACGACTCTATACCGCGTTGAAAAATGCGCCCGTGACGGATGCCACGCCCGATTGGACGCTGCCTGAGGCAGTTCGTTTCCGCGCTGCCATGGACGACGACTTCAATACGGCAGAAGCCATTGCCGTGCTGTTTGACCTGGCCAGTGAGGCTAACCGTGGTCATGCCGCTGCTGCTCAAGTGTTGCGCAGCCTGGGGGGCGTTTTGGGGCTGTTGCAGCGTGATTCGGCAGATTTCCTGCAGGCTGGCGTAGCCGGCGGCGGCATGGGCGAGGCCGAGATTGAATCCCTGATAGCGGCCCGTCTGGCGGCCCGGAAAGACAAGAACTTTGCCGAGTCCGACCGCATCCGCGATGCGCTGACTGCTGCCGGGATCGTACTTGAGGATGGCGCGGGCGGCACGACATGGCGCCGCGCCTGAGGCGGCACAAGCTGGAGGGAGCATCCATTGCCGGCGCTTTTGCTGAGCCCGTGCTGCTTCCCGGTTCATGCTTGGGTTACACCAAGTCCAAATCGGTCAGTGCCCAAATCGGCCAGCGCCCAAATCGCAAGGCCGTGACTGGATAGCTGCGCCATGCAAACCAGCCAGCTTGTACTTGTCGGCGCCGTAGACTGGGTTCATCCAGCGTGGCAAGGCCGTTTCTATCCCGAGGACTTGCCGGAGGACTGGTTGTTGTCTTTTTACAACACACAATTTCAGGCGGTGTATTTACCTGTTTCAATCTGGGGTTTGGCGTCCAGTGAGACTTGGGCGCAGTGGCTGAATGATACCCAGCCCGGATTTTGCTTCGTTCTGGAGCCGGGCCACCAGTTGCTTCCCCAGGCCGCGTCCGGTCGTGCGTTGCTTGCCACCCCGGAGTGGGAGCGTGAGCATGTCTGGTGGCTGGACGAGGCGCCGGACATGCGTGCGCTGGCGCAACGCATTACCCGGCAGGCCGAATCGGGTGAGTCTTTGTTCGTATTGAGTCGCAGCGGCAACCTCGCTTTATTGGAGCAGGCGCTGACGCTTAAACAGGTGTTGGGGCACTAAAACGTTTTTAAACCGTCATGACATATCGTCCGCACTATCGCCTTCTTGTAAAATGCCAGCCCTTGAACCCCAAACCAGGCCAGATTTCTTGCACAACGACACCCTCGTCGAAATCGTCGATGCCGTATTTCACTATGGCGACCGTCCGGTATTAAAGGGCATCAACCTGACCGCCAGACGTGGTCAGGTCATCGCCATCATGGGCAGCAGCGGTTGCGGCAAAACCACGCTTTTGCGTCTGATTGGCGGACAACTCAAGCCCAGCCAGGGTGCGGTGCGCGTGGCGGGCGAGTCGGTGGGTGAACTTGACCAGGCCGGTTTGTACCGTTTGCGCCGCAAAATGGGCATGTTGTTCCAGTTCGGTGCATTGTTCACCGACATGAGCGTATTCGACAATGTGGCATTCCAGTTGCGCGAGCATACCGATCTGCCGGAAGACGCCATTCGCGATCTGGTACTGCTGAAACTGCATGCGGTTGGGCTGCGCGGTGCGGCGCAACTGATGCCGGCTGAATTGTCGGGGGGCATGGCGCGGCGCGTCGCACTGGCGCGTGCGATTGCGCTGGACCCGCAGCTTGTGATGTATGACGAGCCCTTTGCCGGCCTCGATCCGATTTCACTGGGCGTGACCGGCAATCTGATTCGGCGTCTGACCGACACGCTGGGCTTGACCTCGCTGGTCGTGACGCACGATGTGCAGGAATCCCTGAAAATTGTCGACTACGTATATTTCGTTTCGGAAGGTGTGATCGTGGCCCAGGGGACGGCGGATGACATCCGCAGTTCCGATCTGCCGTTCGTGCATCAATTTGTGCATGGAGAAGCCGACGGTCCGGTACCCTTCCATTATCCGTCGGCGGCCTATGCCGACGACCTGCGGCTGGGAGGCCAGCGTGCTTAAACGAGCCATTGAAAATCTGGGAAGCCGCACAATAAACGGCGTCTGGCGCATTGGTTATGCGGCCCGCTTCGTCTTTGCCATCTTGCTGCATTCCGGAACGGCATTTCGCCGCTTTGGTCTTACGATTCGTGAGATCTATTTCAGCGGTGTGCTTTCACTCATCATCATCCTGGTGTCGGGCCTGTTTGTAGGCATGGTGCTCGGTTTGCAGGGGTATGAAACCCTGCAAACCTATGGTTCGGAATCAGCACTCGGGGTTCTGGTGGCGTTGTCGCTGGTGCGGGAACTGGGCCCGGTCGTCGCGGCTCTGCTGTTTGCCAGTCGCGCCGGCAGTGCGATCACGGCAGAAATTGGTCTGATGAAGGCGACCGAGCAACTGTCCGCAATGGAAATGATGGCCGTGGACCCGATGGCCCGGGTGGTGGCCCCGCGTTTCTGGGCAGGCGTCATTTCCATGCCGTTGCTGGCAGCCCTGTTCTCGGCCATGGGCATACTCGGCGGTTATCTGGTCGGCGTGCATTTGATCGGGGTGGACGAGGGATCGTTCTGGTCGCAGATGCAGAGTGCGGTCGATTTTGAACAGGATATTTTGAATGGCGTGATCAAGAGCGTGGTGTTTGGCGTTGCCATTACCGCCATTGCCTTGTTTGAGGGCTATGATGCGCCGCCCACGGCCGAAGGAGTTTCGGGTGCGACCACCCGCACCGTGGTGACATCCAGCCTGGCCGTGCTGGCGCTTGATTTTGTATTGACTGCATTTATGTTTCGGGGGCTGAATTGACATCATGAACAAAACCGTACTTGACCTGTGGGTGGGATTATTTGTCATCGCAGGTATCGCAGCCTTGCTGTTCCTGACACTTAAGGTTGGCAGTATGAATACCGTAAATGTTTCGAACAGCTACGAAGTCGTTGCGCGTTTCGAAAACATCGGTGGGCTGAAGCCGCGTGCCCCGGTCAAGAGTGCGGGGGTCGTAGTGGGACGGGTCGCCGATGTGCAATTTGACAACGAACGGTATGAGGCGGCGGTTACGCTTCGCCTGGACAAGCGCTATGCTTTCCCCAAGGACTCTACCGCCGCGATCATGACCTCGGGGTTGCTGGGTGAACAATATATCGGCCTGGAGGCCGGTGGAGACAGCGTCAAGCTGAAAGACAATGACAAGATATTCATCACCCAGGATGCGATGGTGCTGGAAAATCTGATCGGCCAATTTTTATACGGTAAGGCTCAAGAAGGAGCGCCACAATGACATTCAATGTACTGACACGCACGCTATTGGCAGCAGGCGTGTTGCTGACCGTGCAGCCGGGACATGCGGAAACCATCAATTTGCTGCAGGCTGTGGAAATGAGCCTGACAGCAGACCCGCGGATCAAGGAGCGTGAACAGGTGGTCGAGGCCGCGCGCGGCGTGCTGGAGGAAGTGAAGGGCAATGCGGGCTGGCGTGTGAGTGCCAATGCCTTTATTGGGCTGGCGCCGGAAGTCGACGGGGGGTTTTATCAGAATGGCGCTTATTCCGGTACGGTGCCTCGTACCGACGGCGACAATCTCAATGGGGTGTCAGACTGGACCCATCTGGATTTTGCGCTGATCAAGCCGCTTTTTACGTTTGGCAAGATCGAGCACTACGGCGATGCCGCTCAGGGCAATATCGATCTCAAGCGCGGCGAACTCCGCCAGACGCGTGCCGACATCGCATACGACACCAAGCGGGCCTATTTTGGCTATCTGACGGCGCGTGATACCCGGGTTTTCCTGGAAGACATGCAAAGCCGTCTGAACCAGACCATCGAACGCGTGGAGCGCAGCCTCAAGGAAGAGCAGGGCGATTCGACACAGTCGGATCTGTATGCCTTGCAGACCGCAAAGGGCACGTTGGCCAAATATGTGTATCAGTCGCGCGCTGTTGAGAAAATCAGTATGGATGGTTTGAAAGTATTGACAGGCGCGGGCCTGAAGGCAGATATCTCGGTTGCTGACAGCCGGATTGAGCCGGTGGCTTTCCCCCTGCTTGACCTGGCTGAACTGCAGTCGCGCGCCTTGCAGGACCGTCCTGAAATGCAGCAGCTTGAGGCAGGCCTGCGCGCCCGTCGTGCCCTGGTGGCCGCCAAAAAGGCCGACCGCATGCCGGATGTCTACGCGGGCGTCATTGGCCAGGCGAACTATGCGTCACAGCGTGACAGGCTGGACAACCCCTACATCAATGATTCGTTCAACAGCGTCGGGTTGACGCCGGTTGTGGGGGTGAAGTGGGACACGACATTTGGCGTGGTAAACGCCCGAGTCAATCAGGCGCAGGCCGAACTGGAAGCGCTCAATCACAAGAAAGCCTTTGCGGTGGCCGGGATTCCGTATGAAGTGAGCGAGGCCTATGCCAACGCCCAGGCCAATTTTGAAGGCCAGCGCGAACTGGCTGAGGGGGCGGCAGCGGCACGGCGCTGGATGGTGGCGTCCCTGGCCGATTTCTCGGCCGGACTGGAAAGTGCTGACAAGGTGGCCGACGCAATGAAAAATTACGTCCTGGCGCAGACCGACTATCTGCGCACGGTGAATGACTACAACATGAACGTGGCTCAGTTGGCACGCCTGACAGGTGAACTCAAGTAAGCCGGGTGCGTCTATATCCTTGGCTTGACTTGAATAACTCTAATTTTAACGAACAGGAAGATTGACTATGTTGCGCTCGTTTTTGATGCTGTTGGCATTGCTGGCCGGCCTGAATGCTGCCCCGGTGCTGGCAGCGGACACGGAACCCGATGTGCTGGCGCGTACCACGACCCAGGATGTTCTGGCGATTCTGAAGCAGGACCGGGACATCCAGAATGGCAACCAGGGCAAGGTTTATCAGTTGGTGGAAACGAAAATCCTGCCCATTTTTGATTTCAACCGCATGACCCAGCTGGTTATCGGCAAACATTGGCCGCGCGCGACGGCCAAGCAGAAGCAGGATCTGGTGACCGAATTCCGTAATTTGATGGTGCGGACCTATTCCAGTTCATTGATGGCATTCAATGAACAGACGGTGGATTTCAAGCCCTTCAGCATGAAACCAGGCGACACGGATGTCACCATTCGCTCCGAAATTCGCCAGCCTGGCGGTCTGCCTATTCCGATCAACTACAGCATGTATAAAACTGCGTTTGGCTGGAAGGTTTACGATGTGGCGATCGATGGCGTGAGCCTGGTGACCAATTACCGCGCATCCTTTTCCAATACCATCCGGCAGAATGGCATCGATGGGCTGATCAGCACGCTCGCAGCCCAGTCTGTGCGGGGTGCAAGCAAACCGGCGACGCGTCCTGACTCGTGATTGAATGCAAGGGCGCGAGTTGCCGGATTGCCGGAGCCGTCACCGTAGACAGCGTGGGTGGATTGTTGCGTGAACTGCAGCCGCAGTTGGCAAAAGAGGTCGATACGCTGGATTTTTCCGGGGTTGAAACAGCCGACTCGTCCGCCCTCGCACTCATCTTCAGTGCCATGCGCCAGGTACAACAATCCGGACGGACACTCACCTGTACCGGGCTGCCAGCCAGCTTTACCACTTTGGCCGAGCTGTATGGAGTGTCTGGGCTGCTGCCCGCATGAACGGGGTGTTCCCCGCGATCCAGGTCAGTGACCTGCACAAGCGCTTTCGCACCACCCAAGCCCTCGGCGGCGTGTCGCTCGACGTCCAGCAGGGCGAGTTTTTTGGCCTGCTGGGGCCGAACGGGGCCGGCAAGACCACGCTGATTTCCATCCTCGCCGGACTCACCCGGGCCGATTCCGGTCATGCAGCCATCATGGGCCATGACGTGGTGCGCGATTATCGCCAGTCGCGACGCGCATTGGGCGTAGTGCCGCAGGAACTGGTCTACGATCCCTTTTTCAACGTGCGGGAAACCCTGCGCATCCAGTCGGGCTATTTCGGCCTCAAGCGCAATGATGACTGGATCGACGAGGTGATGCATCATCTCGACCTCACCCCGCACCTCGAAAAAAATACGCAAAACCTGTCTGGCGGCATGAAGCGCCGACTGCTGGTGGCGCAGGCGTTGGTGCACAAGCCGCCGGTCATCGTGCTGGATGAGCCGACCGCGGGGGTGGATGTCGATCTACGCCGCTCGCTGTGGGAATTCATCAGCCGCCTGAACCGTGAGGGGCATACTATTCTGCTCACCACGCATTACCTGGAAGAGGCCGAGGCGCTGTGCGGCCGGATTGCCATGCTGAAAAGTGGTCGCGTGGTGGCACTGGATGCAACGCGGAATCTGCTGAAGCTCACTAACGAGCATTGCGCCCAGTTGCGCCTGGACTCGGAAGTGATACCCGACGCCTGGCAGAAGCGTCTGCGGCGCGACCCGGATGGCAGCTGGTGCTTTAACTTCAGCGAGTATTCGGATCTGGAGACGCTGCTGACGGCCTTGCGGGTTGTCGGCGTGCGTGTGCTCGAAATGCGGCTGCAAGAGCCCGACCTGGAGGATGTCTTCACCGACATCATGAAGCGGACATGAGCGGATTCCCGGCGCTGCTTTACAAGGAACTGCTGCGCTTCTGGAAAGTGGCGGTGCAGACCGTGGTCGCCCCGGTGGTGACGGCGCTCTTGTATCTGCTGATTTTCTCGCATGTGCTGGAGGCGCATATCGAAGTCTACCCCGGCGTCTCCTACGCCAGCTTTCTGGTGCCGGGGCTGGTGATGATGAGCATGTTGCAGAACGCGTTCTCCAATAGCTCGTCCAGCCTGATCCAGTCGAAAATGCAGGGCAATATCGTGTTCGTGCTGCTGCCGCCGCTGTCTTACCTGGAGTTTTTCCTGGCCTATCTGGGCGCGGCGGTTCTGCGCGGGCTGGTCGTCGGTCTCGGCGTGTGGGCCGTGACGCTGTGGTTCGTGCCGTGGCAGATGCCGAACCTGGGCTGGCTGCTGGCCTATGCACTCATGGCCTGCGCCATCATGGGTGCGCTCGGCATCGTGGCGGGCATCTGGGCAGAAAAATACGACCAGCTGGCTGCGTTCCAGAACTTCCTCATTCTGCCGCTCACCTTCCTGTCCGGCGTTTTTTATTCCATCCATTCGCTGCCGCCGTTCTGGCAGGCCGTATCGCATGCCAACCCCGTATTTTATTTGATCGACGGCTTCCGCTATGCCTTTGTGGGGCAATCCGACACCGATCCCTGGCTCGGTCTGCTGGTCGCCGGGGCCTGCTTTGTGGCAATATCCGCGGTTACCCTGGCACTGTTGCGCAGCGGCTACAAACTCAGACACTAGATTGCAAAAGACGAGCGAGGCAATACAAGCATGGTTACACCCGACGACATCAAAGGCTGGATCACCGAGAAACTGCCGTGTGATCACATTGAACTGGACGGCGACGGCCAGCATTTTCAGGCGGTGATCGTCAGTCCGTCTTTTAGCGGCAAAAACATGATCCAGCAGCACCGGCTGGTGTATGAAGCATTGGGCACGCGCATGCACGCGGAGATCCATGCGCTATCAATGAAAACCTATACTCCCGAAGACTGGGCAGCCCGCTAAATGGATGCTTTGCTGATCCAGGGCGGTAATCCGCTTAACGGTGAAGTGTGCATTTCCGGCGCCAAAAACGCCGCGCTGCCCATTCTGACGGCCAGCCTGCTGACTGCCGAGCCCTTGCAGCTTGGCAACGTCCCGCATTTGAAAGACATCAGCACCATGCTGGCGCTACTGGGCCACATGGGTGTACGCGTTACGCTGGACGACCGGAATCATGTCACCTTGTGTGGCGAGTCCATTCCGCACAAGGAAGCACCCTACGAAATGGTGAAAACCATGCGCGCGGCCATCCTGGTGCTGGGACCGACGCTGGCGCGTTTCGGCGAAGCGCGCGTCTCGCTGCCCGGCGGTTGCGCCATCGGCTCGCGTCCGGTCGACCTGCATATCAAGGGTCTGCAGGCGATGGGCGCCGACATCCAGATCGAGCACGGCTATATCCATGCGCGTTGCAAACGCCTGCAGGGCGCGCGCATCGTGATGGACATGGTGACCGTGACCGGCACCGAGAACCTGATGATGGCGGCTGCGCTCGCCGAAGGCACCACCGTGCTGGAAAACGCCGCGCGCGAACCCGAGGTCGTCGACCTGGCAAATTGCCTGATCGCGATGGGGGCCAGAATCGAAGGTGCCGGTAGCGATGTCATCACCATCCACGGTGTGGACACGCTTCACGGCGCAGACTATTCAGTGATGCCCGACCGCATCGAGACCGGCACCTTTCTGGTGGCCGCAGCCATGACCGGCGGGCGTGTACGTGCCACCCATGCCCAGCCCGACACCCTGGACGCGGTGATGAGCAAGCTACGCGAAGCAGGTGCAAAGATCGAGGTGGGCAGCGACTGGATCGAAATCGAATCCGACGGCAAGCTGCAATCGGTGGATGTT
>JACDJC010002618.1_pt1 | contig 13845 bp, 14 predicted proteins | sample 7454191 | NCBI WGS metagenome assembly JACDJC01 (sample SAMN14253291, study PRJNA609438) | sludge metagenome | isolation source: sludge after 25d culture with pyrite and EDTA | collected 2018-12-20 | reverse complement strand
GGCTACCGCAACTTCTGCAACAAGCTGTGGAACGCCACCCGCTTCGCACTGATGAATCTGGAAGGCCACGACTGCGGCCAGGACGCCAGTCAGGCTATGGATTTCTCGGACGCCGACCGCTGGATCGTCGCCCGTCTGCAGCAGGCCATAAGCGACGTGCGCGAGGCCTTCGCCGCCTACCGCTTCGACCAGGCCGCGCGCGCGGTCTACGAATTCGTCTGGGACGAAACCTGCGACTGGTATCTGGAACTCGCCAAGGTGCAGCTCAACAACGGCACACCTGAACAGCAGCGCGCCACCCGCCGCACCCTGGCCAGCGTGCTCGAAACCACGTTGCGCCTCGCCCACCCCATCATCCCCTTCATCACCGAAGAGCTATGGCAGAAGGTCGCGCCGCTCGCCGGCGTGACCGGCGACAGCATCATGCTCGCGGCCTATCCACAGGTCGACGCAGCGCAGCGCCACCCCGACAACGTCGCCCGGATTCAACTCCTGAAGGATCTGGTCAACGCCTGCCGCACCCTGCGCGGCGAGATGAATCTGTCGCCGGCCCAGCGCGTGCCGCTGGTGATCGAAGGCGACGCCGTTGTGATCAATACGCTGGCGCCCTACATTGCCGCGCTCGGCAAGCTCTCCGAAGTCAGCGCCGTACCCACACTACCGGAAGCCGACGCCCCCGTTGCGCTGGTCGGCGAGATGCGGCTGATGCTGGTGGTGGAAATCAACAAGGACGAAGAGCGCGCCCGCCTGGCCAAGGAAATCGCCCGCATCCAGGGCGAAATCAAGAAAGCCGAAGCCAAGCTCGGCAATTCCAGCTTCGTCGACAAGGCGCCCGCCGCGGTGGTCGAACAAGAAAAAGCCCGACTGACCGACTTTACGAGCATGTTGCAGAAGGTTGAAGGGCAGCGCGCACGGCTGAACTGATTGCTGCAGCGACGATGAAAACAAAAAGCGCGGTTTCATCCGCGCCTTTTTGTTGTTCCAACTCAGCCACTCGCGCATAAAAAACCGGGGTCGAAACCCCGGCCTTGATCAGCCCGACTGCTGCTGAAGCTTACATCTTCCAGCTGTACTGGACACCCAGCGAGTTCTGATACATCTCGATTTTTTCTGTTCCGGCTGGGGGTTGCATCATGAATGCCGGAAGAATCGAGGTTCCCGTCACATCGTTCTTGAAGCCGTGCATATAGCTCATGGTCAACTCATTACCCGACGCCAGCGTGTAGGTGAAACCAAGGGTCGCATGATCCTTGATTACACCCGGTGCCAGAATATTGAAGGTCACGTCGCGCGCCTGAATCGGATTGTCGCCGTGGTTGTAGCCCGCACGCAGCGTCATCTGCTGGCTGTACTTGTATTCAACCCCCAGTTTCCACACGTCGATATCCTGCCAGCCAAAGCCAGGCCCGTTATCGGCCCCAAGGGGCGCCGGAATAAAGGCATTGGTGCTGGGATTGGCGATCGAGTTCACGCCGGAATAGCTAATGCGCTGATAGTCGAGGGCAACCAGGAACACAGGGGTAGCCTGCCAAGCTACGCCAAGATTGTAGTTCTCGGGAATGTCAAAGCCGCCCTGTTCCGCGAACAAGCCCTGGTACTTGGAAAACTCGTCGAATTTCATTTTCGACGCGTAGGCTGCGCCGATGCTCACGGTCGGAGTAATCTTGCCCATATAGCCAATGCGTACGCCATAACCGAATGAATCGTCGTTTCCGCGATTGGTAAGATTCGCAGCATCAGATGAAGCGCCAGCAAAAGCCTGTAGCCCATCTGCCTTGAACTGCTGATAGCCGATCAGCGGGGAAATACCGATGGAGTGGCTGGGGGAAATTTTATACGCAGCGGTCGGTGCAACGATCAACTGCATCAGGTTGACACCCAGTTTGCCGTCGCCACACAGCAGGTTAGCTGCGCTTGGACCGCAGTTACCCGCAGCAATCTGTCCACCCGGGTAATTCGTGTTCATCCCGCCGTTGCCATACACCGTCAGACCCAGCGCCAGATCGTTGCCAAGCATGCGGTTGTAGCCGAACTCCGGAACCAGGAAATACTTGGAATCGCTGTCGGCCGAGCCATCAAAAGGGCCCAGTCCAGTACGGCTGGATTCGCGCCGCGGGCTGAACAGATCCGCGCCCAGATCAAGACGGTTGCCCACAAACGCCATCGAGGCCGGGTTGTTGGCGCCGCCGAAAGCATCGTCGGACATGGCAGTAGCTGCGCCGCCCATGCCCTTGGCCTTCATGCCGTAGCCGTGCGAAAAGTAACCGTTGGTGGCGTAGGCGCTGCCGGCCAGACCGGCCAGCGCCATGAATGCGAATACACGTGTAAATTTCATTAAGATTGTCTCCTGAGGGCAGAATTGCAACACATAAGCTTATTCAATAGCTTGCCCTGCAGGCTACGCCGGCACTGGGGCTTAGACAAGCAAGTCGCCCCTTCTGCCAAAATCAAGGAAAACGGGTGTGGTACAAATGACACAAAAAAAGAGCCGAATCAATTCGGCTCTTTTTTATCATGCTGTAATCTGTCGTCTGGACACGGTGCTTTTAAATGAACAGACAGATGTCGGTTTCACCGGCGAATTCGAAGAAGGTTGCGGCACCACCGTACTCGAGATCGTCGATGAAGTCTGAATGCTCGAAGCCGAACAGCTCGACGGTCATCTGGCAGGCGATGAATTTGACTTCGGCTTCCTGGCACAAGCCGCGCAGGTCAGGAATGGTCGCCACGCCGCAATTGGAAATGGTCTGCTTCATCAGGGCCGTTGCCACGTTTTCGTAACCGGGAATGAGAGACTGGATGGCGTTGGGCATGTTCCAGTTGATGCTCTTGAACCACTTGGGGCCAAAAGGCATTTTCATCGGCATGCCGGGATTGCCGAGCGGGCTCACTTTCAGGCCGGACAGGTCCTTGCGGACGAGCTGGAGGCCGTAGAAGGTGAAGAAAATCTGCGTCTCGTAACCCAGCGCAGCCGCCGTCGAGGCCAGAATGAACGGGGGATAAGCCCAGTCCAGCGTGCCTTTGGTCGCGATGATGGCCATTTTTTTGGTATCCATGCTCTGTCTCTCCTCTTCCGGTTAAAAAAAACAGCGCCGCAGGTTCTTGGCCGAATACTCCAGGAACGAACGGCGCCGGTTTTATCGGGTGTTTATTTTTTCTTCATGAAGAAGGTGAACTCGCCACCCGCTTCTGCGGTGGACAGCAATTCGTTGCCGGTCTGCTTGGCGAACGCGGCAAAGTCCTTGACCGAGCCCGGGTCGGTGGACAGAATTTTCAGCACTTGACCGCTGCCAACTTCAGCCAGGGCCTTCTTGGCACGCAGGATGGGCAGGGGGCAGTTAAGACCGCGGGCATCTAGTTCTTTATCGAAATTCACTATGTTCTCCTAACATTAAATCGGTATGTACTAAAAATCGCTGCGGTACCTTAAACCAGAAATTCCAGCATTGCAACCGAAATTGCTGGGTCGCGGAGAAAATCCCGCGCTGTCCCTGAATGGGGCTTCGCTCCGCGTTTCAGCGCGGCCGCTGGAGCATATTGCCTGAGCGCGCCCACGCCATGATGCCGCCAGCCAGGTTGTGCATGTTTGCATAGCCTTTGGAGGCCATGAACGCGCACGCCTGGGCCGAACGCGCCCCCGAACGGCAATAAATCACCACCGGCCGGTCCTGGGGAATATCTGCCGCGCGTAGCGGCAACAGATGCAACGGAATATGGATGGCGCCATCGATCACTCCCTGCTTCACCTCAGCCTCGGTACGCACATCGATCAGGTGCGCTCCCTTGGCGGCGAGTTCCTCGACGTAGCCGGAATCGACTTCCTTGAAACCTGACAGTCCAAACATGGGCGCTACGCTCCCGCGATAAATTAGAGCCCTCTAATATATCAAAAACCCGAGGGCCGTGCCAAGTGTTCGCCACCGCTGTTGCGGGAATGCCCTCTACGCAGACACTCGGCCAGGCCTGCGCCCCGTGCCGTGCCTCCACCGAGGCGCCTGCGGCAGATTGAGGCCAGCAATCAGCAGCGCTGAGCGCCGTGATACAGATTGACGACGTGGCGCGCTTCTGCAAAAAACAGCCAGCGCTCGACCGCTGCGCCGGTCATGCCCGCGAGAGCGGCGATGATGGCGGCGGTTTGAGCACCCGGCTGGTTGAACGCCCACACCAGCATCAGCCCGGGCAGCACAAAGCCAACGATAAAAACCACCCCTTTGAGCAGGCTGGCGCGTCGGCGTGCAACCTGGAAGCCGAATTCCTGGGTCAGGAAGGTGCCGTGGGTGTGGCCGGTATCGAGCAGTTTGACCTTGGCGCGGGTCATCCCGGTGGCGGTGTTGATGGTGGGTGTGACGCCGGGGCTGCGAATCCAGAAATAGTAGATGGCCTTCAACACCGCAGCGATCGCGACGATCAGCGCCGACATTGCGATATACGGTGTGGTATCGAGGTCGGCGACGACCGCACCGACCAGCAGCAGCAGGCTGCCGCTGGCGTAGCCCAGCGCCAGATAGTTGGCGGGCACGAGCGGGGTATTCCACTGGCGGATGGTTTTCAGACAGGCGTAGATCATGCCGGTGGAAAACACCGTGATCCAGGCCATCACGGCGGTGAGAAAGCCGCTTGTTTCGCGCAGCCACAGCGGTGCATCGAACATGATGCTGGCGAGATAGATCAGCGCGAGCGGCATGAACACGATCGCGAACACGCCTTCGCGCGACAGCCACGAGGTGCGGAAGCGGTTGAATGCACGCCAGGCGTTCTTTGGATTTGCCAAGTGAAGGGTCGACGACAGCAGGCCGAACACCACCAGTGCCAGCGCAATCAGCCCACCTGCAATGAGCTGGTCCTGGCTAAAGCCGCCGCCGAGCTTGAACGTGTCGGCGATGAACAGCAGCGAGAACAGGCCGAAACCCGCGCCCGATGCCACGGTAAAAAAAATGACTGAAAGTGCCGGATGCATGCTGGTTCCTCAATGATTCCTATGCCGCCTGATTGATTAGCGGCGTACCAGTTTGTTGGCGAACTGCTTGATGCTTTCCTTCAGGCCGCGTCGCGGCCGGGTGTCGACCGGGATCACCGGCTTGCGGCGCGGCGGCAGGTAGGTGTTGGTCGGGTTGTAGTTGAGCTCGGGCATCAGCGGGAAGCCGCCGCGCTCGCGCACCGTGCGCGACACCGCCGAATCGGGATCGTCGAAGTCGCCGAACATGCGGGCGTGCGCCGGACAGGTCAGCACGCACGCCGGCTGGCGCTCCTCGATCGGCAGTTCCTGGTCGTAGATGCGATCGATGCAGAGGGTGCATTTCTTCATCGTGCCGGTTGCGCGATCGAGTTCGCGCGCGCCGTACGGGCAGGCCCAGGAGCAGTAGTTGCAGCCCATGCACTTGTCCTGGTCGATCAGCACGATGCCGTCCTCGGGCCGTTTGTACGAGGCGCCGGTCGGGCACACGGTGACGCAGTCGGCGTCCTCGCAGTGCATGCACGACATCGGGAAGTTGATCGTCTTGTTGTGCGGATACTCGTCCATTTCGTAATGGCGGATCCGGTTGAACCACACCCCCGACGGCTCGGCGCCGTAAGGCTGGTAGTCTGACAGCGGGCCGATGGTGCCGGAGGCGTTCCACTCCTTGCAGGCGATGGCGCAGGCATGGCAGCCCACGCACACGTCGAGGTCGATGACCAATCCAAGTCTCATGTTGTGCTCGCTTTGTTTGTTCGGGTACGGCTCAGTTCTTTTTGTGGCTGCGGGCGTCGTAACGCAGCACCTCGGGGCGCTCGTAACGCTCGCCACCCGGCAACGGCTTCAACTCGTCGAACTGCGGCCAGGAGCCGGTTTCGCCCGGTGCCGCTTTCCAGATCTTCACCCGCAAGTCGAACCACGCCGCCTGGCCGGTCACCGGGTCGGAGTTGGTGACACGGCGCTCGCCGGCCTTTTCCGGCAGCAACTCGGAAATCAGGTGGTTGAGCAGGAAACCCCTGGTCGCCTCGGAGGCGTTCGGCTTCAGGCCCCAGGCGCCCTTCTGCTTGCCGATGGCGTTCCAGGTCCAGATGGTGTCTTCCTGGGTGCCCTCCATGGTCCTGGCCTGGCAGCGGATCTTGCCGTTGTGCGACTCGACCCAGATCCAGTCGAAGTCCTTGATGCCCATTTCGGCGGCCTTGCGCGCGTTCAGATACATGAAGTTCTGCGCCATCAGCTGACGCAGCCACACGTTCTGCGAATCCCACGAGTGGTACATGAACATCGGGCGCTGGGTCAGCGCGAAGAAGGGATACTCGTTCGCGTCAACGCGCTGCTGCTCCAGCGGCTCGTACCACATCGGCAGCGGATCGAAGTACTTCACCAGACGCTCACGGTCGAGCGGGTTGTTGGGCTGCGGGCCATCGTACAGGCCCTGCCCGGCGAGGCGGAATTTCTGCAACGGCTCGGAATAGAACTGCATGATGATGGGCTCGGCCTTGCCGATGAAGCCGGCGTCCGCCGCGACTTCGAGGTAGTCCTGGTTGGCGAAGCGCATGTACTTCTGATTGTCAGGCCAGTGGTGGGCGAAGAAGCTCTGGTTCTCGATGTACTTTTCCCACTGCTTCGGGTTCGGCTCGCCCTTCAGTGACTGATCGCCGTCCTTGCCGCGCCAGCCGGCGAGAAAACCCACGCCGGGCGAGCGCTCGTAGTTGACGATGAAATCCTGGTAGCCACTGAATTTGCGGCTGCCGTCCGGGTTGGTGAAAGCCGGGAATTTCAGCCGCGAGGCGAGCTCGACCATGACCTCCTGCCACGGGCGCACGTCGCGGTCGGGCTGAACCAGCGGATAGCGGATCGCGTCGGCCGCTGCGTCGGGCTCGGAAATCGGACGATCGAGCAGCGAGATGGTGTCGTAGCGCTCGAGGTAGGTGGTGTCCGGCAGGATCAGGTCGGCGAAGTGGGTCATCTCCGAATGAAAGGCATCGACCACCACCAGGAACGGAATCCTGTACTCGCCAAAGTTTTCCTCATCCTTGGCGCGCAGCATGTCCTGGACGTTGGCCGTGTTCATGGTCGAGTTCCACGCCATGTTGGACATGAACAGGATCAGCGTGTCGAGCGCATAGGGATCGTGCTGGGTCGCGTTGGTGATCACCATGTGCATCAGACCGTGCGAGGCGATCGGCGCTTCCCACGAATACGCCTTGTCGATGCGCAGCGGGTTGCCGAATTCGTCGATCACCAGGTCTTCCGGGCGGGTCGGAAACCCCAGCGGCGGTCGCGACAGCGGGGTGTTCGGCGCGTTGATGATGGCGATGTTGTTTTCCGGCCGTTGGTGCGGCGGAATCGGTTTCGGGTACGGCGCACGGGCGCGAAAGTTGCCCGGCGCGTCGAGCGCGCCCAAGAGCATCTGGATCATGTGAATCGCGCGGCAGGAATGGAAACCGTTGGAGTGTGCCGCGATGCCGCGCATCGCGTACATCGCCACTGGACGGCCGACGACTTTGTCGTGTTTCCGCCCCCATACGTCGGTCCACTCGATCGGCAGCTCGACCGTCTCCTTGAACGCGACGTGCGCCATTTCCAGCGCAATGCGCTCGATGCTCTCGGCCGGCAGACCGCATTCCAGTGCAACGTTCTCCGGCGCGTAGCGCTCGTCGAGGTAGCGCTCGACCATCAATGACATCACCGTCTTGACCCGACGGCCGTCGGGCGCGATGAATTCGCCGAACAGTGCCGGCGCAATCTCGCCGTGCATGCCGTTCCTGAACGCTTCCTTCTCGATATCCCAGATCAGCGGCTGGTCGTTGTCGTCGCGCAGAAACAGGCCGTCGCCGGCCTGGCCCGGCGTCTGCACCACCAGCCACGAGGCGTTGGTGTAGCGCACCAGGAATTCGTAATCGAACTGTTCGTGCTTCAGCAGCACGTGCACCATCGACATGGCGAGCAGGCCGTCCATCCCCGGCTTGATCGGCAGCCATTCGTCGGCGATCGCCGAATAGCCGGTGCGTACCGGATTGACGGTGACGAACTTGCCGCCATGGCGCTTCAGCTTTTCCAGGCCGATCTTGATCGGGTTCGACGAGTGGTCTTCGGCCACCCCCCACATCAGGAAATATTTGGCGTAATCCCAGTCGGGTGCACCGAATTCCCAGAACGAGTAGCCGATCGAATACAGTCCCGCCGCCGCCATATTGACCGAACAAAAACCGCCGTGTGCCGACCAGTTGGGGGTGCCGAATTGCTGCGCCCACAGACCGGTCAGCGCCTGCATCTGGTCGCGCCCGGTGAAGTAGCCGAGCTTGGAAGGATCGGTCGCGCGAATGTCCCCCAGCCGCTCGGTCAGCACATCGAGCGCCTGCTCCCATGAAATCGCCTCGTAAACGCCTTCACCACGCTCGGTGCCCGGCTTGCGCATCAGCGGCTGGGTCAGCTTGGCGGTGGAATACTGCTTCATGATTCCGGCCGAGCCCTTGGCGCACAACACGCCCTGGTTGGTCGGGTGGTTGCGGTTGCCCTGGATGAAGCGGACCTTGTTGTCCTCCAGCGTCACCTTGATGCCGCAACGACAGGCGCACATGTAGCACGTGGTGTACTTGATTTCCTGTGCGTCGTGGTTTTCGAGCTTGATCTTGGCGTTCATGCGGTCTCTGAATTCAAAATCGCCTCGGGTGGCTCCATGACGGAGCCACCTCTGTTCCTGCCCGGCTATATATAACTAGGTGACTGCTGGAAGTAGCGCCAGCGCGTTGGTACTGGATACTGCGGGGACGGCTAAATATTAATCGTTCCGAATATGCCGTTATTGTGCACTTCACGCGCCGGAGATGGCAAGCAAAATGGCTGATAGTCCGATAAGACCGATTGATAAAAACCCTTATTCTTTACCGGGTTAAGCGCACGAATCAATTTTATTTCGACTGCGCCGCCTGGTGTTCGGCCAGCAGCGATTCAATCACCCGCAGGGCCTCGCCCTCGTCCCATTCGGTGGGTCCGGTCAGCACGTAACGCAATTGTCCCTTGCCATCCAGCAGGAACGTGGTGGGCAGCGCAAAAACCTTCCAGCGACGGGTATTGCTGCCGTCCGGATCGAGCAGAATCGGAAAGCCCAGTTTCATCCTGGAAAGGTAGGCTTTCACCTCAGCCGGGGTTTCCGCGCTATCGAGCGCGACGATTTCTAGCGGTCGTCCAGCCATCTTCAGCCGTAGCCGTTCCATCGACGGCATTTCCTCCAGGCAGGGCGGACACCACGACGCCCAGAAATTGAGCAGCACCACCTTGCCGCGATAGTCCGCAAGGGTGCGCGGCGCCCCCTTCAAATCTTGCGCCTGCAACGCGGGTGTGGGCGCGCCCGAACGCGACTCGAATCCGGCGGCATGCGCGCCGAGCGGTACAACCAGGCTCATCGCCAGAATGGTCAGCAATCGTTTCATTTATCTTCCCCGTTACCCAGTTCGCGCAGCAGCATGGCGTCCATCCGCTGGCTCTCGGCCACCTCGAAATCGGTGGGTATCTCCCGCTCCCAGTAGCCTTCGCGAAGATTTTCCAGAATCACATGACTGACGCTTGCACCATGCAGTGCCAGATGATCCAGCAGACCCGGCAACCAGGGCGTGGCCGCCGAACGACGCGGCTGCAATATCCGCACTTTCAAACCGGACAGTTCACCCACATCCAGATAATCCGGCTCGGCCAGGGGCTCGGCCGAAGTATAGAGATTCGGATGCATCAGCAACACCCGCAGCCGGGCTCGCTGTGCCGGACCGAGCCGCGCCGCCCCAGCCAGAACCGGAACCGCGGCACGCGCCACCGCAAACACTGCCACCTGCCGGTTACCTGACAGGGCGGCACGCAACCAGTCCGCCATGTCTTGCGGCGGCACCTCGTCCAGGCTGCGGGGCAGTGGCGGCAGAAAATAGGCGTCGACCGGATCGAGCGACCAGACTTCGACCCCCTGCGCGGCGAGCTTCTTTGCGGCCTCCAGCTCGGGTTCCGAGCGCCCGTACTCGGACGCCACCCACAGCACCAGGCGATCGCCCTCGGCGGTGAAAACCTGATACTCCGGCAATTCGGCCCGTACCCCGAAGGCGCACAAGCCGAGGCTCAACCAGACAATCCTGAGAAAACGCATATGCCTGCCTTGCTGCGAACAGGCGTCCATGGTGCCGCATTACCGCCGCAATGCAAGGAGCACTTTTGACTACGTATGAGCCGACGAAGACCGTTTCCAGTGGCCTGAACGCCCGCCCTGCTTCTCCAGCAGCCGGATCTCGCCCATCGCCATGCCGCGATCGACCGCCTTGCACATGTCGTAGATAGTCAGCAGCGCGACGGCAACGCCGGTCAGCGCTTCCATTTCCACGCCGGTCTTGCCGACGGTTTCGGCAGTCACGGTGCAGGTGATCGTCGCTGCGGCCTCGTCATGACTGAATTCGACACCCGCGCGGGTCAGCGCAATCGGATGACACAGGGGGATCAGCTCGGCCGTCCGTTTGGTCGCCTGGATCGCGGCGATGCGGGCGATGCCCAGGACATCGCCCTTGGCCGCCTGCCCCGCCAGGATGCGCGCCAGAGTATCGGGCAACATGCTGATGCGGCCGCTTGCGACGGCGACGCGCCGGGTATCGTCCTTGCCCGCCACGTCGACCATGACCGCCTGGCCGCGCTCGTCAAAATGGGTGAATTCGTTCATGCTCGGGAACCTTGTCGACAATTCATGCATCGTAAACCAAATGCTCTTGCCTGCCTCCATCCCCACCTGCTGATGCTGCGCACCCTGCTCGCATTTACCCTGGCGATACAGCCCGTAGTGGCCGCAGACCTGCCCGATCTGGGCGAGGTGTCACGGCAATATTTTTCCGACCAGGAAGAACAGGCGATGGGCCGCGCGATCATGCGCGACGTATATGCTGACCCGCGCTATCTGGACGATCCGGAAATCGAGAGCTACCTCAACCAGCTCGGTTACAAGCTGGTATCGGTGAGCACGCGCAACCAGCGCGAATTCACCTTCTTCGTCGTCGACGACCCCAGCATCAACGCCTTTGCCATGCCGGGCGGCAATATCGGGGTTCACACCGGGCTGCTGCTTGCGGCGCAAAGCGAATCCGAACTGGCGAGCGTGGTCGCACACGAAATCTCCCACGTGACCCAGGACCATATCGCCCGCATGGTGGCCGCGCAAAGCCAGAGCTACTGGCCGACCATGGCCGCGCTGGCGCTGGCCTTGTTGGCAGCGCGCTCCAACCCCAATGTGGCGAGCGCAGCGATCGCCTCCAGCCAGGCCTATTCAATCCAGAGCCAGCTCAACTACAGCCGCGACTACGAGCGCGAGGCCGACCGCCTCGGCTATGACATGCTGACCCGCGCCGGTTTCGATCCGCGCGGCATGAGCGGATTTTTCAACCGGCTACAGCGCGCCAGCCGCTTTTACGACAGCAGCGCACCGGCCTACCTGCGCACCCACCCGCTCACCAGCGACCGGATCTCGGACATGGAAGCGCGCAGCGACGCAGCGCCCTATCACCAGGTCGAGGACAGCCTCGACTTTCAACTGGTACGCGCCCGCCTGCGGGCGCGGCAAGACAGCCCTCAGGACGCCGTGGTCGCGGCCCGCAACACCTTGAAGGAAAAACGCTACAGCAGCGAAACCGCGGCCCGCTACGGCCTGGTCAGCGCGCTGCTGCGCACGCGCCAGTTCAGGGAAGCCGAGGCCGAACTGCAGAAGCTGCCATCCGGCAAGAGCGGCAGTCCGATGATTCAGCAACTGGCCGCCCAGACCGCGCTGGCCGCCGGCAACCAGGCGCTCGCCTTGCAGCGCTACCAATCGGGCAGCAGCACCTATCCGGGCTACCGGCCGCTGCAATATGGCTACATCGGCGCATTGCTGAGTGCGCGTCGCAGCAACGATGCACTGGCTCAGCTCGATCGACAACTGTCGCTCTATCCGCTCGATCGCCGCCTGTGGCGGTTCGCCGCACAGGCCCACGCCCAGCTCGGACATCGCCTGCTGAGTCACCGCGCCCAGGCCGAGGCGGCGGCGTTGAGCGGCAACCTGATGGCCGCAATCGAACAGATCACGCTTGGCATCAAGGCCGGTGATGGCAGTTTTTACGAGATGTCAGCAGCCGAAGCGCGGCGCCGCGAATGGCAAGCACTCGAAAAAGCGCAGCGCAAGGAGTAGGACTCCCAGTCCGCAACCCCAGGCTTGACGCGGCTGGTAGGAATTTACCCCGTGATTCCGGCGTAAAAAATCATGCATGGCCTTGCATCAAAAAAACTAATTCCACTATGCTTCGTCTCACCCATCACTGGATGGCGTTGGCTCAGAGGCGCCGCAGGCGGCAAACGCTCTCGTCACAGCGTCATAAAACTAGGAGGACGAACATGCGAAAGTTGCACCAGCTGATCACGGCTTGCGCGGTTGGTGCAATCACGCTGACGGGCAGTGCACTCGCTGTCGAAGCTGCGAAGGATCCCAGCGGAAAGGAGCTCGCGTTCAGCCGGGGCAAAGGCAACTGCCTGGCCTGCCATGCCATGCCGACCCAGCCCGACGCGGAATCGGCCGGCCTGTATGGTCCGCCGCTGATCGCCATGAGTGCGCGCTTCCCCAACAAGGCCAAGCTGCGCGCCCAGATCTGGGATGCCACCGCGATCAATCCATCGTCGTCCATGATTCCGTTCGGCAAGCACGGTGTGCTGACGGAGCAGGAAATCGATAAAGTGACCGATTTCGTGTACGGTCTGTAATTCCCGTAGTAACCCGTAGCAATTCGTCAAGCAAGGAGAGAGAGATGCCAATGAACGCACTTCGTAGAAACGTACTGAAAAGCGCCGCCGGCGCGGGCACCGTGGCCGTGGCGGTGGCTGCAGGCCTGTTGAAGCCCACCCAGGCGCTGGCTGCCTGGAACAACGCAGCCTTCGAGGCCAAGAACGTCGGCGACGCGATGAAGGGTCTGGGTGTTTCCAGCCCGGCCGACAGCAAGGACGTCGTCATCAAGGCGCCGGACATCGCCGAAAACGGCGCGGTCGTGCCGGTCGAAGTGACCAGCAACATCCCGGGCACCACCAGCATCGCCATCTTCGCGGAAAAGAACGCCACACCGCTGGTCGGCAGCTACAACCTGTCCGGCGGCACCGAGGGCTTCATCTCCACCCGCATCAAGATGGGCCAGACGGCGCTCGTCCGCGCGGTGGTCAATGCAGGCGGCAAGTCCTACACCGCGGCCAAGGAAGTCAAGGTCACCATCGGCGGCTGCGGCGGTTGATGCGCCTGCGCATGCAGACCTCGTCAAGTTGAACTGAATACTTTTAGGAAAGGAAAGCCAAATGGCTGAACCCATGCGTATCCGTGCCACCATGGCTGGCGATGTTGCCCACGTCAAGGTGCTGATGAACCATCCGATGGAAACCGGCCTGCGTAAAGACGCCAAGACCGGCCAGTTGGTCCCCGCCCACTTCATCCAGGACGTAACCGCCACCGTTAACGGTACCACCGTTCTGTCCGCCAACCTCGGCAGCGGCGTCTCCAAGAATCCCTATCTGGGCTTCCAGGTAAAAGGTTCCAAGGCCGGTGACAAGGTTATCGTCAACTGGGCCGACAACAAAGGCGATAAGAACAGCGCCGAAGCCACCATCGGCTGACTTTCCCCGGACAAGCTTTCTCCTGCCGGCAGCCATGCCGGGAACCTGTGCCGCCCTGATCGATTGGGGCGGCTTTTTTTTGCGGCCGGTGCCCTCATCGAGGCTTACGGCGGGTTCAGTGTTTTGTAGGATGCCTCATGCTTGGCCTAAGTAGTCCGTTTCGTAAGTTCACACACGTATTCTTCAAGCGGCGAGTTTCAACTGCTGAGTTTGGGCGTAGCGTGAGCGCATGCGGGCGACGAGGGCGT
>JACDJC010002612.1_pt1 | contig 13871 bp, 6 predicted proteins | sample 7454191 | NCBI WGS metagenome assembly JACDJC01 (sample SAMN14253291, study PRJNA609438) | sludge metagenome | isolation source: sludge after 25d culture with pyrite and EDTA | collected 2018-12-20 | reverse complement strand
TTGCTGACAACGAACGCGCCAAGCCTATGCGTTCCAGTGCAAACCAACAGGCTACGACACGCCTAGACCAACTAGCCGAAGAAGAAGCGCAGCAACACGCTGCTATCACGCAAGACCTTGTACGTTCCGCAGCCCAAGGTGGCGCACTCTCCAAGGCCGCACTGACCGGCATCCAGACCGGCGCAACGCAGATGCCCGTGCATCCCGAGCGCGCCGCTATCGAGCAGCAGATGCTTGCCGACGAAGCAGCGCAGGCTGAACTGGCACCCATTGAACGCCTGATGCGCACGCGCTCTGACGAAGAAGTACAGCGTGTTGCCGACAATCCAAAAGCCAATCCGAAGATGCGCCAAGTTGCCATCGCGGATTTGCAGCGCCGCATGGCAACCAAGGCACAGCCGACGACGACCAGCCCGCTACAGCAGACGGCTACGCAGTTCAATCTACCGGAGAATAGTCGTGCTGCCCAACCTGTTCAAATGGCTCAAAAAGCGCAAGAAACGAATGCTCCGCAAGCTCGGATTGAACAAGGCGCCGCACAAGATGCAGCAATAACAAGGCTTCGCACTGATGCGAAAAGCGTTTTCTTTGGCCCGATTGATGACGCAAAAAGAAATGCAGCAAAACAAGAGCTAGACGATGGGATCGTTGCAGCGGTTCGCGCAGGAATTCCAGAGGAAAACATTTACCTGGCGATACACAAAACTGGAGGATGGCCGAACAAAAATGTTCAAAGCCTTATTTCCGAGCAAGGCGCCGCACCTCAAGCGCGAATCAAGCAACTTCAATCTAAACTCGAACAGACCGAGCCTTTCACAGAGCAAAGTAGCGCACTGACTGAAAAGCTACAGTCCGCCGTCACTCAAGACGCGCAATCCGCGCTGAACGCCGGAGAAATGCCCGTCTACAAGGTGACGGATCATGTCAGCGTGGCGATTCATCCGTCTGCGCAGAATCCTGGCATGGTTCAAGTCACTCGCTATACGAAAGATGGCGTAATTGGCGACTCGCAATACAACAACGTAGATGATGCCGTTCGCCAAGAAGGATTGACGCATAAGCCGCGCATTGCTTCCAATGATGCCGTAGCAGTCATTGAGAAGTCGATTCAAGCCGAGGCCGAATATCAGCAGCGCAAGAACGCCGCGCCTGTTCCCAATGCTGATTCTGGTATCGGCGTAGGCGGAATCACCCGCAAACGTTCCATAGAAAATTGGACCGCCGACGAACTGCAAGCGCGGCTGAATCGCGCCGATGCCGGAGAGTCACCGCTTCAGCCTGATTCGCGCCAGAAGATCGAGGCAGAACTTGCTAAGCGTCCCGCTCGCAAAGCGCCGATCAATCATGGCCTGTCTGTTGGCAAGGCGCCTAACTCAGCAGCGCCTGTAACAGTTCGCAACGGTATCATCTTCATTGGTGACGAACCGGCGGTCAATTACGATACCGAGCAAGACATTAAGATTGCCAGCGATGCTACGCCAAGGCAGATCGTTGATGCGCTAAAGTCTGGCGGTGCGATTGCTACAAGCCAACGGTTTTATGGATTGCCTGCTGAGCCGAAAGCCGAGAAACAGAAACCCGACCGTCGCCAGATCGACGCCACAAAAGACACGCTATTCCAGGCCATCGCCAAACTCGGCGGCATGGATACGAATGAGCTTTTGAGCAACGGATTCGACCTGAAAGATATTAGCGTTCGCCATGCTGGCAAAGTCATCAAGAGCGGAAAAAACAAGGGCCAACTGTCTAAGCCATCATACAAGTCGCCGATGCTCGACTTCAACATGCCGCTGCATAAGAAAGGCGGCATGACGTTTGACGAGATGTTGAAGCACTTGAAGCAGGAGAATTACAGATATTTCCCTGAAGATGCGACGCTGAATGATGCGATTAACGCATTCGAGACTCAGCTAAAAGAAAAAGACGTTCTCACTCCAGACGGTGTGATAAGCAAGTCCGAAGCAGATCAATCAGCCTACGATGCGGCAATGCAAGCCGAGCAGGAAGAGAACGACGCCATTGGCTACGATGACCTGAGCGACCGCGAAAAGGCGCTGGTCGATTTCCACGCTGAAAACATCTATGATGAAGACAGCCCAATTGAAGCATTCAAGCGCGGCATGAAACGCGATGGCGCAACCGAGGACGAAATCAATGAAGCAATCAAGCAAACTTTCGGAACGCAAGAAACTGGAAATAATGATTCCGGTGGAACGCCGCAAGGAACTGGCGAAACTCGGGATGCGCAAGGGGCTTGGAATGGCAGCCAAGATGGAGAAGTTCAGGAAGGCGCAGAACCAGACTGGCTGACTGGTCAGACCAACGAACAAGCTGCCTCCGAACTCGCCAAGCGCAAAGCCGACATTGCCGAAGAGAAGCGCCAGCATGAAGAACTGATCGCCAAGGCCAAGCGCGAGTCAAACGCCAAAGAGAAGGCCCGCCGTGCTGCGCAGGTATTGGCCGAACGCGAAGCCGCCAAGAAAGCCGAAGTCGATAAAGCCGCTGAAGACTTCGCGCTCGGACAGGCCGCACCCGCACCCGTAGAGCGCAAGGTAACGACTGAGGATGCTCGCGGGCAGCGGGATGTTTTTGCGCAACCCGCACAGGGACAGCAAGCACCAGAAAAAAGCGAGAGAGAATCCGCAGAGCTTCGTTACAAAGAAATTCTCTCGCAGTGGAAAAGCAAATCCCCTGGAAAAATGTGGAAGCCGACTACCCCACTTGAAATTAAGGTAGAGGCAGAGAAGCTAATGGCTACTCTCTCAAGCAGAGAGCAACCAGCACAGGAACCCGCGCAACCCGTCAAAGCAACCACAGAAGCCAAAGCCGTTGAGCCGTGGCAGATGACGCGAGACGAGGTTGGATCATCGCTCAATGCAAAGGGCTGGAAATCGCGCCAAGGAGTTCTTGTTGTTGCCCCAAGCCCAAAAAGTGGACTGTATGAACACGAGTGGCTATTCAACAAGAAACGCGATTTCTATCTAAAAGAAGGTGAGGCAGAGAAGTTCATCAAAGACTTCAATGCTACAGCCCATCGGCGCCACGTCGAATATGCACTATCCAAAGGCAAGCCAGTACCGGCAAACGTGCTTGCCGATTATCCAGACCTAAAGCAAGTTACGATTGAGCAATCCGCGCAGGACAACAAGCCTGCTGCGGTCGACGCCAAGAAAGAGGCGGAAACCGACGACCGCGACCATTTCACACTTGAACGCCTGAACCGCGAAACTAACCAGATGGAGCCGGTGACATTCGCGCGTGGCGAATATGTCCGCTATACACTGAGCGGCCAAGATGTGTTTGGCGAGATCGACGGAATTTCGCATGCTAGGCGCGAATTCGCAGTCGATGGCCTATGGTATCCGTTCGGCTTTGCCTACAAGTCCGAGCGCCCGGCAGAGGAGAAGAAACAAACCGTCCCGCTGTCGTCCGTGATTGACTCGGTTAATGCCAAGAATGGTGAAGGACTGACCGAGGCCGACCGTATTGCGACGGTAGATAGCCATCGCGCTTTCATGGAGCGCCTGAACAACGGCGACGTGACCATTGACGAATTCAAGGCGCGATTCGAGAGCGTAAAGAATTCCAAGGCGGCGCTACTTGCAGAGCTTGGAACGAAGACGAAGCAGGAACTTCTGAAGCTGATTGGTGGATACCGCGCTGAACGCTACAAGAACGACAAGAAGGATAAGATTGTCAGCGAAGCCTACCGCAACATGCTTGATGATTTCGTTCTCGGCGATAGCATTTCCTACGGTTTCGGAGCGAAGTATGAGGACGTGATCGGCGGCTATGTTGGCCGCTATGCGCAAGCAGACATCCAGGCTTACGCTGACAAGATCAAGGAAGCCAAAGCCGAGCGTGCAAATAACAGAGCGAAAAATGAAGAAGCCATTGCTGCGCCGCAAACGCTCAATGATTTCATGCTCAAGGTCCGCGCGTCTGGAATTGATTCGCTGACTGCTGAAGAGCGCCGCAAGTATGAAGACTTGCGCGCCGAGGCAACCATGAAGGCGCGGCAGGAAAGCAAGCAAGAAATCAAGACGACCGTTGCTGCAAATACGGAAACTGTCGGCGCCGAAATCAAGCAGACGAAGCACACAAAGACGGGAGCCGACTTGTTCGTTGTGGTGCCGGCGCAACGTGTCGATGGCGATGCGTTCAAAACGTGGTCAAGCGAATCAAAGAAACTTGGCGGTTGGTATTCGTCATATCGTGGAACAGGGGCTATTCCAGGATTCCAGTTCAAAACGATGGATGCCGCCGAGGCATTCAAAGCCTACATCAGCGAAGGCGATACGCAAGCGGCGCAACAGATGGCCGAGGCCCGCCAGGAAGAACGCGCTGACGACCGGGAAGGATCTGCTGTTGAGCGACTTCGGGCAATGGCCGACAAGGTTGAAGAGTCGGCGAACGATGACCTTGGCCGCGACCGCAATACAAACACGGCACGCCGGGCTCGCATGGCATCAGGCGCCGAGGCTGCGGCGCGCAAGCGGTTGGCGCTAGGCCGCACCATGCGCAACATTGCCGGCGCTATTGAATCTGGCGAAGCCAAGTTCTTGGGCGGACTGCGCACCAAGGCGCAGGTTGAGCAGTTGATGCAGGCAATTCAGACCGCGCATGATGACATGCTGCGCGACAAGTATCCTAGCTATGGCGATTTCCTGAAGCATCAGGGCGACACCGTAACTGCTGAGTCAGTTGATAAAGTCAAATACCCGACCTATGAAGCATACGTTGCCGACCTTTCCGGTATAGCTGGCAAACTAGCCGGGCGCGACGGGTCAAAGACGCTTTCCGCACGCTTGCGCAAGATTGTCAGCGAGCAGCAAGAAGCCGAATTCTCCGATGTCGTGAAGGAAAACCCGCTAAAGTTTGCGCTGTTCAAGCAAGGAACAATGGAGCCGGCAATTTTCGGTACGGAGAAATTTGCAAACGCCGTATTGATGCGCAGCGGGCTTGCAGGAAAAGCGCAAGTTGTGACCATCGGGCGCGGTAAGCATGTTGTCACCATCTCGCGTGACATGGCGGTTGAGCAAAAACGATTCACGCCGGGCGACCGCGACAAGGTGACGCTGAAGCCGGAGTTTGCTGAATCCGTGCTAGCTGCGGTCGACAACTACAACGCCACTAAATCGCGCTTCGATCAAGTGACGCTTGGTTGGTGGTTGCCCGAGGTTCGCGCTCGCCGCAAACGCTTGGATGCAATGAACTTGACCAATACACCAGAACTACGCGCGGCCATGCGCGAGTTCATCAAGTTCCGCGACGAGATTCCCGAGGCTGATCCGGTCAAGGAAATGGAGCGCGCGCTGATTGGTCGCAAGGATGTTGGCGTCGATTTCTTCCCGACGCCGGCAGGTGTTGCTACGGATATGGTGCAACGCGCCGGAGTCGGTCCCGGCATGGCTGTACTTGAGCCGTCCGCCGGCAATGGAAATATCGCCGAGGCAATCCGCGAGGCCGGAGTCGTTCCAGATACCGTTGAAATGTCCACTGCGCTATCGGAAATCCTTGAGGCAAAGGGATTCCCCGTGGTTGGCCGCGACTTCATGGATATGGACCCGCGCAGCTTCACGTATGGCGACACCTTCGAGGCTCCAGATGGTACGCGCGGTATCATGCGCGGAGGAAACATGGAGCGCGTGCGGCTTGTCAATCAGCAAGGCGAAAGCCTTGGGTATTTCAACCGCGATGAATTAAAAGGGATCGAGAAGAACGGTAGCGAGTCAGGATACGACCGCATCGTAATGAATCCGCCATTTGGTGGTGGCGCCGACATGCGCCACGTTCGCCACGCCTATTCATTGTTGAAGCCAGGTGGCCGCATCGTCGCCGTGGTAGGCGAGGGCGCTTTCAATCGTTCAGACAAGCAGGCTACGGAGTTCCGCGCATGGCTCGATGAGCTTGGCGCAGAAGTTGAAACGCTGCCGGAAAACACTTTCCGCGATGCCAATTTGATGAACACGACCGGCGCTAATGCGCGAATCGTGACTATCGAAAAACCGGAAACAGACAAAGGCGTTACTCGATACTCCAAAGCAGATGCAGCACAAGCCGAACCTTTCCCCCGCGCCCAGGCCGAGTCACGCATCAAATCAATCCTTGGCGACAAGCTAGGCAAGGTACTGATCGACTCCGGTATTGTCACCTTCACCAACAAAGGTAACGAGTACCAAGGCGCCACCTACAAAGACGGCTCGATTGTCCTCAACCTTGACGCACTGAGCGCCGATAACTTCGATGGCGTGCTTCTCCACGAAGGAATGCACTCGACCATCCGTGACATCGTAGGCGAAGCGACCTACGCCAAGCTGATGAAGCAGCTTGAGAACATGCACGCAATGGGTAAAGGAGCACAATGGGTCAAGGATGCCAATGCCGCAATTCCTAGCGATACGAAGGCCGAACATCGAACCGAGGAACTTGCTGCCTACGCGATTGAACGTTATGTCAACGGCGCCAAGCAGCCGAACATAATCACCCGTTGGGTGGAATCACTACTCTCTGCACTGCGCACCGCTATCATCCGCAAACTGCCATTTGGCAAGCTGAAATCGTGGGCGGTGAATAACCTTCAGCCGCAAGACTTGGCTAACCTTGCTATTGCTGGATTGAAGGCGAAGGCTGGAAAGGTTGCCGCCACCTCTTACACGTCTGCGGGTTACGCTGACGCTCGCATGAGCAAGACACAAGAGCGGACGGTGAGAGCCGTTAATCCGGGTTCGTCGGAACCTGTGCAGTATGTTGGCGAGGCTGGCGGCAAAGTCAGTATCGAAGACTTCAATGCGTTTGTCAATCGGCTCAAGGATGAGCGGCCGATAGACAGCTACAGCCACAAGCAGAAGATCGCCGACCTTGTTGAAGAGATTGAGGCTGACTGGTCAAATGGTTCAAGTGATGACTACTCAAACAGTTTTGGGCCTGACGAGATTTATGCCGACCTGCACAAAGAAAATGATGCCGAGTATTTCGATGGTGACGGCGACCTGACGGATAGCGGATCGCGTCGGTACAACGAACTAGAACGTGAGCTATCGACGAAAATTGCCATAGATGAAATCGGCCAGCCTGAGCGCCAATCTGTTTCGTTGAACAAAGCCGGCGACATGGCAAAGATTGCCCACGCTTACCTTGAAAAACTTGGTCTTAATCCGTCCGCAATCAGCGGTAGCGGAAAGTCTGACAGCAAGTATTTCTCTGTTGAAATAAACAGGGAGCAAAAGACGGTTCGCGTGTCGGATCATCAAATTCCGGTTGAATACCAGGACATGAACGGCGTTGCTGATTACGAAATCGCGATCTACGACGTGGGCGATAACGTGCGCGCCGACGGTCGCATATCTTCGACTGGCATTACGGAAGCCGAGGCTTCAAGCAGAGCGGTCGAAGTAATCAACAGAATGTTGCAGGCGCAGGGCCGGGAGGCGACGGCGTTCTCCAAGATCAACCAGACCGATACGCCAGCATTCCGCAAATGGTTTGGTGATAGTAAGGTGGTTGATAACAGTTTCGCCAGCCTACTGTCCGAGCCAGATGGCATCGGAATATTGCTGAACGATCTCTTGTCCGCTCAAAATGCGTCCAGCTCTGGACTCGACCCTGTGCAGGCTTTGATGCTGGCTCTGGCTAAGAACGACAAGATTGGCCGGGGTATTGTTGGTCTTGTTCCTGTCGATGTGGTGAACAGCTTTTCCAAGGATGGCTTTAGGCCCAAGAATGGAGGAGGCAACACTTCGATGTTCGTCAACGCCCTTAACGCGCCTGTATCTGACCAAGTTCTCTCTGCGTTTAGAGGCGTCCTGGCAAGCCTTTCCACAAAACTTGCGAACGCCATAGCCACTGGGCGCGACCAAGAAGTTGCTCCCGCATTGTTTGCAAGCGACTTCAACTTGCGCGAAGTTGGGGGATTGCTTTCCCTTCAAGGCGGCACTGATTTTTGGAGCGGCAATACTGGCGTTAAATCTGTTGGCGCAAGTGAGACTGCAAAATCTGCCTCTCCCGGCCTTGGCGCGCCAACTAAGAATCTCAAACTCGATGCCGCAGCACTCGCAGACCTTCTTAACCGGTTCGTTTCGTTTGCGCCCCATGCAAAATCCTCCATCAGTGATGATTTGCCATCTGCCAAGTATATAGCAAAACAAGGCAAGCCGCTGGTGGTGTATCACGGCACTAACGCTGACTTTTCGGTATTCAAGACAACCCGTATGGGAGAGTTTGGCCCGGCCATTTACTTAACTGACAATCCGCGAGAGGCGGGAGAGTACGGCGAGGCCGTCAAAGGAATATCGTTTGCTCCGCCTTCGGCAAATATCATGCCGGTTTATGCTCGTATTGAAAATCCTTACACCAAGGGGGTTGATGCGTTTTGGAAAGAGTTTGGTAGATCAGATTCCGATGCTGCCGGTGTTGAGCGTGCAAAAGCCGCTGGATATGATGGGATTATTGCAAAGCGCGCCGACCGTTACTATGACAATGTGGCGCATGAATTTGTTGATCTCGGGAACACGCTGACGCATTACATTGCCTTCAGCAATACACAGGTGAAATCTGCCATAGGAAACAATGGGGATTTCGGCACCAACCCTGACATCCGCTACAGCCGCGCCAAAATCATCGGAGACTCGGGAAGGAAATCAGCGTTCGATATTCCTGAACCGTCCAAGATGGATGATGTGATCTACGCCATGCAGGACAAGCAGGTTGATCTACGCCGTGTCGTCCAGTCGATCAAAAAGGCGGGTGGAAACCTGACGGATAGCAACAACGCATATCTTCAAGAAGAGCTATTCCACGGCAGGGCATCGAAAGGCGTTCAGGATTTCCTGAACAATGAACTGCGCCCGCTAGTTGCGCAGATGCGTTCGCTCAATGTTGAAATGGCTGACTTCGAGGAATACTTGTGGAACAAGCACGCCGAAGAACGAAACAAGCAGATCGCCAAAATCAATGAGCAGATGCCGGATGGTGGCTCTGGCATCAAAACCGCCGACGCAAGAGCTTATTTGAAAGCACTCGATCCGGCCAAGAAATCAGCCTATGAGGCGATGGAAAAGCGCATCGGTGAAATCAACCGGGGTAGCCAGGAAATTCTGGTCAAATCCGGCCTTGAAAAACAGGAAACGATTGACGCATGGAATGGGGCGTACAAGAACTATGTTCCACTTCACCGCGAGGATGTTGATACTGGACACGTTGGAACTGGTAAGGGCTATTCGATTCGCGGCAGTGCTAGCAAACGGGCGACAGGATCAAATAAACCAGTAGTTGATATTCTTGCCAACATTGCCATGCAGCGAGAGCGTAATATCGTTCGCGCTGAAAAGAATCGCGTCAGCAATGCGCTGTACGGCCTTGCTGCTGCCAATCCGAATGCCGACCTGTGGAAAGTCGATGAAGCGCCTACTGAGCGCGTTGTAGTTAATCGTGGTGGCAAAGACGAAGTTGTAACGCGCATCGTTCCAGGCTTCCGCCAGCAAGACAACGTGATTCATACCCGCATTAACGGCGAGGATCATTTCGTCATCATGGACGACAAGAATCCGCGATCTGTTCGCATGGCGCAAGCCATCAAGAATCTCGACATGGATCAACTTGGCAAGGTGCTATCGAATACTGCCAAGGCGACTCGTTACATGGCCGCGATCAACACGCAGTACAACCCCGTGTTTGGCGTGGTCAATTTGACGCGCGACACTCAGGGTGCAATGCTGAACCTTTCGACTACGCCGTTGGCCGGGCAGCAGAAAAAGGTTCTTGGCTATACGATTTCCGCGCTTCGAGGAATCTATGCTGACTTGCGCGACCACCGCCAAGGGAAAACCCCGTCGTCTTCATGGGCGAAAGAGTTTGAAGAATTCCAGAATGCAGGCGGCCAAACAGGATACCGAGATCAGTACAGCAACGCGGCAGAGCGCGCCGACGCCATTTCCAAGGAACTGAAATCGCTTGATCGAAACTGGTTGTTGAAACGCGGTGGGGCGATGTTTGACTGGCTCAGTGACTACAACGAGTCAATGGAAAACGCTGTTCGCCTAGCCTCATTCAAAGCAGCCAAAGAAAGCGGAATGAGTGTTGAACAAGCGGCATCGTTGGCGAAGAATCTCACGGTCAACTTTAATCGCAAGGGCCAGGTCGCCACGCAGATGGGCGCTTTGTACGCCTTCTTCAATGCGTCTGTACAAGGCACCGCACGACTCGCCGAGACAATGGCCGGGCCAATGGGCAAGAAGATTCTCTACGGCGGGCTGCTGCTCGGGTCAATGCAGGCCATGTTGCTTGCAGCGTCTGGAATGGGCGATGATGAACCGCCCGAGTTTGTGCGCGAGCGCAGTATCATCATTCCGATTGGCGATGGGAAGTATATTTCGATCCCGATGCCGCTTGGCTTCCACGTCATCCCTAACCTGTCACGCATTCCGACTGAGTTTGTCATGTCGGGATTCAAAGAGCCGGCCAAGCGGGTTGCCGATCTGTTCGGTTTGTTTGCTGATACGTTCAACCCGATTGGCAATGCCGGATTGAGCCTGCAAACCATCTCCCCAACAGTCATTGACCCGCTGGCGGCGCTTTCAGAAAACCGTGATTGGACAGGAAAGCCGATTGCCAAGCTGGATCGTGACTCGCTCAATCCTACGCCGGGCTATCTGCGCGCCAAAGACACGGCAACAAGCTGGAGCCGTGCAATCTCCTACGGGTTCAATTTGCTATCCGGCGGAACGGACTACAAGAAAGGACTGTTCAGCCCGACGCCTGACCAGATTGATTACCTGATCGGCCAGGCAACCGGCGGGGTTGGGCGCGAAGTGTCAAAGGCAGAACAAACCGGCATGGCGCTTGCCACTGGAGAGGAATTGCCGATGCACAAGATTCCACTGTTCGGTCGGTTCATTGGTGACACTGCCGGCCAATCGGCAGAAGGTGGGAAATTCTACGCCTCAATCCAGCGGATCAACGAACACGAAAACGAGATCAAAGGGCTTCGCGAGAAGAAAGATGCTGAAGGAATCCGCGAGTACATCAAGGACAACCCCGAGGCCATGCTAGTGGTTGGCGCGAATCATGTTGAACGCGAGATTCAAAAGCTCAAGGTCATCAAGCGGGAAGCGGTGAAAGCCGATGATACTCAACGGGTAAAGGCTATCGAGTCGCAGATAACAAATCGCATGAAGATGTTCAATGACCGCGTGCGCAGCCTGTCAGAGAAAAACGCGGCCTAGAACGTACAGCAGCGACACTAGCAGCATGAGTGCCATTGATGCCCAAAGCAGCGCCAAGTGATTCTGGCGTTGCTCTGCGGTACGTGTGCCGATGAATGCCATGTAGGCAAGCCACAGGATGAAGAGGATTTCCATCTGTGCAGTATAGGCAATCGTCCATTGCTTGCAACTTTGCACACCAGAAATCTCTCCAATTCTGCGAGAAATCGCGCACTAATTTCGCACGTTTTACACAAGTATTTGATCTTACAGAAAGAACGACTCCTATCTCCGGCACCATCGCTATTTCGCAGTATTTCGCATCAGTTGCAACAATGTGAAATATCAGTCACTTAGCTGGTGCGCTCAACATAAATTTGCGCCTGCTTTGAAACTGTTGGATAGTGATTTCCCCCACTATTCCCACACTGATTTACGCATGGCCTCAATCAAGCCGCACAAGTATGGTTTTCGGGTGCAAATTTGCGTCCTCAATGTTCGAGATTCCAAGGTTTTCCGGACAAAGCGCGAGGCTTCGGCATGGGCTTCCATCCGAGAATCAGAGATTCGATCAGAGAAGTCCAAGCCAACAGGAGAACTTTTTACCCTGTTGGACGCCTTGCGTAAATATGGGAAAGAAGTCTCTCCCCACAAGAAAGGGGTAGTCAAGGAGCGTATCAGGTTGCAAGCGTTCGAGGACTTGCTGCCATGCCATCTGATGATGTCCGAAGTCACGCCGGCAGTATTGGCACAGTGGCGCGATAAGCGGCTACAGGTAGTCAAGCCTGGAAGCGTTCTACGGGACTTCTCGCTACTCTCTAACGTGTTTGAAGTTGCCCGTAGGGAATGGGGCTGGATCAAAGAGAATCCAATCTCTGATGTACGTCGGCCATCATCGCCACCACACCGGGATCGAACAATCACATGGTCAGAGATTCGCCTGATGCTCAAGGCCATGCACTATACAAGAAAGCCCGTCAGGAGCGTTTCGCACGCTGTAGCCTGCTCTTTCTTGCTCGCTTTGAGGACAGGTATGCGGGCAGGCGAATTGTGCAGCCTGCCGTGGGAAAAGGTCTATCCAGACTATGCGACGGTCAGTGGGAAAACAGGAATCAGGAATGTCTCTCTGACGCATCAAGCCAACCGGATCATCAAGCAGTTTTACGGATGGGATGAAACGCTGGTCGCCGGCATCAAACCGCAAACTCTCGATGCCATGTTTCGCAAGTATCGCAAGTATCGCAACAAGGTCGGGCTATCTGGATTCACGTTTCACGACACTAGGCACACGGCAGCCACGCGGATTGCTCAGAAGATTCAAGTGCTAGACCTTTGTAAGTTGTTCGGCTGGAAGAATCCCAAACAAGCCCTCGTTTATTTCAACCCAACTGCATCTGACATATCAAAACGGCTATCTACAAAAGTACGATAGTTTAAGTTAGATGAAATCAAGTGAATGCGCTCCAACCTTCTTCCGGGTCATATTCTGCGCCTTCGTCCGTCTCCGGCTGAAACCATCCGAGATCGCGCATCTTCTGCACGTCTTCAGGCGTCAGCGGGCGCTCAGTCTTGTAGGCGTAGAACTGATCGTGTTCAGCACCAATATTGTAGCCATCGCCATTCTTGTAATACGGTTGCAGCGTCTTCAATCCGTCAATAAAGTTTCTCAATTTCATTTTTCACTCCTTTTTAGTTGACCACGGCAAAGCGGACTGATTCGCCATCAAGCAACTTTCCGCGAGGCCCGGGCGCGGTCAATAGCCTCAATCGGAATCTGCCCGCAATCGTTCAGCGGTAGGACTCCACTACGCACCAATTTACGCACGATAGGATGGCTGATACCTAGCATCTGCGCGGCTTGCGTCTGATTTACCTGTGTCGGGCGCGGGTGCATTTCAGCATAGGCGCGGACGGCTTTGATGGCAATGTCTAGCTCATCCATCATTCAATTCCTTTTTTTCCGCATTCGCACTCTGGGCAAATCTCGTCAAGAATATTGCGCGTGCATGTGTTTGTACGTACACCTTCCTCTCGTATCCAGTCTGCGTAAGACCTGACGGCAGCAGCAAGCGTCTTTGCTACATTGCGGCTTCGCAACCGTTCAACAACTTCAGGTTGTGAATTGACGTCTGCCCATTTCAGCGCATCAGATAATTTCATCATTCAACTCCTAGACGCTTTGCGGTGTCGAAAACTTCATCAGCCCACTTCCTTGCGTCTAGCCCATTGTCGGGGAAAGGGGACCAACCATACTCTAGTGCAGCAACTGCTTCCCGGTACGCGGCGATCAGTTCGAGGATTGCGGATGGGTTGGTAGCGGCGATATGCTTGGCATCATCTTCTGCGTTAGTCGGGCCGCCTTCAAAGCTTGAATAGTAGATTCTTGTAACAGTCTTGCCGATAGCAGTTACTTGGTAACGCTTCCGATTGTACGGATCACCTTTAACATCGTCGCATTCCCAATGCCACGGCCCCGGCGTTGCCGCTTTCGCAAGTTCCTCTAGTTCATTGATGTTCATGGTTGCTCCTTCATTGCGCGTAATTCTTCTGCAAGCGCATTAAAATTTTGACTCATGTAGGCATAAGCCTCTGCTCGTTTGGCGCATTCCTCGATCACCTTGTTCCGGCACTCGGCAAGGGACTGCTCGGTGGTGGTGGATAGAGCGTTTC
>JACDJC010002610.1_pt1 | contig 13885 bp, 21 predicted proteins | sample 7454191 | NCBI WGS metagenome assembly JACDJC01 (sample SAMN14253291, study PRJNA609438) | sludge metagenome | isolation source: sludge after 25d culture with pyrite and EDTA | collected 2018-12-20 | reverse complement strand
TTAATAGTTTGCGTGGTTATTCTGATGGCTTTTTTAGGGCTGCTGGTACTGCTGGTAAGGCTCAGTTGCCTGTTTTGGCTAATAATTTTAGGAATGTTGCTAGGGATAGCACTATTGCTGGTTTGGGGTTGAAGACTGCTGGTGCGGAAAGCAAGAAAATGTCTGATGCGATGTTTGCTGCTAGAACTAATGTTAGGGGTTTTAATGTGGTTGCTAAGACTTCTACTGCTACTACTTCTGCTTTGTCTGGCGCTATGGCTTCTTTGGGTATTGCTGCCGCTATTGCTGTAACTATTTCTGCTGTTACTGGGGTTATTAAAGAGTTAGGTGAAGAATCTAAAGCCACTAAGTTGCAGTTGAAGGGCTTTGAGGATGGTTTTGCTGCTGTTAGGAAGACTGCCGAGTCTGGTACTTCTTCTACTTTACAGTTTTTCTCTTCTTTTGGTGATGCTCTTGTTTCTTCTAATTCTTTGATTGGGAAAACATTAGAGCAGATTTCTGCTAATACTGGTAAGACTGTCGGTGAGGTTGTTCAATCGTTAACTGATGGTAGTGATTTGTTGGAAAAAACGGTTGTTTCTACTGAGGCAAAATTTAAAGCTATTCTTGCTGATACTGGTAAGACTAAAGGTGATTATTTTCAAGGCTTTTTTACTGGTGGGGCGACTGGTGGTGAGGATAAGTTAACTAGGGAACAGGTTGATAAAATTCAAAAGTTGACTGGTAACGAAGATTTTGGTACCAATTTTTTGGGTGTGAAGACAGGTACTGTTGCTCAGGGGAATAAAGAGTTAGATAAGTATATTAAAAACCTTGAAAAGACTTTACAGACCCAGACTAGGTTGGCTACTGCCGAATATATTAATACTAGTTTTGATAAATATAATACTGCCATTGAAAAAGGGGCTGATAAGACTGGTCTATATCGTAAAGCACAGATAGAGTTGACTGATATCAGGGAGAAGGCTAAGAAAGGCACTATTGAGGAGGGCAAGGCTTTAGCTAAAACTAATGAAATTATTGCTAAATTAAATGCTGGAAACATTGAGGCTACCAAATCCACTAAAGAATTTATTTTAGCTAATGGTCTGATTGGTGCTACTCAGGAAGAAGTCGCTGCGGCTATGAAGAAGTCTGGTGTTGAGATTGAGGGCTTTGAGGCTGCTTTTGTTGGTGCTTCTGAGGCTGCTACTACAGAGTCTTCTAAAATTTCTGAGGCTATTGCAGGCATTTCGGGTAGTATTGGTAAGTTGACTCGTTTTGATTTGCCTCAAGATTATTTGGATGATTTCTTTAAGGTTGCTTTGGGTGGTGGCGGTCAGGCTGAGTTGGATGCTTTAATTAACTCTACTCAAGTTCAGGCAGGAAAATTGGGTGTTACTTCTGATGAGTTGGTTGGTATTGCTTCTGATTATGCTGTGGCTTCTTTGGATGTTAAAGGCAAGTTCATTGAGGGGTCTTTAAATATTGCGGATGCTTTTTCTTTTAGTGCCCAGTCGTTTCAAGATTCTCAGGTTAGTTTGGATACTATTTTGGCTAATAGTAAACAGATTGTTGCTAAGAATAAGGAATGGTATGACGATATTGCTTATATTACTGAATATGGTGATGGTCAGTATCGTTCTTTGATTACTCAGTTGGAGTCTCAGGGTATTGGTGTCACTTTTGATGCTATTGATACCTTAAGGAAACAGTTGCAGGCTGGTAACACTAAGGTTGCTGAGGCTTTGAAAGAGTTTTTTGATAATCCTACTGGTGTTACTCCTGAGCAGTTAAAGGTTTTGAAGGATGCAGGTATTGTTCTGGTTACTGAGGCTGGTGAGACAATTAAACAAGCCAAGAAAGAGGCTTATCAAATTTTAAATGATGCTATTCTTTCTAAGCCTGGCATTAATGAGGGTACAGGTAAATTAACTGGTGGTCTCGCAGCTAATGCTTTAGGGATCCCTCTGGATCCTAATGTTGAGGGTAAAGCTAATGAAATTATTGATGCTACTGTTGCTCCTGCTAAAGCTGCTGCTGCTTCTCCTAGAATTAAGACTGAGATTGAGGCTGCTTCTAAGTTTATGTCTGAGTCTGTTAAGCAGGGGTTTGAGTCTGGACTTTCAGGTGAAGTTAATTTAGCGGAGATTCTAGATAGCAAATTTAGCTTCGCTTTTACTTTCGGTAGTATTACTCAGGGTCTGTCAGGACTTAATTTTGGTTTGAATATCGGTAAGTCTGTTGTTTCAGGGTTTGTTGTAGGCATAACGCCTCTATATCCTAAATTTAGACAGATTTTAGATACCACTTATAATGTGGTTAACCTTTCTTATGTTCCACAGTTTCAGAGTCTTGGAAAGTCTGTTGGTAACGCATTTGTTGTTGGTGTTGAGTCTTCTATGTCTAGGTTATCTTCGGTGGTTGTTTCTGCTTTAAATAAAGCGGTCGGTCCGTTAAATAAGTTCGGCACTTCTGTTAATAGTGTTTCTTCTGCTGTTGGTTCTACATTTAAGATACCTAAAGTTGGTTTGCTTCATTCGGGTGGCTATGTTGGAGAAGGCGCAGCTAAAGGCGATATAGGGTCTATGGGGGCTAATGAACGTGCCGCTGTGTTATTGAGGAAAGAATTTGTTGTTTCCCCTAAAGGTACTAGTGAATTTAGCAGAGCTGAATTGACTCGTATTAATAAAGGAGACAGGTCAGGTTTAGAGGCTTTATTAGCTAAACGTAAACCTATCGGTGGCGGTGAGGGTTCTACTGTTACTCAGCCTATGATTGACAAGAATTTTGCTAAAATTGTTGATTTCAATTTTGGTAATTATTTTAAAGAAATTACTGCGGCTCGTGATGAAATGTCTGGCATTAAGGATTTGGGTGATTTTATTCCTTCTGTTGGTAACAAATTGTTTGGTATGACTGATGGTTTCGGTAAATCGGTTCAACAGCGTGTAGATAATACAGGCACAGGAACTGCTTTAGGTGCTGTAAATACTAAAGAGTTGGGTGCTGTTGGTGGACATACTTGGAGATTCTTGGTAGCGAAAATGGCTGCTGCAGGTATCCCTCATAGAGTTTCTTCTGCTTATCTTGATCGTATTGGTGGTAAAACATATCATGCTGCTGGTCGTGCTGTTGACTTTGTTGGTCCTGATATGATGAAGATTTTTAATTTTTGGTTACAGTTTGCTGGTGGTTTGAGGGAGTTATTTTATTCTCCTGCTGCTGTTTATGTTAAGAATGGTAAAGTTTTGCGTGGTCTGTCTGGTTTCATTAAGGCTACCCACTATTCGCATGTGCATGTTGCTGCTGCTAATGGTGCTAATCTTGATAGAGCCACTAATTTGTTGGCTGGTGAAGATGGTGTTGAGTCTGTTATTCCTTGGACTAAACCTTTGCAGGCTATAAAGATTTTGGATGAGGCGGCTCGTAGGGGTTGGACTCGTGATGTTGCTGAACGTATTAAGGGGTCAGGTAGTGATAGTCAAAGAACAATAGATCAGTCTGTGATTGATTTGTTGTCTCGTATTGATGAGAGGGTAGCTAATTTGGAGGGTCGTCCTGTGGAAATTAATGTTTCTTCTAGTGCAGAAGATAATGGTGTTATGGCAGAAATTTTGGGTCGTAAGTTGGAGAGGCTTCTATGACCTGTAATACTGTTTCTAAAATTTCGTATGGTTGTTGTGATTTGTCTGATTATAATCAGACTATGGCATGGGTACGTAATTCGTCTATCGGTCATTTGTATGATAAATGCCATGATGATGTTTGTCCTACACCGACAGCAGAGGAGCTACCTGCCAGTGGTGAGTGGACTTCTCCTGTAGTTGATGGTGCAGGCTGGTATGATGTTGATGATTCTAGGTCGGAACATTTTCTTGGTGTGACTGTATGGAAGGACCCTATTTTTTCTACTTCTCTGGTTCGTGATAGTCAAGATTTTATTGATGGTTCTGTTTTGGGTGTGCCGCGTTTAAAGGCTGTTGAGGCTGTTTTTTCTGTCATGTTATGGGTTGATGATTGTTGTGCTGTTCCGTTTGCTAAGGCATGGTTGACTACCCAACTACGTTGTGCTTCTGATGAGCTTCCTTTTTCTGGCTGTTCTAAACCTACTTTAACTTGGTATGAATGCCAATCTAATGGCTGTGATGATTTAACTAATGCTTTCCGTAGTTTAGCTAATGTTGGTGTCACTAATATCGAATTTGAGCCTGTGACAGGCTTTCAGGGTTGCTGTATTGGTGTTGAGGCTACTATTACTTTCAAATCGGAATCTCCTTATACCTATAATTTTTGTGAAACACAGGTTTTGACAGATGAAATTGTTGTTGATTATACACCTTGTGAGGATTGTGATTTGTTAATGTTACCTCCTGAACGTATTTGTCGCTTTCAGGATTGTCAATGTGGCGGTTCGACTTCTAGCTGTAATAGCTGTTCTGTGTTGAAGCCTGTTTCGTTGGGTGCTGTTTCTGATTGTTATTGCGCGCCAGCCTATTTTTGGCGTAGATGCTGGTCTATTCCTGCTACTGGTGGTTTATCTGAACAGGTTTTGAAGGTTGTTTTATTTGGCGGTAAGAATGGTTTGAAGAATGTTCGTTTGACTGGACATAACAACCCTAACGATTCTGATGTTTCGCTAGATTTTTGGCGTTGCACTAAACCTTGCGTTGATTTAGGTATTTCTGAGATTCAACCTTACGAGACTTTAATTATTGATTCTGCACGCCAAACTGTTATAGGTAACTGTGGTGGCGGTACCTTCTCTGATGCTTCAGATAGGGTTTCGGATATTGGACGTACAGGCTCTAGGTTCTTTGAAATGGATTGCAATCCGATACGTTTCTGTATCGAGGTTTCTTCCCAGAATGTTTGTGCCGACGATGCTACTATTAACGTATTTTCTTCCACAAAGGAATTGCGTTAATGTTAGGGTATGGCAAATATTCGGCTAAAATCTGTTGGGTTGGCGGCTATGCAAATCTTGTTGAGGAAACCGATGTTATTTCGGCTTCTTGGAATCGTGAGTTATCTAACATTTCTGATGGTCGTGTCACTATAGCTAAAGGTGATTGTTGTGATTTGTTAAAATATGCTACTAGTGTTCCTTGGTTGGAGTTACATATTATCAGGAATGCCATTTGTGGCGATGATAGAGTTTCGGATATTGTCTGGTCTGGACGTATTAGACGTATCAGTACAGATAATCTAGGTAATTTCGAGATTGTTGGTGTTGATTTTGCTTCTTGGTTGGATGACCGTATTTTGGATGTTTTTGATTATGTGAATGTTGATACTAATGTTGCTTCTTCTAGAATCATTGAGGCTACTTTAGTTAAAAACAACAGTATGGGTATTATTGTCCAATTCGAGGATTCTGGTGTTGAGGCATCAGATAGTATTGATGAGGGGAATGTTATTTCTGTTTTGTCGCAGGTTAACGAATTTGTGCGTGGCAGCTCTTATTGGACTCAACATGGAAGATATTTTAGGTTAGGTTTAGAATGCGGTACTTTGCAGTTATCTGACAAGGATTTTGTTGATTTGCCTGACATTTCTTTCGATAGTAGCGAATATGCTAATAGTGTTTGGGTTGGTGCCGATCGTGGCTCTGGTGAGGATAGTAAGGATATAAGATATAATGTATCCAATTCGGGTGTTTGGGATGGTTACGAAATTTTGGTTGAAAAAATGTTGTCTTCTACTGTTGCCGATGCGGCTAATGCTAATCAGTTGGCACAAAAATTTTTGGATGCTAATGGACAGGTTGGTGTTATTGTTGATGTTAATAAATCTTTTTTACGTCCAGATTCTAAATTAAAAATCAATACGTTGATTCCTGGCTGTAAGGTTTCTGCTAATTTTAATACTGTTTGTGGTTTGGCTGGTTCTGATGGTTTTTTGAGGGCTGTTAATATGTCTTATAATGGTATTGATGAGCAGATTAGTTTGGAGGTGGGTCCTTCTGTTGTGGAGGAGTCGTCTCGTAAGATTCTTGCAGGATAGTAGGGAGGTTTTGTGATGGTTGATAGGTTGGATGCTAGTTTGGCTGTTTTGGTTAAGGCTTTGAAGGATGCTCAACGTCAGATTGATGAGTTGAATGTGCGTGTAGCTAAGTTGGAGTCTAAGGTCCGCCAGTAGCCTATTTTTTGGGCATGATATAATGGTGTTATGGCTGGATGTTCTAAATGTGGTGAAAAGTTTTGTGCCTGTAATGTTGGTGATACTTTAAGTGTTTCTCATACGGGTGATGGTAGTACGGCTTCGCCTTGGCTTTTTAATGTTAGGGTTGATTCTGATGCTACTAATTTGTTGTCTTTGGGTGCTAATGGTTTGTTAACAAAATTTTATGGTGCTGATGGTGCTGGTACTACTGTTGCTGGTGCAGGTACTTTGACTGATCCGTTTATTGTTGATATTGATACTTCTGAGATTGATTTATGTCAGATTGTTGGTAATGCTTCGGTGACGGTTGGTTGTCCTCCTTGTGATGGTGAAATTATTTATTGTAAAGATGGTGTTACTTATAAAACATCTTTAGGAAAGTTGAAAGGATATAGTTTGTTATGAGTGGTTTAGTAAGAGTAGATTTTTGTGATGCTGTGACTGGTGATCTTGTTGGTTATGGTTTGGTTAGGTATCAGGATTTGGTTGATTGTGAAGGTGCTGTAACGTCAACTATGGTTAGAGAATATTTTGATGTTAGTGATGTCTCTCAAGGGGTTGGTTTGCCTGCTGGTTGGGAGGTTTGTGTTCCTACCTCTGCTGCTGGTTTATCGTTGGTTGATGTTGATGGTGCTTCAATAATATCGGGCGATTCTGTTTTGCGTGGTATGGTTTTTGAAGATGCTACTCCGTTAGATACTGATGGTTTAGGTAGCCAAATCTTGGCTTTAGATTGCAGTTTACAGCATACAACACTTGGAGGGGCTGAAAGAATAGGTGTGAGTCATAGATATTTTCGTCATGAGGCTTTTCCACTCTATAATTATGCAATTGGAGCTAATAATTATGCTTTAAATACTACTTTTAATGTTCCCTCTTCACCTGTTGTAACTTTAACTAATCCTTGTTCTAATAGGGCAATGGCTTTGCACTGGTGGAGTTATGGGGGTTTGTTCATAAATTGTTTGACGCCAAATGCTCAGTATTCTTTTAATGCTAATCATAATGTTTCAGTTAATGGTGGCGCCACTATAGGCCTTGGATTGCCTGCATATATCACTAATATAGGTTTAACTGCTGGGTCAAACACTTTAAAACATGCTACAAGAACACATCATTTAGCTGCTGTTCTTGTTCCTGCTGGAGGTACTATAACTTTTCAAGCTATCACACCTACAGTTACAGTTATTGGTAAAGCTGGTGCTGGTACAGTTTCTGGTTATTCGGCACAAGAAATTATCTATTTTTGGAGGATGCAATGAAGTATATGAAATATGAAAGTAAAGATAGCACAAATTTTTTTATGATTGATGAAGCTGATAAAAGCTATATTGATTCTTTAATTAAAGATGGTTGGGTTGTTTCTGATGAGAAAGAATATAAAAAGTTTCAAGATAATAATAAGGCTATTCATACCCAAGACAGTGTTGATAGTGCTTTAAAATTAGAGGAAGCTATTGCTGATGCTAAAAAGGCTGGCTGGTCTGACGAGATGATTGAAGCAGGATTCGGAAGGAAAATATAATGATAGAATTTATCACAAGACAACAATGGGGCGCACAAAACCCCAAAACATATAACAACAATATTGGCAAAGTAAATGACATATACTTTCACCACACAGTAATACCACCAACCAATAACTCACATGCTGATTCAAGAAAAGTACAGGCAGTGGCTTTCGGGCGTGGCTACTCGGATGTATCTTATACTCTAGGTATTCATCCTAATGGTGAAGTTTTTGAGTTGCGTGTATATAATGGCAGACCTGCCGTTGGTGCGCATACTTTAGGACATAACTCTACAGCTATAGCTATCGTATTTTATGGTGATTATACGGGGATGGAGTTAACTCAAGCACAGTTGGATGTTACTCCGCAGGTTATTTCGAAAACTATTGCTTTAGGTTGGGTTTCTTCTAAACCTCGTCTTTTCGGACATAAGCAGGTTTATGCTACCGCTTGTCCTTCTGAGAATGTTATGAAACATTTAGCTGGCTTTGCTGCTGGTGTTAATGGTTCTGCTCAACCTGCTCCTCCTGCTCCTCCTGCTGAGTCTAGAGATTATGTTATGCGTGGCGATTCGGGTAATCCTGCAAGGCATGTTCAGTTACGTTTGAATATTTATGGTGCTGGTCTTGTCACTAATGTCTTATATAATCCTGCTACTGAGGCTGCTGTAAGATTGTTTCAGAAGGTTAATGGTTTGGCTGTTGATGGTGTTGCAGGTAAAAATACTTTAGCAAAACTTAACAGCGATAACGCTAACCATATTAACCCTGTAGCAGGTGTGATTGTAGGCACGGGCTATCCTTTGCCTGACACTGACTGGTTCGGTGAGGCTGACCCTGATCCTAGAAATCATTCAGGATATTGGAAGGAAGATGTTCCTAAAATTAAACAATTACAGACTTTATTGAACAAGCATGGTGCTAAATTAAAGGTTGATGGCGATTATGGTCCCGCTACTGCTGCTGCTGCTGTAAGATTCCAAAAAGCTAACGGTTTAAAACCTGATGGTCTTGTTGGTCGGAAAACTTGGAATAAACTTTAGATGTGAAAACTGATGTTAAAGTATCTAAAATTATTTTAGTCACTTGGGCTTGGATAGATACTTTACGTTTTTTTATCTATGGTTTTGGTATAGGTTTTGACCCTGCACCTACAAAGAATATTAATTATCGGATTCAACAGTCTATAGTGTCTTTGAAGCATTGGGGATATATTATGATTGGTTTATCTGTGATTATGGCTATTTTGTTGTTGTCTCGTAATCTTTTTTTTGCTAGAATTGCTTTAACTTTGTCGGCTAGTTTGTCTATGTTTTGGGCTTCGGCTTTTTTGATTGTTTCTATTGCTGAGCCTTCTGCTATTAAGTTTGCTTGGGTGAATTGGGCTGCTTTAGCTTTGGCTTCTTTGTTGGCTGTTCGTATGCCTATTATTGAAACGGAGTAGTGATGGATCAGACTTTGTTGGCTTCTGTCACAACTATATTGACTTTAATTATTGGCGGTTTTTTTACTTTAAGAACTAAAAGAAATGAGGCTAAGGCTAAGGCTTTGATAGAGGAGAGGCGTTCAGAGAAGGAAGCTATAGCTGAGGAGAGGCGTTTAGAGAAAGAAGCTATAGCGGAACGTAATAGAGCTAGAGAAGAGGAACGCAACTCTTTAATGGCTATCAATAAGATGGTGATGGATAATTTATTGGAGCAAATTGAAGGATTCAAGAAAGACCGTATTGCTTCTGATGCACGTATTGATCGTCTTGAGGCTCGTTTGGACGAGGCTGAGTCTGATGCAAGGGAAGCAAATAGAAAAGCTATAGAGTCTAACGATAGGGCTATCCATGCTGAGTCGGAAGCTAAGGAAGCTAAAGCTGAGGCGGATGCTGTTGGTTATGAGTTTGATCGTTGCAAAAAAATGTTGGCTGAACAAGGAATGGAGTTATGATGAGGAAATGTGGTGCAAGGAAAGTGTAGAGTTGTTGGCAGGAGCTATTGATGCGATTAGTTAGGTTTCATTTTGTGGTCTAAATCGAATATCGAACATCATATATCTGTCATATGCTATAATAGTTTATATCTATATAATATAAGGGGTTAAATGATGGGTTGGTTTAAATGTCCGTTAAGGCAAGTAAAAAAACTTGAGGTAAAGAATCTTCTATTAGAAGCTGATGTTAAAGAATTAAATGATTTGTTAGATGCTCAGGCTGCCCAAATTAAAGGCTTTGAGGCTACTGTAGCCCGTCTAAACAACAAAGATAAGAAGTGTGTAAAGAATTGCAAAGACAAAAACAAAAACAAAAAGAACAACAGCAAGGCTGTGAAGAAAGATACTGTGGCATCTGGAAAAGGCAAGGCGAAACCTACTGCCACCAATGCAAAAAAAAGTAGCGCTAAAAAAGATAGCAAATAATATGGTAGTGTTCCTGTTAGCAATCTCACTTGGTTTGTTTGCTATCTTTTTGATGTGGATTACGGGAGATTTATCCTAATGTTAATAACGATTATGGTATTCACTATTTTGTCGTTCATGATTCTAGTGTCTGTCTATTCTGTTTTGAAAGACATTCTGGTAGAATTAAAACGTGAGAGGGTTTCTGTTGTTAGCATGTCTGATGATGGTTTACAGATTGTGAAAGAGTTTCGCAATCAGATAGGAGAATAATGTCAGGTATAAATAAAAAACATGCAGATTTTTGGGTTAGGGCTTTAAAGACTTTCGCTCAAGGTTCGTTCGGTAGCTTCGCCACTTTAAATTTGGCTGGCATGTCTGTCGATGGTCTTGGTTTTGATAAGACTGTTTGGTTGACTGTGTTGTCTGGTGGTATTTCTGCTGTTGCAAGTATGTTGTCTAATATAGACTATAGTAAACAGGTTTAGGGTTTGGTTATAGAATTAGTGTTGTGGAACGATTATTATAAGTAATCATATATGTTCTTCTAATATGTACCTAATTTTTTAGATATGTTGGGAAAAGAAATTTTTGGTCTTAATATTAGGGATTTTCTTGTAGGTGTTTTGGTAGTCTATATTGTCTGTCTAATCATCAGCTAATAGTTCGACTTTTATGTCGGTTCTGGGATTAGTCTTATCAAAACGTTTGTAAATATGTTGTTCATAGACTTGTCTGTCGTTCTGATAGATGTTTGCTTTTTCTAGAATATCCATAATTAAGGTTATGTCTAGGTCGGGTCGTTTGCTTTTATACCATATTGTTATTGTTAGTTTGACAGGTTCAATAAATAAAGGTTGCCGTGGTTTTTTTATTTGGGTTAGCATGTCTTTTTCATATTGTAGCGCGTTTTTGGATTTGATTATGCGTGGTTTTGGGTAGGGTATTAGTTGTCTTGAGTTACATTTTGAATAGGGTTGTCCGTATATTGTTTGCTCCCAAATCATGTTTTTATTTCTTTAATCTGGACAGTCTCAGTATCTGTACAGTTAAACCCTTCATGATGGTCGCAAACATGTTGTTCTTTAAATTTAGGGATATGACGTTCAAGATTTAAGGGTGTGCTAGTCGTTAAGATTGGTGTGTTGTTGACGATTTGCTGTGCAGTCAGCTGACCACCATTTGCTATAGCTGTATGCATATGTTGCTCATATACTTGCAGGTCTCCTTTATAGTTTTTAGGTGCATTTCTGATAATTGCTATACATGATGTGTTATCATCTATCATTTCAACGAAGCTAAAATCATCTACTTGTGTTTCATTTTCTGCTAATTCAATCATTATTTTCCTTTATCGTTCTTATAGAAACCCGAACCCTTAAACCTAAGAGAAGGCGCATACAAAATACGATCTAGATTACCGCCACAGTCACAGTCAGTTATAGTGTTTCTTGCTTCTACGTTAATGTGTACATCCATTGTTTTGTCGCATTGGTCGCATAGGTAGGTGTATATTGGCATTATTTTAGTGTCCAGTCTTTGATTTGAAAACTTCCATTATCGTCTAGTCTGCCTTTTAAGCGGATACTATTTAATGTTTGATAGGTTTGTTTTCGTTTATGTGTTTTGGGTGATAGTTGCTCTATTGTTGGCATTGTTCCATGTTTTTCTATCCATTCTTGTAACGTAATATAGAGTTGGTATTGTTCATATGTTAAAGCAGCCATATCGTCTAGTCTATCAGAACAATTATTGTGCGTGGTCTACCCTCACTAGAGCCTATAACATTTTTAGCTTTTAGATGCTGTAAATGAACATAGCATGTGGGTGCTGAAATATCGGCTAGTACAGCTATTTCTCGTATTGTTGGGGAGTGGTGGTTGGTTTCTATGAATGTTTTTATATGTTCTAGAATTTCTGCCTGCTTAACAGTTAGATTATAGATAGTCATATCCCTCCAAAAAATATCCCTGAACATCATCCCAATCAGGGTCCGAAAGTTCATATCTCCAATCAACTTCTTCATAATTAAAATCTATACAAGACGGCATGACACCTACTTTCTTGTTTGTGAAATCTATAACATGTATGGGATAGTCTCCCCACCGATGTACTTCGTTATAATATATTTGTGCATGTCCAAGATTTTTTATATACCATTTGTGGAATTGTTTCGCTAATTTTTTTGTTGTTTTGGGATATGTTCCTGTGTATGGGTTTAGTGTTTGTTGATACGGTTTTTTTGCTTTTTGATGTTTTTCTACGCAGAAGTTTGTAAAGTTTGTGAACATTTGGCTGTGTGAGAAGTGTCCTGCTATGCAGTAGTATTCTTTTTTTGTCCAGAATATTATTTGTCCTCGTTCACTCATTTTTTTGCTTGCTTTTTTAATTTAATAATCTGGTCGATAAGGGAATTTATCTCATCATTTTGTCGATTTAAGGCTTCTTCTACAATAATATATAGGGCTTCTGCCATTTTGAAGAAATTGTAGTCGTCTACATGTCTTAAGATGTGGTCAGGTAATGTTGATTCAAATGCTGGTTCTGCAAAGTATTCGTAGTCTTTGGTGCTTGTTTTTGTTGCGTTGAGTAGTGCTGTGTAGGCGGTTGCTAGTTTGTTTCTGTTTTCTGCTAATTCTATTAGTTCTTCTATTAGTTCTTCCATGTTGTATTGGTTGAAGGGTTTAGAGCAGGTTTTGTTGTTTGATATGTATTCATCCATCATTTTTCTTCTTTCTTGTAGGGTTTATATATTCTTCTAAAAGTGTCATCATGCACAACAAAAATCTTATCGTCATAATTATCTTGCCAAACGTCAAGTATAAGCCAGTCTGTTTCTTCAAAACATATAGTGAACGTATCATCTGTGAGTCTATCATCATCTATTGCGCAGACAAGTTTTAACTGTTTTGTGTCAGGTCCTACATAGTTTAGTGTTTTGGTTAGTTTTATCCAGTCGAATCCCCATGTGTATAGTTCGGAGGTGAGGTCGTCAACGGGGTGTTGTGATAGTGTCCATGCTTGGATTCTGTCTTTTTTGGGTTGATATAAATATTCGGGTTTCATTATTTTTTGCTCCTTTTGTTGGTTGTGTAAACCTATTATAGCACAAACACATGTTAGTGTCAAACAGGGTTGCCTCGAAACAAAATCCGACCACCCCAAACACCAGACTCGCCAGACCCAACACCAAAATCTAGACAAAACTCACGAACAGGACAACGACCACACACCTCCTGACATATCTTCTGTTCATCTTTACGTCTTTGTGTTTCTATAAACATTTTCGCACCCATACCTTTGCAATACGCTTCCCCCATCCATTCCATGCCTGTAAAATCTTCAGCAGATAGTTGTTTTATAATATGTGGGGTTCTTTCCCTACCTCTCGGTCGTTTAGAGGTTTCTGTTCTGACAAGGTCTATATAATCTTTAGCGGTATAATATCTGCCCTTCCATGTATAGGCTATTGCTTGGTTGATTAACTGTTCAACCGTTTTTTCTATCGTCACAGCCTGTGATTCTTCAGCGTTTAACAAAGGATAGTTTAGATGGATTGATTCTATTATCTCATCTAAATCGCAGGCAGGGTTTTGTCTGATATGGTTTAGTATTCGTTTCGCTAGTAGTTCATCCATCAGGGGTATTCTATCGGGTTTAGAGCGCAGTACCGGACTTGCACCGACCTCTCAAGTTTTGCAGACTTGCGCATGAATCTATCTCTGCTAACCACGCTTTTCTATTGTACCATACAGTTTTTTAGGTTATACTAGTTTCATGTTTAGCGGAGTGGAGCAGTTGGTCAGCTCGTAGGGCTCATATCCTTAAGGTCGCAGGTTCGAATCC
>JACDJC010002608.1_pt1 | contig 13900 bp, 13 predicted proteins | sample 7454191 | NCBI WGS metagenome assembly JACDJC01 (sample SAMN14253291, study PRJNA609438) | sludge metagenome | isolation source: sludge after 25d culture with pyrite and EDTA | collected 2018-12-20 | reverse complement strand
CGCTGCGGACCTACTGGCTTCGCTCGGCTACGACAACGTCACGGTGGTGACCGACGACGGGTCGCTCGGGTACGCCGACGGGGCGCCCTACGACGCCATCATCGTCACGGCGGCCGGACCGAGCGTGCCCGACGCCCTCCTCGAGCAGCTGGCCGACTGCGGCCGGCTGGTGATGCCGGTCGAGCGGGAGCCTGGCGACCAGCGGCTGGTGCAGGTCACCCGACACGGCGATGAGTTGGTGGAGGCAGACCTGGGTGCGGTGCGCTTCGTGCCGTTGATCGGTGATCAGGGGTGGCCCGACCAGGGTGGTCAGCGCTGATCGGCGCCGGGATGTGCCGGGACACGTTCCTCCGGGGCCGAAGCGGACGAGGGGGTTCCTCACCCGCATCGCTCGAACCGTGCAACGCATCGGTGACGAGGGCCGCATTCTCCATTGTCGATCTGTAGAACGAACACATCCGAGCGTCCTCACAGCGATGGGCGCGGCAGCGCCGGCGTTTAACCTGTCCTGATGGCGGGCATTGGGCAGGAACCGATGGCGGCCGAAGCCGACCAGCGAGGCATGAAGGAATGACATGAGCGAACACAAGAAGACCTCACCACTTGATCCGGCCGCTGTGCTGGGTGAACACGACGATCGGGTGTTCGGGATTATCGATAACCCCGACGTCGACGTTCCCGAGCTGATGTCCAAACTGGCCGACCTCGACGTCGACCCCGAACTGGTTCACGTCTATCAAGGACAAAAGGGACTGGAACAGTTGTCTCCCGGCTTTGACGGCGCTGACGGTGGCGTTGGTGTTGGTGGTGGCGGTGGCGTGCTGCGGGGCATCAAGCGCGCCATCCAGAGCCTCGGCGAGGAAGGTCGGTACGTCGAACGGATTCAGGAGGAACTGAAGGCGGGCCATGGTCTGGTCACGGTCTCGGTTGGCGAGAACAACCGGTCTCGGGTCATCGCAGCGATGAAGGAGCAGGGCGCTCACCACATGTACCGATACGGCAAACTGACGATCATCGATCTCTGAGAACGGACGCAACTATGAACGCATGGGCCTGGGTCATCGTCGCCGTGGTGGTCGCCATCATTTTGATCATTGCGGTGCTGATGATCCTCCGTTCGCGCCGACGGGGTTCGGTGTTGGCCGCCTCCGCAAGCAAGGGGGAACGGCGATGACGCACCTGCTGAGGGCGGGCGATCTGATCGGACTCCCGGTGGTGTCGATCGCCACCGGCGAGGACCTCGCCGAAGTTCGAGACGTCATCTACGACGGCAGCGAACACCGGCTGCTCGGGTTCACGCTGAACAAGCGAGGAATGTTTGCGGGACGCCTCAAGGAGGTGCTCACCGCCGAGTCGGTCACCGGCATCGGTGCCGATGCGCTGATGATCGATGACACGACGGCGATCGACGAGGCGGCAGCCGACGAGGAGTCGCTTCGCCATCTCAAGGCGGCCAAGCCGGTCGTCGGCAACCGGGTGGTGTCCTCCGACGGCAATGCCCTGGGCGAGGTCGTCGGTGTGGTGTTGAGCACCGGGCGCCGGCCGGAGGCGGTGGGCTACGAGGTGAGCGCACCCGACTTGGACGGCACCGCCTTCGTGCCGATCAGCGACCAGATGGCGCTGTCGGGCGACAACCTGTTGGTCCCGGTGGAATCGACCGAGTTCATACGCAACGACCTGGCCGGCTTCGGGGCGGCGGTGACGGAGTATCGAGAGCGGATGATGAACGCATCGCCCGTCACCGAACGTCCCACCGACGAGGGAGGCCCTCAGTGATCGATACCTTCAACGCGGCGGACAAGCGCACGGTGGTTGCCGGAGACTCGGCCGACAACATCGGCAAGATCCGTGGCTTCATCATCGACCCGGGTGCTAACCGGGTCGAAGCGGTGCACATCTCCGGTCGAGGAAAGAACGCCGACATCGTCGAGTGGGGTCGGCTTCGCTTCGGTGGCGACGCGGTGATCGTCGACTCCGAGGATGCCGTCGAGCGGGTGGATGAGGAACGCGAGGTGCTTGCGGTCAAGGGCAAGCTGGCGATCCGGGGCAGCCGGGTGCTGGACACGGCCGGTTTCGAGCTGGGCACCGTCGAGGATGTGAGCTTCGACAGCGACACCGGCCAGCTGATGACCGTGCGGACAACCACCGGCGAGGTGGATGCTGCGCGCCTGTGCTCCCTGGGCTCCTACGCGCTTGTGGTCGACGCCGAGGAGTAGTCCGACGGCCGACCGTGGCCAGGAAGCTTGCCGCCGACACGGCGACAAGCATCCAGCCGCTCACACCTTGTCGCTCACACGCTGGCGGTCGCGCCCGGGTTGACGAGCACGCAGCGGGTACCCGAGTAGATCGTCGGCAGACACTTGTTGCAGTGAACGCACAGGCCGTTGTGATGTTTGGGCTCGTCCCGCATCAGGTTGGGCAGGTCGGGCTGGCGCAGCAGCGCCCGGGCCATCGCCGTCATCTCGAACCCCTCGTCGAGCGCGTTCTCGATCGTGTCGCGCCGGTTGATGCCACCGAGCAGCACCAGCGGCATCGACAGGGCCTCACGGAACTGCCGGGCGAACGGCAGGAAGAAGGCTTCCTCGAAGGGCAGCTCGGGAAAGATCCTGCTGCCGAGCACCCGCAGACCCAGGCCGACCACCTTGGACTGGGTGGCGATGAACTCCTCCATCGGCACGTCACCCCGGAAGAAGTACATGCCGTTGAGCAGCGAGCTGCCGCCGGTGAGAACGAGTGCGTCGAGCTGACCGTCCTCCTCGAGCATCGATGCGAACTGCAGGGACTCCTCCAGCCACAGGCCCCTTTCGACGCCGTCGGCCATGTTGAACTTGGCGATCACCGCCACGCGGTCGTCGACAGCACCGCGCACGGCATCGATGATCTGGCGGATGAAGCGCAGCCGGTTCTCCAGGCTGCCGCCGTACCGGTCGGTGCGCTTGTTGAGGTTGGGGCTGAGGAAGGACGACGGCAGGTAATTGTGGCCGAGGTGGATCTCGACGGCGTCGAAGCCGGCGTTCTCGGCGACGGTGGCGGCGGCAGCGAACTGCGCTGTCACCTCGTCCAGCTGGGCCACGGTTGCGCCCTTGACGATGCTCATTGCCGGGTTGCTCCAGCGGGTGGAGGGGGCCAGGCTGTGGGCGCGGTTGGAGTGAACGTTGGCCACCATGCCGGCGTGACCGAGCTGAGCGGAGACGGCGGCCCCCTCTTCGTGCACAGCGTTGGTGAGCCGCTCGAGGTCGGCGGTGACCTCGGGGCGCATCACCAACGTGTTGCGATGCACCCGGCCGCCCATCGAGACCGAGCAGTACGCCACCGTCGACATGGCGGCGCCGCCGGCGGCCACCTGACGATGGAACTCGATCAGCTCGTCGGTCACGGCCCCACGGGGCATGACCCCCTCGAAGGTGGCCGCCTTGATGATGCGGTTGCGCAGGCGGATCGGCCCGAGCTGGTAGGGATCGAACGGGCTCGGCGTCGGATCGGGCGCAGTGCCGGTGGTCGAGGGTGCGGTCGAGGGTGATGTCATCGGCTCAGCCTTCCAGGTGGACTCGGTCGCCTACTGCGATCGTGCCAGGGTTGACGACCTGAAGGTACAGGCCGAGGTGGTTGGGATGGTCGGGGTTGAGTTCGTTCATGGCGGCGAACAGCCCCGGTTGACGGGCCAACCCATCGGGTTGGGCCCGCAGCGGCATGGCACAGCGTACGGTTGGTGACCCGACCGACAACACCGCGGTGCCCACCCTCAGGCGGCGGTTCAGCCAGGCCTGTTCCCCAAAGGGCTCGATGTGGTCGGCGACGTCGACGACCAGGTTGGGGCGGAACCGCCGCACGTCCCAGTTGAGGTCGGGCCGGGCTTCGGCGCAGCCGGCCAGGGTGGCCGAGCTGATCAGGTGGACGGCTGCCAGGTCGAGGAACGTCCCCGGCGGGGTGGGGATCTCAAAATATTCGGCGTCGTCGTCGGGGGGATCGAAGGTCATCTCGTAGCCGGTGTCGGGTACCTCCCCGGCCCGGCACAGCTCGACCGGTCGGCCCAGCCAGTCCGACAGCACCCGGGAGGCATCCGGGGCGCCGATGTCAACCTGCCGTCCGTCGTCGAGGGTGATCGTATTGTCATCTGCGCTGGCATTGAGCAGGCGGCTGTACCGCTTGGCGGTCATCAGCTTGCCGGAGTCGCGATCGATGAGGCCCCAGGTGCGGTCACCGACCGCAGCGTCGACGGTGAACTCGAGGGAGTCCACCTCGAGGCCCTGCATCGACTTGACCGGGGCGCGGAAGCAGGAGGTGACGGTGGCGACGACGTCGGTCATCGTCCGAGTTCATCACATGGGGCGGGCCGAGGGGGACGCTGCGCCCACGCTCGTCGATGCGGAACGTTCACTCGGACGGGTGCCCCGCCGTCCGGTTGGGTACCGTGCCCGGGATGGACGCTCAGCAACCTTTGACCTCGGTCGTCACCCGTCTGCGCGAGGCAGGGTGGTGGTCGTGGTTGGCGACGGCGGTCGTGTTTGGTTCTGCGGGCGGGCGTCGGGGACGGCGGGCCGCACTGCGGGGGCTGCTCGCCGTCGCCGGCTCACGTGGCATGGTCCGGGCCATCACGGTCCTGACCCACCGGGGCGAACGCGCCGGGGACGCACGCTCGATGGGGGCGCGTTCGGCCGCCCTGGCGCTGCTCCCCGGTGGACGCTCGGCCGACGCCGGTTGGTCCCAACCCTCCGCCGAAGCGGCGTCCGCCGCCGCCTTCGTCACCGCTGCTGCGCTGGAATCGGCTCCGTGGACCGCCGTCGCCTCGGTCGTCGGCCTGGTGGGCACCTGGGACCTGCCGGAGCGTCAGGGCGCGCGCCCGGTCACCGTTGGCGCAGCGGTCGGAGCGGCTGCGGCGGTCGCCACCCTGCGATGGTGGCCCCGCATCGACACGTCGCCGGCCGAGGCACCCCCGGCGCCGGAGCGTTTTGCGGGCGAACTTGGGCCGGAGGGTGAAGGGCTTGCCGTCGTCGTCAACCCCGGTTCAGGCGGAGGCGGCGATGAGGCCGAGGGCCAGATCGAGGAGATTCGCCAGGGGCTGCCCGGGGCCACCATCGTCAGGTTTGAGGACGGCGACGACCTGTTGGAGCTGCTCGACGGTGCGACGGAGACGGCCAAGGCACTGGGCGTACTCGGTGGCGACGGCAGCATCAACGCAGCGGCCGAGGTGGCGTTGGCCCACGGGATTGCGCTGGCGGTATTTCCCGGCGGGACCCTGAACCACTTCGCACGTGACCTGGGCGTCGACACGATCGCCGAGGCGGTTGATGCGGTGCTCGAAGGCACGGTTGTGGAGGTGGATACCGCCTTGATCGCCGACCGTCCGTTTCTCAACACCGCCAGCCTGGGCAGCTACTCGGAGCTGGTGGTGGCCCGGGAGAAGCTGGAGGATCGCATCGGCAAGTGGCCGGCCATGCTCGTGGCGATGGTGAAGGTGCTCCGGCACTCCACCCCGACGAAAATCGTCATGGACGGCAAGCCCCGCCGGGTGTGGATGATCTTCCTCGGCAACTGTGCCTACGACCCGCCCGGTTTTGCGCCGGCTACCCGGGCCCGCCTCGACGACGGCCTGATCGACCTGCGGCTGGTCGACGGCTCGGCCCCGGCGGCGCGGCTGCGCCTGATGCTGGCGCTGCTGACCGGAACACTCGGCACAAGCCGCGTCTACCGTCGCCGGCTGGTGAAGCGCCTCAACATCGCCTCCGAGGAGAAGAACCCGATGCTCGCCGTCGATGGCGAGGTGTTCGAGGGGCCATCCAACTTCGTGGTGGCCACGCGCCCCGGCTCGCTGCGGGTGTATGCGCCGACCCGCTGATCGCGGACCGTTGCCGGTGTCGGGCCGGCGATGGCTGACCGCAGTGGCTGGCGTGTACGCGCTCGGGATGGCGCTGGCGGCCGTCATCACCCGAGGTGCGGTCGATCGATTCGACGACCGAACGACGGCGGAGCTGCGCCGCTGGGTGGCGTCGCACCCGGCGGTCGGCGAGGTGGCGGCGAAGCTGACCATCATCGGCTCGCCGATCGTGCTGGTGGCGGTCGTGCTTGCGGGCGCCGTCTGGCTGGAAGGTCGGGGTGATCGGCGCGCTGCGATCACCCTGGTGCTGATCGGTGGGCTGGGCGCCATGGTGGAAACCGCGCTCAAGGTGACGATCGCCCGTGCCCGTCCCGAACTCGACCCGCTTGTCTTCGCCCGCGGGTCCAGCTTTCCCTCCGGTCATGCGATGAACTCGATGATCGTGTTGGTGGCCACCGCCCGGCTGGTCGCAGGCGCCCGGAGCACGCCGACCGATGGCGCCGCCCCACGGCGGCGGGTCGGCATCGCGACGGGCGCAGCGCTGGCGGTGGCGATCCCGATCGGCGTCAGCCGGGTGGCCCTGGGCGTCCATCACCCGGGCGACGTCGTCTCCGGTTGGGTGCTGGCCGCGTTGTGGCTGACGCTCACGCTGGGGGAGGCTCGGCTCCCCTCCGAAGCGTCGCCGCTAGCCGCGGGGGAGCGCCTTGCCGACCGCACGCACGGTGAAGCCGGCCAGCATCAACGTGATGCCGCGGGAGATCGCTGCGATGCCGATCCACAACACCAACAGGACGACCGACCGGCCCGGATAGCGGACGGCCCAGATAGCCACGGCGATCTCGAGCAGGGCGAGCAGCAGGGGGAACCACCACAGGTCCACCCCGGCGCTCTTGGATTCGAAGGCGCCGACGATGCCGATGATGCCCCGCAGCAACAGCAGCCAGGCCACCAGCGTGGCGATGACGGCAAATGTGGCGGCCGGCCAGACGAAGGCGATGATTCCGGCGCCGACTCCGAGCACCCCGAGGACCAAGGCCAGTAGGCGGGTGGAGCCCTTCGAGTCGAAGGCGGTCGCCAGGTCGGCCAGGCCGGTGAGCATGAACCCGATGCCGGCGGCGATCGTGACAGCCCACAGGGTCGTGTAGTTGAACGACAGGACGAGGAACCCGAAGACGATGGCGATCACGCCGCCGACGACCGGGATCCACCAGCCGGCGGTGATGCTCTGCAGTCCGGGACTGCCCGGCCGATCGGGGCTGAGGGTTGACGTGGCGTTCATGGGCACTCCTGATCGTTGGGTGGCACACGGTTCCGAGGCGACCGGTCGGAGGCCCTGGTGCACCCGGCGTTGAACGGGCGACTGTACTCATCCGCACCCTCTGTGCGCCGGGACCGTGTCGCGCGCACCAGACTGGACCGATGAGCACCACGTCACCAAGCGCCGGGTTTCATGCGATGACCGAGGGCACCCAGGAGGACTGGGACCGCATCGTCGCCGCCCAACTCGAGTTCTATCCCGGTCTAGCCGACCGGGTGATGACCCACCTGGGCCTGCTGGCCGGCGACTACGGCGGGTTCGTCGTCGACCGCCTGGTGCACTCCACCCAGACCGCCACCCGGGCGATGCGGGCCAACCGCAGCGACGACTACATCGCCTGTGCCCTGCTGCACGTCATCGGCGACACGCTGGGCAGCTTCAACCATCCCGACATCGGCGCAGCGATCGTGTGGCCCTTCGTCGATGACGACCTGCATTGGATGGTGCAACAGCACGGCATCTTCCAGGGGTACTACTTCTTCGACTATCTCGGCCTCGATCCCAACCTGCGGGACCGCTTCGAGGGCCATCCCCACTACGACCTGTGCGCCGAGTTCTGCGCCGACTTCGATCAGGCCGCGTTCGATCCCGCCTACCCGACGATGGAGCTCGAGGAGTTCCGGCCGCTGCTCGAGGGGTTCTTCGCCCGCCCGAAGCGCTCGATCTACATGCGCGGTGACCAGTCATGATCTGGACCCAGGACGACATAGGCGACCTGAGCGGACGCGTTGCCGTCGTCACCGGGGCCAACGGTGGCCTCGGGCTGGAGACGACGAAGGCGCTGGCCGGCGCCGGTGCGCACGTGGTGATGGCGGCCCGCGACCAGGCCAAGGCATCGGCGGCCGAGGTCGAGATCCTCGCGGAGCACCCGAAGGCCTCCCTGGAGATCGTCGAGCTGGATCTTGCCGACCTGGCGTCGGTGCGCAGCGCGGCCGACAGCGTGCTGGCGGCCCACGCCACCATCGACCTGCTCGTCAACAACGCCGGGCTGATGGCGATGCCCGAGCGGACGACCAGCGACGGCTTCGAGATGCAGTTTGGCGTCAACCACCTGGGCCATTGGGCGTTGACGTCGCATCTGCTCGTGCCGCTGCTGCGGGCGCCTGCAGCCCGCGTGGTGACCGTCACCAGCATCGCCCGCCTGCAGGGGCGACCGGTCGACCCGGACAACCCCCACCTGCGGGGCACTTACGCGCCGTGGAAGGCCTACGGCCAGGCGAAGCTGGCCAATTACCACTTCGGCCTGGGACTTCAGCGGCGCTTCGAGCGGGCGGGGGCGAATGCGATCAGCCTGCTGGCCCACCCGGGGCTGTCCAACACCGGGCTTCAGTCCCACACCGCCGCCGAGGGCGGCGGCGGCCTGTTGGGCGTGATCGCCCAGCCCCTCACCGCCGTGGTCGGCATGTCGGCGGTCGTGGGCGCTCGGCCGCAGCTACGGGCAGCTACAGACCCGGGCGCGTCCGGCGGTGACATGTACGCGCCGCTGTTCTCCTCCAATGGTCCGGCGTTCAAACGCCCGGTGATCACCCCGCCCGGCACCGACCGGGCGATTGCGACGCTGTGGGAGGTGTCCGAACGCGAGACCGGCGTGGCTCTCGACGTCGCAGCGGCGCTCGTCAAGGCAATGCCGGACGACTGACGGCACCCGGGTCCGTCGGCGGGTGCCCGCCGGTGAGCGGGTGGGCATGTCCAACGGCTGCTCCGGGTCAACGGCTGAGCCGGGTTGACGGGAGCGCCGGGTTTACAGGTTCGCCAGGTCAACGAGTACCCGGGTCAACGGGTACCCGGGTCGACGGGTGCGCCGGGTTCACGGGTGCGCCACGTCAACGGGTGCGGAGGGCGAGGGGCAGCACCGGACCGCTCCCCGCCCCGGTGAGCAGCCAGGTGGCCACCGTGACCGTCCAGCGGCTGTCGACCTCGTCGTCGATCAACAGCACCGGCCCGGATGCGGTGTCGCCTGGTGGCAGCGCCTCGGCGTCGACGGCGAAGCGGTCCCACACGTTCAGCACCTGGTGGGCCGAGTTGGCCTGATCGGCCTGGAAGCCTCGGTTGGCCCCGGCATCACCGGCCCAATCGGTCCGGGCGACCAAGGCTCGGTGCACCGGCAGCTTGCCGAGCGCGCCGAGCCCGTCGGCGACAGCGTCGATCAGGGGCTGGCGACGTCGGGAGGGCACCGGACAGATCCACGTGGGTCGCTGCCCCCAGTCCCAGCGCTTCAAGATGCCGGCCAGCGCCCACAGCAGGTCCTCGGGGAGGACCAGGGGCTGTCCGTCAGCGCCCTCCCCGGTCACGGTTGCCGGGGCCACCGTGCCGCTGTCCGTTGTGCCGCTGTCCGTTGTGCCGCTGCCCGTCGTGCTCGCGTCCGTCGTGCCGCTGCCCGTCGTGCCGCCATCCACCGTGCCCGCGTCCGCCGTGTGGCTACCCGTGGTCCGACTGCGAGCGTCGGCGTCGGCCCGGGCGACCAGCGCGCCGATCGTCTGGTCCCAGCCGCCGTCGCCCACCCGGGCCAAGGCCCGGCCAGGCCGCGCTTGGCGCTCGGCGGCGATGCGGCCCCTTGGCTCGCCCAGGCCGCTGGGCCATTGCTTGCGGGGCGCCAGGATCAGGTCGCCGCCGCGCAGCAAGGTCTGGGCCCGCTTGACGACCGCTTGGTCGGGGTCGCGCTGCCAGGTGGAGCCGGTGCAGTTGTCGCAGCGGCCGCAGTCGTCCGCCTCCGGGTCATCGAGCGCCTCACGCAGGTCGCGCAACCGGCATGTGTCGAGGTCGGCCCAGGCGAGCATGTGGCCGGACTCCGTCCGGCGCAGCTGCGACAGCGTCGACGCCAGCTCGTGGTTGTAGGCCCAGTCGGCCCGGGTGCGGATCCAGCCGCCACCCACCCGTTCGACCGCCCCGTCCACCTCCAGGATGTTCATCAGGGTGCCCAGGCGGTTGCGTCCCAGGTTGACGCTGTGCTCGAGCAGAGCGATCGAGGTGGGCTCGTCGTAGTCGAGCTGATCGAGAGCGCTGCGGCACACCTCCTCGGAGGGCAGGGACACCGATTCGAACCAGCGCCAGACGGCGGCGTCCTCCACCGGGCGGGGCAGCGCGATCACCTCGGCGACCTCGAGCGACCGGCCGGCGCGTCCGATCTGCTGGTAGTAGGCCACCGGCGACGGTGGCAGGCCGAGGTGGACGCAGAAGGCCAGGTCGCCCTTGTCGAAGCCCATGCCGAGGGCAGAGGTGGCCACCAGCGCCTTGAGCTCGTTGGCCCGCAGCGCCGTCTCAAGCCGAAGTCGTTCGTCGGGATCGACCGAGCCGGTGTAGGCGGCGGCGTCGTGGCCCTCCTCGCGCAGCCACCGGGCAGTCGTCTCGGCCTGGTCGACCGTGAGGCAGTAGACGATCCCCGAGCCGGGCAGCTCCTCAAACACTTCGCTCAGCCAGGCCAGGCGATGGGCGTCGTCGGGCAGGTCGACCACCGACAAACGCAGCGACTCGCGGTCGAGCGACGTGCGCAGCACCAGGGTGTCGTTGCCGAGTTGGGCGGCGACGTCGTCGGTGACCCGGGCGTTGGCGGTGGCGGTGGTCGCCAGCACCGGGGTCCACGGCGGCAGCTCGGCGAGCAGCGTGCCCAAGCGGCGGTAGTCGGGGCGGAAGTCATGGCCCCAGTCGGAGATGCAGTGGGCCTCGTCGCACACCAGGGTGAAGGCGCGGGACCGCAGCGAGTCGAACACCCGGCGGCGGAAGCCGGGGTTGGCCAGACGCTCGGGGGCAATCAACAACAGATCGACCTCATCGGCGGCGATCCGGGCCTCCAGGTCGTCCCAGGCGTCGACGTTGGAGGAGTTGATCGTCACCGCAGCCAGACCGAGCCGTTCGGCGGCGGCCACCTGGTCGCGCATCAGGGCGAGCAGTGGGGAGATGACGACGGTGGGCCCCCAGCCCCGGTCGCGCAGCATGCGGGTGGCCGAGAAGTAGACCGCCGACTTGCCGAAGCCGGTACGGGCGACCAGCAGGGTGCGCTGTCGCCCGGCGACGACCGCGGTCACCGCGTCGAGTTGCTCGGGTCGGGGGTTGGCGTCGGGCCCGGCGAGCGCCCGAACGTGGGCGGTGAGCTCGTCGGCGACCTCGGCGGGGGAGGGGCGGGGCGGTTCGGTGAGCGTGGTCACCTCAGCACCGTACCGATGCCGGGTGACAGCCGGGCCGGCGGACGACGACGCCCGGCGTCCACACCCCTCACTTCTGCACCCGTGCGCCACTACCTCCAGGGTCGAGGGGCGAACTCTGCCGCTATCGCGTCGTAGAGCGCGCGATAGCGGCAGAGTTCGTGGATGCATCGATCTCCAGGCGTGCTTGGCGCTCGGGGCTCGGTGCCTGGTGCCTGATGTCCGGCGCTCGGCGCTCGGTGCCTGGTGACTGATGTCCCGCGCTCGGCGCTCGGCGCTCGGCGCTCGGGGCTCGGGGCTCGGGTTTGGTGCTGAGCCAACCGGCTCAGGCCGGGGTGGCCGCTTTGCTGTCCGGTTCGCCGTCAGCTCCGCCGTTCGCTTCGTTGTCCGCTCCGCCGTCGGCCCATCTGCGCAGGGCGGCACGGGTGAGGCGGGCGGCATGCTGTTGGATCACGTTGCCGTTGGTCTGGTCGCCGCGTGGGAAGCCGCGAAAGCGGGCGTTGGTGGCGTCGTCCACCTCGATCAGCACGGTCGCCAGCCCCGCCTCCCGCAGCCGGGTCAGCTCGGTGTCCAAGCGACGGCGGGCCTGCATCCGGGTGGCCCGCAGGCCGGGACGGCTCTGCACGCTGACCAGGACCACCAGGTCGGTCGGCGTTTCGAGGGCCAGCTCGGCGTGGTTGGGCGACAACAACCCGCCGTCGACGTAACGCTCGCCGTCGATCTCAACCGGCGCAAACGCCCCGGGGATGGCCTGGCTGGCCTGGGCCGCCTGGGCGAGTGGAACCTCGAGGTCGTCACGGCCGAACACGACGAGGGCGCCGTCGTCGAGACGGGTGGCAGTGATCCACAGCGAGGGCGGCCAAGGGTGGTTGGCGTGGATTGACGCAGCCCGGGACAACCCGACGGTGGGAATCCTGCCGGCGGGTAACAGGCCGGAACCGGCCAGCAAGGGGTTGCGAAGCACCTGCGAGGCCAGCTGGGGCGCCACCGGCATCAGCCGCTCCAGCCCCCGGTCGCGGTTGGCCTCCCTGGCCTCGACGAACTCGGTGCGCTCTTCACCGGAGGGGGGCGACATCAAGATGTCGCCGGTGTCCTCCAGGCTGGTGCCGGTGAGCACCGCCGCTGCGACGCCGGCCCCGGCTGAGGTGGCGATCACTCGTTGGGCGTCGACGAGGTTGAAGTCGGCCTCCGCCCGCAGCGCCCGGAGCGCCCCGAGGTGGAACATCCAACCACCGGCACCGCCCGAGCCGAGCACGACGGTGACACTGGGTGGAAGTTCGATCATGGGCGACACCAGTCGGGGGGGCAGGGGCACGAGGCACGGGCGGTAGGTAGAGCAGCCGGGGTTGCGGTGCTCGATCGGCGCCGTCGGATCGCTCGAACCAGGAGGACAGGATACGAGGTATGCGTCAACTCGATGCGTCGGCCATGATCGGGCAGACTCGAACGGCTTGACCGGACCCGCTTGCGAGCCCGTCTCCACCGGCCGGTCGACAGCGCAAACCAACGGGTGGCTTCGGGCTCAGCTGCTGAGCCGGAGGGACCCAATCGAGGGAGGGGACAGATGAGCGAGGACACCGCCACCGGTGCGTACCGCAACTTCGAGGGACGGGCGGGCCGCACGGTGGCCGGGTCCGACCCTTGGTGGCCGGGCGAGGCCACCGCACCCGAGGGCGCCCCCAACGTGATCGTGATCATGGCCGACGACCTGGGGTACTCCGACCTGGGTTGCTACGGCTCGGAGATCGCCACCCCCAACCTGGATGCGCTGGCCGCCGGCGCGCTGCGGTTCTCCAACTACCACGCCACCCCGATGTGTTCGCCGACCCGGGCGGCGCTGCTCACCGGCATCAACTCGCATCTGGCCGGGGTGGGCCATGTCGCCCATTCCGATCCCGGCTTTCCCGGCTATGCCATGGAGCTGGCCGATGACGTGGCCACCGCCGCCGAGGTCTTCTCCGATGCGGGCTACTTCACCGCCATGGTGGGCAAGTGGCACCTGACCAAGGACAGCCACTGCTCCGATGCCGGGCCGTTCGACTCCTGGCCGACCCAGCGTGGGTTCGATCGCTTCTACGGGTTTCTCGACGGCTTCACCAACCTGCACCAGCCCCACCGACTGATCGACGGCAACTCGCCGGTGAACGTCGACACCTACCCCGACGACTACTACTTCACCGACGACATCACCGATCGGGCGATCGAGATGGTGCGAGGCTCCAAGGCCTCCAACCCGGCGAAACCGTTCTTCATGTACTTCAGCCACGGCTCGGTGCACGCGCCCCTGCACGCCAAGGTGGCCGACATCGAGGCCCAGCGGGGCCGCTACGACGCCGGTTGGGACGTGCTGCGGGAGGAGCGGTTCGCCCGGATGAAGGCGCTCGGGTTGGTCTCTGAGTCGATCGAGCTGCCGCCGCGCAACGCCGAACCGGGCCAGGAGGTAACGCCATGGGACTCGCTCAGCGCCGACGAGCAGAGGCTGTTCGCCCGGTACATGGAGGTGTATGCCGCCATGGTCACCTCGATCGACGACAGCTTCGGTCGCCTGCGCACCGCGTTGGACCAGATGGGGGAGCTCGATAACACGATCATTGTGTTCACCTCGGACAACGGCGCCTCACGAGAGGG
>JACDJC010002607.1_pt1 | contig 13905 bp, 10 predicted proteins | sample 7454191 | NCBI WGS metagenome assembly JACDJC01 (sample SAMN14253291, study PRJNA609438) | sludge metagenome | isolation source: sludge after 25d culture with pyrite and EDTA | collected 2018-12-20 | reverse complement strand
TCCCCGGTCACGTTCGCCACCGGGTCGCCTTCGCTGACCATGACAGCTTGCAGGGCGATACCCCCATTATCGAGCGTCGGTAGGTCTTCAAGGATGACCGGAACGGGCTCATAATTTTCCGTATCGACAGGTCCGTCATAGACGGCTTCGAGGACGCTCCATTTTGCCCTGGAAGAATCCCCGTACAGGTAAAGGTTTTGCGGTTCAGCGCCCAGGCAGACCACCAGCGTTTTTGGCGGCACCGGGGTGGCAGTGGGCGGCTGCGGGGTTGATGTGGGAGCAGGGGTGGTGGCCTGCGGCTGCGCCTGCCCGCACGCGCTGAGAAGGAACATGCTGATGAGAACAATCGCCAGCACAGAATTGCGCATTGTATTTGGTCGCTTCGTCATTTATCGGTCAATCCTTTTCATCCAACAATGACTCAATTATAAAGCATTGTTTTTCAATAAAAAACAGCCCCTGGTTCACAGAGGCTGTTGGGAGTACGGGAGTAATCTACGACCTGCCGCGCATACGCGGATCAAGCACATCGCGCAGGGCGTCTCCGACGAGGTTCCAGCCCATTACGAAGAACACCAGCGTCATACCGGGATACACCACGATGTAGGAGTATTGCCCGAGGTTGGTGATCCAGTTGCGCGCAAAGCTGAGCACCTGTCCCCAGTCAGCGTAACCGATCTGGGTGCCAATACCCAGGAAGGATAGCGCGGCGAAAGAAAGCACCACATCACCAATGCCGAGCGACGCCAATACCATGGTGGGGAAGATGGCGTTGGGGAGGATGTGCCGGAACAGGATGCGGCCATCCTTCACGCCGGATACTTTGGCCGCCAGGATGAAGTCGCGCTGCTTGACCGAAAGGATATCGCTGCGGATAATACGCGCATAACCCATCCAGCCAAACGTGATCATCGCCAGCAAGGCGGGCACCAGGCTTCTTCCAATCACCGGCGTCAGCACCGCCGCCATGATCAGCGCCATCATAATGAATGGAATGGTCATAAACACATCGACGATGCGCATGATAAGTTGATCAACCCATTTGCCGTAATAAGCGGCAACTGATCCAAGGATGACCCCAATCATTACCGTCGCCAGCACAACGATCAACCCTGTGCGGAAGGCGGTGCGGGTTCCCCAGATGATGCCATAGAAGATGTCATACTGCCCCTGGGCGGTACCCAGCAGGTGCACCCATTCTTCGTTACCGGTGACCGCTTTGTACCAGAAGGGAATTTCAGGCGGGTTTTTCTTCCACTCGGAGCCGGGCGGGCGGGGTTGACCGCTGAAACCATCGCGCGGGATCTTGTATGGGTCCTCGGTTACCGGCGGGGCGATGACAGGCGCGAAAATGGCGATCAGGATGAACAACCCGATCAATACAAAGCCGATGATCGACGCGGGCGTCTTCAATAGACCTTTTATAATGCGGTAGTTTTCCGGACCCAGGATCCGTTCTGCGCGGCTGATCTTGCGCTCCGGCAGGGCTTCCTTGAGGAGGGTATTGTCACCGCTGGGGGTTGTGTGTTCAGTCATGTTTCTCTCCTCAGTCCAGCCGTACGCGTGGGTCGATCACACCGTACAGGACATCGATGATCAGATTCATAAAGATCAGGATTAAGCCGTTGAAGATGGCAAAACCAAGCGTGGTGACCACGTCCAACTGCTGCGCCGCCTCCGCCGCGGCTGAACCGATGCCGGGATAATTGAACACGGTCTCGGTGATAACCACCCCGCCCAGCAGACCCACCACACTCATACCTGCCATGGTGGCGATGGTGAGCATGGCGTTCGGGCGGGCGTGTTTATTGATCACATCGTTCTCTTTAAGACCCTTGGCGCGGGCGGTGGTCACATATTCCATGCGCAGTGTCTCAAGCATGGAAGATCGTGTGACACGAACGAAAGTCGCCCAGCTGATGTAGGAAAGCGTGAGGATTGGTAATATCATATGCCGCAGCGCGTCCCAGAAGATGTCAATCCGCGCATTCAGCAGCGCGTCGATGGAAAGTAGTTTTGTGTACTGGGTGAAAGTACCTTTCATGATCTCCTGCGTTACCCAGTTGGATTGTTTACCCGGCAGGAACCAGCCGAGCTTTGCGTAGAATAACATCAGTATCAGCAGACCGAACACGAAGGTGGGGAACGATGTTCCCACGATACTGAATATCCTTGCCGCCTGGTCGATAATCCCGTTCTGGTGAACCGCCGCCTGCACGCCTAACCAGATGCCCACCGAAAGCATCGGGAACACCGTCCACAACGCCAGGTCAAGTGTGTTTGGAAATCGCGTTTTGATAATATTGATGACAGGTTGGGATTGCGAGCGTGAATAACCGAAATCTCCATGAATAATGCCGCCTTCGCGTTCACCGGTCACCGGATCCTTGACGCCATTCATCCAGATCCAATATTGCTTGTAAAAAGGCTGATCGAGACCATACCTTTTGATAATACCAGCGATCTGGTTTTCATTCTTCGGAAAGTCTCTCACGTACAGGGCAGACCGTTCGACCGGACCCAGGAACTGTAACATGCCGAAGATAATGAGCGTTACGCCAAACAGCAGTACTGGCACCAGTAACAAACGGCGTATGATGTAATTGGTCATTTAACACCTCAAATCAGGTTTTGCTGCGCGGAATGGATTGAAGGAGTAATTTCAACCCATTCCGCAGAGTAAAACTTGGGGGTTCATGCGGGAGCCTTTACAGGCTCCCGCATGGATATTACAGGTAAGGTACAGGTTTATTCGACTGCGAATGTGAACAGCAGCACATCCTGGCTCAAACCGGGGCGACCGTAGTACAGGCGCAGCGGCTGATCGCTCGGGGTATCGCATACGGTAAAGCGGGCTTCACCAAGCTGGGATGTATCAACACCGCAAATATTCTGGTCTTCCAGGTAGGTGTTGGTTTGGGCATCATAGAACTTGGCTACACCCACCAACGGATCGACCTGGGTGCGATATTCAGCGGGCACCGCGATGATATCAGCATCGCCAGCCTGCAGGGCAGCGAAGCGGGTACCAAACTCTGAAACGTCCTGGATCAGGACCTGTTCCAGGGCAGCGGGTCCACCCCAGTACTCGTCGAAGCGGAGCATTGAAAGTTCCTGCCCCTGGGTCCAGTAATCAAGCTTGAAGGGACCGGTGCCATTGGCGATGGTGGTGAAGGGATCATCCGCGGAAACCATGCCGTAGAAGTTCTGCCAGGTATCGCAGGAACCATCCCAACCGCCGTTCTCAATCACCCATTCCATATCCATAACGGAACCCCAACCATTTGCGATGGTGGGCAGGAAGGGACCCCAGGGCTGCGCGAGGGTCATGGTCACGGTGCCGGCTTCGTCGTCAGCCACGATCTTGGACTTGACGGTTTCGCAGGCGGCTACCAGGACGGCCGGATCATTGGCCATGAGGGATTCGCGGTCATCAGCAGAAGCCCATTCATCAACGATCGCGGTGATGTCATCAAGGCCTACACCCAGGAAGGGTTCTGCCAGCAGCCACTGCGGGGAGGAATAACCACCCTGCAGCAGACCACGCTGGAAGGAGTAAGCAACATCACTTGCGGTCAGATCGCCGCCTTCATGGAACTTCACACCCTCGCGGATATTGAAGGTCCAGACGGTGCCGTCTTCTGAGACTGTCCACTCGGTTGCGAGTTGAGGAACAAATTCGCTCGTGGATTCACCATCGTAGAAGACCAGGGTCTCATAGACATTCTGGATGATCTCGCCGGAAGCGGTGTCATAGGACAGCGCGGGATCCAGCGTATCGGGTGAACCGGTCGTCATCACAACAAAGACGCCGGGATCTGAGGGATCGGTCGGTTTGGAAATGGGATAGTAGTAGATATTTGAGAAGATCGGGTTCATCACGCGACCTTCAACCCACTTCTGCTCGTAACCATGGGAGGTGGCGAGCACCAGAGGAACACCAACCGCCTGATCGTAATACAGCTGGTTGAATTCGGTATAAATTTGGGAGCGTGTGTCGAAATCGATCGCGGCAACACCCTCATCCAACAGCGCCTTGAACTGCGCGGCTAAATCCTCGGGCAGGTTCTGGCGGGCACCGTAAGTACCGGTGGTGTAGGGCTGATACCAGTTGTGGGGGTCGTGGATATCTTCCAGCCAGCCGCCGGTCATCATAGGCACCTTGTGGGCGCGCTGGGCAGCCAGGTAGGAAGGCCACGGCAGACCGAGGGTCTCCACCACGAACTTCGGGTTCACCGAGCTCACATTGCTGGAAACGATCTCGGTGTAGATCTCGCGGGTGGTATTGCCGGTGTTGTAGAGCATCTGGAAGCGGAAGCCCATTTCCCAGATATCATCGGGGTCTTCACCAGCGGGAACGCCGTCTTTGTCGACGTCAGCCAGTTTGAACTCTTCCTCGCATTTCGCCAGGTCGTACTCGTAGGCGGGGAAGTTGGGGTCGTAACCCGGCATACCGGGAAGCGAGAGGGTCTTGGACTGAACAGCCTCACCCATGTAAACATCATCGATGATGGTCTGATAATCGAAGCAGTAGGCAAAAGCCTTGCGGATATGGACATCATCGAAGAATGTCGGGGGAATGCCGTTCCCGTCCAGTTTGTTCGAGCCCAGGTAAGGGTTCAGAACAACTTCAATAACCTCAGCGGTTGGCTGAACAACCGGTTCTTCGCCAGCAGGCGCTTCCGGTTCTTCAACCACGGGGGCCGCGGTCGGCTGCGCGCAGGCGGTCAGCACTAAACTGACAACCATGAGCATTGCAAGCAATACATAAAACTTACGCATTTTTTCTCCTCCTTGTGAGAAATTCTTTCGAGTTAATTGGTTTTACACACGTTTCAAATGTCTTCATATCTACTTGAATTGTCATCACCTCCTCGAAAAACTTGTTGTCTAAATCATGTGACATGCCGCGAAATGCCCCGGCTGTACTTCCCGCCATTCAGGCACCTGCTGCGCGCAGATCTCTTCAGCGATGGGACAGCGGGTGCGGAAGCGGCATCCCGAAGGCGGGTTCACTGGTGAAGGCACATCGCCTTCCAGGATTACACGACGGCGCTGCTCATTAAAAACAGGATCAGCCACCGGTATTGCTGAAAGTAAGGCTTGCGTGTATGGATGAAGCGGGTTTTTATACAACTCGCTGCGATCCGCCAGCTCAACGATGATACCCAGGTACATCACTGCTACACGATTGCTGATATGGCGAACCATGGACAGATCGTGGGCGATGAACAGGTAAGTGAGGTTCAACCTTTCCTGCAATTCCTCCAGCAGGTTAACCACCTGCGCCTGGATAGAGACATCGAGCGCGGAGATCGGCTCATCACAAACGATAAAGGATGGGTTAAGCGCCAGGGCGCGTGCAACCCCGATGCGCTGCCGCTGACCACCGGAAAATTCATGCGGGTAACGGCTGGAAAAATCCGGGTTGAGTTTTACCAGGTTCAGCAGGGAAGCCACGCGTTCATCGATCTCCTTGCCGGTGCCTTCGCCGAACGCCATGAGCGGTTCGCCAACGATATCGCGCACGGTCATGCGGGGATTTAAACTGGCATAGGGATCCTGGAAGATCATCTGCAGCTCGCGCCGCATCATACGCATGGGTTCCGGTCGCAGTTTGACCAGGTTGATGTCTTTAAAATACACATTTCCCGCGGTGGGTTTATAAAGCTGCAGGATGGAACGACCGGTGGTGGATTTTCCGCAGCCGGATTCTCCCACCAGACCGAGGGTTTCACCCTTGTGAATATCAAATGAAATTCCATCAACAGCGTGTACCACACCCACCTGTCTGCGGATGACACCGCGGTAGATGGGGAAATGCATCTTAAGGTTGTCAACTTTAAGGAGGACGTTATTGTCAGCGGTCATATTTACTTGCTCCCGTTCCTGGTATCCACCCAACACGCCACACGGTGACCTTCTCCAACCGGTTCAAGCATGGGGTTTTCCTGCCAGCAGCGTTCAGTGACAAAATTGCAGCGCGGCGCGAACGGGCAGGAGGTTGGTTTCTGATATAAGATGGGAGGCATCCCTTCAATAGAGAATAATTTCCGGTGCATTTCCTCATGAATTTGCGGCAGACTGCCAAGCAGACCCAGCGTGTAGGGATGCCGTGGGTCGGAGTAAAGTTCATTCACGTTCGCTTCTTCAATAATATAACCACCGTACATCACCATCACGCGGTGCGCAATATTCGCCACCACGCCCAGGTCGTGCGTGATCCAGATGATTGCCATTCCAAGTTCGTCGCGCAGACGCTTGACCAGGTCAACGATCTGCGCCTGTATGGTCACATCCAGCGCGGTTGTGGGTTCATCCGCGATCAGAATCTGGGGGTTGCATGAGAGCGCCATGGCGATCATCACGCGCTGGCGCATACCTCCTGAATACTGATGCGGGTATTCTTTAAGTCTGTCCGCGGCGTTGGGAATGCCCACCATCCCGAGAAGCTCGATCGAGCGGTTGCGCGCCTGTTCTTTCGTCATGTTCAGGTGCAGCATCAACGGTTCCGCCATCTGCTTGCCAATGCTCATCACCGGGTTTAGCGAGGTCATCGGGTCCTGAAAGACCATGCTGATCTGACCGCCGCGAATCTGGCGTATATCTTCTGTATCCATTTTCAGCAGGTCTTTTCCCCGAAAGTCCGCCTCTCCAGCTACAATTTTGCCGGGAGGGGACGGAATCAGGCGCAGACATGAAAGCATGGTCACGCTTTTGCCGCAGCCGCTTTCGCCGACAACGCCCAGGGTTTCTCCTTCCTTCAGAGTAAAAGAAACTCCATTGACCGCGTGAACGATACCATCAGGAGTCTTGAAGTGAGTTTCCAGGTTCTGGACGTTAAGTAATTGCTCACCCATTGACAGGTCCTCTATTGATTTTTATTATTATGGCACAAAAATAGTTTACCATAAATGCAATTATTAATAACTACATTGAATCCAACTACGGAATTACCAGGGCGACTTTCTGGATGCCGCTTAGCCTGATCCACGGTGTTATGAAAACATGACTGCAGGAGGACACCTGGTTATAGATCACAGGGCACTTCACCCATTGACCGTCAAAGTCCACCAGCACATCCACCTGGCCGATCATCGCATCAAAATTACTCAAGATCAGTTTTCGCTCACTGGTGACCGCCTTCTCTACCTGGTTCAGGGCAAACAGGCGCATTTTTCTCGCCACTTCCGTGGGCACTTCCTTCCCTTCATTCTCAAGTGTAAACTCGATCACTCGATCAACTGAAATGATCGGGTCGCGCAGGTTCTTATTCAACATCGTATCGCTGGTTTTGCCGATCAGGGCAAACGCCATCGCAGCCACCACCAATGGAACGATGAGGGCGAATTTTCCGGATGAGAATAGCGCCTGCTCGATCAAAATACCTTCCAACAGCGCGCAGATGATCGATACCGCGACGATAAACACGAACCCAATCCAGAGGTTCTGCTGTAGTTCGGGATAATAGGGATATTTCAGAAATTCGCCAAGCGCGGGATTGAATAGTTTGATCACCACGGGGGCAACCTTTAAAGGAAGCCATAAAATGAGGTGGGCGAAAAGCAGCGCTTGTGCGATCCACGCCAAAAAGGAGAACCAGATTTTTTGAACTCGCATTGAAAGCCAGCCAACCAGTGCGCCGCTTAACAGGCAGACAAACAGACCGGGAATGAACCTCACCCAAACAAATGCACCGTGTGCGCGAGCCAATAATAATGCGTCAACCCCCCAGGCAAAAATCGCAAACGCCAGTCCGGCGGCAAGGCCGTACCACAGCCCTGCAATCTCTTTTTTCCTGTTCATTTCGGGTTTCATCTTGCAAAACCTCTATCGTTACAAAAGGGTCCCTTAAGTTGTGAATCGGCGTGTAAATAAGGGGTAACCTATAATACAACTATTTAATGATATGTCAATACCATGGATTTTTGAAGGCAAAAATGTAAATTTTTTGAAAGGTGAAAGCTGAAAGACAGCTATTCATCTCCCGCGCGCATGCGCAGGTACGATTCGTAACGTTCAAGGCTCACGCGTCCTTCTTCCACAGCCTTGATCACCGCGCATCCGGGTTCCTCAAAGTGCGTGCAGTCATTAAACTGGCAGTGTTTCACCAGTTCGCGCAGTTCCGGGAAGTATCCATCAAGTTCTTCGGGTTCTGTATCCCATAAAGATAATTTCCGCAATCCCGGTAGATCAGCAACATAACCACCGCCTTCCAACGGGAACAGTTCGCGCACCACCGTGGTGTGACGTCCGCGGTCCTTTTGTTCGCTGATCTCTCCCACGTTCAGCCCCAAACCGGGCTGTACCCGGTTCATCAGGCTTGATTTTCCTACCCCTGATGGACCTGCCAGTGCGGAAATCCTGCCGTTTAACGCTTCGCGCAGTTCATCAATTCCTTTATTCTTCACCGCCGAAGTATAGATCACGCGGTATCCGAGCGGCGGGTAGATGGCAAAGAGTTTGTGCGCTTCGCGCCTGGATACCAGGTCTGTCTTGTTGGCGATGATGATCGCCCTGAGCCCCTGTTTTTCTGCGATCACCAGGAAGCGGTCGAGCATGCGCAGGTGCGGCGTGGGTGAAGCACAGGCGAAAACCGTCACGATCTGATCCGCGTTGGCAAGCAGGATCTGACGATACCCGCCTTTGGGGGTCGGGTCGAGTCTCACCAATTCCGACTTACGCGGTGTGATCGCTTCGATGACGCCGCTGCCATCCGGCAGCTCTGCAAACTCAACCCAGTCGCCGATGCTGATCACGTCACCGGGCAGACTGCGTCGTTTCAATCTCCCGCGCAGTACGCATGTGATCACCCGACCATTCGCGAGAACGGTGTAAAAACCGGACTGGAAACGGGTGACAATACCCTGCTCGGTTTCAATCATTACGGTTCGGGAGTTTCGTCTGTTTCACTCGTAGGCGTCCGGGTAATGTAGATATCCCACTCCCACGGGTAAGTTGTGTACACTTCGCCGGCGTAATACGCTTCGATCACCCGCCGGAACACCGGCGCGGCGTAAGCCGATCCATCACCTGCGTACTCGAGCACCACCGCCACGGCAATATCGGGTTTGTCCGGATTGTTGGCAGAGGTGAAACCGGCAAACCAGGAATGCGGATCTTCCACCGATGTGGTGGCGGTTCCGGTCTTTCCATATACAGGGGTGTTCATCCCTAAAAATCGCCGGAACGCCGTTCCACGCTCGTCACGGATCACCAGCTCCATACCCAGCTTGATCGCCTCCAGCGTGCTGTCTTTCATGGGTATCTCGCGGATAACCTCCGGCTCGAACTCCTGTATCGCTGTTCCGTCAATACTGGTGATCTTTTCTATGATCTGCGGGCGGTAAAGGGTGCCGCCGTTGGCGATGGAAGCAACCATATTCGCCACCTGGAGCGGGGTCACCAGCATATCACCCTGACCGATACCCATCTGCACCGCCGCGCCTTCCGTGGTCGGGTCAGTGATCTGACCAACCTCCTCTGCGACTGCGCCAATGTTGGTGGCTTCACCATAACCAAAAGTACGCGCCCAATCAGCAAGATAAGTGGCGCCTTTCTGCCGGTAGAGGTCGAGGCCCAGGTGGTAGAACCAGGGATTGCACGACCGCATAATACCCTGTACCAACGTTAATGTTCCCGAGGGCGGCAGCTCTTTATCATAGGTCCAGTCATTGCCCACGAAACCGGGCAGCTCAGTGTATTGGCTTGTGCATTCATATAGGGAATCAGGTGTGTACAACCCGGATTCCAACGCGGCAACAGAGGTGACCAGCTTGAAAACCGAGCCAAGCGGGTACGCCGATTGTGCAGCGCGGTTCCATAAAGGTACGTCTGTATCGGTGACCAGGTCGCCAAGCACCCATTGACTGTTGTAATTTTGCGGCATGAAATTGTTGTTGTCAAACCCCGGGGAGGACGCCATCGCCAGCACTCTTCCCGTGTCCACTTCGAGGACTACGATCGCGCCGGTAAAACCGTACAGCGCTTTTTGCACCAGGATCTGTAAATCCTTGTCGAGCGTGGTGTAAATACTATCCGCGGCGCGCGGGTCTGAACGACCTAACATGGTAGCGTATGTTCCGTCTGAGTTCACCACGTAAAGCTCGGCGGCGGGTTTGCCGCGCAGGTATTCCTCGCCCCATTTTTCCAGTCCGGCCGCGCCTACCTTCTCATCACCCGCGTACCCATTCTGCCGGTATTCGTTGTACTGCTCAGGTGAAATACTCAACAGGTACCCCACCACCTGGGGGGCTACTCCCTCGTTAAAGTAATAACGTGAGGCGTACTCGTTTATCACCAGCCCGCTGAAAGAGTTCAGCGCGGTGTAGCGTTCAGAGTAGGTCTGCGCTGAGATCTCGCCAATGGGCACATAACTTCCGCCGCCGGTGTTGATCTTTTCCACGATCATGTTGGTCGGGATCCCCGTCACGAGGCTCAACAAACCCGCCAAGTTGCCGATCTGGTCGGTCCCCACCTGGTCCGGCACAACCCCCAGCGCTACCGCCTCTGTGTCAGACGCAATGATGTCGCCGTCGCTGTCGTAAATGTCACCTCGCGAGGGCGGTACGATGCTTAGCGCCAGCCGCTTGCCGCCGCTCAATTCCGGCATGATCAGCCCGCTTTCCCACTGGATCTGCCATTGCCCCCCATCTGCCAGCAGGCTCATTTCCATCTTGCGTACCAGGTCGCTGAACATTCGTGTCTTAAAGATCACCTGGTAGCCCACCATGGCAGAACCGGGATTGACAAGCGTGCTGAGAATGCCGTATTCGATCTGATCCAGGGTCATACTGGCGGCTGTGTCTGTATAGATTTTTACAAATTCCTCTTCGCTGATCGCGTCCCGGCTGGTGGGGGATAGCATGGCGTACATTGCGGCATAATCACCCGCGTTCCACTTTTCCAGGTAATCCAGCACGGTCTGTTCCACATCCGGCAGGCGGGTCGTTTCAACGACCGGGGTGGGTAAACCATTTTCTGCCGTTGGTTCAGTCGGGGTTTCAACAGTCTGCGTGCCGTTGCTGCAGGATGTCAACAGTAGCACGGCAATGATCATAATTCGCCAGAGAGATTTTTTCATTCTTTTATCATTTCCAATGGGTCAACCGACATCTTCGCCGGCCAGGACCCTTCTATATATAGGGCAAGTATAAGCCAATTCACGCATGCAACGGTAGGGCACTGCTTTGCGCGCGCCAAAACCGAGCCGTCGCAACGCGCGTTCGATGTGGCAAAGCGGCAGCCCCATCACGCTGGCATAGCAGCCGGAAATCTTCTCAACAGGATTAAAGCGCTGTTCCTGGATGGCGTAAGCGCCTGCTTTGTCAAGCGGGTCTCCACTTTGCACATAAGCCAGCATCTCCTCGTCGCTGTAACGCCGCATCTTCACTTCTGTCGAGCACAGCTCGAGTTCATTCAATCCGCGTGAAGGCACACCCACCACGACGGCCGTGTGCACCATGTGCGTTCTACCGCGGAGCTGCTTTAAGATGCGCAGCGCGTCCTCCGCGTCAACCGGTTTGCCCAGGATCTGATTGCCATCCGCCACGGTCGTGTCTGCTGCCAGAATGACACTGCCAAAACTCGTTTCGCGCTCACAAGCATGCGCTTTCTCCCGCGCCAGGCGCATCACATAATCCGCCGGGATTTCCCCGGGCAACGGTGTTTCATCAACATCCGCAGATGTGACAATAAAGGGCATGTCCAGCCACGCCAGCATTTGCCGGCGGCGGGGTGAATTGGATGCAAGAACGATTTGTAGTGTCATTGTGAAAATCATTTTAACATACCACCGGCTTCGCAACGGTAACGATTAAATCAAGTAAAATGGATAATCAACCCTCGGGGAGGAAGCAATGCTTGAATTGAGAGAAAGAATCATTAAGGAAGGCAAGAACCTTGGCGGGGGTATCCTCAAGGTGGATAGCCTGATTAATCACCAGGTCGACCCGCAGCTCATGGACGCTTGCGGCAGGGAGTTTGCGCGCCTTTTTGCCCCCACCGCGCCCACACGCATCCTCACAGCCGAGATCTCCGGCATCGCCCCCGCGCTGATGACAGCCCGTCATCTCAACCTGCCGGTGGTATACGCCCGCAAGACTCGTCCTGTGACCATGCCGGACACCGTTTATCTGACGATCGCGCCCTCTCACACCAAGGGCAACAAGGTGGAACTCATCGTTTCCCCCGAATACCTCAAACCCGGAGAGCGCGTGTTGATCATTGATGATTTTCTCGCAACGGGCGCTACCATCCTCGGACTGGTGCGCCTCACCCAGGCCGCCGGCGCGACAATTTGCGGTATTGGCACACTGATCGAAAAGACCTTTGAGGGCGGGCGTGAAGCGCTGCAATTCCTCAATGTACCCATCGAAGCGCTGGTGCAGATCACCAATATGGATGACGACCATATCCAATTCGCTGAAGAATGACCGTGAGCATGAAAAACAAAGTCGCCATTCTTGATTATGGCTCGCAGTACACCCAGCTGATCGCCCGCCGGGTGCGCGAACTCCAGGTCTATTGTGAATTATTCCCGTGGAATGTGCCCGCGGAGACCATCCGCGAGTTTGATCCCGCAGCTCTTATCCTCTCCGGAGGACCCTCTTCGGTATACGAAGAAAACGCTCCAACACTTCAGCCTTTTATTCTCGCGAGCAATCTGCCCGTGCTTGGAATCTGCTATGGCATGCAGCTGCTCGCCGGGGCGCTGGGCGGCAGGGTCGCCGCGTCAGACAAGAAGGAATACGGATTGGCTGAAGTGCAAACAATAATTGAAAACCCGCTTCTCCCCCCGGGCGCGCAGCCGGTTTGGATGTCGCATGGCGACCGGGTCGAAAGCCTGCCGCCGGGATTTTCCGCGCTTGCCAGTTCAGCGAACAGCCCCCTGGCAGCCATGGGCAGCACACAGCGAAGGATCTACGGTCTGCAGTTCCACCCTGAAGTACGCCATACACCCCGCGGAACGGAGATCATCAGCAACTTTCTGTTCCGTATCAGCGATCTCCAGCCGGACTGGACCCCCGAAAATATCATCGCGGATGCGGTTGAAAATATCCAGCGGCAGGTTGGTGAGCGCAATGCCATCTCCGCTGTCAGCGGCGGGGTGGATTCCACTGTCGCCACCACGCTGGTGCACCGCGCCATCGGCGACCGTCTCAGCGGTGTGTTCGTAGATACGGGGCTGTTGCGCCTGGGCGAAGCGGACATGGTAGAGAACGCGTTAAAGGAACAACTCGGTATTCCCCTCACCAGGGTGAACGCCGGTGCGGATTTCTTCGCGGCGTTGCGCGGTAGGACGGAACCGGAAGAGAAGCGCCGCATCGTGGGCGCAAAGTTCATTGAAACTTTTGAACAGGAAGCTGCCCGCGCCGGCAGCCCCGAATTCCTCGTGCAGGGAACCATTTACCCCGACGTGGTGGAATCCTCCGCGCCCGACCGCAACCAGGCGCAGCGGATCAAATCGCATCACAATGTCGGCGGTCTGCCCGAGGTAATGCGCTTTAAGCTGGTCGAACCGCTGCGTTACCTCTTTAAGGATGAGGTGCGCCGGATAGGCGCAACCCTCGGCATACCTGATGGTCTGCTGTGGCGGCAGCCATTCCCTGGTCCCGGTCTGGCCGTGCGCTGCCTTGGAGAGATCACCCCCGAGCGCGTCGTGCGGCTCCAACACGCGGACGCCATCTTCACCTCTGAGTTGGAGAACGCCAGCCTCCTCAACCTCAAACCCGAAACCGGCGCAGCCCGCCTCGCGCAAGCCTTCGCCGCGCTGCTGCCTGTGCGCTCAGTGGGTGTGATGGGTGATCAGCGCACCTACCAGGAGACGATCGTGCTGCGTGCGGTGACCTCTGATGATTTCATGACCGCGGACTGGGCGCAATTACCCGCGGATCTGCTGGGTCG
>JACDJC010002602.1_pt1 | contig 13923 bp, 15 predicted proteins | sample 7454191 | NCBI WGS metagenome assembly JACDJC01 (sample SAMN14253291, study PRJNA609438) | sludge metagenome | isolation source: sludge after 25d culture with pyrite and EDTA | collected 2018-12-20 | reverse complement strand
CTCTCCCAAAGAGTCTCTTCAAATGATTTTTGATTTTTAATTGATTTTTGTTTTGCCATAGAAATCCCTAATTATAATAAATTAGAGATATTCTATCTTATTTTCTTCTATATGTCATGTTGATTTTAAACTTAAACCGTGCCAACTCTGTTTCAACTAGCACAAAGCTAAGAACCGAAGTTAATCTCAATGTTAGGCAGTTTAGGGCGAAACTTTGCTTTAGTAAATGTTGAGAAAAGCCCAGTTAATGGAGCTATTATCACCCAGAAACAAGCTACCCTAAATGGATAGCTCTTTACTCATAAAATCTTTAGCTTTTATACCCATAAGATCAAGTCCAACCCTAAGGCTTAGTGCAACAACCATAAGAACCTTTAGGTATTTTGCCTCATCTGGTGTGTTTAAGATCTTATAATCATAGTAAAACTTATGGAGCATAGCAGCTAATGCTCTTAAGTACTCAGGTAGTTTTTGTACCCCACGAGAAGCAAAAGCATCCTCTATGACTTCTGGTAAAAGAAGTGCATCAAAAAGCAGTGATGCAGCATCTTCATTTAACTCTATAAGCGGAGTGTTTTTGATCTCATCTGCACTTAAAGTGCTTTTGCTAAGCATAGTCTGGATCCTAGCATGAGCATATTGAATGTAAAAAATCGGGTTTGAGCTATCCTCTTTTTTAAATTCGGCCAAGTCAAACTCAAGTGCGGTATCGCTCTTTTTTGAAGCAAAAATGTATCTTAGAGCATCGGAACCGATCTCCTCAACAATGTCACTCATAAGTATGACATTACCCGCTCTTTTGCTCATTTTGTAGGGTTCGCCATCTTTTAAAAGGCTAACCATTTGTGAGAGAAGCACCTCTAATTTTGAGCTATCATATCCCAAAAACTCCACACTTGCCTTAACTCTAGCGATATAACCATGGTGATCAGCTCCCCAGATGTTTATGTAGTGATCATACCCTCGCTCAAACTTTTGATTGTGGTATATGATATCCCCAGCCAAATAGGTTGGTCGCCCATCTTCTCTAACCACCACTCTATCGCTATCATCGCCCTTGCTTGAAGATGCTATAAAGAGTTTTTCATCTTTTTCATAAACTCCCTCGCCCATCTTCGCCATCACTCTATCCCACTCATCATATAAACTTGACTCATAAACAAAAGTGTCAAAATGTATGTTTGTATCGGCTAGAGTTTTAACTATGAGCTTCATAACCTCATCTTTAGCCCACAAAGCCAACTCTTTTTGTCTTAGCTCATCAACTAAAATATCTTTGCCAAACTTTTGCAGTGCTTCATTTGCCAAAACACTTAGATACTCACCTCTATAATAACTCTGCGGATAGGTCACATCTTCGCCAAAAAGGTTACTTCTAGCTTCAAGCTGCAACGAGAGCCCTAGCAAATCTATCTGATTTCCTGCATCATTTACATAGTACTCAGCGGTTATGTCATAACCTAAATGCTTAGCAAGTCTATACAAAGTATCACCATAAACTGCACCTCTAGCATGTCCTATGTGAAGCGGACCTGTTGGGTTTGCACTTACAAACTCAAGTAAAATTTTCCCTTTTTTCTCACCTTTGGCGAAATCTTGTTGATGCTCTAGACTCCAAGTGGCATACTCATCTAAAAACTTTTCGCTTAGATGAAAGTTTATATAGCCCTTCATAGGCTCAATTTTACAAAAAATATCATCACAATCATTAAAATTTTCACAAAGTTCTTGTGCTATGATCATTGGGGATTTTTTAAGCTCTTTTGCTAGTGCAAAAGCTATTGGAGAAGCGAAGTGACCAAAAGATCGATCACGAGGCTTTTCTAGTACAACTTCTTGATTAAATTTTTCGCATAAAAGCGATAGCACTCGTTGTTTCAAGTTCTATGCTTGTGTAGTAGTTTTTGTAGTTTGTTGCTCACTAGCTGTGGCAGCATCAACCTCTTTTGGTGTCTCAGCTGTTTTTATCTCATCATCTTTCATCTCAGCTTTAAAAGTTTTTATACCCTTACCGATGCCTTTTGCTAGTTCTGGAATCTTTTTAGCTCCAAAAAGTAAAACTATGATAAGCAGTACAATAAGCCAGTGATTTATGCTTGTGAAACCCATATTATTCCCTTGTTACAAATTAATTACAATAATTATAGCCAATTTATTTTAAATATCTTCCCATCTAAGGATAAAATCTTCTACATCTTTGGCACTGATCTTAAGTCTTGCAACCTTTGCTACAAGTTTTAGTTTCGCTGCTGCTGCTAAAAAATCATCATTGATGATGAGATAGTCATATTCACTAACTCTACTAAGCTCACTCTTTGCCATTGCAACTCTTTTTTCAATAACATCGCTACCATCGGTGGCTCTGTTAGTTAATCTCAACTTTAACTCACTTAGAGTTGGCGGGATTATAAAAACAGAAGTTGTAATATCTCCTAGTTTTTTAACAACACTCTCATTTCCTTGCACATCAATGTCAAAAATAACAAGTTTATCTTCTTCTAAGGCCTTTAAAACAGGCTTTAAAGAGGTGCCATAGTAGTTGTTGTGAACATTTGCATACTCTAAAAAAAGCTCATCTTTTACATCTTGTTCAAACTCATCTTTTGTTACAAAATGGTAGTGTACCCCATCAACTTCTCCCTCTCTTGGGCTTCTTGTTGTTGTAGATATGGAAAAATAGCACTCTCCAATATCATCTACGATCTCTTTTAAAAGCGAACTTTTTCCCGCTCCACTAGGACCAGATAAAACTAAAATAGCGCCACTCAAAACTTACCCTATTGTTATATTTATGTTGATTTTATTATCTTTTAGCGAAGCTACGATCTTCTCATCACTTAAAATCTCAAGTAGCTTTTTAAGTGCATCTATGTTACTTGTATCTTGCTCTTCCATCTCGCCTAGCTCTGCTTCTAAAACAAACTCATCATCACTAACTTGAGGCTCATCTTCTAACTTATCTTCATATTTTGGCTCTATCTCCTCGCCAAATGCCATCTTAAAATCATCACTGCTAAGTGAACCTAGATCTAGTAAAATATCATCATCAACCTCAACCGCCAAATCATCTTCATCTAAGGTGCTTAGGGCATCTTTTATCTCATTATCAAACATATCAACATCATTGACATCTTCTACAACGCTTTCACTCAAAATGCTCTCATTAGGCTCATCCTCAAAACCAACATCATCAAACAACTCACCACTCTCATCTTCTAAAGTCTCACTCGGCAAAATATCATCAATATTATCCAAAGAGATCTCATCTTCTTCTTCATCTTGTGTAATTTCTAGCTCATCATCACCTAGTGGCTCAGCTTCTAGTAACTCACCGCTCTCATCTTCTAAAGTCACGCTTGGCAAAATATCATCAAGACTAAACTCCTCATCTAAACCTACCTCATCTTGAGGCTCTAAGCTATCATCTAGATTCACAAGCGGTGACTCATCGTCACTAAATTCAAGGCTTTTGTTATCTTCTTCCTCGTCAAAAACAAAAAGATCATCATCTAACACTTCTAGCTCTTTTTTATCATTAAGGCTAAATTCATCTCCATCACTCTCATCTAAAAGATTTTTAACCTCATCTAAATCATCAATATTTAATATGCTCTCATGCTCTAAATCTTCATCTTGGGTATCATCTACATCAAAATCATCTAACACTTCAAACTCATCTGACTCATCTGTTTGTTTGCCAGTTTTGGCACCCACTGGGGTTACTTTTTTAGCAACATCTACAAAAAGATCCACCAATTCCGTTGGCAAAAATGGTTTTTTTATAAAACTATCAAATTCGCTAGATACCTCACTGTCTCTTGAATGCACATATAAAGATCTTATATAGTTGATCTTTGATGCAATATCTTGCATAAGTTCTTTAGTATAAAGCGAATCATCTACGATAAGTAAATCATAAGCACTATCTAACCTAGGATCATCTATATCCTCTGCTATATCAACAATATCACCGCTTTTTTGAGCACTTAGTGTTACTAGTTTTGTCACCACTGGATTTGTGTTTAATAGTAAAATTTTCATATACAACCCTCTTTTTTAGAGTTAAATCTTGCTAATTATTGTATCTAAAAAAACTAAAAAAAGCTCTCTAAAAAGTTAAAAGCATCCACTACTTGGATTTTAAATGTATATATAACCGAACTAAGTATGGAGATTATAACAACCAAAGAGATAGCAATTTTTATGGGGTAACCAACAACTAAAAGGTTAAATTGCGGCATTGTTTTCATAAGCATTCCAAATATAGTATCGCTAAGCCAACTAAGAGCAACTATGGGAAATGCGATAATAAACCCAACATAAAACATATTTGCACTTGCGGTGATTATATATGTTGCTATGTTTTGAGTCAGCAAAAATCCACCAAGTGGCACACTCTTAAGGGATGCTTCGCTAAAGAGCAAAATCCAGTGGTGAAGATCTAGTGAGAACATAACCATCAAAGCTATAAGCGATAAAAATTGCGTAACAATTGGAGCTGAAACCCCGCTTTGTGGATCAAATGCGGTCGCCATAGAAAACCCCATAACAAAGGTTATGATCCCACCTGCAAAGTTTAAAATATTAAAAGCTATCTGGAGTATCAAGCCTATGCTTAGCCCAAATAGCATTTCACTCAAAACCGCCAATGCTATGCTAGCTGCATCTATTGGGATGTTAAGCGGTGGCATAGATGAGTAAAAAACAACGCTAAAGAAAAATGCCATTGAAGCTTTTATGCTAATGGGAATGGTTGTGTGCGAAAATATGGGAGTGTTTAAAAAAAGTGCGCCAAATCTTACAAAAAGTAGCAAAAAACCAACAACTGAGTTTTCTAAAAAAACCTCACTCCAAAGCACTATTTTAGCCTTTGAAGCTCTTGATCTTTGAGTGCATAGACACTATCACATCTATATGCTAACTTCTCATCGTGAGTAACCAAAAACATCCCTGCATCCATCTGTTTTATATACTCAAAAAATATATCCATAACCTCATTTGCAGTGGTTTTGTCTAGGTTTCCTGTTGGTTCATCTAAAAATAAGATCTTTGGTTTTTTAACCAAAACCCTAGCGATAGAAACCCGCTGCTGTTGTCCGCCAGATAGGTTTGTAACCTTTTTTTCAAGATGTTTTTCTATGCTTAACTTTTTTAGTATATCGATGTCTATATCTTGGTTTGATAGAAGTGATGAGACTTCAAGGTTCTCCATAGCACTAAAACCTCTAAAAAGGTAGTGAGATTGAAAAACCAATCCAAGTGTGTTTCGTCTTAGATTACCTAGTTCATTTTGTTTCATTTTAGCAACATCTACACTACCTATCTCAACTTCTCCGCTATTTGGACTAAGTAGAGTTGAGAGTATATGCAAAAGTGTAGATTTTCCGCTTCCACTGCTACCTATAATGGCGATAGACTCTTGCTTGTTTAGCTCTAAAGAGATATTTTCAAAGAGCAAGGTGTCAAATTTATGTGAAATATTTTTAGCTTTTAGTAGATTCATAAGAGAGATTATATCCAAAATTTAAATAGTAAAGCTTTGGATATGAAAATATAGCTAAGGAGTCTTCCTTAGCTCATTTGTGCTGCAACTTCAGCAGCGAAGTCATCAACTTTTTTCTCGATTCCCTCACCTACTTCTAGACGAACAAATTTTACTATTTGTGCAGTTCCACCAACCTCTTTAGCAGCTGCCACAACAGCTTCGCCAACGCTTAGTTTATCATCTAACACATATGTTTGATCTAGTAGTGCTAACTCTTTATCTAGTGTTGTATTATCATCAATAAATCTAGCTAGTTGCCCTGGAACTATCTTATCCCAGATAGCCTCTGGTTTGCCTTGCTCTTTTAGAGTAGCTTTTATATCAGCCTCAGCTTTTGCCAAAACTTCATCACTTAGTTGAAATCTTGATACATAAGTTGGTACATTTTTTAGAGGTTTTTTTAGCCTTGCTAACTCTTCATTCTCTTTTTTTATAGCCTCTATTCTACCTTGAGTTTCACTCTCAACAAACGCGGCATCAAAATCTTTATATGAGAGGTTTTTTGGTTTCATAGCAGAAGTGTGCATTGCTACATTTTTTAACATACCTCTTATAGCATCTGCTGTTTTTTTGCTATCGCATTTTGCTAAAACTATAACTGCTATACGGTTGTTTGAGTGGATGTAGCTATTTAGTGCCATAGTCTCATCTTCAACACTTAGAGTAGCAAAACGGCGAATCTCTATTTTCTCACCTATTTTTGCAACATTTTCATTAAATCTAGCTCCAAAATCACTAGCTTTTAGAGTTTCAACATCAGATGGATTATTAGTATATATATAATCTGTTGTATCTTCAACTAGTTTTATAAAACCATCATTTTTAGCAACAAAGTCTGTCTCTGAGTTTATCTCAACTACAGTAGCCTTAGAGAAATCATCAGCCATTTTTAGACCAACTAGACCCTCAGCTGCAACTCTATCTGCTTTTTTAGCATTTTGAGCGATTCCTCTTTGTTTTAACCACTCTGTAGCCTTTTGCATATCACCATCAGACTCAACAAGAGCTTTTTTACAATCCATCATAGGAGCATCGGTAGCCTCACGAAGCTCTTTTACCATAGCAGCTGTAACATTTGCCATTATGCCTCCTCCTCTACAATAGCTTCTTCTACTACCTCTTCAATACTCTCATCTTCACTACCATCTACTAGTTTTTTAGCTATCTCGCTCACACCACCACTAGCGATGATTTTACCCTCATTAATAGCCTCAGCCATTTCACTACAAAATAGTTGAATAGAGCGAATAGCATCATCATTTCCAGGGATCGGGTAAGTGATAAGATCAGGATCGCAGTTAGTATCTAGCGGGGCAACAACAGGGATACCCAAGTTTCTAGCCTCTTTAACAGCGATGTGCTCTTTAACAGCATCCATAACAAAAAGCATATCTGGTAGCTTTTTCATATCTTTTATACCACCAAAATACTCCTCTAGTTTCTCTTTTTGACGAGTTAAAACAAGAGCCTCTTTTTTAGTTAAAAGATTCATTTGACCACTCTCTTGCATCTCATTGATGATGTCAAGTTTACGAATAGATTTTTGAATAGTTGGGAAGTTTGTTAGCATACCACCTAACCATCTATTATCTACATATGGCATACCACAAGCGATGGCTGCATCTTTTACTGATTGACGAGCCTGTTTTTTTGTACCAACAAATAGTATTGTTTTTCCCTCAGCTGCTGCATCTAAGACTATTTGATAAGTATTTCTAAAATATCTTAGTGTTTTTTGTAGATCTATAATGTAGATATTTTTTCTAACACCAAAAATATATTTTTTCATTTTTGGGTTCCATCTGCGAGTTTGATGTCCAAAGTGTACACCACACTCCAATAAGTCCTTCATTGTTACCATAGTACGATTCCTTTTTTGCCCTTTTGGCATTATGTTATTTTGTCAGTTGGCTTTGGTAGTATTTAGCAAGTTCATCTAAAAAGATGAGTTGCACTGACGCTGCAATACTCCTGTCTAATATTTTTCATCACTAAAAAATGAGAAAAAATCTCGAAATTTTATATAAATTTTGTTTAAGAGTAGCTTTTATATAAATATGATTGCTTTTGTCTATTAGCTATTTTTATATAACAAATGAATTTAAAATAAATTTTAGTTATTTATGCTATATTTTTGTGATAAAAAAATAATACCCATGAGGGTAAATAAAACTAAAGGATACTTTGTGATGAACAAAAAGGTTTTATTATCGCTTGGCACTATGGCACTTCTTAGTTCAACTTTGATAGCCAATGACAATAGTACGGATCTACTTTTAAAAAAGTTTGAAGCAATGCAATTAGAGATGGACAAGCTAAAAGAGGAGGTAAGCTCACTTAAGGCTAAAAATGAACAGATTATGTCAAATGCGAAAGCTGGGGTGCCATCTATAAAGAGCGTAGATGATGAGGAAGATGAAGAGGATGATGAAGATAGCATCGAAAATAGACTTAGCGATGTTGAGGAGAACTTAGCTGAATTAAATCGTAACACTTCAGGGGCACACCTAAAATTTGGTATAGATTATAGGTTTGCTATTGAAAATATGCGTTATAAAATGGCCGATGGCTCCACTGCCAATAACAGATCTTTTATGACAAATAGATTATGGTTGAATGCTGGTTATCAAGCCACAAACCATCTAAGTTTCGCCGCACAACTAGCTTATAATAAAGCTTTTGGGGCAAGGAGCGGTGCTAGTGGCAATAATGGTGCGTTTGAGACATTTGACTGGATAGCAAATGAAAATGCCTATAACGACACTTTAAGAGTTCGCTCAGCCTATCTTTTTTACAAAGATGTTGAGCTTATGGGACTAGATATTCCTTGGACTTTTAGCATTGGCCGTCGCCCATCAACCGATGGTCATTTGGTAAATCTAAGAGATGACAACAAAGAAAACTCACCTCTAGGACATAGCATAAATGTTGAGTTTGATGGACTTAGCTCACAGTTTGTGCTAAATAAAGAGACAGGCACTTATGTAAAGTTTTGTGCAGGGCGAGGTATGAGCAATGCTGCTCCTAGAATGAGTTCAACCCCTTATGCAAAGGATAGAACAGACAATGGAAGCATAGATCTTCTTGGGTTAATATTTGTTCCATATGATGATAAACAGTACTCCATCGCAACACAATACTACTATGCAAATAACCTAATAGATGTAAAAGACCCCACAGATTACACAAAAGGTTTTGATACAGTTGGAGGACTACATAGTGCTACTGTGCAGTTTAAAACTGTTGGTATTGGTAGCGGTTTGGGAGAATTTTTAGATGACACAACACTCTTTGCAAGTTTCGCTCTTAGTAAAACAAACCCAAAATCACATGAGAGTATGCTAGGCTCCAAAGCTGGTGAGAGTAAAACTGGTACATCTTTTTGGGTAGGAGCACAATTTCCATCGCTCATAACCGATGGCAAGTGGGGGATTGAGTACAATCATGGAAGCCAATATTGGAGAAGCATAACTTATGGTGAAGATACAAACATTGGCTCAAAACTAGCTGCTAGAGGTGATGCTTATGAGGCGTATTTTACTGAATATCTAGTTGATGATATACTCTCACTTCAACTTCGCTACACATACATAGACTACAAATATAGCGGTAGCAATGGCTTTTTTGGTAACACAAGCGGAGCTGCTATGAAGATCTCTAGCTCAATGGGCGGAATGGAAAAAAACATTGTAGATAAAGCTCAAGATATAAGACTTTACCTAAGATACCGATACTAAAAAAGCAGGGCTCACCCCTGCAACTGCTCTAGTTTTACCTTAACCTCTTGCACATGCCCTTTAACTCTAACATTATCAAAAACAGCTTTTATGATACCTTGTGGGTTGATGATAAAAGTGCTTCTAACTATGCCCATATACTCTTTGCCATAGTTCTTCTTAAGTCTCCAAGCACCATAACTCTCTATCATTTTGGTACTCTCATCACTCAAAAGTGTAATGCTTAGATCATTTTTTTCTATAAAGTTTCTATGTTTTTTTGTGCTATCGGCACTAACACCTATTATGATAGCATCAAGTGAGCTAAAATCTGGTGCCACCTCGCTAAACTCGCAAGCTTCAGTTGTGCAACCTGGAGTACTATCTTTTGGGTAGAAGTACAAAACTATCCATTTTCCAAGCAGATCTCTTAAACAGATCTCTATATCATCTTGGTTTGGCAAACAAAACTCAGGTGCCGCATTTTCTAACATTTTTATCCTTTTTTTCTAACTACCGATGATGGAATGCCATCTTTGTAGATTATATCAGCTAAAACTACTCCAGCTATATGAAGCGGTACAAAAAACAAAAAGTAGTTATAAAGCAGTTTGTGAAACTTTTTGATGTTTAAACTAACATCTTTAGCTAAACCTAGCTCCTCATGAAAATTATACAATAGCCCACTAATAGTTATAAATAGCAGTGCAACATAAAAAAGCAGATATAAAACTCTAACTACTTTTTTATGCAAATCTACCTCAGAAATACTCATCTTATCGCGACTATCAAAATAGTACAAAAACCCGCGATATATGACTAAAAATGCCAGAGCATACCCTAGATATATATGCCACTCCCACATAACATTTCTAATGGAAGTAGCTATATTTATAGCATCGCTTAACTCTATGTCAATGCCTAGATCATCTAGTTTTTGCATAATCATTGCACCATTTTCTTTTTTGTTTAAAAAAGTTTTTCTAAGCCATACTGTACTTAACATACCAAGCATAACAAAAGCTACAAATGCGTGCCAAAGTTTAAACAAAGCTCTATACATATTTAACTCCTTTAACTCCAAACTTGATTTTACTCATTTTACTAAAAATTTCTTAACTTTTAGTTTGTTTATTGTTAAAATTCTTTACAAAAAAAATACTTTTAAGCTTTAGATAACTCAACCTCAGCGATCATCTTAGCGGCAACTCCAGCTTGTGAGTAAGATAGCAACTTTTTGCTTTTTTGCTCTAAATCTTCATCTAAAATGCTAAGTAGTTTTTGCTCCAACTCTTCACTTTGAATCTCACACCAACCAAGTGCATTATCTACTATAAACTTTGCATTATAAAACTGATGGTTTGAAGCAGCATGCGGATAGGGCACAAAAAAAGCGGGTAAACCCAAAGCACAAAGCTCCCAAAGTGTACTAGCACCGCTTCTGCTGATGGCTAGATCAGCTTCACTCATTTGCTCTATAATGCTCTTACTAAAACCAAAAACTCTAGCATTGATACCTAGTTTTTCATACTCTTTTTTTACTCTAATAAAGTCGCCATCACCACATTGATGAATGATATTTATGCCTTTTTTGCCTAGAGTTGGAGCTAGTTTTAGTGCTAAGTTATTTATAAAAACCGCTCCTTGTGAACCACCTAAAAATATAATGGTATTGATTTTTTTTCTAACTCTTTGGTTTTGAAAAAATATATCTCTAAGTGGGTAACCTTTTATGTTTGAGGCTTCATCATAAGCACTTATAAAACTCTTTGCATATGGTTTTAAAAGCCGATTTAACCTTCCATAAACTGCATTTTGCTCATGAATATATAGTGGTTTTTTTAAAAAAATAGCACCAAAAGATGCAGGTGCAGCAGAGAAACCACCAACACTATAAACAGCTTCGATGTTGTGTTTTTTTAGTAGTTTTATGGAGTGTAAAAATGCTTTAAAAGTTTGAAAAATAGAGGCTAATTTTGCAAAGCCTTTTTTGTTCACAACACCGCTAGTTGGTAAAAAATAGACATCATCAAACAGTGAGCCTTTTTCAAAATACTTCATATCTTGTCCACTAGTTGAGCCTATAAATATCACTCTATGTCCTCTAGCTTTTGCGGCTTCTAAGAGTGCTTGAGCTATCATAAGATGCCCGCCAGTTCCGCCACCACTTATGCAGATATTCATAGTTTTGTCCCTTTTGGCATAAGTTTTGAGCTCATCAAAATCATACCAATGCCTATGCAAGAGGCAAATATAGATGAGCCGCCATAGCTTAAAAATGGCACTGCGATACCTTTTATAGGGGTGATTCCACTAATGCCATATGAGTTTACCAAAAATGTAAAAGCCAAAAGAAGTCCCATACCTATGCTAAATAGATAGACTTTTGCATCTTCTACTCTATTTGCTATCTTAAAGATTCTTTGTATCATCCATAAAAACAGAGTAACAACCACAAAAATTCCTATAAATCCAAACTCCTCAGCAAGTCCAGCTAAGATAAAATCGGTGTGAACATCACTTAAAAACCCAAGTTTAAAACTACCATTTCCAAGCCCAGTTCCAAAGATACCACCATTGTGAATGGCATTTAGTGAGTGCCCTATTTGGTATGGCTCCTCAGATGAAGCAACTCTTAGTTTTTGTGCCCAAGAGGGTGGAAATATATCTAAAACCATATCTTGAACATTAGCCCACCACGACAAAAGACGCTTTATCCTATGTTCTGCACTAAATATAAAAGAGATCAAAAGCATAAATACACCGCTAATGATGAGCATAAAAAACTTAGCACTACTTCCAGCTAAAGTTAACATAAAAAGTAGCGTAAAACTAAGAACCGCCACTTGCCCTAAATCGTTTTGAATAAAAGCTATAATAAACATCAGCGTTGCAAACACAAGAGCGTATGGGAAAAATCTCTTAAACTCATTTACAACACCCATACCATCGTGATACCCTAGTTTTCTAGAAAAACTCCAAGCCAAAAAGTAGATAAAACCGATCTTGAAAAACTCAACAGGAGCCAGTGAAAAACCAGCTATTTTTATCCACCTTTTTGCTCCACCGACACTAGCAACCAAGCTCTCAGGCATAAATGGCATAGTTATCATAAGTGCTATTGAGACAAAAAATAGACTAAAGCCAATAAAATTTAGATGTTTTTGTGGGTTTAGTTGAGCTATAATCCACATAAGCACTATGCCGCCGAGCCCAAAAACTAGCTGTTTTATGGCATAGTTAAACTCATCTACGCCATTTAGTATGGTCGCATAACCAGCCAATGAGTAAACAAGTATAATCCCAATACCAATAAGAGTTGCTACTAAACCAAAGAGTGTTCTATCTGCAACCATACTATTTTATCTTATTTATTTTTAATACAAATTCAGCTTCTGCCTTTGATATGTGAAGCTCTTTAGCTATAACATCTAAAGATATTCCTTGTCTATACAGCTGAACTATCTTCTCATCATCGCTAGATTGGAGTGACGATGGTAAGGAGATCTGTTTAATGGAGCTTTGCAGATCTGATATGCGGCCATTTAAAGAGCTATCTAGGTTGCCAAAATCATTCTGAAGGTTTTTTATGGCTATGGAGAGCGGTTTGATCATATCAAAAGATGCTCTCTCTATCTCTTGGTAGATCTCATCATCACCCATTCGCTTTGGCATAGAATTTAGGCTTTTTTGAGCATCTTCAACCTTTTTTTTAAGATAATAAACATCTCTATTTAGTCCCTCAATAGCATCTGCCAAAGATCTTATGTGCCTTGCATACTGAGCATCTTTTGTTAAAACTACATATAGTAAATAGATAACCAAAGCAGCTAATATCGCGACTATAACTTCGATATTTATATACTCTAAAAACTCAAAATTCACTCACTCGCTCCTTTTGTAGCTCTTATGTATTCTCGCTCGGTAGCACTTACAAAGTTGCTCCACTCGCTCTCGTTTATGTCAGATATCTGTTCTATTTTTGCTAAATTACAATCAAGTGCCACCATAAAAAAAGCTATCTCTTTGTTTGGGTAAAGGGACAAAACAGCCCTTGCATAGTAGCGTTTTGATGGCTCTAAAATGGCATCTCGCAGCAAAATATGCTCAAAGCCAATGGACTCTATTAAAACATTTTCATATAAAAGAGTTAGACGATCTTTTTTGGTTGCACCTAGTTTTTCATCTATAGCATCAATTTTTTTATGCAAAGATAACAAAAGATTTATGATGATTGACTCATTTTGCGAAAGATCTCTTTTTGCCCTAAGCCCTCTTATGAGGTTAAATCCCTCGCCATCGCTAGATAGCTTTATATATTCATCCATAAAGCTACCATCATCTAGCGAAAATGAGATTTTTTGTGAAGCTGGAACTAAAAATAGACTCAAGATACTATCCTATCAAAAACTACAAGTATGAAAAAAGCGATGCCAAGATAGCCATTTACGGTAAAAAAGGCTCTATCTATTTTGGTAAAATCTTTTCTAACTAGATAGTGCTCATAAAAAAGCATAAAAAAGCTAAGAACAACCGCCATATAGGCAAAACTCCCAAGTGAAGCAACCCAAACAAACATAGCCCAAAAAATAGTTGTTAAGAGATGAAAAAGTGCAGATAGTTTTAGTGTGGCATCTGCTCCATAAACCGATGGAATGGAGT
>JACDJC010002600.1_pt1 | contig 13932 bp, 14 predicted proteins | sample 7454191 | NCBI WGS metagenome assembly JACDJC01 (sample SAMN14253291, study PRJNA609438) | sludge metagenome | isolation source: sludge after 25d culture with pyrite and EDTA | collected 2018-12-20 | reverse complement strand
GGCGGCCTGCCGCTGGTGCTGCGCACCCACACCAGCCCGATGCAGGTGCGTTACGCGCGCATGCATCAGCCGCCCATCAAGGTCATCGCGCCCGGGCGCACCTATCGCGTCGATAGCGACGCCACCCATTCGCCCATGTTCCACCAGGTGGAAGGCCTGTGGATCGCGGAAACCATTTCCTTTGCCGACCTGAAGGGCGTCTACACGAATTTCCTGCGCGCGTTCTTCGAGACCGATGATCTGACCCTGCGTTTCCGGCCGTCGTTCTTTCCCTTCACCGAGCCTTCGGCGGAGATCGACATGATGTTCACTTCGGGGCCGAATCAGGGGCGCTGGCTGGAAATTTCCGGTTCGGGCCAGGTGCACCCCCAGGTCGTGCGCAACTTTGGACTCGACCCAGAACGCTACATCGGTTTTGCCTTTGGCTCCGGCCTGGAGCGCCTGACCATGTTGCGCTACGGTGTCAACGATCTGCGCCAGTTCTTCGAGGGCGATCTGCGCTTCCTGCGCCAGTTCAACGCCTAGCCTCTCGCCGTCACGGAACAGAAATCATGCAATTTCCAGAATCATGGCTGCGCGCCTGGGCCAACCCCGAAATCGATGCACAGGCGCTGGCGCATCGGCTGACCATGGCCGGTCTCGAGGTCGAGGAGGCTGAACCGTATGCGCCGGTCTTCACCGGCGTGGTGGTGGCCCGCATTGCGGCCGTCGAACCCCATCCCGATGCCGACAAGCTGCGCGTCTGTCGGGTCGATGATGGCTCGGGTGCCTTGCTGCAGATCGTCTGCGGCGCACCGAATGCGGCAGCCGGCCTGGTCGTGCCGCTGGCGCGCGTGGGCGCCGAACTGCCGGGGGGACTGCACATCGGTCCGGTCATGATGCGTGGTGTGGAATCGCAGGGCATGCTGTGCTCCGCCCGGGAACTGGGCCTGTCACAGGACCATGCCGGCTTGCTGGCGCTGTCCGCCGACCTGGCTCCCGGCCAGGATCTGCGCGCGGCACTGGATCTGGACGACACCATCTACACGCTGAAACTGACGCCCAATCGGGCCGACTGCCTGTCGATTCAGGGGGTGGCGCGCGAGGTCGCCGCGCTGACCGGCTGCGTGCTGCGCGCGCCCGAAGTACCCGAGGTGCCCGTCACGCTGACCGATCGCCTGCCCGTGACGATCCAGGCGCCCGAGCTGTGCGGTCGTTTCGTCGGCCGCATCGTGCGCGGGGTCGACGCCCGTGCGGTCACGCCTGACTGGATGAAGTCCCGGCTGGAACGGGCCGGGCAGCGTCCGGTTTCGGCTCTGGTGGATATCTCCAACTACGTCATGCTGGAATTGGGGCGGCCCACGCACGTCTTCGACCTGCAGCGCATTCAGGGCGGGCTGACCGTGCGCTGGGGGCGGGCGGGCGAGCAGCTGGAACTGCTGAACGGCCAGACCGTGCCGCTGGCCGATGACGTGGGCGTGATCGCCAGCGACACGGCCCCGGAAAGTCTGGCCGGGATCATGGGGGGCGAAGCCTGCGCCGTGACGCTGGACACCAGCGATGTCTTTCTGGAAGCGGCCTTCTGGTGGCCCGAGGCCATCATGGGCCGCCCGCGCCGCTACAAGCTCGACTCCGAGGCCAGCCACCGCTTCGAGCGCGGCGTGGACTTCTCGACGATCCCGCAGCACATGGACATCATGACCCGGCTCATTCTGGACATCTGCGGCGGGCAGGCCGGGCCGATGGATGACCAGATCATGCGGCTGCCCGAGCGTGCCCCCGTGCGCATGCGCCTGTCGCGCTGCATTCGGGTGCTGGGCATCAGCCTGCTGCCGGCCCAGGTGGCCGATGTCTTCACCCGTCTGGGGCTTGAATTCCGCCAGCAGGGCGACGAATTCCTGGTGACGCCGCCCGCGGCGCGCTTTGACCTGATGATCGAGGAAGACCTGATCGAGGAAGTGGCCCGCATCCACGGCTTTGACCGGATCCCCGACAGGCCGCCGCTGGCGCCCGCCACGATGCGCGTCCAGCCCGAAACGCGCTACGGGCCGCATGGGCTGCGCGCCGCACTGGCCGCCCTGGATTATCAGGAAGTCATCAATTTCTCCTTTGTCGAAGAGGCCTGGGAGCGCGATTACTGCGGCCGGGACAATCCGATTCGTCTGCTCAACCCCATTGCCAGCCAGCTGGCGGTGATGCGTTCCAGCCTGATGGGCGGCCTGCTGGCCAATATCGCCCATAACGCCCGGCATCGCCAGAGTCGCGTGCGCGTGTTCGAACTGGGGCGCGTGTTCTGGCGCGACGAGACCGTGGCCGATGGCAGCCTGGCTGTGGCCGGAGTGGCCCAGCCCATGCACCTGGCGGCGGCTGCCTGGGGGCCCGCCCTGCCCGAGCAATGGGGTGAATCAGTGCGACAAGTGGATTTCTTTGACCTCAAGAGCGATCTGGAATCCCTGCTGGGTGCGCGTGCGCCAGGGCTGCGCTGCGAAGCCGCTGCGCATCCCGCGCTGCATCCCGGGCGCAGTGCCCGGCTGCTGCTCGATGGCCGGGCCATTGGCTGGCTGGGCGAGATCCACCCGCGCTGGGCGCAGGCGCTGGATCTGGCCCACGCCCCGGTCGTCTTCGAACTGGATGCCGCGGCCGTGTCCGAACGCGCCTTTCCGCAACCGCGCGAGCTGTCGCGTCAGCCCGTGGTGGTGCGTGATCTGGCGATCTGGGTGGATGCGCAGCTGCCATGGCAGTCCGTGCTTGATACACTTGAACACCAGATTGCAGCCGACCCATCGCTGGCTGCGGTCAAAGACATTAAACTGTTCGACATCTGGCGTGATGCGTCATCGGCCGGCCAGCGCAGCCTGGCGCTGCGCTTCTGGTTTCAGGGGCAGGATGCCACGCTGGACGAGCAGGGCATCGACTACTGCATGCAGCGCCTGACTGAATCGCTGGCCCGCGCGCATGGGGCTCGCCTGCGCTCATAGGAGAATACCTGGTGAATACGGATCGCACGCTGACCAAAGCCCATCTGGCGGAACTGCTGTTCGAGCGGGTGGGTCTGAACAAGCGCGAGGCCAAGGACGTGGTCGACACGTTTTTTGCGGAAATCCGCGATGCGCTGGTGCACGGAACCGAGGTCAAGCTGTCCGGCTTCGGCAGCTTCCAGGTGCGCAACAAGCCGCCGCGCCCGGGGCGCAACCCGAAGACCGGCGAGGTCATCCCCATTGCCGCACGTCGCGTGGTCACTTTTCATGCCAGTCAGAAACTGAAGGACGGCATCGGCCTCGAGAGCGCCATCGGGATCGATGCCATCGACCCCGACGGCCTCGGCCCTGACGGAGACGCATCATGACACCTGCGAACACGCCCGCTCGTGGCGCCACGCAGCTGCCGCCGATCCCCGCCAAGCGCTACTTCACCATCGGCGAGGTCAGCGAACTGTGCGGGGTCAAGCCGCACATCCTGCGCTACTGGGAGCAGGAATTTGCCCAGCTCAAACCGGTCAAGCGGCGCGGCAATCGCCGTTACTACCAGCACCACGAAGTCCTGCTGATACGGCGCATCCGCGACTTGCTGTATGAACAGGGCTTTACCATAGCCGGAGCGCGCAATCGCCTGGGCGATGGCGGCGACATGCCACACGACCAGGATGCCGCGGTACGCCTGAGCGGGGCGGAACTGCAGGCGTTGCGCGGCGAGCTGCAGGCCGCCAGAGATCGCCTGTCGCAGGCCCTGAAGGGCGTCCCGAACGCAAGCCCGACGCCCGGGCAGCTGGATCTGTAAAGCTCAGCGGGCTTGCAGCTGGACCGATTGCTGGACCATGCGGCTGGTGGTGGGACGCAGGCTGGCCCAGACCACCAGCACCGCAACACATGACAGCACGACAGCGGCGGCCACCAGGGCCAGCCGGCTGCGATTCAGGCGCGGGTGGGTCCGCCGGCGGCGCTTGGCCGCCCGGTCGCCCGGCGCCGGATCGTCCGCCGCCGGTGGGCTTGCGGCGCCGGCGCCCGGCGGGCGCGACCGGGCATCTCCCACGATGGGCGCGTCTTCCATGTCCAGCGAGGCCCGGATGCGCAGCAGCAATTCATCGGGCGGGGGGGCGGGCGGCAGCGCATCGACGATGCTCAGAAAGCAGGTTTCCCATTTCAGGGCGCACGCGGCAGCGACGTCGTCCTGGGCCAGGCGCGCCTGAATGTCCCGCGCCTGATCGGGCCCGTCCAGCCCCAGCACGTAGCAGGCAATTTCGTGGTCCGAATAGGAACGCGCTGATTTCATGCGTGCATCGCCTCGTCAAAGTGCGTCAGGGCGACCTCGAGCGAGGCCTGGATGTCGGGCTCGGTGCGATTCAGCCGCGCGGCGATGCGAGCCGGCGGACCCCCGTGCAGGTAGGCCTGCAGCAGGGCCTCCAGCTGCGGCCGGGGCAGGGTGGCCAGGACACCGGCCACGCTGCCGGCCGGCGCATCCGGGGACCGCTGCAGCCGGGGCAGCGCGGCCAGTTCGGCCGATTGCCTGCCTTCTTCGCGTGCGCGCCGCAGATGCGCCTGTGCCCGATAGCGCAGGATGCTGTAGATCCAGGCGCGCGCGGTGCCCAGCGTGGCGCTGTAACCGGCCGCGTTGCGCCAGATCAGGACAAAGGCCTCGTGCAGGACGGCATCCGCCAGATCCGGATCACCCAGCATGGCCAGGGCCAGGGCGCGCATGGCAGGCGCTTCGTGGTGATACAGGGAATGAAAGGCAGCCTGGTCGCCGGCCGCGCAGGCGATGAGTTCCGCCTCGTAATCGAAAACCGAAACAGTCATACAATCTCCCCGTTCGACCAGGCCTCGACGAGTGGCCTCCATGAGTGGCCTCTATTGTATGCGCAGCGCTTCGCGCAACACGCTCGCAGCCGCGAGCGGACTGTGACATCAGATCTCGGGACGTATCCATGCGTTTTACCCATACCGGTCCCGCACCGTCACGGCGTGACGACTGGCTGACCCTGAAGAACCTGTGGCCTTACATCTGGGCCTATCGTGGGCGGGTGCTGCTGGCGTTCGCCTGCCTGATCGCGGCCAAGGTGGCCAATGTGCTCACCCCGATCTATCTGAAGGATCTGGTCGACGGCCTGGGCGTGGCACCCGCCCTGCTGGCGGTGCCGTTGGCGGCGCTGGTGGGCTACGGCTTCGCACGCCTGTCCACCGGCGTCTTCGGGGAACTGCGCGATGTGCTCTTTGCGCGCGTCACCCAGGGCGCGATCCAGCGCGTGGCCAGCCAGCTGTTCCGCCATCTGTTGTCGCTGTCCCTGCGCTTTCACATGGGACGGCGCACGGGGGGCCTGACGCGCGACATCGAGCGGGGCACCAAGGGCATCGGCTTTCTGCTGAATTTCACGGTCTTCAACATTCTGCCCACGCTGCTGGAAATCGCCCTGGTCACCGGGGTGCTGCTGTGGCGCTACGACTGGTCCTTTGCGGCGCTGACGCTGCTGACCATTGCGGCCTACATCCTGTTCACCCTGCTGGTCACGGAACGCCGCATGGTCTATCGGCGCACCATGAATACGCTGGACAGTCAGGCCAACGGCAAGGCCATCGATGCCATGCTGAATTACGAGACCGTCAAGTATTTCGGCAACGAGGCCTACGAGAGCAGCCGCTATGAACAGGACATGCGCCACTGGGAAGACTCCGCGGTGCGCAATCAGGTGTCGCTCAATCTGCTGAACATGGGTCAGGGGCTGATCATCACGGCGGGCATGACGGCCTTGCTGTGGCAATCGGCACGTGGCGTGGTGCAGGGCCACATGACCGTGGGCGACGTGGTGCTGGTCTCCGCCTACCTGACGCAGCTCTACGCTCCGCTGAATTTCCTGGGTTTTGTGTACCGCGAAATCAAGCACGCCCTGGCCGACATGGAGCGCATGTTCGACCTGTTGCACGAACGCCAGGAAGTGGCCGACCGGCCCACTGCCGTGCCGCTGCGCGCGCAACAGGCCAGCATTGCGTTCGAGGCGGTGGATTTCGGCTACCAGCCCGACCGCCAGATCCTGCATCAGGTCAGCTTCAGCGTGCCGGCCGGCGGGTCGCTGGCGGTCGTGGGGACCTCGGGGGCGGGGAAGTCGACGCTGTCGCGCCTGCTGTTCCGCTTTTACGACGTGAGCGGCGGTGCCGTGAAGGTGAACGGGCGCGACATCCGCGACTACACCCAGGAGAGCCTGCGCGCCCACATCGGCATCGTGCCGCAGGACACCGTGCTGTTCAACGACTCGATCGGCTACAACATTGCCTATGGCCGTCCGGGCGCCACCCGGGACGATGTGGTGCACGCGGCACAGGCGGCCCATATCCACGACTTTATTGTGTCCCTGCCCCAAGGGTACGACACCCCTGTCGGGGAGCGCGGGCTGAAATTGTCTGGCGGCGAGAAGCAGCGCGTCGCCATTGCACGGGCGCTGCTGAAATCGCCCCCCATCCTGGTTTTCGACGAAGCCACCAGCGCGCTGGACACGCGCACCGAACGGGCCATCCAGGCGCAGCTCGACCGGATTGCCCAGGGACGCACCACGCTGATCATCGCGCACCGGCTGTCCACCATTGTGGCAGCGGATCTGATCCTGGTGCTCGAGGCCGGACGTGTGGTGGAGCAGGGCGCGCATGCCGACCTGCTGGCGCGCAACGGCCGCTATGCCCGCATGTGGCAGCAGCAGCAATCGGCGCCGTCCGACGCACTACCCGGGCTGGCCGAAGGGCTGCCTGACGCAGCGGGCAGCCCGGCTGAAGCCTTGCCCGGCACGTCCCCCGGGGCTGGCCGCTGATCCGTTCGCATGCCGCGCTTGCATCAGGGTCGCATCAGGGTCGCATCAGGGCTGTGTCAGGGCTGCATCGGGGCTGCATCGGGGCCGCATCGGGGTCGCATCAGGGTTTGACCTATACCGTACCGAAGCGGTACTATTTCGTTTCCCGAACATTTACCCTGGAACAGCGGATGCTGCGGATCAGCAAGATCGTCGATTACGGAATCCTTGTGCTCACGCACCTGGCGGCCCGTTCGACGCACGTCTGCAGCGCGGCCGAACTGGCCGTCACCCTGGGCCTGGGTCAGCCGGTGGTCAGCAAGGTGCTGAAGCGGCTTGCACAGCACGGCCTGGTGGCCAGTACGCGCGGCGCCCACGGGGGCTATCGGCTGGGGCGCGCGGCAGACCTGATCAATGTGGCCCAGATCATCGATGCCCTGGAAGAGCAGCCCTTTGGCCTGACCGAGTGCACGGCGCTGCCCGGTGCCTGCGTGGTCGAAAGCGCCTGCCACATCCGGCCACACTGGCAACGCATCAATCTGATGGTGCGCAACACGCTCGAATCGGTCACGGTGGCCGACATGCTCGAGGGCGAACTGCCGGCACCGATGCCCATGGCGCCGGGCAGCGTCGTGCGCAGAACCATCCCGAACACCCCGAACTGGAGTCTGTCCAAATGAGTACTGTCAACGACAAGCTCGATTCCTTTCTCGATCGCGACTACGAAGCGGGATTCGTCACGGAAATCGAAGCCGTGACCTTCCCCAAGGGGCTCGACGAGGAGGTGATTCGCCGCCTGTCGGCCATCAAGCGCGAACCCGAGTTCATGCTCGAGTGGCGCCTGAAGGCCTACCGCGCCTGGCTGAATATGCCTCAGCCCGACTGGGCTAAGGTCACTTTCCCCAAGCCCGATTTCCAGGACATCAGCTATTTTTCGGCACCCAAGTCCAAGAAAGACGGCCCCAAGAGCCTGGCCGACGTGGACCCGGAACTGCTGCGTACCTATGAAAAGCTGGGCGTGCCGCTGCACGAACGCGCCAAGCTGGCCGGTGTCGCGGTGGATGCGGTGTTTGATTCCGTATCCGTGGCCACCACGTTTCGCAAGCAGCTGGCCGATGTGGGCGTCATTTTCTGCTCGTTTTCCGAAGCCGTGCGTTCGCACCCGGATCTGGTGCAGAAATACATGGGCTCCGTGGTGCCGCCGGGCGACAATTTCTATGCCGCGCTGAATTCCGCGGTGTTTTCCGACGGTTCCTTCTGTTTCATCCCCAAGGGCGTGAAATGCCCGATGGAATTGTCCACCTATTTCCGCATCAACAACGCCGATACCGGTCAGTTCGAACGCACGCTGATCATTGCCGAGGAAGGCGCTTCGGTCAGCTACCTGGAAGGCTGTACCGCCCCCATGCGCGATGAAAATCAGCTGCACGCCGCCGTGGTGGAACTGGTGGCGCTGGACGATGCCAAGATCAAATACTCCACGGTGCAGAACTGGTATCCGGGCGATGAGAACGGCCTGGGCGGCATCTATAATTTCGTCACCAAGCGCGGGGATTGCCGCGGTCCGCGTTCGCGCATTTCCTGGACCCAGGTCGAAACCGGTTCGGCCATTACCTGGAAATACCCCAGCGTGATCCTGCGCGGTGATGATTCCGTCGGCGAATTCTATTCCGTGGCCCTGTCGAATCATTATCAGCAGGCCGACACCGGCACCAAGATGATCCACATGGGGCGCAATACGCGCAGCACCATCATCTCGAAGGGGATTTCCGCAGGCCATGGCAGCAATACCTTCCGCGGCCTGGTGCGCATGACCCCCAAGGCGGACAACGCGCGCAATTACACGCAGTGCGATTCGCTGCTGATCGGCAAGAAGTGCGCTGCGCACACGTTCCCGACCATCGAGGTGCAAAACCCCAGCGCCAGGGTGGAGCACGAAGCCACCGCCTCGCGCATCGCCGAGGACCAGCTGTTCTATGCCATGCAGCGCGGTCTGTCGGCCGAGGACGCAGTATCAATGATCGTCAACGGCTTCTGCAAGGAAGTCTTCAAGGAATTGCCCATGGAATTCGCAGTCGAAGCGCAGAATCTGCTCGGCGTGAGCCTGGAAGGCAGCGTAGGTTAAGGAGCCATCTCATGCTGAAAATCGACAATCTGCACGCCTCGGTCGAGGACAAGGAAATCCTTCACGGGCTGAGCCTGTCCATCCGGCCGGGTGAAATTCACGCCATCATGGGCCCCAACGGCTCGGGCAAGAGCACGCTGTCCCAGGTGCTGGCCGGCCGCGAAGACTATACCGTGACGGGGGGCTCTGTCGAATTCGAAGGCCAGAACCTGCTCGAGATGGCCGTCGAGGAACGCGCGCGGGCCGGGATTTTCCTGGCCTTCCAGTACCCGATCGAAATTCCCGGTGTGTCCAACGCCTATTTCATGCGTGCCGCCGTGAACGCGGCGCGTCGCCACCGCAACCAGCCCGAACTGGATGCCATGGACTTCGTGAAGAAGGCCAAGGCCGAAATGAAGTTGGTCGGCATGCGCGACGAATTTCTGTATCGCTCGGTGAACGAAGGCTTCTCGGGCGGGGAAAAGAAACGCAATGAAATCCTGCAGATGACGCTGCTGGAACCGAAGCTGGCCATCCTGGACGAAACCGATTCCGGGCTGGACATCGATGCGCTGAAGGTCGTCGCCGATGGTGTCAACCGCCTGCGTTCACCCGACCATTCGATGATCATCATCACCCACTACCAACGGCTGCTGGAATACATCGTGCCCGATTTCGTGCACGTGCTGGCCAATGGCCGCATCGTGCGCTCCGGCGGGCATGAACTGGCGCTGGAACTGGAAGAAAAGGGCTACGGCTGGATCGAGGGCGTCAAGCAGGCGCCGGCTGCCAAGGGCCGCCCGCTGGCGCGGGGGGCTGCGGCATGAGCACGGATCTGCAGGCCTGGGCCGATACCTTCGGCCAGCGTGCCGGTGGCCTGCCCGGCGCGCAGCTGCCCTGGCTGGGCACGTTGCGGCGTCAGGCGCTGGATCGCTTCATGGCCGAAGGCTGGCCGACCCCGCGCATCGAGGCCTGGCGTCATACCTCACTGGCCCCTCTGGCCGCCGCGTCCTTCCAGGACGGCGACGCTCGGCCCGTGGCCGAACAGGTCGCGGCCCTGAAGGCGGCCGAAGCGGGACACTGGCTGGTCTTCGTGGACGGCGCCTTTGATGCGGCGCTGTCCGACATCGGCACGCTGCCGACCGGCGTCTCGCTCACGACGCTGTCCCGGGCCTGGGCCGAGCAGGCCGACGCCATTCAGGCCGCCTACGGCCGGGCCGAGGACGGCCACAGCACCAGCGCGCTGAATCTGGCGCGGGCCAGCGACGGCGCCTGGGTGCGCCTGGCGCGCGGTGCCGTGGCGGAACTGCCCATCCACCTGGTATGCGTGGCGGCTTCGCCGCGCGCGGCGCACTTTCTGCGCCACCTGATCGACGCCGACGCAGGCGCGCAGGCCACCGTGGTCGAACACTACGTGGGTCCGCAGGACGCCACCAATTTGCGCCATGCCATCACGCGCCTGCGCCTGGCCCAGGACGCGCGCATCACCCACCTGAAGCTGCAGCAGGAATCGGACAAGGCCTGGCATCTGGGTGAAATCGACGCGACCCAGTCGCGCGGTTCGTTCTTCACCTCGCATTCCGTGTCGCTGGGGGCCCGTCTGGCACGCCACGACATCACCACCCGTTTTGCGGACGAGCGCTGCGAGACCTTGCTCAACGGCCTGTATTATGTCGACCAGCGCCGTCATGTGGACCATCACACGCTGATCGACCACAACAAGCCGCGCTGTGTCAGCCACGAAACCTATCGCGGCATCCTGGCCGACACCTCCCATGGCGTCTTCAGCGGCCGCATCCTGGTGGCCCCAGGCGCCGACGGCACCGATGCCATCCAGCGCAACGACAGCCTGCTGCTGTCGCGCCTGGCCAAGTCCGACTCACGGCCGGAGCTGGAAATCTACGCCGATGACGTCAAGTGCGCCCATGGCGCCACCGTCGGCCAGATCGATGCGGAAAGCCTGTTCTACCTGCGCTCGCGCGGGCTGGACGAGGCCCACGCGCGCGACATCCTGATCTATGCCTTTGCCGCCTCCAGCGTCTCGCGCATCGAGGCCGCGCCGCTGCGCCAGCGCGTGGAACGGGCCATCCGCTCCCTGCTGCCCGGCGGTGCCGCCCTGGAGGAGGCCGCATGAACGCTCCCATGACATCGCAGCAGGCCTCGGTGCTGGATTGCGCGGCCGATTTTCCGATCCTGGCGCAGCCCGTGCGCGGCCGGCGCCTGGCGTATCTGGACAACGGTGCGACCACGCAGAAGCCGCAGGCCGTGATCGACGCGCTGGGCCAGTTCTATGCGCATTCGAACGCCAACATTCACCGGGGCGTGCACTGGCTGTCGCAGCACGCCACCGACCTGTATGAACAGGCGCGTGAACGCGTGCGGGTGCTGTTGAACGCACCCGACAGCCAGGACGTGATCTTTACGCGTGGCACCACGGAATCCATCAATCTGGTGGCGCAGACCTGGGGGATGTCCCTGCAGCCGGGCGATGAAATCCTGGTCACGGACATGGAACACCATTCCAACATCGTGCCCTGGCAGATGCTGTGCGCCCGCACGGGCGCCATACTGCGCCATGCCCGCGTCACCGACGCGGGCGAACTCGACCTGGACGATTTTCGCGCCCAGTTGAACGCGCGCACGCGGCTGGTGGGCCTGGCCCATGTGTCCAATGCACTGGGCACGGTCAACCCGGTGCTTGAACTGACCCGGCTGGCCCATGCTGCCGGTGCCCTGGTGCTGATCGACGGCGCCCAGGCCGTCGCACATGCCACCGTGGACGTGCAAGCGATCGACTGTGATTTCTACGCCTTTTCCGGGCACAAGCTCTATGGTCCGACCGGCATCGGGGCGCTCTACGTGCGCGGTGCCATCCTGGCCGATCTGCCGCCCTGGCAGGGCGGCGGCGACATGATCCGCACCGTCAGCTTCGGGGGCAGCACCTGGGCCGAAGGCCCGCAGCGTTTCGAGGCGGGTACGGCCAACATCGCCGGTGCCGTGGTGCTGGGCGCCGCCATCGACTATGTATTGGCTGTCGGGCTGGATCGCATTGCCGCGCACGAGTCGGCCCTGCTGGCCGAAGCCACCGAACGCATGCGGGCCCTGCCGGGCGTGCGCCTGGTCGGCACCGCAGCCCACAAGGCCGGCATCCTGTCGTTCCTGGTGGATGGCATCCACCCGCACGACCTGGGCACGATTCTGGATACCGAAGGCGTGGCCATCCGGGCGGGGCATCACTGTGCCATGCCGCTGATGTCACATTTCGGCATCCCCGGCACGGCGCGCGCCTCGCTGGCCATGTACAACAACGGCCGCGACATCGATGCCCTGGTGGCCGGTGTGCGCAAGGCCCGGAAGCTGTTTGGGGTATAGCACATGCGGGACACCGACGACGGGCTGCGTGACCTGTACCAGGAGGTCATCTTTGACCACAATCGCAATCCGCGCAATTTTCATGTCATGGATCAGGCCTCGCACCGCGCAGAAGGGTACAACCCCCTGTGCGGCGACCAGCTGACCGTCTATGCCCAGATCAGCGACGGCGTCGTCCGGGAGGTCAGTTTCGTCGGCCACGGCTGTGCGATTTCCACGGCGTCGGCGTCACTCATGACCGAAGCCGTGCGCGGCATGCCGGTCGATCAGGTCGAGGCGCTGTTTCGCAACATCCACACCATGCTGACCGAAGCCCACCCGGACTGTGATCTGGGCAAGCTCGAGGTCCTGTCCGGCGTGCGGGAATTCCCGTCGCGGGTGAAGTGCGCCACGCTGGCCTGGCACACCCTGCACAACGCCATCACCCAGGCGCGCGACACGGCCGTGACTGAATAATGAGTTGAACCAGAGGTAACATCATGAGCTTCAATCGTCAGGAAGTGATCGTCAACCGGGACTGCCCGGCCGTCACTGTGCCTTATGGCTCGCCCGTGACCATCGAGGCCGGCTGCGAGGCCGTCATCACCCAGCAGTTGGGCGGCACCTACACCGTCATGGTCGAGGGCAATCTGTACCGCATCGAGGGGTCGGACGGCGACGCCCTGGGCTTCGAGCCCACCGAGGAAGTCCAGCACACCCACGACGGCCCGGTGACCGCTGAATCGGTGGAAGACGCCGCCTGGACCATGCTGTCGACCTGCTATGATCCGGAAATTCCCGTCGACATCGTCAATCTGGGGCTGGTCTACACCTGCAAGGTCATGGAAGCCGGCACCCCCGGCCGTTTCCGCATCGAGATCGAAATGACGCTGACAGCGGCTGGCTGCGGTATGGGCACCATGATTGCCGACGAGGCCCGCAACAAACTGCTGAACATCGAAGGCGTGGACGAGGCCACGGTTGACCTGGTCTGGGATCCACCCTGGAGCCGCGAGATGATCAGCGAGCCCGCCCGCCTGCAATTGGGCTTGCTGTAAGCACATTCGGCCCCGGCGGAACACTGGGCCATTCGACCGAATCCTGGAGACCGCCTTGGCTGGCAAGACGATCAATATTGCGTTTACCTCGGACGACTGGCGCGGTGTGGCCCTGTCGAACTTCAGCCTGTCGCCGTTCGAACTGGACGGCGTGCTGCTGGCGTCGATCGAGGGATTCATCCAGGGCATCAAGTTTCCGCCCGGGCATGCGGCGCGGGCGCAGGCCTTCATATCCGCTGCCCGGGATGCAAAGCAATGTGGCCAGGGCGCCGACAGGCAATACGTCCATTGGGCCGGCGAGCGCATCGTGTTCGGTTCGCCGGATCATCATCATCTGGTCGAGCGGGCCCTGCGGGCCAAATTTGCCCAGAACGAAGGCTTGTGCCGGGTGCTGCGCGCCACGCGCGGGCTGGCGATCGTGCACCAGACGGGTGAGGGGCCAGAGCCGCCTCTGACGTCCCTGCCGGCGGCCGAGTTCTGCCGGATCCTGAGTGAAATCCGGGATGCTCAGCCATAAAACATGGGGAGCATTCTATGCTAGAATGCTCGTCTTTCGGGGCGTAGCGCAGCCTGGTAGCGCACTTGCATGGGGTGCAAGGGGTCGTGAGTTCGAATCCCACCGTCCCGACCAGTATTATCAAGGGCTTACAGATTTCGGTCTGTAGGCCCTT
>JACDJC010002599.1_pt1 | contig 13933 bp, 15 predicted proteins | sample 7454191 | NCBI WGS metagenome assembly JACDJC01 (sample SAMN14253291, study PRJNA609438) | sludge metagenome | isolation source: sludge after 25d culture with pyrite and EDTA | collected 2018-12-20 | reverse complement strand
GCATATGCACCAGCAAAAATACCTATCACCGCAGTCAGGGTTATTGCAGGGATTGTCAACTCAATGGTAGCCGGGAGACGTTCACTTAACTCATCGCGAATGGGTCGCTCACCTTGTGTGAGAGCATTACCAAAATTAAAAGTGACCATGTCCCATAGAAAATCAAAATACTGGATATGCAATGGTCTGTTCAATCCAAGTCTTTCACGAATAGCATTCGCTTGCTCTTCACTTACTCTGGGTCCTAATTGTGATCGAATTGGATCGCCGGGCAAAACCCTCATGATGAAGAAGATCATCGTAACAAGAATCAACACCATCGGGATCGTTAGTAACAAGCGTGTAATTATAAATCTTCGTAAAGATGCCGACATCGATAACTCCAATTTCGGATATAAAAAGGGGGCAAGGTTGTTACCCTCGCCCCCAGTAAAACTAATTTGCTTGCCTGATTATCAATTTCAAATTATGAATTTTTCTACCCAGGCAATTTCGTTCTCAAAACTTACTAGAGGGCTTACTTTTGATAAGGATAAGTGTGATTGAAGACCATGTAGCGTAATGCTGGTGCGTCAACTTTGTCAGTATTCACGCCATCCACACTCTGTAAGCGGATTGCTTCTACTGGTCCTAAAGTACGCCATGCAACATCGATTTCACCTGTTTCGATCGCATTTGACATGGTGGTTGGATCAGCAAAGTAGCGAATGATGACATTCGGGATCAGGGGAGCTTCGCCCAGGTATTCTGGGTTGGCTTCCAACACCATTTGCTGGCCTGGAGTGTGGGAAACCATTCTGTAAGCACCAATGCCATCCAGGTTTTCTGGGAATTGAATCAGTTCATCAGCAGCAAAGTCGTTCGGGTTAGAAACCACAAATGGAGCTGTTGCAGCTAATGCTGGGAAGAAACCGAAGGTTGCTTTAAGTTTGTAAGCAACGGTTAATTCATCGACAGCTTCCACATCATCGACGTATAGCTGAATCAAACCAGAAACCTGACCTTCAAGAGTGTCCAGGCGATTCCAGGAATCAACGTAAGTTTGAGCTGTAACAGGAGTACCATCAGAGAATTTCAAACCTTCTTTGAGGGTGAATGTGTAGGTTAAACCATCTTCGCTAACTTCTGGCATGGCGGCGGCTGCACCAGGTACCAATTCTGAGGTGCCAGGGGTGTAGGAAAGCAAAGCCATACCTGTGTTCTTGATGATTTCCCAGTCATGGGTTGCGTAAGCATCAGCTGAATCGAGGCTGTTTACCTCATCGGTGGTACCAATGATGATGGTGTCTGTGCTACCAGAGGCTGGTTGTGCATCGGGGCCGAATGAGAGAACATGGTAGTTGAACTCAAAAGGAGCACCAACGACTACACCTTCAACGCCATCACGGTAAGAAACAAATTCAGGTTCCCAGAACAATGGCAATGTGGGAACTTCTGTTGCGTACAGATCACCAATTTGCTGGTAAAGCAATTCGCGCTCTGCATCATCTGCAGAAGAAGCGGCAGCTAACAACAAGGCGTCCATCTCTTCGTTACAATAGTTAACACCATTATCAGGTGATTGCAGACAGGAAGCGAATGGGGAAAGCCAGTTTTCAGGATCAGCAAAATCCGGGAACCAACCTAACATAAAGAAGGGAAGTTCACCAGCAACAAAACCATCAACATACTCCGCCCAGTTCATGCTTTTGAGTTCAACTTTCATTACGCCGGTTTCTTCCAACTGTTCTTTGATAACCTGCATAACATCAGCAGTGGTTGTTCCGTAATGTTCTGGGGGGAACCATAAGGTAAACTCAAATGGGTTTTCTTCGCTATAGCCTTCACCTTTGACCAGGTCAATAGCCATATCCAGGTCACGGGTTCCGTACATATCCAGGAATGGTTCGGTGGCGTATGGATAGCCGGTTGGAACCATGTGGTAAGCAGGAATATTGCGGCCTTCGAAAACACGGTCAACGATTACTTCACGGTCAATCGCGGCGGCTACAGCCTGACGTAATGGCGCTGTCCATAGGAATTCTCGGTCCGGAACACCAGCTGGAGCAGGTTCTTCTGCAACAGGTTCTTCTGCAGCCGGTTCTGCAGCCGGTTCTTCAGCCACTGGTTCTTCTGCAGCCGGTTCTTCAGCCACTGGTTCTTCAACGGCTGGTGCTGCTGGCTGGCAAGCGACTAATAACATACTGGCTACCAGTAACACAAAAATTACGCTTAAAAGCGATTTTGATCTCATTTCTTCCTCCTTGATAAATTTAAGTTATTAACTGATACGATTGGGTAAGAATTTTTTGATTTTTTAATAAAATCACCTCCATAAAGATTGGACTACAGTTGGAATTTTTTTAGATTATACAATTCAAACACCTAATAAATCATTTGTCAATACTGCAACAGGACAAAACACACCTGGTCATTCGGTTGGGAAGAACCATTTTTTGGAAAAAATCACCCATTATTTTTAGCCGGAACCAGCCTTGACAGCAATTTTTCCAGCATGTATAATCTAATATACTCCATGGGAGTATATTTATTTTTATTGAGGTGAGTGAATGCCATTATACGAGTACGTTTGTAATGAATGCGGGCAACCATTTGAGAAAATGATGCGTTTTAGTGAATTAAACCAATCTCCCAATTGCCCCACCTGTGCAAGCAACAACACCAGCAAACAAATCTCATTATTTGCCAGTTCTGGCTCATCTTCATCTTCTGGTGCTAGTTGTGGCAGCAGCCCCACCAGCCGCTTTCGCTGAGGTGGATAATCAACCTGCGTGACAGGTAAGAAAAGATCATATGCAATTAACCGATGAAAAAGCAAAAGAAAAACTGGTTCACCGCTTAAGGCGAATCGAAGGACAGGTGCGTGGTGTGCAATCAATGCTCACCGAAGAACGCAATTGCCGTGAAATCTTACAACAATTAAGTGCAATCCGTTCCGCTGTGCAGGGGGTCAGTGTTCTGCTTTTAGAGGATTACATGTCTGATTGTTTTGTGAATCTGGAGGATAAAACTTCTCAAGATCGCGAAGAGTTATTAAAAGATCTGATTCAGATTTTAGGGAAGAATTCCTAAGGGAGAGATATGGCACAAGCAAAAGTAATCTGGCAACCAGGTGGTAGAACCTTTATTGGGACCGATTCAACCAACCATTCAGTGGTGTTATCCACTCCAGCTGATGGTGTTGGGATGAAGCCCTCCGAATTATTATTAGTGGCAGTTGGATCCTGCACCGCAGTAGATGTTGTTAATATTCTTGAGAAAAAACGTTTTCAATTGAACAGTTTGGAAATTAATGTTAGTGCAGAGCAGGATAATGATCCACCCTGGACCTTCCGTAAGATTCATATTCATTACAAAATACAGGGAGCTGAATTAACCGATAAAGCGTTGGAACAGGCTATTAAACTTTCCGAAGAAAAATATTGTTCTGTTTCTGCCACAGTGAGGGCAACCGCCGAAATCACCACTTCGTACGAAATTTTTTAAACATCCCCACTAAATAAATTACGTTCAATTCAAATCTGCCGGACTGACACCTAACTCGTCCGGCATAATTTGAACTCCTTGTAATGCATCAAAAGTCAGATATTTTTCAGCTAACTCAGGTTTTCTGTTCTTCAAGTTTTCAAATAAATAGGTGTAACTTGTCATCACCCTCAATTTCCAATTGAGGTTCAGGTTTCGTGCTACTTTCAGAATGCTATTGCCATCCGGCCCTTCAATTTCAATAAACTTGCCGTATGGTAATTCATCCAGCACAACCAGCGTGTCTAAAAGGGAATAGGTTGTGCGGTATTTTTCGTACTCCATCACCACTTCGTACCCCAACCCCTCCAGCAATGTACGGGTAGTATCAAAGTCATCGACCAACACCTCAATCTCCTGCCGGATACTGACTTGTTTGCCCGTTTCTGCTGCCCCTTTAAACGTAAGAATATTTTCTTTATCCTGACGCAATCTTAACACCTGACGTAAATTTCTCAATTTTTGATCAGCGGTGTCAAAACGAAGATTTCTTTCAAAAATTCGCTCCTGAATTTGCTTTCCGCCCAAATCAATTATTTTTGCAGCAATGTCATCCAAAGAAATCACGTAAAACTTGACCTCAATCTCTACTTCACTAGCGTTTTTCATCTTTCATTCCTTTCAGTGTTTCCACCTTCGTCAGGTAAAAATAACCAGCCACAAATATCAGGTACAAAAAATTCATAACAATTCGAAATGGCAGGTTATAAAGAGCAATACTGCTTTGGGAAAAAAGCAAATAATCCAACCACCAGCCTAGTGATATCAGTACCACAATGACCTGTATATATTTTGCACTCCAAACTAATCTCAACCAACCAACCACGACACCGAGTGTAGCAATAACACCTATCAACACACCCGTTATCAGAGTGTACCAGGGTCCAGGGAATACATCATACTTAATCAACCATTCCCATTGATAAATACTCTGGTAAGCCCGCAACCAACCCATCACGGCAATGATCAACAATGAAAATATAATGATTTTGTACAGAAAAGGCCTTTTTTTGTTATTCAATCAGACTCCAATTGGAATTGTACTCTAACAACTCTTTTCTCAGGTGTTCTGTGACAACCCTCCCCACTCTGATGATTATGGCTGACTGGGTAAAAATTGTAATTCCCAAAGATGCACATGGGCTGGCTCTTCATTATTAAGATTCTTAACCAGTACTTCTACAGTTTCTACCAACAGTTCTTTTTGGGTGTCGATTTCTGTCCATCGCGGATCAGCTTCAGCGTCTAATTCCTGTATAAAGGACAACGGTTCTTCGCTTTCTTCAACCGAGATGCGTACTTCGATTCGGGTTGCCTCCCCACCTACTCTTAACCTGATCCTCTCCACCAGTCTCGGTTCTGTAAAGGTAATAACGATTTTCATAGGGTTGGCTTCGAAGGTGCGCGCTAAGGTTGTGCGATCACCGTCAAACACGTGAATTATCTCCCCCATATCCAGGGTGGAATAAGCAACCTGCACCTCTTCACCATCTTGCAAAGCAACTTTGCCTTGTTTCAATGCTCTGCGCGCTGCTTGTTCTGAAACAAAGATCTCATCAATATTATCCACATATGAAAGCTGAACAAAATAGAAACCTGGTGCACCATTTGGATAATGGATTAAATTGCGAGTACGCGGATGTGTAAATTTTTTACTCTCGTACATTTTCTCCATTTCATCCGGCACCATGATGAAGATCATATTTTCATCCAACGGTTTATATTCGCTGATAAAGCCATCAATGCTACCTATTTCAAAAGGCACTGGATCATCAAAGAAATAGCGTGCCAGAACATCTGCTCCATTCGTCCAGGTGGAGGTTAAATAAAACTTTTGATTGGGATCATGCATTAGCGATGCTTCGATCGTACCAAAGACTTGTTTGGCGCCATATTGCATCCCGTATAATCCATAATTTGTAAACCAGGTTGGACTGTTTTTCAGTGCATCCACCAGCATTTGAACGTTCAGCAAAGACAACAATGCAAACATAATTACTCCAGCTGTTGGCAGCATTTTATGTAACCAATTGCCGCGATTTTGCATTTGCTTTACAAACCAATCCCAGCTTGTTTTTATGCCAATCGTAGTCAGCAGTGTCGCTGGAATCACCATCACCAAAGCTCTGGTTATGCCTAGATGAACAATTGCCGCCCCGACAGGTGCAGTCAGCATTGAAATTAAGACCAATCGCGCAAAACTTTGTCTGAAATGTTTGACACACCAGAAAATGCCAATAAAAATGAATGGCATGATTGGTTGCCAAAGATGACCATATCCTTTCATCAAGTGTCGTTCCAAATCAACCTGATTGGGAATAAACCAATAAAAGGGATTCAGTCCATTGATGTACTCCTGCAGAAAAGTGCCAATTTTTTCCCATTTACTGACGTTTTGCACCCAGTAAGAACCCAATATTTCAAGATGTCGAACTGATTCGCCGGGATAATTCAAAGAGAATCGCAATAATGGGATCAAACATAGCAATCCCACGCTAAAAGCTTTTAAAAAGGTTTTTCTTTGTTGCCAATGGTATTGCAGATCACTGAAGAATAGACCGAACAAAGTTATTCCAACAATGACGCGCATTGGATTGTAACTATAAAAGGCGAGAACGGAAAAGAGCACCCCACCATAAAGAAACTTTGGGTTTTTAAGACGATAAAGCAGATAAAAACAGAGGAAACCAGCATAAAAACTTACTGACAAGCTGGTTTCAAAAGCTGTTCGGGAGTGTAAAAACCAGGCAGGCATTGAGGATAGTAGTAAGATTGCCAACCAACCAAGTTTTTTATCAAAAGCATATTTGATCATCAAACCAACCCCCAGGGCTGCCAGTAAACTGAGCAGCACAGCGGTTCCACGTGTGATCCAGATCGCTTTTCCGAACAGTAATACTGGTAAAACCTGTGCATAAACTGAAACGCTGAGGTTGTATTGCCCACCATTCATAAAGAAGGTTGGTAAAAATTCACCATATGGGCTGTGAAATTGATCGCGGATCAGATCGGCGGCGTGCACACTCTGGATGGCTTCATCGCTGAAAAAATAGATGGGAAAATCTTCAATTCCGACAATCCGCACGAGAAAATACACAACAAGGGACAAAATAAAAGCCACCTTTGTTGGAGACAGTAAGATTTTTAACTGAAATCGATTTCTAAGGAGGTTCAAACCCCTGGTTCTTACTACTTTTGTTTTTTCGGTTTTCCCTTGTTCGTTCAGAAATGAATATGTGACTTCCAGTTCAGCATCTGGCGGCAGTTCAACTTCCAGCAAAAGTTTATCTCCTTCACTGGTTTGGTTTACTAATCTGGGAATATTTTCTTTCTTCTCGTCCTCGCTCACAATTTAGATTATAGCATTTGAACAAGCATCTCCATTCCAGCTATTTATATCAATAAATGATTTTTTACATTGGGATTCACGACTTTCTTCATAAAAAATTTTGATTATAAGACATGTGTAGGGCTCAAATGCTGATACAATAACACAAGGAAATTCAACTCCTGAGTATGCAAGCATACGCAATAAAAATTCAAATTTTAAAAGCAGGTACCATGACTGAAGAAATAACCCCCGAAGTTTTCAATCATCTTGTAACCCTGGCAGCTCTCGAACTGGATGAAAAACAGGCAGCCTATTTACGACGCGAACTCAACCAGCAACTCAAAGCCATTCACGAATTAGAAGCCATTCCACTTGAGGAAGATTTACGGATCACCACCCATGGTGTTTCCTATAATAAGGACACTAGCCCGGCATTACGGGAAGACACCTGGCAACCGCATCCCAACCCGGATGAGATTTTAGCGCAGGCACCACAAGTGGAAGATCACTATATCATCGTGCCCGATATTCCCCACGAGAAACTGGATTAAACCATGGAACTATGTGACCGATCAGCCCACGAATTATTAGATTTATTGAGTAAAAAACAGATTTCCGCACAGGAAGTCGTTGAAAGCCATTTGGCACGCATCACAGCTGTTGACGGCAGATCAGGTAGTTTAGAGTCTGGTGAAGAAACTGAACAAGACCAACAGCAAGTACATGCTTTCATCTCCGTAACGGCCGAACAAGCCTTACAACAGGCAAAATCGATTGATGAGAAACGGGCGAAGGGCGAGCCTGTTGGGTCATTGGCAGGAATCCCATTCTCTGCCAAAGATGTTTTTTGTGTGAAGGATACCTACACCACCGCCGCTTCTAAAATTTTGGCTAATTTCAAAGCCCCTTACACCGCCACTACAGTGGGTCGGCTTCTCAACGAGGATGCTATTATGCTGGGGAAGGTCAATCTGGATGAATTCACCTATGGATCTTCCAATGAATCAACAGCTTTCCAACCCTGCCCACGTAACCCCTGGGATACCAGCCGTGTGCCAGGTGGCTCTTCCGGCGGTAGTACTGCATCGGTTGCTGCCGGAGAAGTGCCATTCTCATTAGGTACCGATACTGCGGGCTCTATCCGCCAACCAGCTGCTTTCTGTGGTGTGGTTGGGGTAAAGCCTACCTATGGTCGCGTTTCGCGCTATGGCATTATCGCTTTTGCTTCCTCATTGGATTGCCCAGGACCGATTGCACGAAATGTCACTGATGCTGCTCTAATGTTGAAAGCCATCGCAGGTGCTGATCCGCGTGACAATACAGCCGCCAACGTGCCCGTGCCAGATTATCTGGCTACCCTCGAACAAGGCATCAAAGGGAAACGCATTGGCTTATCTCCTGATTATTTCCAGATCAGCTACATGGATGCTGATAGTGGTGAGATCATGCAGAAGCCGGTGGATGAGGATATTCGCTCGGCAGTTTATCATGCTGTTGATATTTTGCGTTCTTTGGGAGCTGAAATTGTGGAAGACGTACCTATGCCCAATACCCGCTACGGTATCCCGGCTTTCTTCGTGATCAGTCGCGTGGAAGCTGCATCCAACCTGCACCGTTATGACGGTGTCAAATATGGATATCGTACCCCTACTTCAGAGGATGATCTACGTGTCATGTATCGCAAAACACGCAACGAAGCCTTTGGGTTGCAAACAAAACTGCGCATCCTGATGGGCATGTATGTCAGTGCTGCGCAATACTCAGAGCAGTACTACAACCGCGCGTTGAAAGTACGTGCGATGTTGCGCCGTGACTTTGACCAGGTCTTTGATTCTCAAGGAAAATATAAACTGGATGCACTGCTAACGCCTACCACCCCCACTACCGCCTTCCCCATTGGTGCGATCTACGGTGATTCAGTCTTGATGCAGTATTCGGATCAGTTTACCGTGACTGCCAATCATGCTGGTGTTCCAGGCATTTCCTTACCCGCTGGCATCGCATCGGACGGCTTGCCCATTGGGGTTCAACTCATGGGGCCGGATTTCTCCGAACAATCCCTATTGCAAATGGGGAGAGCCTTTGAAATCGGCACACAGGATGAAGCCTGGCGCTCCATGAAACCGGTTGTTTTAAGATGAGGGGGCTGGCATGAAGAATTCTTTTAAAATAATTTCCATCTATGGGAGGCTTGGATGACAGAATATGAAATTGTAATTGGTCTGGAAACCCATATCCAGTTGAATACCAAAACAAAAATCTTTTGCGCCTGTAAAGCCGACTCCTGGGATGATGAACCCAACACGAATATTTGCCCGGTTTGTACCGGTTTACCCGGTGTGTTGCCTGTATTGAATAAAGCCGTGGTGGAAAAAGGCGTGTTGCTATCGAAGGCGATGCAATCCGATATTAGAATGCGATCATTCTTTGACCGCAAGAATTATTTTTACCCAGATCTGCCTAAAGGCTACCAGATTTCCCAATACGACATGTCACTTGCCAGTGGTGGTTTTCTGGATGTCCCCATGCCGGAAGGCTACACCAGACGCGTTAACATTCACAAATTACATCTGGAAGAGGATGCCGGAAAAACCAAGAATGCCGGAAAACTGCGGTTGATTGATTTCAACCGTTGTGGTGTTCCATTAATTGAAATGGTTACCGGTCCTGATTTGCGCTCTGCCAACGAAGCTGCCCAGTATTTGATCCGCTTGCGACAATTGCTGCGTTGGTTGGGGATTTCCGAAGCGGATATGGAAAAAGGCCATTTGCGTTGTGATGCCAATGTTTCGATCCGACCCAAAGGATCGACTGAACTGTTCACCAAAACCGAAATCAAGAATGTGAACTCGATTGACAATGTAAAAAATGCGATCGAGCACGAGGTGGAACGCCAGATTCGTGAGGTGGAAGCAGGCAATCGCGTGCAAGCCTGGACCCTGGATTGGGATGAAGCCAAGAATGAATTGCGCAAGATGCGCTCCAAAGAAACCGAAGCCGATTACCGCTATTTCCGCGAACCGGATCTATTGCCGGTTGACCTTACCGAGGAATGGTTAAACGAAATTCTGGCAGATTTCCCTGAGCTTCCGCTGGAACGCAAAGCTCGTTTCGTTGAAGAGTATAAAATCCCGGAATATGATGCCGACATCCTGACCGGAGAACGTAACCTCTCTGATTATTTTGAAACAGCTGTGAAGCTTTATGGTGGAGACCCGAAGAAGGTTTCCAATTACCTGATGAATGACATCATGCGCATGCTCAATGAGAGTAACAAAACCGCAGAGCAATTACAGCTGACACCCACCTACCTGGCAGAGATATTGAAGATGGTCGATGCCGGGCAAATTAACACCTCCACCGGAAAGAGCCTGCTGGATAAAGTGGAAACCAGCGGCAAGTCACCGGAAAAAATCGTTGAAGAAGAAGGCTTAGGACTGGTCAGTGATGATTCAGCCATTCGGGTTGTTGCGGAAAAGATCGTGGCTGTCAACCCGAAAGAAGTAGAGACTTTCCGCGCCGGGAAAGAGACGCTGATCGGCTGGTTCACCGGCCAGGTCATGCGCGAAATGCGTGGCAAAGCCGACCCCAAACTGGCCACCAAGATCCTGTTGGAGTTGTTGAAGAAATAGAACCATTTGTGCATTGCCAGTCTGTATCCTCCTCGTCCTCCTGTGATGGGGTAACCCCAAAGGGCATCTATTAGGGTCGAAACAGATAGTCATGGTGCAACACCTATAAGCCGTAAGACGTATTGCGCTTTGGGATGTGCTGACATACTTGCTTACGCCACCTATCTGATTCATCCATAAGTTCGCTGCACATTACACGATCAAAAAATGTTCTATTTCCTCAAAAAGTTTAATCGTTCCCATCTGCATTTGCTTTCTATATTCCATCATCACATCATGAAATGTTGCCATCGTTCCATTCCTTCCTTTTAATTTAGTGACAATCACTAACAATCGATCTATGACTGAATTTTGAGTTGCAGATGTGTTGAATTCTTGAACTTCTAATTCCTGGAAGAATTAAAGGTGAATGGTTGTTTTTTCATCCAAAAAATTATAGGATAATAGAGGACTTTTCCTGTAATTTTCAGTCATGTTTTTAGGACCCGATACCCGATACTTTAGCCTTTTGCCTTTTGCCTTTTCCTATCCACTTCTAGCTAAAAGGTACTTGACATAGGACACTTGTTCGTGTTATAAATATAGTACAAATATTCGATTATTAAGGAGATTACAAATGGCCAGGAAAAGAGAAGGTCTTAGTGACCGCCACCGCAGGATAATGGAGTACCTCACAGAATTTATCGATGAATTTGGTTATTCCCCTTCCATTCGAGAAATTGGTGATGCAATTGATGTTAAATCTACTTCGTTAGTGGATTATTATCTCAATCAACTTGAGGAAAGAGAATACATCTCACGTGAGGGACGTATCTCGCGTAGCATTAGAGTCCTGAAACCCATGCGTTCTGCTGGAAAAGCCATTAGCACCAAAGTCCGCGATACCGCACGCGCAGTCAGCAACGCTGTCGATAATCTGGTATCCATACCCATCCGTGGGCGTATTGTCGCCAGTTCACCACTCCCGATGCCTACCTCGGATTTCAATTATTTCGACCCGGAAAGTGGTGTGGAGATTGCACGCAGCTTATTATCTGCTCGTGAACGGGTAAGTGATCTTTTCGCCCTGGAAGTTCAAGGCGATTCCATGATCGATGCAATGGTAAACGATGGTGATTTGATCATCATTCGTCCCTCCAATCAAGCATTAAACGGCGAAATGGTAGCAGTATGGTTGGATGACAAAGACGAAACAACTTTGAAATATTTTTACAAAGAGAAGAATCGCGTCCGCTTACAACCTGCCAACCCTACCATGGATCCAATCTATGTGGATAATCCCGAAGCCTTGCGCATCATGGGTAAAGTGGTGATGGTGATTCGCCAGTATAAAAGCGAAATCCTGTAATCAATCCGTCAATAATCAATATTTTACTGAGCCATTCATTAAATCAAAAAACGGCTGGTTTTTCAGCCGTTTTTCTATACTTATTTGAAATTAACTAGGCAACTACTACTTCTGCGCCAGCTTCTGTCAATTTCTTCTTGGCATCTTCGGCAGCTTCTTTTGAAACACCGGTGAGCACCTTGGCATCAGCAGATTCTGCCATATTCTTGGCTTCTACAAGACCCAGGTTTGTGAGTTGGCGAATAACCTTGATGGTTTCGATTTTCTTGGGACCAGCGCTCTTGAGCACAACATCGAACTCTGTCTTTTCTTCAACTTCTTCAGCTGCAGCAGCAGGGCCGGCGGCAGCGGCGACAGCAGCTACAGGTGCAGCGGCGGAAACGCCCCATTTTTCTTCCAACAATTTTACAAGATCAGCAGCTTCTAAAACAGAAAGCTCGCTCAACATATCAACAATTTTTGCTAAATCAGCCATTTCTAATCACTCCTTAAGTGTATTTTTACAAAATAATATTAATTACGATCTTATCCTTGTTCAGAATAAGCTTTGACAACAGCAGCCAATCCACGCGCAGGTTCAGCAATGGTACGAACCAATTTGCTGGCGGGTGAATTAATTAAACCTAACAGGGTAGCGCGCAATACCGGCAATGGTGGTAACTCAGCCAAAGAATTAATCTCAGTCTGACTAATCTTACGATTACCCAAATAGCCACGTTTTACTACAAAGACTTCAGATTTTTTAGTTACATCTTTGAAGACTTTAGCTAATGCTGGCGGATCACTGAATGCAAAACCAGCCATGGAAGTGCCGTCCATTTTGAACTCAGTATCAATTCCTGTGTTCTGGAAAGCTTTTGTCATCAATGTATTCTTGACGACATGAATCTCACTACCAGTCTCTCGAACTTTGGCACGCAAATCATCAATCTCTTTCATCGTCATCTTTTGATATTCCAGAAAGAAAATTGCTTCACTATCTTGCAGCCACTGCTCATATTGAGCCATCATGTTTTCTTTATGTTTCTTAGAGAATGCCAATTCTACCTCCTTTCCTTGCAAATAAAAAAGTCTTTACTTTTTTGCCAAAGTAAAGACTTCAAACATGCATAGAACCTGAATCAGGTTTTTGTTTTCGTCTTCACCTCGGCGGGAAAATTTAAGCCTTTCGGCTCCAGCTTTCTTAGGTGAGCCCAAATTGTACCAAATTTTAGGAATTTATTTTTTTAAGTTACAACTACTCTTTCGGTTTCATTGCTAATGCGACCACTGAATCCACTTTAATACCAGGACCCATGGTGGAAGCAACTGTTACGCGTCGGATATAGCTACCTTTAGCGCCAGCTGGTTTTGCTTTTCGGATTGCATCCATCAATGCAACCAAATTTTCATAAAGTTTATCAAGATCGAAAGAGACCTTTCCAATCGGAGCGTGAATATTTGCAGTTTTATCTAAACGAAATTCTACACGACCAGCTTTAGATTCTTGAATGGTACGTGGTAAATCTTCCGCCTGCACAACGGTTCCAGCTTTCGGGTTTGGCATTAAACCACGGGGACCTAACACGCGACCCAAACGACCAGCTTTTCCCATCATGTCGGGGGTTGAGATGGCAACATCGAAATCGGTGAAACCATCTTGAATTTTCTTGATCCACTCATCATCGTCTGCAACATAGTCAGCGCCAGCTTCACGTGCCAATGTAGCACCTTCGCCCTGTGCAAAGACCAATACTTTTACTGTTTTTCCCAAACCATGAGGTAAAACAACGACATCACGTACCTGCTGATCCGCCTGGCGGGGATCCAGACCGGTGCGAATGTGAACTTCGACTGTCCCGTCAAATTTAGTAAATGATAACTCTTTTGCTAACTTCAGTGCTTCAAGAGGATCGTAATACTTCTGTCGATCAACTTTTTCCAGCGCTGCTTTAAATTGTTTTCCTACTTTTGCCATTTTTTCTCCTCTGTGGTTCCAACGGGTAACTCAGGTTACCCTCCCACTATCAACTAATCAACTACCGTAATGCCCATATTGCGGGCTGTGCCTTGAACCTGGGCCATTGCATCTTCCACATCCACAGCGTTCATATCTTT